>Ga0302320_10000100_pt1 | contig 172325 bp, 133 predicted proteins | sample Bog_T0_3_FD_202130 | JGI IMG/M metagenome (GOLD analysis project Ga0302320, IMG submission 202130) | Peat permafrost microbial communities from Stordalen Mire near Abisko, Sweden - Bog_T0_3 | ecosystem: Environmental > Terrestrial > Soil > Wetlands > Peat | place: Sweden: Abisko, Stordalen... | reverse complement strand
CCCCAGGCCGGCAGCACCCCGACCCCGGTCTCGACCAGGCCGATATAGGACTCGGCGTGGGCCTGCACCGCGTCGCTGTAGAGCAGTATCTCGCAGCCCCCGCCCAGCGCCAGCCCCGAGGGCGCCGCCACCACCGGGAACGGCGCGTCCCGAAGCGCGAGGTAACACCGCTGGCCTTCGGCGATCCGCTCTTCGATCCGGTCCCACAATCCGACATTGTAAAGGATCATGGCCAGACCGAGATTGGCGCCGACCGAAAAGTTTTCACCCTCGTTATAGATGACCAGCGCCCGCCAGCACCCGCGGCCATCGCCGATCCGGGCGATGGCCGTGTCGATCATTGCGAACACCTGGGGGTCGAGGGTGTTCATCTTCGAGGTGAATTCCAGGCACAGGACGCCGTCACCCAGGTCCCACAGCGCCGCCGAGGGATTGCGTGCCGCCGGCGGGCCGTGGCGTTTGACATCGGCGAGCAACAGCACCCCGGGCGGCCGGAGCACCGGCCGGTAGCCGGCGGTGGCCGACAGCGCCTGAAGCCTCCCATCCTCCACCCGATAAAAGGGCCTGCCGGCGGCGGCGGCCACCAGCGGCGGCACCGGCAGGTCCAGCGCCGCCAGCCGGTCCGCGAACCAGCCGGTGCCGAGCCGGTCGATCAGTTCGAACGGCCCGTGCTTCCAGTTGTAGCCGAGCCGGAGCGCGCCATCGACAGCCACCAGATCGTCGGAGATGTCGGGCACCCGGGACGCGGCATAGGCCAGCGTCGGCAGCATCACCGCGCGGGCAAAGGCGCCGCCGCGGTCAGGGTGCTCGAACAGGGCGGTGAGGGCACCACGGGCGGCCTTGACGCTGTCCAGCACGGCCTTTTCGGCGGGCCGGTAGTCGCCGCCGGCAAGGTCCAGGGCCAGCTTGACCCGGCTGCCGTCGGGCCGGCGGTCGAGCCGGTAGAATCCGCCCTTGCCCTTGCGTCCGGTGTAGCCGTCACGGATCAGCCGGGTCAGCAGCGGCCGATCGCGGAGCAGCGCCCGGAACGGGTCGTCGGGGGCAAGCGCCGCCGCAAGGCTGCCGGTGACGTGGGGGAGCAGGTCCAGCCCGATCAGGTCGAGCAGGCCGAACACCCCGGTCCGGGGCAGACCCAGCGGCCGGCCGCACACCGCGTCGGCCTCCTCGACGGTCAGGCCGAGGTCGAAGGCGGCGTTGATCGCCGCCTGAAGCCAGAAGGCGCCGATCCGGTTGGCGATGAAGCCGGGGGTGTCGCGGCACATCACCACGCCTTTGCCCAGCCGGCGGTCGGCCAGATCGGCGATGATGGCCACCACCTCGGGCCGGGTGGCGGGTCCGGCCACCAGTTCCAGCAGCCGCATATAGCGCGGCGGGTTGAAGAAATGGGTGATCAGAAAGTCGCGGGCGAAGTCGTCGCTCTGTCCCGTTACCAGTTGAGAGAGCGGCAGGGTCGAGGTGTTGGACGAGACCACGGATCCCGGCTTGCGCACCCGGTCGAGGGTCCGATAGAGCCCGGCCTTGATGCCGGCATCCTCGGTGACCGCTTCGACGATCCAGTCGGCGGTTCCCAGGGGCTCCAGCGCCCCGGGCAGGTCGGCGGCGGTGACGCGCCGGGCGACCTCGGGCGTCATGAACGGGGCGGGTTCGGCCCGCAGCATCTGCGCCAGCGCCGCCGCCGCGGCGCCGGGCCGGGTGTCGGCCAGCAGCACCGGAATCCCGGCATTGGCGAAGTGCGCGGCGATACCGCCGCCCATGACTCCGGCGCCGATGACGGCGGCTTGTCGTATGTCCATTGGTCACCTCCTTGCCTTCGGCGACCAGGGGCGTTGCCCCCGGACCCCACCGGGGCCGGCGGCCCCAGACCCCGGGTACTGGGTTCCAAGGGGGAACCCCTTGGTCGCCGAAGGCTCAAACCGCCTCCAACACCGTGGCGATCCCCTGACCGCCGCCAATGCACTGGGTGGCAAGGGCGAACTGCTTCCCGTGCCGACGCAGCAGCGCCGCCGCCTTGCCGGTGATGCGGGCACCGGTGGCGCCCAGCGGGTGGCCAAGCGCCAGGGCGCCGCCGTCCAAATTGACCCGCGCGGGGTCGAGCCCCAGCTGGTCCAGGCAGACCAGCGCCTGGGCGGCAAAGGCCTCGTTAAGCTCCACGAGATCCAGGTCGCCGATCTCGATCCCGGCCCGGGTCAGCGCCTTGCGGGTGGCCGGGACCGGTCCGATGCCCATGATTTCGGGATCGCAGCCGGCCACCGCCATCGACCGCAGTCGGGCCAGCACCGGCAGGCCGTGGGCGCGGGCGTAGTCTTCGCCGGTCACCAGCACCGCCGAGGCGCCGTCGGTGAGCGGCGACGAGGTTCCGGCGGTGACGGTGCCGCTGGCCTCGAAGCTTGGCGGCAGCGTGGCCAGTTGCGCGAGGCTGGTGTCGGCCCGGATGCTGCCGTCATGATTGACGGTGACGCCATCAGGCCCCGTCACCGGGACGATCTCGTCCGCGAAATGCCCTTTGGCCTCGGCCGCCGCGGCCTTCCGGTGGGAGGCGAGGGCGAAGGCGTCCTGAGCAGCCCGGGTGACGCCGTGGCGGCGGGCCAGGGTTTCTGCGGTCCGACCCATGGAATGGTAAGCGGCCGGCCGTTCAGCGGCCAGTCCGGGATGGGGCAGGGGATTGAACCCCATCACCGGGACCCGCGACATGGACTCGATGCCGGCGCACACAAAGGCGTTGCCGGCGCCCGCGTGGATGGCGCCCGCCGCCAGATGGATCGCCTGCATCGACGAGCCGCAAAAGCGGTTGATGGTGGTGGCGGCGACGCTGAGCGGCAGTCCGGCCAGCAGGCCGATGGTCCGGGCGACGTTCAGTCCCTGTTCGCCCTCGGGAAAGGCGCAGCCGACGATCAGGTCTTCCAGGTCGTCGGGGGGAACCCCGGTCCGGGCCACCAGTTCCCGGACCACCGCCGCCGCGAGATCGTCGGGACGAACCCGGACCAGCGCCCCTTTTCCCGCCGGAGTAAACGGAGACCGGAGATATCCCGCGATCACCACCTGCCTCATCGCTCCACCCTCCCAAAAACCTTTAGGATTGGGGTCCAGGGGCGCCGCCCCTGGTCGCCGAAGGCTTGTCTTCCTTACTCTGTCTGCGCCTCTTCAAGTCCCCGCCGACGCAAATGACCGACCGCCGCGCCAACGATGCCGCGTAAATCGTCCAGGGTATCCTCGACATCGCGCAACTGAAGTTCGAGGGCCTCGATACGCTCGCGCCCGCGCCGGATCAGGTAGCGCATCTGCTCCACCTGCCCGTCGTCAACTTCGTACAGCTTCAGGAAGTCTTTGATTTCGGCCAGACTGAAGCCGAGCCGCTTGCCCCGGCAGATCAGGGTCAGCCGGACCCGCTCCCGGTGGCCATAGACCCGCTGGCTGTGTTCCCGGACCGGTGCCAGCAGCCCCTGGTCTTCGTAAAAGCGGATGGTGCGTGGGGTCAGGCCGAATTGTGCGGCCAGTTCGCCGATTCCGGCCCGGCGGCCCTCAGGCGCCTGGTCTTGCCCCTGGCCCGGTCCGATCCCCATGACCCACCCCCGGTTCCCTTAACGTCAAGGTAAACTGGGGTGGGGCAGGGGAGCGGGCAAGGGCGATCCGTCTACGACGGTGCCGGCGGCAGGGCCGGTCAGACGTTGAGTTTGTCGAGTGCCCGGGTGATGGAATCGCCCATCACGGTGGTCGAGCACCGCGCCATGCCCGGGGCCATGATGTCGGTGGTGCGCATGCCGCCCTTCAGGACCTGGGCCACGGCCTTTTCGATCAGGCCGGCTTCCTCGGCCAGATCGAACGAATGCCTCAGGCACATGGCCAGACTGAACAGCGCGGCGATGGGATTGGCCATGTCGCGGCCGGCGATATCGGGCGCCGAGCCATGGACCGGTTCGTAAAGCGCCCGCCGACGGCCATCGGCATCGGTGGCGCCGAGCGAGGCCGACGGCAACATGCCAAGCGAGCCGGTCAGCATGGCCGCTTCATCGGACAGGATGTCGCCGAACAGATTGTCGGTGACGATCACGTCGAACTGACGCGGATTGCGCAAAAGTTGCATGGCGCAATTATCGGCATACATATGGCTGAGTTCGACATCGACGAACTCTTCCTGGTGCAGTTTTGTCACCTCTTCCCGCCACAGCAGGCTGGATTCCATGACGTTCGCCTTTTCCACCGAACAGACCCGACGGCTGCGCTTGCGCGCCAGCTCGAAGGCCACCCGTGCGACCCGCTGGATTTCGGTGGTGGTGTAAACCTGGGTGTTGATGCCCTGGCGGATACCATTCCCCAGGTCCCTGATCCCGCGGGGTTCGCCAAAGTAAACACCGCCGGTCAGTTCACGCACGATCAACAGATCGAGTCCGCGCACGATGTCGGCCTTGAGCGGCGAGGAGTCGACAAGGGCGTCGAGAACCAGCGCCGGGCGGAGATTGGCAAACAACTCCAGGTCCTTGCGCAGCCGCAGCAAACCCGCCTCCGGCCGCTTTTCGAACTCGACCTTGTCCCATCTCGGCCCGCCGACGGCACCCAGCAGCACGGCATCGGCGGCCTTGGCCTCGGCCAGGGTGGCATCGGTCAGCGGGACGCCGTGGGCGTCGATGGCGGCGCCACCGACCAGCCCCTCTTTGACCTCAAAGGCAACGCCCCGGCGCCGGCCCATCCAATCGATGACGCGGCGTACCTGCCGCATCACTTCCGGTCCGATTCCGTCACCTGGCAGAATCAGAAGCTTCCTACTTGCGGACATGACGCGCAAACTCCAGTTTGAATTTCATGATGACCATATAAGGCGTCTGGCTCTTGGAGCAAAAGCCCTTGATGGTCCGGTCTTCAAAAAAAATTAAATCCACAACCACGGCTGGGTCAGTCTTTGCTTCTTTTCGAAGGTATCGATTGCCCCAGCCTGTTGCAGGGTCAGCCCAATATCATCGAGACCGTTTAGCAGGCAATGCCTGCGAAACGGATCGATTGAAAAGCTAATTCTTCCGCCATCCGGCCCGGTGATTTCCCCTTGTTCAAGGTCGATGGTGATCACGGCATTGGCGCCGCGCCCGGCATCGTCCAGCAACAACTCCACCTGTTCCTGCGGCAGTGCGATTGGCAGAATCCCGTTCTTGAAACAATTATTGTAGAAGATATCGGCGAAGGACGGCGCGATGACGCAGCGGATGCCGAAATCAAGTAACGCCCATGGCGCGTGCTCCCGAGACGATCCGCAACCAAAGTTCTCGCCGCTGACCAGGATGCTGGCGTGGCGATAAGGCAGTCGATTGAGCACAAAATCGGGATTCTCGGTGCCATCTGGCCGGTACCGCATCTCGTCAAAGAGATGGCGACCAAGCCCGGTGCGCTTGATCGTTTTCAGAAACTGTTTCGGGATGATCATGTCGGTATCGACATTGATCATAGATAGCGGAGCCGCAACCCCAGTCAACTTCGTAAATCCATCCATGTCTGCAAGCTCTCCTTTCCGAGGGCCGAGCTTGTTTTCGCCCGGCGTCACGGCCGTTGCCGCTTGTCATACCAAAGTGTCCGGCCGGTTACCAGTGTAGGCATGGCCGGTCCCGGGATCGATTTTCGCGGGGCCGCCGATTCGGGAGTGGAAGACCTGGATCATCGCGCAAATCGATATTGCCGGGGGCAATTCGTCCAATTTTCCGTGCCCGGCCGGTGTCCCCGGCGCCGAAATCGAAACCGGAACCAGATCCGGCGGCGCGGCGCGGTCGGCGCCTTGGTGCCCGCCGGCCCGGCACCCGGGACGCAGATTGTCTTGACGTCGCGTTAAACATTTCCATCTATTGTTCCGGCAGCGCCACCGATGGGCTGCCTCTCGTGGGTGCCCGGGAAAGGGACCCCGCCGCCACTCGCTCGACCCGAGGAGAATGCGCGCCATGACGACCCGCCTGTCCCTGTTCAACAGCCCGTTGCTGCTCGGCTTCGATCAGTTCGAGCGCACCCTCGACCGCATTTCCAAATGTTCGGCGGAGGGCTATCCCCCCTATAACATTGAGCAGATCGGCGAGGATGGCCTGCGTATCACGCTGGCTGTGGCCGGTTTCACCATGGACGATCTGTCGGTGCTGATCGAAGACAATCAACTGGTTATCCGTGGTCGCCAGGTCGATGACAAGACCCGGCTGTATCTGCACCGGGGCATCGCCGCGCGTCAGTTCCAGCGCAGTTTCGTCCTGGCCGAAGGCATTGAAGTGATGGCGGCGACGCTGGATAATGGCTTGCTGAACGTTGAACTCAAACGCCCGTTGTCCGACCCCAAGGTCAGGACGATCAAGATCGAACCGGCACGGCCGGGGGCCGGGCGGAGCGATGCCAGGGTCGTCAATGTTGGCTCCGATCGTCGTGGCGTGCCATGATGACAGCTTCCCCGCCCGCCGGCCGGTGCAAGGCGCCGGGAGCAGGATACCCGTCGAGACTTGCGGCCCAGTGACCCGAGAGTGACCGCCATGAATGCCAGCCCTACCGAGAGACGCCCGCTATCGCCCAAGGACTTTGCCGCCTTCGGACTCGATCTGCTGGCCTACATCAAGCCGATTACCGTCGATGGTGCCCCCGGCTTCGCCATTCACGCCGCCGACGGCACTCCGCTGACCGTGGTTTCGGGCCGGGAGACCGCGGTTGCCACCGTGCGCCGCCACGAGATGGAACCGGTCAGCGTTCATTAGCGAAGCCAGCGAAGCGGTCGTCAGGGCTGGCTTCGCCCGGCGGCCGGGGTGTTACCCGGCCAGCGCGCCATCCCGTAACTCCAGCATCCGGTCCATGCGTCGGGCCAGTTCCAGATTGTGGGTCGCCACCAGGGCACCCAGGCCGTCATCCCGAACCAGTTGCATCAGCAGGGAGAACACCGATTCGGCGGTGTGGTGGTCGAGATTGCCGGTGGGCTCGTCAGCGATCAGCAATCGCGGTTCGTTGGCGAGCGCCCGGGCGATGGCCACCCGTTGTTGCTCGCCGCCGGAGAGCTGTCCGGGCCGATGGTTCGCCCGGGCGGAAAGGCCGACGCGGTCCAGCAGCGTCCGTGCCCGCTGCCGCGCGACCCGGCGCGCCGTGCCGGCAATCATCTGCGGCAGCACGATGTTTTCCTCGGCCGAGAATTCGGGCAGCAGGTGGTGGAACTGGTAGACGAAGCCGATGGTGCGACGGCGCAGCATCGTCCGCTCCAGATCGCCCAATGTCGAGGTGGCGAGACCGTCGATCCGCACCTCGCCGGCGTCGGGATGCTCCAGCAATCCGGCCAGATGCAGCAGCGTCGACTTCCCGGCCCCCGATGGCCCGACCAGCGCCGCCAACTCGCCCGCTTTCACCCGGAGCGAGACGCCGCGCAGCACATCAAGCCGGGTCCCGGCCTGCGTGAAGGTCCGGCTCACACCGTCAAGTTCGATCATCACCGCCCCTTCCCCGGAAGGCATGGTTTCGGAAGGCCCCCGGCTTTTGGCGGGGTCCAGGGGCAAGGCGCCCGGAAACACGGGGCCGGCCTCACTCATAACGCAGGGCCTCGACCGGATCCAGGCGCGCCGCCCGCCACGCCGGATAGAGGGTTGCCGCAAAGGACAGGCCGAGCGCCATGGCCGCCACCTGGGCCACCTCGCGCCAGTCCAGTTGTGCCGGCAACTGGCTCAGGAAATAGATTTCGGCCGAGAACAGGTTGGTCCCGGTCAGGCTTTGGATGGCCTGGCGGATCGATTCGATGTTCTCGCAGAACACCACCCCCAGGACCAACCCGGTGAGGGTCCCGAGCACGCCGATGCTGGCGCCACTGAGGAAGAAGATGCGCATGATCATGCCCCGGGTCGCCCCCATGGTCCGCAGGATGGCGATGTCGCGACTCTTGTCCTTGACCAGCATGATCAGGCTGGAAATGATGTTGAAGGCCGCAACCACGATGATCAGGGTCAGGATCAGGAACATGACGTTGCGTTCGACCTGAAGCGCGGTGAAGAAGCTGGAATTGGTCTGTTGCCAGTCGACCACCCGACCGTGATCGCCCACCGCCGGAATGATGTCATCGACGGCGCCGCGGACATCGTTGGGGTCCTTGACGAAGACCTCAAGGGAACTTACCGAGTCGGGATACTGGAAAAAGGTCTGCGCCGCGGCCAGCGGCATGAACACGAAATTATTATCGTATTCGAACATGCCGACATTGAACACCGCGCCGATGGGATAGGCGCGCATCCGCGGGATGGTGCCGAACGCCGTGGTCTTGCCCTGGGGCGCGATCAGCGTCAGGCTGTCTCCCACCCGCAGGTCCAGACGCTGGGCCATGCGGGCGCCGATGGCCACCCGGTCATCGCCGAATCCGTCCGCGCTGCCCTCGACGATGTTGCCGGACAGGGTTGGGCGGACCTTGAAGTCCTCGGGCCGCATCGCCCGCACCACCACCCCCGAGGCGACGCCCCGCATGCTGACCAGCGCCTGGCCCTCGACGGTGGGCGTGACGTTGATCACGTCGGGGACCTTGCGGATTTTCGCGGCCAGGGCATCGAAGTCGGTGAGGGGGCCCGGGACCATGCTGAATACGTTGAGATGACCGTTGAGGCCGATCACCCGCGACAGCAATTCGTGACGAAAGCCGTTCATCACCGACATGACGATGATCAGCGTGGCGACGCCAAGCCCGATGCCGAGCAGGGAAAAGCCGGCGATCACCGAGATAAATCCCTCCTGGCGGCGGGCACGCAGGTACCGCATCGCCACCATGCGCTCGAACGGCGAGAAGATCATGAGTCCCACCAAGTGTTGCCCGGGCCGGTGTTGCCCGGGCTTCCGGCCCGTGCGCCGCACGATATGCCCTCATCCGGGGCCATTGTCGATGGCAAAGCGGAAACCCCGGGCCGGGAACGGGTGGGCGGAACGACGGGGGCGCACCGCACCGGCATCACCTTGGCGGACCCCCCCCGTCCGAACGCCAGAATGGCGAAGATGGGCGGCCCCATTCAGCCAGTAGATGTAGCGGACGTCCCGGCCCTGGCGGCGGTGGGGGCCGGCGTCAAAGACAGCGACAGCGACGCCGAACCGGCGGCGTCCTGGCTCGCCTGTGCGATGGCCATGGCGGTCGGCGGCAGGGACGCCATCAGTGCCGCCGAGGCGTCGAAGGCGGTGGTGGCGGCGGCGACTCCGCTCACGGTGTTTCCCGTTTGCGCGGCCAAACCCGTGCCCCACCATCCTGTCCCGGTCCCGGTCCCGGTCCCGGTGGTGCCGGTCGTCTGTCCGCCGGCGGTACCGGTGCCGGCACCCAATGGCCCCGAGACCGGCGCCGTGACCCCGGCGGCGTTGGGTACGGCCGCGGCGCCGTAGGCGGCGATCCGGCGATAGGCCTCGACCACCTTCTCTGCCGGAATCTGCAACCGCACCTTGCCGCTATCGGCGTCACGATACTGGGTGATCAGCAGATGGGTGGTCGGATCATAGCTGAGATATGGGCTGATATAGGCAGGAGCGGCCTTGGTCGCATCGGGTGATGGGGTGGTCGATGCCGAGGCGGCTGCGCCGGAGCCGGTATCGGCAGCCCGGCCGACGGGATTGATTGTCGGCTGCCGCGCCAGCGACACAGAGGAGAGCGAGGTGATGTCCATGTGGCTCCCCGTTCCCGAAAACCCGCTGTCCCCGAATGAATGGACCCGATCAGGACACCGGCGACGACCATTCGGTCGACGGACCCCGGTCGGTTGACGAACCCCGGCGTTGACTACAGATTACGGCGAAGGCCGCGCCAAAGCAAGAGATTCCCCCGTGGCTTCCGGGTCATCGCCGGGCGATCGGCGGCATTGCGATGTCCCCCTGGGCCGGTGACGGGCGGCGGCCGGTCGCCGCCGCAGGGATTCGCGCCCTCGCCCGAGGTGTGTGCAAACTTCAGGCGGACTCAGGGTTGCGGGTACGGCCGCCTTGCCGGGATTCCGAACCGGGGACCGGGGATTCCAACGGGGATCGCGGGCCACCGAAAGGGGTGGCCCGCGACTCGGGGGCGGTTCAGGCGTGGACGTCGAGTCTTTGTCACAAATATTACAGTAGCAATATTGATTTTAACGTCGCGCTTAAGTCGATCATTTGAGCCGAATCTGCGATAAAAACGGGTGCGGTGGTCGGTTCAAGCCGGCCATGCGCCGGCAAAAGTTGTTTCGCAATGCCATTACCGGTGCGATACTATGCTTTGAAATGACCGTCGGTTTTGGGGGGAAACGACAATGGCCTGTCTTAAGCTGAAAGTCGGCGGCAGGATTCTGGTGATCGTGGTGGCTGCGGTGGCGGGGATGGCGGTGATTGCCATGCTCGGCGTGCAGAGGCTGCATGATGTCATGTTGCAGGACCGGGAAAATAAAACCCAGCAACTGGTTGAAATTGCTTACGGCCTGGTCGCGGGCTTCGAGGCGCAGGCCCGGGCCGGCATCCTGTCGACCGAGGAGGCGCAGCGGCGGGCGCTGACCGCGCTTGGGCCCTTGCGCACCAGCGATGAGGATTATTTTTGGGTCAATGACATGCAACCGGTGATGCTGCTTCATCCCATGCAGCACCTGATCGGGACCGATGTCTCCGGGATCACGGACCCCGCGGGCAAGGCGCTGTTCGTCGAAATGGTCGATCTGGTGAGAAACCAGGGCGCCGGTTTCGTGCCCTACCAATGGCCCAAGGAGGGACATGATCAGCCGGTTCCCAAAATCTCCTACGTCAAGGGGTTCACGCCGTGGGGCTGGGTGATCGGCACCGGCATTTATATCGACGACGTGGACGCGATGTTCGAGGATCAGTTGGTTCTGCTGGGCGGGATTGTGCTCGTCATCATGGTCGGAGTGGTGGGCCTGTCGCTGTGGATTTCGCGCAGCATCGTCCGGCCGATTCGCGAGATGACCGCGGCGATGGGCGAACTGGCCGGCGGAGACCTGGATGTGCCGGTACCGGCGCTGGCGCGCACCGACGAAATCGGGGGCATGGCCAAGGCGGTGCAGGTGTTCAAGGACAGCGCCATTGCCGTGAAGCGGTTGCGGCAGGAGCAGAAACAGCAGCGACTCGAAAGCGAGCGGGCGGTGGCGATTGCCCGGGAGACCGCGGAGCAGGCCATCGGCGAAGAAGTGGCCCGTCTTGCCGACGCCTTCACCGCGGGCGAACTCACCATGCGGATCAGCACCGCCGGTCGGGACGGAATCATCCTGACCATGACCCTTGGGATCAACCGGCTGGCCGAGACCATCGAAAAGGTGATCGCCGATCTTGATCATGTGCTTTCGGCGCTGGCCGAGGGCAATCTGACCCGCCGCATGACCGGCCGCTATCACGGGGCGTTCGAGCGATTGAAGGACCACGTCAACACTACGGCGAGCGAGCTGGCCGAGGTGGTCAGCCGGATCAGCGAGGCCACCACCGCCATTTCCGCCGCGGCTGCCGAGGTCTCGTCGGGGAGCCTGGATCTGGCCGAACGGACCGAGCGTCAGGCCTCCAGCCTGGAACAGACCGCGGCCTCCATGGAGGAGTTGAGCGCGACCGTGCGCACCAGCGCCGACAACGCCCAGCGCGCCAACGCCAGGGCCGGCGACGCCTTCTGTGCCGCCGAGCAGGGCAGTGTCATCGCCGGGACCGCTGTCGAGGCGATTACCCAGATCGCCGAGGCGTCGCGCCGGATCACCGACATCATCGGGGTCATCGACGAGATCGCCTTTCAGACCAATTTGCTGGCGCTGAATGCGGCGGTCGAGGCGGCCCGGGCCGGCGACGCCGGCAAGGGCTTTGCCGTGGTGGCGCAGGAGGTCCGGGCGCTGGCGCAACGCTCGGCCCAGGCCTCGAAGCAGATCAAGGCCCTGATTCTGAACAGCGACGATCAGGTGCAAAACGGGGTCAGGCTGGTCAGGCGGGCCGGAGACTCGCTGGCCGGCATCGTTTCCGGGGTGCAGCAGGTGGCGTCGCTGATCGAGGCCATCGCCGTCGCCAGTGGCGAACAGGCGGCGACCCTGGACGAGATCAACGCCGCGATCATCGACCTGGACGAGATCACCCAGAAAAACGCCGCGCTGGTCGAAGAAACCTCGGCGGTGGCGCAGGCCATGGCGGAACGTGCCGGGGAACTCGGCGTGCTGGTCGGCTTTTTCCGGCTTGACCCCGGCGCCGCGGGCGGGGCGGGGCGGGTGATCGCGCCTCAACACCAGGGCGGGCGGGACCAGGGCGGGCGCTCCGCCGCCGGCCGGCACGAAGAGGGCCGGGCGCGACCGGGCCGGTCGTCGAAGGACGTCGCGGGCGCCGTGGTCTCTTCAGTTTCGGCAGCGGCAGCCTCGGCCCGGGCGCGGACCGGCTGAGGACGGAGGGTGGAGGGTGCCCCCAGCGGGGGTACAGCCGCGGGCCTGGGGGTTCGAGACGCCCGTTCCGATCCGGTCAGAATTGTCGGTCTTGACCCGGACCATGGACCCGGAGCCTATAATCCCACGATGGACAGAACCGCTTCCACCGCTCACGCCGTTGCCGGTCTTGCCGTGACCGGCATGACCTGCGCCGCGTGCGTGGCGCGACTCGAACGCATCCTCACGCGCCGGCCCGGGGTGATTTCGGCTTCGGTCAGCCTGCCCCGGGAGCAGGCCGAGGTGGTGTTCGATCCAGACCGGCTCGGCCTGGCCGAGCTGGTGGCGGCGGTGGAAAGCGCCGGCTTCGGTGCCCGGCCGGTCCCGGAGGGCGGGGAAGACGGGGCGGCGGCCGGGGCCGACGAGGCGGTGCGGACCGTCCGGCTGCTGGCGGTGTCGGCGGCGCTCAGCCTGCCGCTGTTGCTGGAGATGGCGGGCATGCTGGTGGGGATGCCGTTGGGCCTGCCCGGCTGGCTTCTCTGGGCGTTGGCGACTCCGGTGCAATTCTGGGCCGGCGCCCGCTTTTACCGGGGCGCGTGGTTTGCGCTTGCCGGTGGCGGCGCCAACATGGACGTGCTGGTGGCGCTCGGCACCAGCGCCGCTTATGGCCTCGGCGTCTGGCAGGTGCTGGCCGGCGGCCATCCCCAGTTCGAGGCCGCGGCCCTGGTCATTACCCTGGTGATGGCGGGAAAATGGTTGGAAGCACGGGCGCAGCGGGCCACCGGCCGCGCCGTCGACGCCTTGCTGGCGCTGCGGCCGGAGACGGCGCGGCGGCTGGCGGACGATGGCCGGGAGGAGCAGGTGCCGGTCGGCCGGATCGCCCCGGGCGAGGTGGTGGTGGTGCGCCCCGGCGAACGGATTCCGGTGGATGGCGTGGTGATCGAGGGTCGGGCGGCGGTGATGGAGGCCATGGTCAGCGGCGAGTCCATGCCCCGGGAACGCGGTCCGGGAGCCGCGGTCATCGGCGGCACCCATAATCTCGACGGCCTGCTCAAGGTGCGCACCACCGCGGTCGGGGCCGAGGCCACCCTCGGTCGCATGATTGCCCTGGTCGGCCATGCCCAGGCGACCAAACCGCGGATTCAGCGGCTGGCCGATCGGGTCAGCGGCTGGTTCGCGTTTTTCGTCGCCGGGGTGGCGCTGGTGACGGCGCTGGGCTGGGGGCTGGCGAGCGGGGATGTGCTGGCGGCGGTTCTGCCGGCCGTGACGGTGCTGGTGGTGGCCTGTCCCTGCGCGCTGGGGCTGGCCACGCCCGCGGTGGTGGCGGTGGCGCTGGGGGCCGCCGCCCGCCACGGCATCCTGATCCGGGACGCCGGGGTGCTGGAGGCCGCCCATGGACTGGCGACGGTGATGTTCGACAAGACCGGGACCCTGACCGAAGAATGCCCGGACTGGGCCGGAGTCGAGGCGCTGGATGGCGATGGCGATGCCCTGCTGGCGCTGGCCGCCGGCGTCCAGCGCGGCAGCAGCCACCCCATCGCCCGGGCGGTGGCCGAGGCGGCGCGGGCGCGCGGTCTGACGGCGCCGGCTCCGGTCGGCTTCCGGGCCATCGCCGGGCGCGGTGTCGCGGCTGAGGTGGCGGGGCGGGAGTTGCTGATGGGTAATCAGGCGCTGATCGTCGAGTCCGGAATCGACCCGGCGGCGCTGGCCGGAACCGCAGCGGCCTGGGAGCGGGCGGGGCGGACGGTGGTCTGGATCGGCGAGAACGGTCCGGGAGCGCCGCGACCGCTCGGGCTGATCGCGGTGGCCGACCGCTTGCGGCCGGGCGCGGCGGCGGCGGTGACGGCGCTGGTTCAGGCCGGGATCGAGGTGGTGATGCTGACCGGCGACGCCCCGGCCGCGGCGGCCGCCACCGCGGCACGGCTCGGACTGGCACCGCAACAGGTTATGGCCGGGGTCGGACCCGAGGACAAGATCGCCGTGATCGAGCGCCGGCAGGCCGCCGGCCGTCGGGTGGCCATGGTCGGAGACGGTATCAACGACGCCCCGGCGCTGGCCCGGGCCGATCTGGGGATTGCCATGGGCGGCGGCATGGATGTGGCGGTCCAGGCGGCCGGGGTCACGCTGATGCGCGGCGAACCGCTGCTGGTGCCGGCGCTGATCGCCCTGGCCCGGGCGACCCGGCGCAAGATCGTCGAAAATCTGGTCTGGGCTTTTGGTTTCAATCTGGTGGCGCTGCCGCTGGCGGCGTTTGGCGTCTTTGGTCCGGTGATGGCGGCGGCGGCGATGAGCGCGAGCAGCCTGATCGTGGTCGGCAACGCCCTGTCGCTTCGGGGCTGGGTCCCTTCAGGATTGGCGCCGGCCCCCGTCCTGCCGGCCCCCGTTCCACCGACCGCGTGACCCCGCCATGACCGGCCCTCTCGCCTTCCCCCCTTCATCGTCGGGAATTCCCTTGTCGAGGCGGATGGGATCGCGGCCGGCCCGATCACGGCAGGCCGGGCATGTGGCCGGTCAGGTTCTCGGCGGGTTGCTGGTGGTCGGGGCCGGGATCGCGCTGGGTCTGGTCTTTGGCTATCAGCCGGTGTCCGCGCCGCCGGTGGTTCAGGTTCCGATTCAGGCGCCGGCCCCGGCGCCGGCTCCAACCCCGGCACTGCCGCCGGCCCGGATCGGGGGGCCGGCGGTGCCCTCACCGCCTCCAGCCCCGGTTGCGACGCCCTCGCCGGATCCGGCGTCGGTACCGGATGCGGCGCCGGACACGACCCCGGTTCCGGCCCCCGCACCCGCTCCGGTCACGGCGGCGCCGACCGGCGGCGAGGAGCCCGGGGCCGGTGCGGGCGGTGGTCTCACCGCGGCCGAGGTGCCGTCCCTGGACCTTGCGGCGTTGCCTCCGGCCCTGGCCCTGGCCCCGGGAGCGCGCGCCCAGCATCCCCTCGACGGCGCGCCGGGACTGGTGACGTTGCCGCCGTCACCGTCCCTTTCCCCGCCGGCGCCATCTCCGTCATCGCCTTCCTCTTCTCCATCACCCCGGACGGAGGCGGAGCCGTCGGGCGAGACTCCGGCCTGGTTGCGCAATGCGGTGCCGTTTGCGCTGCCGGCGTCGCTGCCGATGGTGGCGCTGGTGTTCGACGACCTGGGTATGGACCGGCGGCGCACCGAGCGGGTGATTGCCTTTCCCGGTCCGCTGACCCTGTCGTTTCTGCCCTATGCCGGTGATCTGCCGCGCCAGACCCGGGCGGCCCATGCCGCCGGCCACGAGTTGATGGTCCATATGCCGATGGAGCCGCTGGCTTCCGGGCTGGATCCCGGCCCCGGAGTGTTGCTGACCGGCCTGTCGGTGGAAGAGAACCTGCGGCGCCTGGATCATGGGCTGGCGGCGTTCGAGGGCTATGTCGGCCTCAACAACCACATGGGCAGCCGCTTTACCGGCGACCGTGCGGCGTTGGCCCCGGTGCTGGCCGAGTTGCACCGGCGCGGTCTGCTGTTTCTGGATTCCGTGACGATTCCGGCCACGGTGGGGTCAGGGCTGGCCTCGGCCATCGGCATGCCCCACACCCAGCGCAACGTTTTCCTCGACAACGAGATGACGCCGGCCGCGGTCCATGCCGCCCTGATGCGCCTGGAGGCGCTGGCGCGTCAGACCGGGACCGCGGTGGCCATCGGCCATCCCCATGACGTGACGCTGGACGCGGTCGGACCCTGGTTGTCCGGTCTGGCCGCCAAGGGGCTGGTGCTGGCGCCGATCAGCGCGGTGGTGCGTGCCCGCGGCACCACCGGTCTTCGCACGCCGTCGGCGGCCACCGAACCGGCCGCCGCCGCCACACGAAAGGGAGAAAACCATGGCTGATCGCTACCGGGTCAACGGCATGACCTGTCAGGGCTGCGTCCGTTCGCTGACCCAGGCCGTCCAACGGGCGGCCCCGGGGGCCACGGTGACCGTCGATCTCGCGGCCGGGATCGTTGTCCTGGACGGAGCGGCGCCCGCCGAGACGGTCCGGCGGGCGGTGGAGGCCGCCGGCTTCGAGTTCCTGGGCGCCGCGGCCTGACGGCCCGGCCCGCTGCGCTCAGCGTCCCGCGGGCGTGCCGGTGCCGGCCGCCATGGCCTCCCGGTCGGCGGCGCTGGCGGGCGGCAGCGCCGGAAAGTTGGCCAGCCGGGACACCTCGGGCGGATTCGGCCGGACGCCCGGCGGCGGGGCGCCCGGCGCCAACTGAACATCGCCCAGCACCAGGCCACCGGCATCGACCTCCAGTTCGGCATAGCGGATCACGCCCTCGACGCGACCGGTGGTGCGAACCCGCAGCCGGCCATGAACGGTCAGTTCGCCCTCGAAGCGCCCGGCGATTTCGGCCTCGGCGATCTCGACCGCGCCCTTGAAGGTCCCGGTTTCGGTGACCTCGATGTAGCGACCCTCCCGGAGTCGCGCCTCCACCGTTCCCTCGATCAGCAGCACGTCGCAGCAGCTGATTTCTCCCGACACCGAGATGTCGCGGCCGACGATCAGCTTCCGGGCCTCGGCAGTGGTTGCGTCGCCGCTGCCCGGCCGGCGCGACGGCCCGTTGGGGCCGTCGAAGGTCCGGCGATGAAGCTCCGGCTTGTTCACTCCGCCCGGGGCGAGGCCGGCGACGGGCGTGGTGGGCGGCTTGGCAGTGGTCGACATTGCTTTCCTTGTCCGGGGCCGGCATGGATGACGCGGACGCGGGTCGGGGTTCCCGGTCCGCGCGCCTGTTCATAAACCCGCGTGCCGGTACCATGCCTTGCCGCATCACGGCAAGTCCCGGAATACCGTTCCTGCCGTCATCCGAGGCCCGGCGAGCGGACTTCGCCGGTCAGCCGATGAAAAATGTGGACCATGAAGGCGGTGGCGATGATCGGGGCCAGCAGGTTGAGCACCGGAACCGCGATCAGCCCGGAGATCACCACGCCGGCCAGCCACAGCCGCAGGCGGTGACGTCGCCGTAAGATGGCCATGGTGGCCAGATCCAGACGGCGGGCGGCCACCTGTTCGAAATACATGCGTCCCAGCAGATAGCCGTTCAGGCCGAGGAAGATCACCAGATTCATCCCGGGGATCAGATAGAGCGGCAGCACCAGCAGGTTCAGACCCAGGCTGACCACCAGGAAGCTCAGCGCGGCCTTGATCTGCTCGCCGATGGCCTGCGGGTGCGGCGGCGCCAGATGGGCAAAGTGCCGTTTTTCCACCGCGGCGGCCACGTCGTCGAGGAACAGGCTGGACAGGCCCGGAACCACCGCCGGGAACAACAGGAACGCCAGCGCCAGGACCGCGACGGCGCCGAACACGTCCACCACCGGGTCGAGCCACCCGATGCCCGTGACATGCAGGATGGCGAGCAGGCCGGACAGGGCCGCGGCCAGCACCAGGAAGGCCGCGATGGTGGCGGTGACGCTGGTCCAGATCACCCGCCGCACCGGCGGATCGGGCAGTTGCAGCAGCGCGCGAAACAGGGCGGCGATCATCGGAGAACCCCGGCAGTGGAAAACGATCAAGCCCCGGAGCGGCAGCCGCGACCGTGGCGTGGTGCCGGTTTCTAGCTATACTGCGGCCCGAACGCCACTGCCGGACTTTCCGGTCCCCGACTTTCCGGGGCCGGATTTTTCGCAGCCGGCCGGGAACAACAAGGATCAAGGACAGCATGACGCGGGCGGATTGCGATGTCATCGGCATCGGTAACGCGATCGTAGACGTGTTAAGCCACGCCGACGACGACTTCCTCGCGGCCAACGGGATCGAAAAGGGCGCCATGACCCTGATCGACGCGCCACGGGCCGAATATCTGTATGGCCGGATGGGGCCGGCCCTGGAAATGTCCGGCGGTTCGGCCGCCAATACCCTGGTGGGACTCGCCTCCTTCGGAGGCCGCGCCGCCTATGTCGGCAAGGTTCGGGCGGATTTGCTGGGCGAGGTGTTCGCCCATGACATCCGCGCGGCGGGGGTCCGCTTTGCCACCCTGCCGACCACCACCGGCGCCCCCACCGCCCGTTGCCTGATTCTGGTCACGCCCGATGCCCAGCGGAGCATGAGCACCTTTCTGGGCGCCAGCGTCGAACTCGGCCCCGAGGACATCGTCGAAGCGGACGTCACCGGCGCCGCGGTCACCTACCTCGAAGGCTATCTGTGGGACCCGCCCCGGGCCAAGGAGGCCTTTCGCAAGGCCGCGGCGATTGCCGGGCGGGCCGGGCGCAAGGTCGCGCTCAGCCTTTCGGACGCCTTTTGCGTCCACCGCCACCGCGACGAGTTTCTGGACCTGGTGGCCGGTCCGGTCGATATCCTGTTCGCCAATGAACAGGAAATCCTGGCCCTGTTCGGGACGCCGAGCTTCGATGACGCGGTTCGGACCCTGGCGACCGGCAGGACCCTGGCGGTGCTGACCCGCGGTGCCGGGGGGGCGGTGGTGGTGGCCGCCGACGGCGTTCATGCGGTTCCGGCGCTGCCGGTGGCCGCGGTGGTCGATACCACCGGTGCCGGCGACCTGTTCGCGGCGGGCTTTCTTTACGGCTACACCCAGGGGCGGCCGCTCCCGGAGTGCGCCCGTCTCGGCGCCCTTGCCGCGGCGGAAATTATCAGCCATGTCGGCGCCCGTCCCCAGGCCTCGCTGGCCGGACTGGTGGCCTGAGAGGCTGACGGAGAACGCCCTTCGCGCCCGCTTTTGAAGGACAAAGCCGAGCGTTTCCAAAGGGTATTCTCTGGCAGGGCCGATTGCCCGTCACACCCCGGAGTCCGGCGCGCCGCGCCCGCTCCGGTTCCCGGCGCCGCGGTTTTTGGCCGGGGCGTCGAGGTTCGGAGCGGAACCGAGTCGACGCCACCGGCCGGCGTTTCGATCGGGGTGCGACCCGGTTACGGTCCGGTTTGGCGCCCGGAACCGCCGGTTCACGGGAGATGCGCAAAAGCCGGGCACCCGAGGGCCGGGTCCGGCGTCGCCGGACCCGGCCCTCGATCAGGTCAATCCATTGATCCCGCGGGAAATGCCTGAAAGCGGCTGCGGTGTGGTCTGGACTGGGTTGCGTACCTTCGGTCTGTGTGTTATCTGACCTTTCGGCAAACAACGGGAGCACACCCCTTGGCGGGGGCTGGGCTGCGGTTCGCCCCAAGAATAATGACCAACGTCCAAGGACTCAGTCGAGGAACCACGTGGCATCCGACGGAACAGCAGCATTCGGACTCGCGGCACGATATGCGACCGCATTGTTCGATCTCGCGACCGAGGGCAAGAATCTGGATCAGACGGAAAGTGATCTGACCCGACTGAAAGAAGTCCTTGCCCAATCTCCAGAGTTGCGCCGCTTTATCCGCAGCCCGGTGTTGACCCGGGAGCAACAGAGTCAGGTTCTGACCACTCTGTTGGAGCGGACCGAGGCCGGCGAGCTGACCCGGCGGTTCGTCCGGCTGGTCGGCCAAAAGCGGCGGTTGTCGGCGTTGGGCGAGATGATCGATGCCTTTCTGGCCGATGTCGCCCGCAGACGGGGCGAGGTCAACGCCGCGGTCCGGGTCGCGCAGCCGCTGACCGACCCGCAGACCGCCGCCATGACCGCGACCATCCGGGACGCGCTTGGGGCCAAGGTCGCCATCCATGTGGATATCGATCCCGCGCTGTTGGGCGGCATGGTGGTTCAGGTGGGGTCGCGGATGATCGACAATTCGCTGAGAACCAAAATCGATAAATTGCAACTGGCTATGAAATCTCCGGGGGGACTACTGTAATGGATATCAGCGCCGCGGAAGTCTCCGCGATCCTCAAGCAACAGATCGCGAATTTCGGGACCGAGGCCGACGTCGCCGAGGTCGGGCAGGTGCTGTCGGTCGGTGACGGCGTCGCCCGCGTCTACGGCCTGGACAAGGTCCAGGCGGGCGAGATGGTCGAGTTCCCGGGCGGCATCAAGGGCATGGCGCTCAATCTCGAGACCGACAATGTCGGCGTCGTGATCTTCGGCGAAGACCGCGGCATCCGGGAGGGCGACTCGGTGAAGCGTACCGGCGCCATCGTCGAGGTGCCGGTCGGCCGCGGACTGCTGGGCCGGGTGGTCGATGCGCTCGGCAACCCCATCGACGGCAAGGGTCCGCTTTCGGACGTCACCCGCAAGCGGGTCGACGTGAAGGCGCCGGGCATCATTCCCCGGCAGTCGGTGCACGAGCCGATGCAGACCGGGCTGAAGGCCATTGACGCGCTGGTGCCGGTCGGGCGCGGTCAGCGCGAGTTGATCATCGGCGACCGTCAGACCGGCAAGACCGCGGTGGCCATCGATACCTTCATCAACCAAAAGACGATTAACGAAGGCGACGACGAGAGCAAGAAGCTCTATTGCATCTATGTTGCGGTCGGCCAGAAGCGGTCGACGGTGGCCCAGATCGTCAAGACCCTGGAAGACGCCGGCTGTCTCAAATACAGCATCGTGGTGGCCGCTACCGCTTCCGAGCCGGCGCCGTTGCAGTTCCTGGCCCCCTATGCCGGCTGTGCCATGGGCGAGTTCTTCCGCGATAACGGCATGCATGCGGTGATCGTCTATGACGATCTGTCCAAGCAGGCGGTTGCCTATCGCCAGATGTCCCTGTTGCTGCGCCGTCCGCCCGGTCGCGAAGCCTATCCCGGCGACGTGTTCTATCTGCACTCACGTCTCCTGGAGCGCGCGGCCAAGATGAACGACGCCGAGGGCGCCGGTTCGCTGACCGCTCTGCCGGTGATCGAGACCCAGGCCGGCGACGTGTCGGCCTACATTCCGACCAACGTGATCTCCATCACCGACGGTCAGATTTTCCTCGAAACCGGTTTATTCTATCGGGGCATCCGGCCCGCCATCAACGTCGGGCTGTCGGTCAGCCGCGTCGGCTCGGCGGCCCAGATCAAGGCGATGAAGCAGGTCGCGGGCTCGATCAAGCTGGAACTGGCCCAATACCGCGAAATGGCGGCGTTCGCCCAGTTCGCCTCCGACCTGGACCCGGCGACCCAGCGTCTGCTGGCCCGCGGTGCCCGCCTGACCGAACTGCTGAAGCAGGGTCAGTTCAAGCCCCTGCCGGTTGAGGAGCAGGTGGTGGCGATCTTCTCCGGCGTCCGGGGCTTCCTGGACAGCATCAAGGTCGATGACGTGAACCGCTTCGAAAAGAAGCTGCTGGAAGAGATCCGGTTGAAGGCTCCGGAACTGCTGACGACCATTCGGACCGAGAAGGCGCTGTCCGCCGCCACCGAAGGACGGCTCAAGGAGTTCCTCCTGGCCTTCACCAAGGTCTTCGTGTGAGGCGCCCGTTGGGGCGAGAGTGGATACGGTGCGCCGCAACCTGTGAGATGAAGGTCTTGCATGCCAAGCCTTAAAGACCTCAAGAACCGGATCGCCTCCGTCAAGTCGACGCAGAAGATCACGTCCGCCATGAAGATGGTGGCGGCCTCCAAGCTTCGGCGTGCTCAAGAGCAGGCCGAAGCCAGCCGGCCCTATGCCGAGCGTCTCGACCGGATGCTGGAGTCGCTGGCCTCGGACATCCTGACCAAGGGTCCGGCACCGGAAACCATGCCAAAGCTGATCACCGGCACCGGATCCGATCGGGTCCAGTTGCTGGTGGTGGTGTCCTCCGATCGGGGATTGTGCGGCGGCTTCAATTCGGTGGTTGTGCGCGAGGTGCGCCGGGTCATCCAGCGCAACCGTGCCGAAGGCAAGACCACCAAGCTGATCTGCATCGGCCGCAAGGGCCGGGACCAGTTGCGCCGGGATTATGCCGGGCTGATTGTCCATCACTTTGAGGACATCGGCCGGCCGAGGCTGTCCTTCACCCACGGCAATGTCATCGCGAACAAAATTCTCGAGCTGTTCAACGCCGGCGAATTCGATGTTGCCCATGTGGTCTACAACAAATTCAAGTCGGTTATCGCGCAGATTGTGACCGTTCAGCAGCTGGTGCCGTTGGCTCCGGCGGCACCGAAGGACGACAACACCATCGGGTCCGCCGGGACCAAGGCGTCGATCGAGTTCGAGCCGGAGGAACAGAAGATTCTTGAGGCATTGCTGCCTCGGAATCTGGCGTTCCAGATCTTCCGGGCGTTGCTTGAAAGTGCCGCGAGCGAACAAGGGGCGCGGATGACCGCGATGGACAACGCCACCCGCAATGCCGGCGACATGATTAACAAACTCACGCTTAACTATAACCGAACCCGCCAGGCCTACATCACCAAGGAGCTGATCGAGATCATTTCGGGCGCCGAAGCGCTCTGAGATCGGCAGCAGAATCAACTGGACCGTTCGGGTTCCGAGGGAGCTTTACTCCATGGCACAGAAAACCAAGGCGGCCGCTGCCACCGGTCGAATCACGCAGGTTTTGGGCGCGGTGGTCGACGTTCAATTCGCATCGGACCTGCCCTCCATTCTTAACGCCCTGACGGTCGAGAATCAGGGCAAGTCGCTGGTCCTGGAAGTGGCGCAGCACATCGGCGAGGGTGTGGTGCGCACGGTTGCGATGGACTCCACCGATGGCCTGGTGCGCGGTGCGGAGGTTACCGATACCGGGGCTCCGATCACGGTGCCGGTCGGACCGGAGACGCTGGGGCGCATCCTGAACGTCATCGGCGAACCCATCGACGAGCGTGGCCCGGTCGGGGCCAAGCAGTTCGCGCCGATTCACCGGCTGGCCCCCGAGTTCATCGAACAGTCCACCGAAGCCCAGGTGCTGGTCACCGGCATCAAGGTGGTCGATCTGCTGGCGCCGTATGCCCGTGGCGGCAAGATCGGTCTGTTCGGTGGCGCCGGCGTCGGCAAAACCGTGCTGATCATGGAACTGATCAACAACGTGGCCAAGGCCCACGGCGGTTTCTCGGTGTTCGCGGGTGTCGGCGAGCGGACCCGCGAGGGTAACGACCTCTACCACGAAATGATCCAGTCGGGCGTCATTCGCACCGATGGCGCGCCGTCCAAGGCGGCGCTGGTCTATGGTCAGATGAACGAGCCGCCGGGTGCCCGCGCCCGGGTCGGTCTGACCGGTCTGACGCTGGCGGAATACTTCCGCGATGTCGAAGGCCAGGACGTGCTGTTGTTCATCGATAACATCTTCCGCTTTACCCAGGCCGGTTCGGAAGTGTCGGCGTTGCTGGGCCGCATTCCGTCGGCGGTGGGGTATCAGCCGACGCTGGCCACCGACATGGGTGCGCTTCAGGAGCGGATCACCACCACCAAGAAGGGCTCGATCACCTCGGTTCAGGCCATTTACGTGCCTGCCGACGACCTGACCGACCCGGCACCGGCGACCTCGTTCGCTCACCTTGACGCAACCACGGTGTTGAGCCGGCAGATTGCGGAATTGGGTATTTATCCCGCGGTGGACCCGCTGGACTCGACCAGCCGCATTCTCGATCCCCGGGTGGTTGGCGAACACCACTACGGCGTGGCCCGCAGCGTTCAGAAGGTTCTTCAGACCTACAAGTCGCTCCAGGACATCATCGCGATCCTGGGCATGGACGAGTTGTCGGAAGAAGACAAGCTGGTGGTGTCCCGGGCGCGGAAAATCCAACGCTTCCTGTCCCAGCCGTTCCACGTCGCCGAAGTATTCACCGGCAGCCCCGGGGTGCTGGTCAGTCTCGAAGATACCATCAAGGGCTTCAAGGGGATTGTCGACGGCGAGTACGACCACCTGCCCGAGGCCGCGTTCTACATGGTCGGCACCATCGACGAGGCGGTGGCCAAGGCCAAGAAGATGGCGGCCGAGGCGGCCTGAGGCTGCGGAGGGGGTTTTGCCCGGGGACCGATATCATGCCCTCTCCCGCCTGCGGGAGAGGGCCAAGGAACACGAACAATGGCTGAGATGGTCGAATTCGAGCTGGTGTCACCCGAAGAGGTGCTGGTGACCCAGTTGGTGGATATGGTGGTGGTGCCGGGTGGCGACGGCGACTATGGCGTGTTGGGCGGCCATGTTCCGATGATCACGACGGTTCGTCCCGGGGCGATTTCGGTCTTCGAGGAAAATCACGTCATCGATCGGATCTTCGTTACCGGCGGCTTTGCCGAGGTGACCGGTGAGCGCATCACCATCCTGGTTGAGAAGGCGGTGAAGGTTGAGAAGCTCGATCGCGCTGCGGTCGAGCAGGATATCAAAAATTTCGCCGAGGACCTGGAGGACGCCAAGACCGACGAGGAAAAGGAAGCGGCGGCCCTCAAGCTGGAAATTGCGAAAGCCCAGTTGCAGGCGATTCAGGACGCGGCGGCGAATCATTAGTCCGTTTGGCGTGTTGCCGCGGCGCCGCGTGCTGACGATCTGATCTGCGGAAGGGGTGGGCGGCGCGGCGGTTCGCCGCTAAAATGCGCCATCGGATCACGGTAACATGGCTCAGCAAAATGGCACAGAACCACTGGACTCTTGACGATGTGCCTTGGGACCGGCTCGCTCCGGCCGAGGCCGATCGCGACCTGGTTGCGGTCATCAAGGCCGCGGCGCTGGTTGAGTACAACGCCGAGAGTTACGCGGCCTATCTCGGCAGGGTGTTCGCCGATGACCGGCGATTCCAGGATATCGCCCGGGAATGGGCGGCCGAAGAGGTCCAGCACGGGGTTGCGCTGGGCCGGTGGGCGTCGCTGGTGGACCCTGGCTTTGACTTTGATGCCGCGGTTCGCCGGTTCCGGGACCTCTATCAGCTCCCGCCGACCCCGGAACGCCGCTCGGTGCGGGGGTCATGCAGCGGCGAACTGGTCGCCCGGTGCATGGTGGAAACCGGCACCAGCTCGTTCTACAGCGCGATTGCCGAGGCGACCCGGGAGCCGGTGCTGCGTTTTGTGTGCCAGCGCATCGCGGCGGACGAATATCGGCACTATAAGCTGTTCCTGACCTACATGAAGCCCTACCTCGACCGCGAAAAGGTGAGTCGGGTCGAGCGCGCCTGGATCGGAGTCAAACGGGTGCTGGAAACCCAGGACGACGAGTTGGCGTGCGCCTATCATGCCGCCAACGGCGGGGCTGAGCCCTACGATCGCAAGCGGGCGGCCCAGGCCTACGAACGCCGCGCCTTCGGGTTGTATCGCCGCCACCACATCGAGCGGGCCGTGGGCATGGCCTTGAAAGCCTGGGGCTTCAGTCCGCAGTCGCGCTGGGCGGGGCTGGTGCGACGGGCGGCGTGGTGGCTGGTCGGCAGCCGGGTGGGCCGGTTGGAGCGTCAGGCGGCGTGACTTTGGTTTTGTGGGCTCTGCCCACACCCGCAAAAGGCCGGTCGGCCCTTTGAACCCGCGACGTTTGGCGAGATACCCGAAGCCGCACCCAGTATCATGTCGGCCGTTGCGCCAGCAGGGTGCCGATGCGATCGGCGTTGGCCATCACCGTGAAGGTATTGTGCTTGGACGAAAGCCGGCTGAGTGCGGAGGCGTCGGCGATGAACAGGCCGGGGCGTCCTGTCACCTCGCCGCTGGAGGTTGTCCGGGCGCCCATCGGCAGAGTGGCGCCGTAATGAATTTCCGCTCCCGGCGGATAGGGCTTGGCCGAACCCGGCAGCAGGTAGGCACCGAGCCGTCGGAAATCCCGGGAGAGACGCCGCACCAGGGTCCGTTGGACCGGGTCGAAGGCCGGGCTGTGACCGCCATCGATGACCAATCGGTCGGCCATGCGCTCGTTGCCCCGCTTCAGGCAGACCTGATTCCGGCTGTAGGAGCCCGGCAGGTAGACCAGACCGATCAGGAGCGTCGGCAGCAGACTGCGCAGCAACCCGGCGGCGCCGGGCCGGGTCAGCGGCATGTGGGCGGTGAGGTCGGGCGCCGCCATGGCGTCGGCGCCAAAGAGCAGACCGAAGGCGAAGTCCCCCGGTTCCGGTCCCAGCGGCATTCGGAACGCCAGTTGAGCCATGCCGAACGCCGGGTCCGGAAGCGGCCGGCCCAGCCACGAGGGTACGGCAAGCGCCATGGCGAAAGCGGGGCAGTTCTGGAGCGGCATCGCCTCGTCGAAGCGCTCCAGGCATTGCAGGGCCAGACGGGTGGTGGGCAGCACGCCGGCCGCCAGCACCACGGTTGCGGCCTCCAGGTGCAGCGGCAACCCGGTGCGGGCGTCGGTGCCGCCGATCACGAAACCACGGCCACCCACCGACAGCGCCTTGACCACGAAGCCGTCGCGCAAGGCAAAGTTGGCGTGGCGCTGGAGTTCCGGCACCTCCGAGGCCGCGGAATAGATCGCGCCACGCGCGCATCCCCACATGCAGGCGCCCGACCGGTCGCAGGCGGCGCGGCCATTCAGGGGCTGGGTCAGCACCGCGCTTCGGTTGCGACCCAGGCGCAGGGACAGGTGGTTCCGGTGGCGCTGATAGCGGGCCAGCAGCGCCTCGGCCAGCGGCGACAGGGGCAGCGGCGGTTGTAACGGCAGATCGGTGCCGTGGCTCGGGGCCAGATCGTCATCGGCACAACCGCTCAGGCCGATCCGGGCGGCCACCCGCCGAAGTGCCGGGGCCAGGTCCGCGGCGCCGACCGGGCTGCCCACCAGATCTTCGGGGCCATAGGCACAGGAAACCGCGCCCCAGAAGTTCGACAAACCGCCCCGGCCCAAGATCCCGATGGCGGAGAAGCCATGGGGTTCCAGACCGTTGCCGTCCTGAAAGCGGCTGAGGAAGGCGGCATCGGGGATCATCCGCAACTTTGGCGAAACATCGGTCATCTTGCGCAGCCCGCGCAGATCGTCCCCCAGCAGATGGCGCCAGCCCGCCGGGTCCTGGCGGAGATTTCTGAGGGAAGGCCGCTCGGGGGCGGGATTGGGGATGGTTCCGACCCCGGCGTCGAGCATCAGAACCCGGCGACCGGCCGCGACCAGCGGCCAGGCCGCCGACACACCGGCCGGACCACTGCCGATGATCACCACGTCCGGTTCGGTCATCGCCAGATCCGACGGGCCAGGGTCAATCGAAACGGCATGGCAACAACCTCCAGCGCCACGATGACAAAAAGGCGCAGAACCGCAGAGACAGGACTCTCGCCGCGGTAATCGTACCGACGGCCGCCGTCGGGGGTGGCATCGACCAGCAGGGCGGCGATGTGCAGTCGCTCCGACAGGAGACGCTGCCCGGGCGTTCGCGAGGCGGGCAACGGCTCCACGAGGCGCATCAAACGAGGCCATCCTGCCAGAAGCCCCGGCATCGGCAGGGGAATGCCGGTGCCGTGAACTTCCACCGCCCGGACATAGCGGCGGACCAGCGCCGGTTCAGGGGATCGGCCCCGAACATAGCCCAGCAGCACCAGCCCCTCGCGAATGAGCGCGCGACGGCGGCGGTCGTGGTGGCGGCCGGGACGTTCGGCGGCCAGTCCTGCTTCCAACGGCCGCAAGGTCAGGCCGAGCCGCCGAAGGGAGTCCCCCGACGCCACCACCGGCAGGCCGGCAAGGCCGAGCACCCGCTCGCGCTCGACGCGCGGCAGGAATGGCAGGCGGTTGACCAGATGCAGGATCACCAGAATCGGCGCCAAAGGCACCGGCAGCACCACCAGATGCCGGTCCGCAACCTGGCGGGCCACCAGGGACAGGAAGCGGGAGAAGGATAAGGGCTCGGGGTCGGCCAGGACCGCGACGCCATGAGCCGGGTCGGTAACCGGCCCTGGCGCGCCGGCCAGCAGCAGCAGGCCCCGGCACAGGTCATCGAGATGGATCGGTTGAACCTGACGCCATGGCGTAACCATGGGAACCACGGGACCCAGGGACGCGATCCGGCACAGGGTGCCCCACATTCCCCGGCGCGGCCCGCCATAGACCAAGCCGATCCGCGCGGCAATCTCCCCGGTCCCCGACAGCAATTGCTCGATACGCCACTTTACCCGGCCGTAGCGGTTAAGGGCGGCGGGCTGTGCCGAGAGGCTGGAGGCGAACACGAAACGCGGAACGCCGTGGCGGCGGGCCGCCGCCAGCAGCGCAGCGGTTCCGCCAATGTTGGGGTCGGCGGCCTCGTCGCCCTCGGTGGTCCAGTGATGGGCGAGATGGATGACGGCGTCCACCGGTCCGGCCACGGGGTCGCGCGCAAACGCCGCATCGGGCACCGGCAAGCCCAGCGACCAGACCACCCGCCGGACGCCGGGCCGGCGGGCCAGCACGGTGACGGCAACCCCGTGCGCCGCCGCCTGCGCGGTCAGACGTTGCCCGATGTAACCGTCGGCGCCGGTGATCACCAGATGCATGGACCCCCCGTGGAGACTGTCGGGCATCGCGCGGTCGGCCAACGATGGTTCGCTGCCCCGGAGGCATTCAGGCGGTACGGTCATTTTGGGACATTGGACAGTATTTGCCGCAACAGGTCGGCGAGCAGCCCCAAAGAGAAGACCACGATCGCCACCAGCAGCGCGCCGGTCCCCATGGTGAAGCCGGTTGCCACATGGAAGGCAATACCGATAAATATGCTCACCACTGCAATGGCGACGCAGATCAGACTCATCAGCAGGAAAATCTTGATGGGATTATAATAGACAATCGCCTGCACAATAAATTGAAGCGTTCGAATGGAGTCCCTCCAGATTTTTACTTTGGAGTGGCCGATACGCTCGCCGTAAGAGATGTTGGTGTAGGTTACGTAGCGACTGGTCATCATATAGGCCAGCGTCAGAGAGGTCGTAAAGCTGAAGCCATCACAGATCTGCCCGAAATAACCCATGACCGCGGTCCGGGAAAAGACCCGGAAGCCCGAATTGATGTCCGGGATGGCGCGTCCGGCGGTCCATTCGACCAGGAAGCGCAAAAGCAGTCTCATCGGCCATTTCAGCGACGAGCCCCGATAATGGGAACCGCTGCGGGCGCCGACCACCATATCGAAGCCCTCGCGGTAAATCTGAACCAGCCGCGGGATTTCCGAAATGGGATAGGTCCCGTCGGCGTCGGTGATGACGATGGTGTCGTGGCGGGCCATGCCGACGCCCTTCTTGAGCGAATGGCCGTACCCGACATTGTGGGGATTGGAGATCACCTGGGCGCCGGCCTGCCGTGCCAGTGCCGCGGTGTCGTCGGTCGAGCCGTCGTCCACCACCAGAATCTCGGCGTCGCGCAACTGCGCGCCCGCAAGGACGTCCCGAATCCTGCGCACGGTGTCGGCGATGGCCAGGTGCTCGTTGTAAGCCGGGATCACCACGGAAATCATGTGCGTCGGCCTCCTGCCATGTCCTGGCTTTGCCCGGCCAGAGTCTGATCATGCCACAATCCCAGACAGGTGAGGGCGAACAGCTTCAGGCCGTTGTCCCGTCGTCCGGTCTCATGCTCCTCCCACAGAGCCGTTACCACGGCGCGATCGAACCAGTCACGGGTTCCGGACTCCAGGGTCACGGCTCTGCCGAGTTCCCGCAAGGGACCGGCGAACCAATGGGAAACCGGCGCATTGAACCCCTTCTTGGGACGTTTCAGCACCGCTGGCGGCAGTCGCCCCCGCTGACTTTGCTTGAGCAGGTACTTCTTGCACAGGCCCTTGAGCTTCCAGTCCACCGGTAACCCGGCCGCAAATTCCATCAGGCGATGGTCGAGAAACGGCGCCCGGGATTCCAGGGAATGCGCCATGGTTGCCCGGTCGACCTTGACCAGAATGTCGTCGGGCAGCCAGGTCTTGATGTCCACGTACAGGGACTGGTCGAGAAAGGCCAGGTCTTCGACCTCGGCGAATGCCCGGCCGAAGGGCTCGAACGGGTCATGATCGAGGACAGGCCGGGACCAGTCGGCGTCAATCAGCGACCGCTTTTCCGCCTCGTCGAACAGGGTGCGCCAGAACCAGTGCGCCCGCGGCGCCGACAGGGCGTGGCCGCGCAGAAACTGGCGGATCTTGTAAGGAAAGCTGACCTTGCCATGGCTCACCGGCAGCAGCGAATCGACCAGACCATGACAGGCCGAAAGCGGCGCGGAACGGCTCCAGTGACGCCACCGGTCGGCCACGCAGGTTTCGTATCCGGCCAGCAACTCGTCGCCGCCATCGCCGGAAAGGGCGACGGTGACCCGGCGTCGGGCGAATTCGGCCAGGAAATAGCAGGGGATCAGAGAGGTATCGGCGAGCGGGACGTCACCGAAACGGACGATCCGCCCCAGCGTTGCCGCCATGTCGGGCTCGACCGTCTGGTCACTGTGACAGACGCCCAGCCAGCGGGCCATGGACGCCGCCTCCGGGACCTCGCTGAAACCCTTTTCCCGAAAGCCGGCGCTGAAGGTCAGAATCCGCTCGGACGGCAATTGCCGGCCCATGGCGGCAACGATGGTGGCAGAGTCGATGCCGCCGCTGAGGAACGCCCCCACCGGCACATCGGCAACCAGCCGGAGCGCGACCGCATCGTCGATCAGCGCGCGCAGTTCTTCGGCGGCCTCGGCTTCGCTGCGGTCGGTCCGCTTGTGGCGGAAATGCGCCGCAAGGTCCCAGTACCGTTGGGGCCGGAGCGGCCGTCCGGGCTCGACCACCAGCAAATGGGCGGGCGGCAACTGACGGATGCCGACGATCATGGTGCGGGGACCGCAGACATAGCCCGCCGACAGATACTCGCCAAGGGCCGCGGGATCCAGTCTCCGCTCCACCCAGGGAACCGCCAGCAACGCCGTCAGTTCCGACGCAAAAGCCAACCCGTGGCCGCTCTCGGCGTAATAAAGCGGCTTCTCGCCGGCGCGGTCGCGGGCCAGCACCAACCGGCGGTCCCGGGAATCCCATACCGCCAGCGCGAACATGCCGTTCAGGTGATCAACGAACGCGGTTCCCCAGCGGCGATAGCTTTCCAGAACGACCTCGGTGTCGCTTTGGGTCCGGAACGCCACGCCCGCGGCGGAAAGTTCCCGTCTGATTTCGCGGTAATTATAGATCTCGCCGTTGAAAACCATCGAAAACCGGCCATCGGGATCGCTGAACGGCTGATTGGCGGCGGTCGACAGGTCGATGACCGCCAGCCGGCGATGCCCCAGCACCGCCTGCCCAAAGGTCTGCACCGCCCCGGCATCCGGCCCGCGATGGACCATGCGATCGGTCATGGCCTGGACGATCGCCGGATCGGGAGGACGTTCCAGGGAGACCCATCCGCAAATACCACACATGGTTCATTTTCCCGATTCAGGCCTGCCGGGCACCGCAGAGCCGGTCCCGGCCTTTGGCGGCCGGGACCGGATCACCGAAAAACGTGTCGAAGTCATCAAAGGTGGCGTGGCGGACGAAATTTTGGCATGCGGGACGGGATCGCTCCCGGCGCCTCCGGTTCTACGCGGCTGGACGGGCGTCATCAAGAGCGGCGTTGCCGGCCGCCGCAGGGCAGACGCGGTCCCGGATGCTCCGGGATACGACAGATCGTTGAAATAAAACGATTTTGCGGTGCGCTCCGATGGCGCGTGTATCCGGTGGAGGGAGGATCCACCCGGAGAATTGTCGATTGCTCTGGTCGCTGACGAGCGTTTTGGCCGGGCAACTGGCTGGATGCGCAATGAAACCAGTCGGAAAGCCGGATGCTGGAAATCGGCACGTCCGGTTTGATGAGCGGGGAGGGGAAACGGAGCGATGCCGAATGGCCCAAGCCACCGCGCCCTTCCTCGACTCTACGGCGCTACCCGCACCCGCAAAGGGCCGGTCGGCCCTTTGAACCCAGGACGTGAATGAGGTCACGGAGGCGAGCCTCCTTCGCGGGTGCAGGGCAGAGCCCGCCCTGTTTTCCTTAGTGGGCGGTGTCGGTAAGCTGGCGTGACCGCCACTGCCAGGGTGTTTCGACCTTGCCCGCCCACATGCCAAGCCGGTGGCTTTCGGCGAAGGCCTCGGCGCCGACATAGGTCGGGGTCAGCCGGCGGTAGGCATAGGCCCAGCCGCGCGCCACCATCGCCGACGCGAGGTCGGTGCCGCTGGCCCGGCACACGCCGATTTGCTGGCCGTTGCGGTCGGTGGCGGTGATGGTGCAAAGCACCGGACTGTCACCGATCAGGGCCTGGAGGATGTCGGTGGAACGCCGGTAGCAGTCGTAGGTCTGGCCGTAACGGGTCTGGCAGGTCTCGCCGGGGAGTGGGGCCGCGATCCCGTACAGGCGAACCGAGGCCCCGCCCACCGTGATCAGGTCGCCGCTCATGGCGACCCCGGTCCCGTTGACCGTTTGGGCCGCCGCCGCCGGGGCCTGCTGCGCGGTTTGGGCCAGGCCGGGGGGCGCCGCCGCCGGGCAGAGCGCCACCGCGAACCACCAGACCGCGGCGGACCGGCGAAGGGGAAGGGACATGGAGCCTCGTCTTCTCCGGGTTGCTGAGGTGAGGCACGATCCGACCGGGAGCAATCGGGGCTCGCCCCGGTGCAGGGCCTCCGGTCCGCAGATGGGAAGGCGGCGGGGCGGGGTCCAGGGATGCGGACCGCCGGCGCCGGAAAAGATTGAACGAACAACCGGTCGCCGCCATGTCATTAGGTGAGGGGGGCGTCCGATCGGTCCCCGAAGGAGCCGGTGGCGCGACCCCGAATGGTCGTGGAAGCCGTCAAGAGCAAGTGAAGGCGTGACGGCGGGCGGCGGTCGTCCGGTCCGGGTGTCGCTCACGGGAGGGCGTCTCGATGAACAAGCTTCCGTCCCTGATCCAAGCGGTGGTTGGCTCGGCGCTCGATCGTGCCGCGGGGGCTGCCGGAAACGGCGATCTTGCGTGCGGCTTGCTGGCGGCCTTGAAACGCGTTCGCCTCGTGGTCAGCGTTCAGGCCGGGTACAGCGCGGCATGCAGCCTGGACGACGCCATTCACGCGGTGTTCGTGGAGCGTGCACTGGAAACCTTTGGAACCGCAGAGGTGCCACCGGTGCCCTTGCCGACCAGAGGCCCGCCGGCGCGGCGGGCCACGCTGATTCTCGAGGACGCCGCCATGTCCTGCCTGACCTTGAACGCCTACTTTCCGGGGAATACCGCGATGACCCTTGCGGTGACGACCCTGGCCGGGCGACTGCTCGATTGCCTGGGCGGGGTCCCGGACTGGGGATGCGTGATTCGGGAGTTGCGGATGGCCGATAGCGACGAGGAAGAAGAGGCGCTGTCCGATGACCGTTGGACCGCCGCCGCGGTTCACTGATGCGATGTCCAGACTGACGCCAATCGGTGGATGCGGATTCCCGCCGCTTCTGGCGGTGGCGCCGGTCTTTTGGGGCGTCGCCTGCCTGCCATTGTAGCGAAAAGTCGCTGTTCGTCGTCCGCCCTGCTGTGGCACGGCGCCGCGCCATTCGTAAGCGATAGAAACGTCCCTTGACACCCCGGAGCCGAGCCGATACCGTCCCGGCATCTCTAATATAGGTCGTCGATGGCGGGCGATCGGCCGCAAAGCTGTGGGTTTGACCGCTCGCCGTGAAGGTGCGAAGGCGGGGCATTGCGGTGAGAAGGGGGCAATTATGACCGACACGGATAATGTGATAGAAAAAGGAAATTGGTTCACGACCTCAATCTGGGTTCGAATGGCCGGGGCCACCTTCCTGTGTATCATTCTCGTTGCAATTTTGGCAAGGGTAAGCGCATTTTCCCACATTTCCGAACTTGGTTCGACCCGTCTGGCGTTTGCCGTTTACATCGTCATCAGTTTGGGGCTGGCCGGTATTCCGATTCTCATCGCCCACGTCCAGACCACCGCAAAGGAACGGGAGAAGGCGAAGCTGGAAGGGCTGATCGGCCAGCCCGCCTCGAATACCATGTACTTTAAGAAGGCGCTGTCCGCACTGGCCTCCATTCGGCCGGCGCGAATCAATAATTCTGATTACACCATACCGATTATGACCTTTGGAATAGTCTTATTCTTTGGGTGGTGTTTCGTGATGGCTGGAGTATTTTTCAACTTCAGCGTGAGGAACGTCATATTGGGTGGCATGTCCGTTGATATGTCCGTTGAAGACCTCGTAGCCTACCAGAGCGGTACTTATGTTTGCATGTCGGCAGCGTTTTTTAGCTGCTATATCTATGTTATTGCGCGGCTGCTGGAACGGATCAACAACAATGATATTTACCCGATCACGTTCTATTACTATACCATGCGATTCATTTCGGTTCTGATCATCGCCGCGGTGCTTCGTCACACCCTGAAGGTAACCGATAGCGAACTTCTTGATTCTTCGAAAACGCTGGTGGTCCTGGGGTTTGCGGTGGGCTACGCGCCGGACCTGTTCTTTACCTATGTGGTCGGTAAAGCTTTCGAATTACTCAAACTTGCGGGTAGCTCGCGCACTCCCGACCAGTCAACGGTGCCAACCGAGATGCCGCTGGTGATGATCGAAGGTCTGTCGAAAGCGAAGATCGATCGCTTGAATGAATTGTCCATCGACAGCGCCCAGGTTCTGGGGTGCCAGAATCCGTTCTCGATCTGGCCACGGCTGCCTTTTGACCTTGGGCTGGTCGTCGACTGGATTGCTCAGGCGATTCTGTACTCCCTGGTGAAGGAAGCCAAACTGAAGAGCCTCAGGGAAAAGCTGGTTACCGATATTTTTGACTTTCATGAGCGGTTGGCGAACAAGGATACCCGCGCCGAAATCTGCGCGGCCATCGGACTCGACGTCGCCGCGGCCGACGGGCTGGTCGAGCAACTGATAAATGATCAGTCCTTCCAGGGTCTGCTCGAGGTCAGGACGGCTTTGACGCCCTCGACGGCGGTAAGGCCGGGTCTGGAAGCTGAGCTGCCGGCAGTGCCGCTGCCGCCGGCGTCATGATCGGGGGCCTGCCGGTGCGGTTTGGCTTTGCAGGGGCTGGCCTGTCCGGTATGGTGGCGGCCTTGGTGGTTTAAAACAGGATGAAATTCATGCCCCGTCTGCTGCGTCTGGTGATGGCGACCCTGCTGGGCATTTTTTTGTGCGGAGGGAAGGCCATGGCGGTGGAACCGGAAAACACGCTTTATCTTGACCTGAAGGATGGTCGGGTGGTCATCGAACTGCGCCCGGATCTCGCGCCCAATCATGTGGCCCGGATCAAGGAGCTGGTACGGCAGGGCTTCTATGACGGTCTGCCGTTTCACCGGGTGATTCCCGGCTTCATGGCCCAGACCGGCGACCCCCGCGGCGACGGCACAGGCGGCTCGGGCAAGAAGCTCAAGGCCGAGTTTTCAAAAGAGCCGCATGTTCGCGGGACCGTATCGATGGCGCGGGCGCAGAATCCCGATAGCGCCGACAGCCAGTTCTTCATCTGCTTTGAACCGGCGCCGTTCCTCGACGGCCAGTACACGGTGTGGGGCAAGGTGGTGTCGGGCATGGAGTTTGTCGACAACATCAAGAAGGGCTCCTCGAGCAACAACGGTGCGGTCAGCAATCCCGACCGCATCATTAAGATACAGGTTGCGGCCGACGTGAAGGAATAAGTTTTGTGGGCTTTGCCCACACCCGCAAAGGGCCAGTCGGCCCTTTGAACCCATGACGTGAATGAGGTCAAGGAGGCGAGCCTTCTTGCGGGTGCAGGGCAGAGCCCTGCAAAACCAGGACAATAGTGATATCCTGGCCCATATGGGGCTTTGTCCCTGGACCCGACCGAAGGCGGGCGGCCTTTGGAAACCGTGAGGTGATGCCGGTATCAGTCGTCTTCCATGGCCGGCAGGCTGGCTCCGCTGAGATTGGCGTCGGTAAATATCGTCTCCCGAACATTGGCGTCGCTGAGGATCGCACCGGAAAGGTTGGCGCTGCTCAGGTCGGCTCCGGAAAGATTGGCGCCGCGCAGGTTGGTGCGAACCAGCGAGGCCCCGACCAGACCGCAATTGGCCAGGTTGGAGGCCCACAACCGGCCGGTCGGTCGGCCGTCCAACCCCTTCACGTCGACCCAGCCCAGGCCGGCACCATCGAAACGGGCGCCGGTGCAGTCGGCACCGCGCAGGTTGGAGCCGTCAAGGATCGCCCCGGTGAGATCGGCGTCGCGCAGGGTCGCCGCGGAAATGTCGCACATGATCAGCAAGGCATCGCGTAACCGGGCTCCGGTCAGGTTGGTCGCGCGCAGATTGGCGCCGCTCAGGTTAACCCCGCACAGATCGATGTGGGTAAGGTCGGCGCCGGCCAGATCGGCGCGCGATCCGGTGGCGCCGTTGCTGTAGATCCACTCGAAATGCTGGTTGAGGCTGTTCTGAATATGACGCGGAAAGTTATTGGCGGCGCGCGCCATGTTGGCGCCGGTGGTGTCGGCGCCGCCCATATCGGCGCCTTCCAGTTTGGCGCCATGAAGATCGGCGTTGCGCAGATTGGCGCCGGCCATCACCGCGCCGGTCAGATTGGCGTTACGCAGACAGGCGCCGGCCAGATTGGCACCGCTGAAATTGGTGCCCCGTAAGTCGGCGTTGGTGAGATTGACGTTCTTCATCATGGCGCGAGCCAGACTGACGCCATTCATCAGCGCCCCCCGGCAGTCGGCACCGGCCATGGAACAGTCGGTCAGGTCGGCGCCGGTCAGATTGGCGTCGACCATGAAGGCGTCGTCCAGGTCGCTGCCGGTCAGGTCGGAGCGCACGAAATTGACCCCGCCGCGGGTGCCGGTCAACAGGGCGCCGCCCCGCAGATCGCCTTCGCGCAGGATCGCGCCCTTGAGCTTGGCGCCGCGCAGATGGGCGCCGCGTAAATCGGCCCGATAGAGGTTGCAGCCCGAAAGGTCGGCCTTGGTCAGGAACGCCGCGAACAGATCGGCATGGCTGAGGTTGGCACCGGAAAGGTCCGACTGGCGCAGGTTGACTCCCGACAGCTTGGCCGATTCCAGATTGACCTTGGACAGATTGGCGCCTTCAAGATTGATCATGCTCAAGACCGCGCGGGCGCCGCTCGACTTTTTCTTCAGCCATCGCTCATGCTTGTCAAGGATGGCAACCAGCTCATGCGGTGTCATGCCACGCGCTCCTTCGCGCAGCCGCCGCCGCAGTCGCCGGGAACGAAAGAATCCCGATTCACCCCAGCCACGCCCTTGCCCTCGGCGGAATCGCCCCGCTCATCGTCATCCCGCCTGCCAACCGCTCCCGGAACCGGTGACGCCACCGGAGACGTGGCATCCGGTCAAATTGAAACCAATTGTAACGCCTTTCCATCGTCGGAACAAAGTGTATTGCAGAGATGTATCGGCGGCGCTGGTCTCGGCGTCCGATCTTGACTCGATAGAAATGATACGAAAAATCGGACATCGCGGCGCTTCGGCAGCTGGTCTTGATTGTAACGGCGATCCGTCGCCGGCTCTTCGAAGGCGGGCATTCCGGCGGGCCTTGTGATTGACCCATGGGGCTTTGCCGCCAAACCCCCACCAGGAGCGTGACGCCCCTGGACCCGCCTGACGTCAAGGGTTCCGCAGGTGCCGTTCGGGCGGCCGACGGGGACCCGGGCGGCGTCTTCGGGGACGTCGCGCTCGGGATTGAGATGGCGCGGTGCCGGTGTGATCAGATGCCTTCGCCGCCCGCCATGATGTCGGAGAGGGCCGAGCGGAGCTGATGGACGTGATCGGCGAAGCCAACCGAGCCGCGGTCCCGGGGCCGCGCCAGCGGCACCAGGAAATCGCGGATGATCCGTGCGCCCGGTTGCCCCCCCAACACGATCACCCGGTCGGCCAGGTACACCGCCTCGTCCAGGTCGTGGGTGACGAACAGGATGGTGGTGTGGGTGGCGTGCCACAATCGCAGCAACTCACCCTGGAGCGTGTGCCGGGTAATGGCATCAAGCGCCGAGAACGGCTCGTCGAGCAGCAGCAGCGCGGGATGCACCGCCAGCGCCCGGGCCAGATTGATCCGCTGGCGCTGGCCGCCCGACAACTGGTAGGGCCAGCGGTGGGCGTAGTCGGCCAGCCCGACCAACTCCAGCACCTCGAAGGCCCGATGGCGGCGTTCCCCGGCCGACAGGTGGAGGCGCTCAAGCCCGAACAGCACATTGCCCAGGATCGAGCGCCACGGCAGCAGGCGCGCCTCCTGGAACACCAGGGCGAACGGCCGGCGGCCGGGGTCGGGCTCGAACGGGGCAGAAACGGTGCCCTCCCTCGGCGCCAGCAGGCCCGCAATCACCCGCAGCAGGGTGGACTTGCCGACCCCCGAAGGGCCGACAATGGCCGTGAACGAGCGCGCCTCGAGGCTGGCGGTAAAATCGGCCAGCACCGGCGGCCCGTTGTCGAAGCCGATGGCCAGACCGGCGATGTCGACTACCGTTGCCATGACAGGATCCGATCACGTAGCCAGACGAACACGATATCGGTCAAGCCATAGCAGACCGCGATGGTGATCATGTAGACCACCACCACATCGGTCGCGAGCAAGGACGACGCCTGCATCATCCGTTGCCCCAAACCGGGAATCCCGAACAGTTCGGCTGCGACCACCGCCATCCAGGCCTGGCCAAGACCGGTGCGGACGCCGGCCAGGATTCCGGAGGCCGAGGCCGGCAGTACGATCGGGACCAGTTGCCGCCACACGCCTTTGTGACCAAATGCCTCCGCCAGTTCGATCAGGTCCTTGTCCACCGCCCTGGCCGCACCGTAAGAGGCGTAAAAATTGATCCACAAGACGCCGATCACGATAATGAAGGTGGCCGCGGCCTCGCTGATTCCAAACCAGACGATGGCGAACGGGACCCAGGCCAACCCGGGTACCGGCCGCAATAGCCGGATCACCCAGGACAGAAAGCGGTCGAGATCGTTCCATAGTGCCGCCGCCACCCCCAGCGCCACGCCAAGACCGGTGCCGAGCAAAAGGCCCATGGTATAGTGGCCGAGGCTGTGGAGGGTGGCATCAAGCCACCAGCCGCCGGTGATCTCGCGCCAGAATGCGGCCGGCAGGCTGCTCGGTGGCGGCAACAGCAGGGCCGGCACCAGGCCTAGCCGCGGCACCGCCTCCCAGCCGAGCAGGAAGGTCGCGAGCCCCGCCGCCGCAAGCCATCCGCGCCTGTTCATCGCAACTCCGTTACGGCTTGGGGGCCACGGTCAGGGTTTGGGTCGCGGCACGGTAGAAGCTGTCGTCGAACACGGTCGCGAGGTCGACCGGAACCGGCAGTTCCCCGAGCCTGACCTGGAACATCTGAAGCGTGCCGGTCGCCTCGACGATCTGGTCGGGATCGGCGGCGAAGCGGCTGGCCGGCGACGCCAGGGCGCGCCGAAAGACCTCCACCGGCACGATTCCGTTGCCCAGCCCCCTTTGCAGATGCACCGCCGCCGCGGCCGGGTCGGAGCGCAACAACCCGGTCGCCCGCGCCGTCAGCGCCACCAGCCGGGTCGCGGCATCGCGGTCGCGGGCGATGAAGGCATCGGCCAGCGCCAGCACCGAGCCCGGTTGGTTCGGCAGCATCTGCCCGCCCAGGGCGAGCAGCCTCGCCCCCGGATCGCGGTCGAGGACCGTGGTCACCGCCGGCTCGCGAACCGTCGCGGCATCGACGGCGCCGGCCAAAAGCGCCTGTTGGGTCTGCTCGATGCCCATCGCCACGATGCTGACATGGGCCGGGTCGACCTTGACCACGTTTTCCAGCCAGTAACGCAGGGTGGTGTCGGGCACCGAACCGGGGGGTTGGGTGGCGATTCTGACCGGCCGTCCGGTCCTTTCGAAGAACGCCTTGAAACCGGCCGCGGTGGTGTTGCCCGGTGTTGCCGCGAAATCGCCACGGCCGACCACGGTCATCTCCTCGATCGCGGTGGCCGCCACCACCTTGACCCCAACCCCTTTGGTCCGCGCCACCAGGATCGGGGCCACCCCGCCGAAATAGGCGTCGATGGTCCCCGAGACCAGGGCCGAAATCATCGCCGGCCCGGAATCGAACCGGGTGAGGGTGAGCGTAAGACCGGCATCCCGAGCCCAACCCTCGCCCTCGATCACGAACAGTTGCCCGATGCCCAGCACCGGGATGTAACCGACGCGGACCGCGGTCCCGGCCTGGGCCGCCGTGACCGGCAGTCCGAGGATGAACAAAACCGCAAGGACCGCGCGGAACGGCCGCAGAAGACGCTTGAGGACCATGGCTGCCTGCCGTTAACCGTGAACGGGACTTGCCCGGCCCGCCGAAGGACCCGGAATGACCCTTGTAGGGGGTTCTTCCGAGGTTGGCAAGACCGGATCATCACTGATATGGTGTGGTTCGTCCTACATTTAACTTGACATTAGTGTTGATTGTGGTGCGGCGGCGACCGGACCGATGATTTCACCATTTGACCTCGGGGAACGGCGGCTGGTCGCCGGCCGGTTCGAGGTGACGGTTGATTCGTTCCGCGACGTAGGGAATCGTCCAGAGCCACAACGCCTCGCGCAGATAGAACACCGTCTTGTCCTGCATGGACAACTCCTGATAAAGCGCGCGCAGGATCGCGAAACCGGCCTGGATCTCGTTGACATCGAACACCTGCTTGCTGAGTCGGTCGATTTCAGTGGCCACGGACTCGCAAAGCGTGTCCCGCGAGGCGCTGTCGCTGTGGGCGATCTGGCTCTCGGTGAACAGGCAACCGCCCGGCCCGCCGGGACTGTAAAGCGCATCAATGCTCCGTTGGCGCCGCGCGTCCAGATCATTGAGCGCCGAGAGGAAGGCGCCAGGGGCCAGGTGACGCCCGTGGGGCGTGGTCGCCGGGTCGTCGAAGGCGTTGAGCGGGACCCAGCGCCGCTGGTCCCGCGGGGCCGAGAGGAGGGCGAATGCCCAGACGATCCCACCGGAGAGATAGACCCGCTTGTGGAGCGCCAGGTCGGGAAGGTGTGCCAGCTCCGCCCGGATCGCCGGACGCAACTCATGATCGATGACCGAGGCCAGGGCGTCATCGTAGGACAGGCCGGGGTTCGGCCCTTGCGTCAGGTCCCTGGCCCGCTTTGCCAGTTGCTTTACGCCAAGTTCCCTCCACTCAAAAGGAATGTGTGGCGGCGTTCCCCGGGTGTTCAGGAAGTTGCCCTTGATGTTCCCGCTGCCAATATCGATCAGCACCACCTCGCGGCGGCGGGCTTTGATCAGGCCGGCAACCGCGCCGTCGAAGTTAAGCCGGGTTTCCGTTGATGCGGCCAGGATATCGGGATCAAGCCCAAGTCGCCGCGTAATGGCATCCCGCAACACGTTTTTGAACTGCTCCGTTTCAGCAAGCCCGCTGCTGACCACCACATAGATATGGCTGTGGTCCACGCGGTACTGATCCACCATTTCCACCACCAGACTATCGGCCTGCGCCAGCACCGCCGCCAGATTCGCCGGCGTGCCCGGAGCCTGTTCCAGCATCGGCAGTCGCGCCGCGATCTGCAAACCGCGGCTTTCGCCGTCCTCGACGACAAAGCCCCGGATCGCGCTGGTACTGAACTCGATCACGCCGTAGGGGGTCGCGAGCGCCGGAACCGATGTTGCAGATAACACTACGAAAAAAAGGCCGATCAGCAGGTACCGCAGTGTCATGGCTTCTACTCCTGTCGCCAAAGCCCATTGCTTGGGTGTTGCCCGATACACTCTTTGTATGACTTCGGATTATCGCCTCGATCGAAACATACCCATACCACCAGCGGCGTCTGTTTCATAAGCACGTCATTGTCGCAGGTTATCTGCACCTTGCGAATGTCAGGCGTGTTAGGCTGTAGCTGAGACTTGTCTGCTGCCGTAACTGCTATGGTTGCGCGCTCCGGGCATCCTAAGAATAGCGACGACGGGGTTGCTCCATAGCTGAGAAACTGCTTTGGCCAGCTCACGTCTTCAATTTTCACATCATCGGTTCCAGGGTCGAGATTTGATCGGACGAGAACCGGGCAAACAAAGTTGTGGAGTTGATCCATGCTCAAATCATTAAGTCTACCGGCGGTCGGGCAGCCGGCATTTTGCTCTCGACTTCGAGAAGGAGATGACAGGCTAAGGGATAAGTTTATCAGATGTTTGTATTCTTCGGTGACCGTCTCGTTATCCTCGGACTCCGGCATTACGGTAAGAGTTTGTAGAAATTTTGAGCTTCCAACGGTTATATCGCAAGATTGCATTGGCCTGTCATTCCCCATGAGTTGATCGCCGGTACCCTCGCATCGCAAGCTGCCAATATTGGATTCATTCGCAGCATCAATACGAAAATCCTTGATAACGAACGGAAAATTATTATTTGAATCATTGTTGCTGCGACTTTCAATTGCAATAGAAATATTATAACGCATTACCAAAGGATGAAATATAACAAACGCACTGTTGCACGTCTCATTCTTTCCACTGATTGAGCAAAGCGGATTTATATGCTGGTGGTCAATGAGCCCGAGTTCAAGTCGGACTCCAGACTTAATCCAGGATGGCTCTGTAACCTTAAGCGTATAAGTATATGATTCCCGCCTATGGCCGGTCGACCGTGTCGTTGGCTCGAAGGAAAAGCTTTTACCAGTCAAGGCATCCCAATTTAGTATACTGTCACTTGGTTGCTCTCCCGGGAAATTGAGCTTACTCGATGCGACAATAAAAACATCATCTTGAGAAATGCTCTCGCTGGAGTATGATTGATCTTTTCTAATGAAGACAACGTAACGGTTCTCAGGGTGATACCTAGTCCCGACCGGGGCGTTGAACGTGATGCCAAATTGTTGAAAAAGTTGTTTTGCCCTGTTTGCCCCGGTATCGTCATATCGATTTACCGGCACATACCGGTCATACCGCGAATTACCATCCGGCATTTCAATAGGTTTAGCCGTAAAGAGTACGTCGGCCTCTGTTGGTGGCGATGGCGTCGGGACAAGTCCGGCACCAGATGCGGTATAAAACGCCGGAATTGCGACCATCGCAATGCCAATGGCCAATATTATCAGCCTTTTTGCACGGGGAGACGAAGCCAACCCGCCACGCATATCTTCATTTATTTTGAGCATTAAAGGCATCCTCATCGGCCTATCACGGTCTGCGCTCATAGCAATCGTTGTCATCAGAAGTCGCGGTTTCGCAGGTGTCATTGCTCAAGTGTGATGAAAGTTCCTGAGACAACCTTTTAATGTGCCCCTCACAGGCTTGGGCGTTGGTTAAAAGCGTCTTATACCACTCCGATGGTATATCGAAGTGTCCAGCCTCTCCGTTTCCGTTGTCGTTAACGTATTCTGGTTGTAGTTGTAGTAATGAGGCGGAGAGAGCTTGATAATTAATTATTAACTGCTTTAATTGCAGTAACTTACTGCCGCATGTGAGGAAGTATCCAGACTGAAATGCTTCTGAGATTCCAACCGAAGAAAGGAAATAGAATCCGAGGGAGCCAATTTTAGCTCTATGAGCATGGTCATAAAATTCAATCAAATTTACTTCACTGAGCCTCCGAATATTATTATCAAGCTCCTGCGTTGATATTGTAATAAGCGCCTTGCGCTTGTCGATGTCCTTTATCGTTTCAACATGGTCCGTCGCCAGGAGGGTGACGCTGGTTACCATAAAAGCCGGCATTACTGCGATTATCGCGGTCACCCGATATTGCAGTATTGGATTCTTGCCATATCGCTGTAGCAGGCGATGCAGCCGGGCGCTAAAGCCAATTGTTCCAATAGTCAACAGCACGGAAAAAATAGCGAGTCCAACTAGGGTGGTATGTGTTACAAGTCCCGACATATTACACTCCTATTATTACGTCTTGTTAAAATTTATCACGCATCTAGGTCTTATTCCTCCCGATACAACACCGTTGCAACCGTGGTCGCATTCGGCTTCGCTTCGAGCGTTTGGGACAGCAGGGGCGGCTGACCGGTGCCCATGGTGGCTTCGAGGGTGTAGAAGCCTGGGCGGACTCTGATGTCGTCGCCGGTCCAGGGGCGGGGACTGGCGGCGGGGTTCGCGGGAATCAGGCGCCAATGCAGGGCGGCGGCCTTGGCCGGGGCGATCGGAGCGCCGTCGGCGTTGATCACCCGGTGCCGGACCACGGGGGCGCAGAAGCGGTAGTTAACCGCCACGGTTTCATTACCGGCCACCTCGAAGTCCTGGGAGGTGATGGGCGCCAATCCCCACGACGCCGCGACCCGGTATCGGCCCGGGGGCAGGGAAATGTCGAGGGCTCTGGCGCCCCGGTAGTGCTCGACGACCGAACCGGCGGGCTCGATCCGGTAAACCAGCAACTCGATCTCCCTTTGCAGGGCGTCGAGCTCAGCCGGCACATTCCAGCCGTCGATGGCGGCCGACACCATGAGGCGGCCGTTGGGTTGGTCCACCGTGAAGGTCACGGCGGCGTCCCCTTCAACTGCGAGGTGAACGTCCCGGAGTTGGGGCGGACCGCCATTGGCCTCCAGGGAAATCCGATAGTCTCCCGGTTCCAGGACCGCCTTCACGGCCCGTCCGGTCCCGCGGGCGGCGACGGAGCTGTCGGTGCGGCGGACCGTCCAACGCAGGCCGGTCTCGTTTGCCGCGCCGGTGCCGGCTGCGGTCATGGTCAGGTGGCTGGCCCCCAACTCCACCACCACCGGTTTGTTGTCGCCCGGGACCAGGTCCACCCATTGTTCATGGGGTGGGCCGTTGCTGCCCGACGCCGCCGTGACCACCAGCCGGTAATGCCCCGGCGGGACCTCGAAGACGCCGGTTCCGTCGCGGGTTGCGGGCGTCGCCGGCGACTCGGGTTCAGGGACAAGAGTCGCTTTGAGAACGCTGCCGCCGGCCGGTGGCACCGGCAGGTGCTGCGGGCCGACGATCGCGGACCAACCCAGCCGGGCCGGTGGCGGCGGCCGGTCAAGGCAGGTCGCGCTGCGCATCGCCGCGCGCAGGTCTTCCCGACTGTAGGCATCGAACAGCTTGCCATGGCTGCGCTGGGTGAAACAGGCGAGTTCCGGGAGCGACTCGCGACTGGCCCGGAAGCCGATGATGTCCACCAACGCCACGGTTCCGGCAGCGGCGTAAGCCCCCGAGGCGCTGCAAGGATCCTTGCGGCAGGCGTCGGGCTCCTCCTTGCCGTCGGAGATCAGGACCACCTTGGCGTGATGAGGGCGGGCAAGGTCATTGGCGCGAAGCAAGGCATCGGTAATCGGGGTGGTGCCAATGGGCAGCAACCGCTTCAACTGGTCATCGATCCGTGCCGCCACCGTGGATTTCGGGCCGCTGTCCACCACCGTTTCAATACTGTCACAAGAGCCCCGATTCCGGTGGCCGTAGGCGATGACGGCGATCTCCGTCCGGTCGGGAAGCTCCGAGACCAGACGGCGAAATTCATCCCGCAAAATTTCGTAACGGGTCCGGCTGACGCCGTGATCGTCCACAGGCGCCCACATGCTGCGGGAATAATCGAGAACGAACACCAACGAAGAGGGCGGCCCGTCGCACCGTTCGTCGGCCCGTCCGACGCCGCTTACCGCGGCGACCGCGACTCCGGCCAACATCGCGGCCATGCCCGACCGATGACGACGGCCGTTGCCGCCTTTCCCGGCCCGAATATCGTCCATCACGGTCCTCCCTGGCAAATTTGCGCGGTCCGCTCGCCAAGGCCGGCCATCATGCCCGGGGTGGCCTTCGTGCCCGGATCGCCGCCGCCAGGCGCCGCGGCCAGGTGCCTGATGTCGGGCTGGTCAGCGCAGTGGCCGGGCATGACCTGAATGTCCTGAAGTTGCAGCGCCACCGAGCTTGGACGGGCCGCCGGCGGTGGCGGCGGCTCCGGCTTTGGCGGCCCGCCGCCGCCGCCATTCGGGGGGGCGGGAACCGGCGTCTGGGGCGCCGCCGCATGTTGCCCCGATGTCCCGTTGGCGCCGCCGCCGCTGCCCCCCGGATCGACGGGCACCATCGGTGCGACCGCCCCCGCGGATTGCGTCGAACAGGCGGGCAACTGCGTCGGTGATGCCGAGACGGCGCGGGTGGTGCAGGATCCGCTGAAGTCCGGTGGGTCGAAGCGAACCGGCTGAGCAGCATCCGGGCAGTCAAGTAGCCCCTGTCCCCGGAATATGACCTCAGGCTGGTTGTTCTGGCGCCTGCGAAGGTCTGCCAGCACGTCTAGGAAACGCAGCGTCTCGGGCGGAATGACCCGTCCCTGACCGGGGACCAGCACGGTAATGTCCAACCGGAAGGGGCTGTCAACGATCTCCTTGAGCCGCGGATACCGCACTTCGGGGCCGGAAAAGCAGGGCGCCGTTGCGTAGTATTGATCGCCCGACTTCACGTCATTGGACATGCTGTCGGTTACGATGTAAATTTTGATCGTTTTGGCCTGTTCCAGCGCCATCGGCGTCAGCGTCGTTTTTATCTGATCAAAGTAGCTGTGATGGTGCTCAATCGCCAAGGCGATCGCGTACAGCAGCTCAAGCTCAGTACGTCTATCATGAAGAGAAATTCGCGCCTCAAGTGCGCGCATTCTCTGCATCGTGTCCGCGACGAATTGTTCAGGCGCTTGCGCCTCGTCCTTAACAAAGGAATTCCCGGTGGTCCAACTGATGATCTGAAAGGAGTTCGAGCGCGGCAGGTGCCGCGCCAACGCAACGAACGATTGAAAGTTCTGATCCCTGGCCAGGACGTCGGGCGGAGTCTCCAGGTGGAACAGGGATCCGTTAACGATTATCGCCTGGCCGAACCATTCCTGTGCCCGGCAGGGATTGCAGAGCCACGGCGCCATCACCACCAGCACGGAGAATATCACCGCGACAGAAAGCAGGGGACCTTGCCGCATCATCACCCTCAATCATCTACATCTCTGATGTGCGCCCCACACCTGGCCACGCCGTTTAAACCGATACCGGGGCTCCGTGCCCGGAACGACCGTCACTTCTCTAATAGCTACCATTGAGAAAACGCGATCGGCAAGAGTTATGACTTATAATATCGCCTTATCAGACCAAGCATGCATATGCATGCCTTGAATAATCAGACGAAGCCATTGATTAGACCCGCGCCGCTCGATCAGCGCTTCAATCAGCGCCGGGATTATAGTATCGCTGTTGGGCTGACGGCACGATCGGTTTGGCAGGATCCAACCGGCGCGCTTGGATGGCGATGCGTTGCGGACCGTGCCGTCAATGAGGAGATCGGACCATGCTGGGTGATGAATTTCGACCTACTTTGCTGGTCGGTGTCGGCGGCACCGGGTGCGTCATTGCCGAAGAGGTGTATGCTACGGCGTTGTCAATGGGGGCCAACCGCGGCGGTAAAATAGCGGTGATCGGCATCGACACCGACGAAAACGACATGCGGCGCCTGAGTGACCTCGACAAGCGGCAGCAAATTCGCTTCAGTTCCTCCGAAACCATTTCCCGCCTGATCACCCAGCTCCGTGATTACCTGTCGGGATGGTTCGTCGATGAGGAGACGCTGCCGGCGGAAATCCGCTCCATGACCTTACTTGATGGCGCGATGCAAATACGAATGCTGACCCAACTGGCACTTTACGACGCGGTGCTGCGCAGTCAATTTGTCGATAAGATGGAACGGGCGGTTGCCCAACTGGGCCTCCTGGACAGCCGCGAAGTTCAAAGCGGCGGCATTAATATTATGATGGTCGGTTCCCTTGCCGGGGCGACCGGTAGCGGTTCATTCCTGCAAATTGCGCTGCTGTTGCGTGACATTTGCCAGCGCCGTCGCCTCGAAGGCGCCATTCGAGCGATTTTTCTGCTCCCCGACGTCTTCGTCCGTGGCGCGAATCTGCCCGCCGAACAGATAGAAAATATCTATGCCAACGGCTATGCCAGCATCAAAGAACTGAATGCCGTTAATCTGAAGGTTACGGGGCGGATTGACCGTGGCGACTTCGAGTACCAGTTTGCGCCCGGATACCCGTTGCGTCGGGACGCAATGCCGTTCAACAGCGTCACGTTCATCGACTGGGAGAATTTAACCGGCGGCAATCTTGGACGAAATATTGTTTATTATCGGAAAATGACCGCCCGGGCGGTCTATCTTCAACTGTTCAGTCCGATCGGCCAACGCCTTCAAAGTGTTACCGTTAATGATGCCCGAGCTAAAATGGCGGCGGCGGCCGCCGGCAGTACCGAAATTTACTCGGGCGTCGGCGTCAGCGCCGTCGTCTACCCGGCTGAGGGAATAAAAAACTATCTCAGTCGCCAACTGGCCCTGATCAGTCTTTCCGGCGATTGGTTGCGACTGGATTCGTTATTTATTGATCGGGTCCGTCGTTATAATGACGATAAGGCCGCGGGAAATCTCTCGGTCAGGGCGCCCGTTCGCGGTCTCAGCTACGTCGAGGATTTGGAGCGGTTGTCGAAGGACAGGGTATTATTCTTTCGGGATATCTTCGATAAGAGCAACCATGAAATCGAAATGAAAACGGGTGAGCGCGAGTTGCGGCCATTTCATATCGATTATCTTGACTCCCTGCTCGAAAAAATTTCTTTTGATTTCTGGGACGCCAACGATGACCTGAAAGCAATCGCGGAATTACTGAAGAAGCCGCTGGTCGATGACAACCTTAAGAACACCAAGACGTTGGCAGAAACCACTCAGCGCTGCGAACGTCAACTGGACCGTAGTTTGACCATACTTGAATCGGCGCTGCGAACAAAGCCGATCGACCTGTTTTTTAATCTCCAATCGGCGGGGGAGTCGGGGAGCGAGGCGGAGTGGAAAATCCATAATATACAAGCCCACGTCATTGCCGGCGGCCCTCATCTGGTGCAGGTACGCTATTTTCTGTACAAGGCGTTGGCGGAACTCGAACGCCGACTGGCTGGCCTGTCGGTCAAGGTGGCGCGTGACCAGCTCTTTAAAGTGGCAAACGCCTTCCGGCGTGACCCCGATGAAATGGAGAGTCCGACCAGTCGCGGAGCCCCCGAGGTGTTGGAGGAGGCGCGCAACGCCGTCAATCCCGGCCTGTGGAAGGCTATGTGGGCGGGCGATGGCGGCTTTCGGATAAAATATACCAGCTATTACAATTCTTCATTGCGGGGCCTGCTGGCCTATGTTGAGACCTCTGTCCGCAGCACGGTGCTGACCGCGTTGCGGGACGAGCTTGAATCGTTAACCCGTGAAGTTGAAGGCGTGTTCCAGACTCTGGCGGATTTTCGGGATCGGCTGGCGGCAGATGTTGAGCGACTGGAAGCGGAACATGAGAGAGGTGCAGGCACCTTCGACGGGAATGTCTTTGTCTGCGCCACCAAGATCTGCAAGAAGTCCCTGTGGAAGGAACTCTCCGAAGCAACTACCGGACTGGGACTGTCGTCGCAGGCCAATCGGACGCTGGCGGATGCTGTTTATCGGATATATCGCGACAAGCAGCGCAAGAAGGCGAATAAATCGGCAGGTGAGCTTCGAGATTTGTTGGAACGGGCGATTTTCGTTGATTTCGCCGGTAGGGCTCTGGCCAATTTTGTTTCGTTTCACGACTTTAGCGTGATTCGCGCGGTACAAAAGGAGGCCGAGATCGAGGGCGGTGACTGGTTGGACCGACTGCGCCATGCGGTGGATGTCGCCGGCAGCCAGTCCGAACCGTTCCTGCCCTTGCTGTCACGCGATGCCGGACAACGAATTATGTTTTGGGCGATTCATCCAGATACGCGCGTTGATGTCGGTGATGATCGTCAATTTGATCAATTGTTCACCGCCAACCAGGGAGAAAGCCCGTTGGTCCTTGAAGAATTTTCCAGGCAGGAACTCTTGTGCATGAATACAAGGGTCAATCTCAATCTTCGTGAGTTACAAAAACTCTATCCCGGCGAGACTCGGAACGGAATGGCGGTGATGCGTCCCGGAATTTACTACAACGCATATAAAAATATGACAGATGCCATTGCAGCCGCCGAGCTGAAAGATCCACGGCGGCCAAAATCTCGATATTTCACTCCTCATGTGCATAAGGACTGGCACAGGCCGGGCGCGATACCGGAAATATTTGCAGAACTTGATGATAACATTAGAGACAAAACGTATCAATCCTTTGTTGCCGGGTTGGCCATCGGGGTGCTCCTTAAGGCCATGCACTACGGCAAAGAGCGGACGCTGGTCCGAACCACCGGCCAGGCGGTTCCGAATCCGATTGAGCGCGCGCTCTGCGAGAGCCACGATGATTGGGAGATTCTGAACGCCCTGAGCCGGCGGCCGGAGCTGGTGTCGGCGGTTCTCGAGGTTTGGCAGGCGACAACCAAGGACGCCCCACAACCTTCGGCCGATCGCGACGCATGGTTTGACGCCTTGCCCGCCGTGACCGCTCTGTTGCGGGACGGCCACGGGCTGCTCCGGCAGCTTCTGGCCATCGGCGCGATTCGAACCAATGAGCACGAACGCGACGCCGATGTCCGCGGCGCGGTCAAGGCGTTCGCCATTCTGTTGGCGGGTCTGGTCGACCTCTATCGGGGAGACCTGGCGGTCGAAGGGCGCAGAGGGGTGAAGACGCAGCTGCTCGAGACCGCTCGGGACCAGGCCTTCGCCGGCCTGACCGGCACCGCCATCCGCCCGGAAACCGTAACGACCCTCAAGACGGTGTTCGAAGGCGGTCTTGCCGATTTTCGCGGTGATCATCGTTATTTCTAGGCTGGTCATTCCTGCCGCGGGAGGTGCGCTTGCGACCCAAAGTACTGGTCATAAATTTCGATCCCAGCTGGGACTTTTCGTCGTTGGTGCGGACCCGGGCACTTAATCTCTATCGGAGGAGTCAGAACATCGAGTTCTGGAATGCCTGCTGGCGAGAGTCCCGGGACGCCGGGTTGGATGCGAAAATCTGGGGAAGTTGGCCACGGTCCTATCACGGTAACCATGACGCGCTGCTCGCCGATGCCCGGGACGAGGTAACGCAACTGGCAAAGGACAGCAGACTGAGCCTGGTCCTGATAGTTTTGGTCGGGGATCCCGAACACCTGCGGGGCGCGACGGGCGAAAACAGAGAGGATATTCTGCAACGGCTCCAACAATTCAGTGCCGACGATCCGCTTTCCGAGACGAGGATTCTGAGGATTTTGGTTGTCAGGGCGTGGCCGTCGGCAGGCAATGACCAGCAGTGGCTGCGCCGGTATCACAACAGAGGTTCGGTTCATTGCACTGCCTATATTTCGATGGTCGCCGAAAGTCGGCAGCGCGAGGAATTGGCGCCTTCGAGTAACTTTGACGGTCTGCGGCTGCTGGTTGATCTCGCGCGGGACGGCGAAGGTTGGAGACGGTTGCGTCTCGGCATCTGGCCCCGGGCGGTCATTGGCAGTCTGTGGCTTCAAACCGATGCCTTGTGCGACGCGCGGGTGGCATCGACGCTGTGCTGTCAGCGGTTGCGGCAATTGATCACCCATTCGGTCGAGACCTTCCAGGATCAAGGCGCATTACCCAGAAGCATCGGAGCCGATGACGGCGGGCGCCCGTGGGGCGGCGAACTGGGCGAGTTGGAGGCCAATGTCGACACGGTAATCAAGGACATTGATGCCGCGGTCGTCAAGCCGGGAGAGTTTTACGGCGCCGAATTTTATCAGCCATGGCTTGACATCGGCATCGTATTCTATAACCGGAGACAAAAGCAAAAGTTTGATCACTGGATATTGGAAATTGCGCAGGGCTTCGACCGCAAGCAGCGCGAGGTCGTCAATCAGCTACCCCGAGAGTTGGCGCGCACCGACGAGGAATTTGAGAAATTTGAGCAAAAGATACTTGAGATGACGCGAAGCCTGTCGGCTTCCAACCTTGGCCGGCCGGCTGATGCCATTGGCCGAATTGGAACCCTGATCGACCGGCTCGATCGCCGGCGGAGGGAGTTTGTCGACGCCGCGGAGCACTCCCGGCGTTCGGCGCCTCCGCCCGAGCCAGGGGTCGAACGGGGCGGTTCCGGGCTGGGTCGGCGACCGCCGCGGGACACCCGGGCGGAGGACATATTGCCCGGCCAGGGCAAATGGAAAGACGCCATAATGGCCGCCTGCGAGGCATTTCAGGACCTGCCCCACCGGGCCGGGACCGCTGTGCTGTTTCTGGGTTCGCTGGTGGTCGCCATTGCGCCGCCGGTGGCCTATAACCTGCCCTGCCTGTGGGCCTTGGCCCGGGGCAACAGTTGCGCTTATCCGCTAAGTTACCTGGAAATTCATTCGGCCATCGTCGCCGCTCTGATGGCGTGGTGGGGGCTCGCCCTGGTTGCGGCTCTGTATTTTGCAGGCAGGCGGTTTCGTGCCTGCGTTGCCAATGTCGAGCAAAGCGCGAAAGTATTGGATAAGCAACTCCGCGGCTGGTATCAATCGTGTTTTCGCTATTCGAGGGAATGCCTGGCTGCGAGCTGGCTCGGAATGGTCAGGGCCTGGCTGTCGGCGCTTCGGCAGGACGTCATCGATTCGGAAGGATTCCAGTGGCACTTCGATCATTACTTAAATAGCCGGCCGGAAGGAGACCTGACCGAAGCAGAGTATGACGTGGTCGCGGAGTTTCATGGAATTATGAGGCGAATCAGCCGGTCGCGCTGGCTGCAGGAGATCTTGTTGCGTTGCCGGGACGATGCCAGTCCGGGAGAGGCGGTGATTGTGTTTATCGACGAGGGCTGGGAGCTGCGATTTGAGTCCAATCATTACCGAGAGACCGTTGAGCTGGCGGCCAGGAAGTTCGTGTGGTCAAATGACCGGGCCAACGGAGGGCAATCGTGATGCAAAATATTTCTCAGGCGCCCGGCAAGTCAGGCGATGCAATCGTCAGGATCGTAGTTGGGGGCATTTTGCTGGCGATTGTTTTCCATTCATTCTTTGATACGGCTGATTTGTTCTGGGTGTTGGAAAATGCCGCCGAAAATGCGGTGGTGATATGGGCGATCGCGGGACTCGCCATTATAATCGTGGCCTGCGGTCTGGCTTTGTTGTTCTCCGGGCGGACGATTTATTTCATCAAATTTGTCTTTGTGGTGTTCTTTGGGGTATTGGCTTTTCTGATTCCGTGTCTTCGTGGTTTTTGGGGATTCATCGGTCATCTCGGTTGGATGTTGCCGGCCTTTATGGTGGTGATCGGCTTTTGGCTCAGTTTGAGGGGTATATACTATTTCTCCGAGAGCAATACCGTCAAGTTAAAACTGGCGGCGTCGTTGCTGATGGCCTTGGTGGCAATGTCGGTGACATTTGGGGGGACCGGACGGGGCATCGATTATTTGATAGGTACAACTTCATCAAATGAGGTCTTGCATTTGGTGCTTGAGAGCATCCAAATCTTGTGTAACGATATTTTTAATTCGGTCAACAGAATTGACCGCTTTCAATATTTTATCGTTATGTGGCTGGGATTGGTTATATATCTGGGTATCCGCGCATGCAGCTTAATATTTTCACCATTTTTTCGAGAACACCTGATGGAATATGGCCGGCGCTGGCTGCCGTCGCTTCTGTGGAAAACGATATCGCTGATTTACGCGCTGTCTCAGGTACACCGAAAGCGCGGCGGGCTGAGCCCGGTCATGCCGCCGGGTCCAAAGTCGGTGATCACGACCTGGGTTGAAAGTTTCGGCACTCCCGAGAACTGGTCGGCGGTCGCTCCCAGGCGTAGTTATGAGAGTCTGTTGCGCTATGTCGCTGTTGGCTTTGGCCTGGTGATCCTGGCCCATCCCTGGGCCTGGGACCTTGGCCCCGATGCCCAGGTACTGGGCTGGCTGGGCATCGGTGGCGAGCAGTATGACGATGGCATGGCTGCTTTGGAGCGGTTCTTCTGGCTCGGAAGTCTGGTGGTCCTGCTGGAATTACTGGCCTGGCAGAGCCGGCTTCCCCCCACCGCCGGACCGGCGGCGGCGCAATCGATTGCCGACGCCGAACCACCGCCGGTACCGTCCCTTGAGGCGTTCAAAAGTGAGCTGTTGGCGCGCTTCGGCTCGGGGCGCAAAAGGCCGGTTGCCTTGACCTTGACCGTGGTCGGTCGGGAGGAAGAGAACAGTGCGGAGACCGGAGCAACGATTGAACGGGTGCTCCGTGAAGTCGTTAATCATCAATCCAATGTTCTCATCGAAGAAACTATGAACAGGAGACATATCGATTTTTTGGTGAGATTGATCGGTGCCACCCGAAATCACGGTGCAGTAATTTTGATGGTTGCGCCGGATATCGAGTTCCAGCGGTATTATGATCTGTTGCGTGCGGAATGCCAGAATCGGATCGATCAATTGACGCTTCGGTGGTACGTCGCCGGCGAAATGGCTCCTGATGCTTCGCAGATGTATACCGTTGTAATGGTTCGTGAGAGTGCCTTCGAATCCGGATTTATTTCGCAGATCGAAGGCTTCCGGCGAATTATCCGGCGGCTGGAATACGTCGTTATATTGGGAATGGAAAGCCTGGATCTACCGTTCTTGCGGCTGGACCTTCAGCGATTGTGGACCATGCTGGAGGGACGGACGGTTTCGGTGCTGGTCCAAAGCGAACCAATGGTTGGACTGGCCTCGGAGGTCGATAACACCATCCATAGTTATACCCGACAGGGCCTGTCCGACGATCGGGGGACCGTGAGCCGTGGCTTCACGCGGGAAAGCCTGGCCGCGGATCGTAACGGCACCTGCCATTGGCTGATCTGGAACTCCGATGAGGCGTTCGAAAAGGAACTGACCACGAGCTACCTGCCGGGCACCACCCAACGGATGCCAATCGGCGTGGTCCTGACCATCGCGGCGCTCAAGGGGAACTTCCGGTGCGCGAATACCAGTCGTCTCGACCGCCGCGATGCCAGCGTGTGGCGGGTGGCGGAAGAAATTCTCAGGAACAAGCGGGACCCGGCGAACGCGGCGATTGCCGACTTTTGTGCCGGCCAGGGCGTCGGCGGTCACGACGGCAGTGGCGGCGGGCCGGCACCTTTGGTGGCAATCATTGATGACCACGCGAATTTGCTGCCGGCATTGCGCCGGAACCTGAACCATCGCAATGAGGCCGGGTTGCTGGTTCAGGTGGTCGCCGAGCCCTACCCGCTGCGCGACTTTCTGACGGAACGGCTGGCGACCGGAAGCGGCCAGGCGCCGGTATCCACCGACCTGCTGTGGCCGATGGCGCCCTGCATGCGGGGCTCGGTCACCGAGTTGCTGTATCAGATCAAACAGAAGCTGGAGAACGATACCCTCTCGGTCACGGAGTTGCGGGGGCTGTTCCAGCGTGCGCCGCGCCACGTTCTTGAATCCATTGGGGTGACGCATACCCGCGCCGGCGTGCTTGAGCTGTTTCGGTTGATCCTTGGTCGCGACCCGCCGCCGTTGGCGCAGACCTGGACCGACGCCCATGAAGGGATTCTGAGTTCGCGGGACGGGCACCTGGGCGCACTGCCATTCTCGTTTTCGCGCCGGCTGACCGGCCCTCAGGGGGTATCGTTGAACGCCCAGTGGGCTGCCGACGACTGGGGGCTGGCCTACGCGGTGGGAACCGAGCACCTGATCAATGGGACATGGTATCGGGTCAAGGGGGTGGCGCCCGATCATTGTTCCCTCGAGCATTGCCTGCCTTCCTCCCTGGCCACCGCGCGGCCGAGGTACCGCTTCGTCAACCGGTATGATTTGGGCGGCGACCGGGAGGTCGCCGCGTTTGAGGAGGATAAGTCAGATCGCCTGGTTAACGATGTGACGGTACGGCACCAATTGGTGCATACCAACTTCAAACGGGTGACCAGGGGTTATTACCGTCTGGACGAAGGCAGCCAGCCATTTGGGCGCAATCAAAGAAATCCCGCGCTCAGCACCATGCGCGATATGACCATCCAGCGGCGGATGAGTATAATATCAAAGTTGATAATAAGCAATATTCCTTCGAACTGGATTGCCGGTGCTGATGGAAAGTCCATTGAAATAGTCGCAAGAACTTTGGCTGTCTCGCTTTATGATTTGATCCGGTCGCTGTTTCCGGCCCAATGCCACCGTATCGCGGTGGTCTGGCGCTGTGCGCCACCGGCGTCCGTTTCGTCGAAGGCCACGAGCGATGCCCGGTGCTCGACGGCGGCTGCGCTCGACACCTTCATCGACCAGATCTACCCAAAGCTGGACCCTCCGGCCATCGCCGAGCCGGACACTCTGGAGCTGCTGGTTATTGAAGATTCGCAGCTTGACCTGGGGGTCGCGCGCGCGATCCACAACGAGGCCGATCGAATTCTCCGTGCCCTTCGGGAATACGTCTCGTGGTGCGCCCGGGATGGTAATGACGAGTATTACCGTTTTGGAGCCAGCGAGCCCGGCAACCTTCTGTCATTTCGAGCCGGCAGGAGCTTTCTCAATTATTTGACATTGCAAGAGGCAGAAGACGATGCCGCCGATGACAACTGATCGCGGGGGCCGGCGCGCCGACGGAACGGGGGTGTCGCAACCTCGGGTGCGGATGGCGGTGGCTCTGCTGGCGCTGGCGCTGGCGCTGGCGGCCTCGGGCTGGCCCTCCGCCGCGCAGGCCCGGGTGGTGGGGATCATGTTTGACGACTCCGGCAGCATGATGCCGCGTAGCCATCTGCCAAGCTTCGCCATCCAGTTGTTGATTTCATCTCTCGACGGGCGGGATGATCGGGATCGGGTGTTCACCACGCAATTGTCCCAGTTTCTTTACGCGGTATCGGTCGGCGGCGACCTGATCTCTCTGCCCTTTCATTCCGATCAGGTCGATTCCGACGGGATCGACCGATTGCTGTCCAGCCCGACGCTGGCGGGACCGCCCTATTCCCCGCGGGCGATCGGCACCCGCGACCTACAGCAGGCGTTGATCGATACGATTGGCGAGAAGTGGCCGGTTATCCGGCCGGGCACCGGCACCCCTTATATTCCCATTGAGGTGATGCTACGGGTGCTGGCACGGGAGACAAAACCTGAGGAGCCGGCCTTTCTGGTGATCGTCACTGACGGCGACTTTGACAATGACAAGGAAATGCCGCTGCCCTCGCCGGAGCACCTACGGGACTCTTATGAAAAGTATCGCAGTCAATTTAAGGGTCCGCTCCATGTATTCTTTCTGTTGATTGCGTCTGAAGATGAGGCGGCGGTTGAACAACAAAAAGTTCGGGCCAATTTGCTCGAAGTATTTAACGGCAAGGCGCAGGACGGCGCCTATACCGTCGGCGATGTCGGGTCACTGATTGCCGCGGTCAAGGCGATCGTCGGCCGCATCTCGGCAACGGATCTGGACCGCTTCCAATCTTATCTGAGCGTACAGGGAAACGATCTCGTGGTCGACAGCCCGCTGAGCCTGTCCCGCATCACCATCATGTCCACGGGCAGCGATCAGACTCCGCTGGCGAAGCTGATGAAGACCAGCTTCGGTGAGGTGGAGCGGTTGGAATTCGATGCCCGGATGAACGATGTCGACCGGCAGTGGCCGGCGATCGGACGCCAGAGAGCGCGGACCGTTCATCTGCGGCAGTCTCCGGCGTTGCCACCTGGAAAGTATACTTTGAGTTTCGATCGTCCTCCGGGGACCGGGGTGACCGTGCTGTTCGAAGCCAATGTGACTCTGAAGGTCGAAATCCTTGATGGCGAAACCAATCTGCCGGTGCCGCCGACCAATAATCGCGTGACTTTGGTGCTTCGCCATGATTACAAGGCTCATCTCACCCTGGTCGATCGCGATAGCGGGAACACCATCGCGACGCCGCCCCTGAGCAAAGCGGTTTACCAGGCATTTTTGTCCCGCCCCGCCGACACCCGCAGTCTGACCGTGGTTGCGGATCCGAACCGGCCCGGCGTCGCTTACGCCGATTTGCGCCCGGAGCAGGTCGGTGCTTACGACCTTGCCACCAGTATGCGGTTGCCGGGATTTCTGACCACCACCGGACAGCCGGCGGCGCTGGACGTCGTGAACTCCCTGGTAAGCCTTGATACCCGGATCGACCCGGAACAACCCTGCCCGGCGGCGCTTTCGTGCGGGTCCCAGGGCATTCCCGTTCCTTATGACGGCTCTTCCGACACCAGGAGAGTCGCGAAGGCGGTGATAACCTTCCGCGGCGCTCTGCCCGGTGGCTTTACCGTTCAATTGGAGGGTGGGCCGCCGGGCTTCGAACTGCGATATGCCGGTCAGCCGCTGAACTCAGATACGCCGGTCATGGCATCGCCGGGGGAGTCCCGGACCATCGAACTGGTGCGGACGCCGGCGTGGCGTCCAGCCACGGGGAATGCGGGGCAGGGAGGGTTTCCGTTGACCCTGATCGCGACCGCGCGGGCGCCGCTCACGGGCTCGTCCCGGGTCGAACGGCGGGGCATTCCCCTGGTTCCCACCGCGACTCTGGCGGTTACGGGCAATGACCAGGATCCGACGGGGGTGTCACCGCCCAGGCTGGATGCCGCGGCCCTGGAGAACGGCACCACCGGCTGGAGGCTGGAAGCACGGGACACGCTGAAACCGCCGACGGTGAACGATCTTCATGTCAGGATTCCCTCGTTGTTGCTTTCTGCCGCTGTCGAAGTGGACAAGGGCAGGATCCGGGTGATTCCCAGAAGCGCGGCGTGGTGTGCATGCCTGTTATGGATCGATGGCGGTATGCACGATGTCATCGTGACCTACACCAGCGACGACGGACTTCAGACGGCCTCGCAGCGGACCAAGGTCGACATCGCGCCCGGCAAACGGGAGATTTTGCAGGGCTGTGGGTTGCTGGCGCTGGCCTTGCTGCTGCTGGTCTGGTTGATCGGGGCGCTGGCGGCCGCGGCCAGGAGGCGGCGTTTTCCCCCCGGCTCCTTTCTGAAAGTCGATGAGGGGGGGGCCGTTCCCCGCTATCGCGAGCTCAAGGGCAATCCCTGGTCGTGGCTGACCTGTCTTGTATGGTTTGCCATCAGGGTTCCCCACGAGCGTTGCCAGGAAGGCGGCTTGACCCTTGAGGCATCAAGCCATGGCGCGAATATCATCTGCGATCGCCAATGGCCTAACTATTTTCTCGATCGAATGGGCCAGACGCTGGCGGAAATTCACCCGGAGCCGCGCCCGAATTCGGTTATTGCCCTGTTCTGGGGTGACAAGCTGCAAGAGGCGGTAGCCAAGGGCAGCAAGATAACCCTCAAGGACCAGATCAACGATGACGACTGAGGCCATTATCGGGCCGGCCGGACCAATCCAGTGGCTATAATCCAGGATGCGATGCCGATGTTATCCCGAATGCGCGATATTTCGCGGAAATTCCTGTTGTCCATTGTCGGGCTGATGGCGATGCTGACCGGGGCGGCGATCTTCGTCGCGGCGGAGTCAGGCATGGCGTGGGCCGAAGACGACCGCGTTCGGTTCGTTATCCGCTCCAATGAAACGCTGTTGCTGGCGCGCATTGATCTTCATTCCTGTATTGATGACGATCAAAAGATCAATACGCTCTCGAACGTTAAATTTCTGGGTATTGCCCCGGAGCTGCATACCGGCCATCACTACAGCTTGCGGGTGGCACGCTGGCCGACCATCAATTCTGGGAGCGATGAAGACAGCGAACCCGAAGTTCAAACGATCATCCGCAGTGAACTGACCTTTAGACTGATCACCAGCGATGGTGAGTTACCTTTACTGTTCGACAAAGATCAGATTCGTTATGTCCCGGCCTGTAAGGGCGCGAAAACGATCGCGGCGCCGCCGAACGTTTACCCGACCATCGTCATCGATGCGGCTCCCGATGGTGGTGGCAGGGACAGGTTGCCGGGCGGTCACGAAAAGCGGGAGAAGCTGCTGGGCTTCCTGGCTGCCCAGGAGCACCTGCCGTTTCTTGTCGCCGGCGCTGCGCCGTTGCCGCTGCCCGGCGGCGCGCGGGGCAAGGAGCCGAAGATGCGGGACTGGGTGGTGGCGGCCTTCCGCGCCGGCCCACCGGCGTTTCTGGCGAAATGGCCGGAGCGGGTAACGTTGACCGTGGACGGCTCGGAGTTCGACGGGGAAATCGAATCCCTGAAGCTCAACTGCCAGCCGGCCCCGGTCCCGGTTGCCGCGGGGGGAGGCGGTTCGGCGCCCAACGACACCCCGTCATCGCCGCAACTTCCGCCGGCGGCAACCGGGGCGGTTCCGGCTGGGGCGGTTCCGGCTGGGGCGCTTCCGACCGGGGCGCTTCAGGGGGCGCCGGCCCGCTTTGCCCTGATCCTCAACGTACCTGATGTTCTTGCGCCGTATAACCTGGAGACTGTGCTTAAGGAAACGGGTAACCGCTGCCCCGGTCCGTGGCGTCGGCTGGCCGACGATCCTCGGGTCTATCAGGTCGAGTGCGGACAGCCACCGCCCTACGACATCGGCATCGGCTCCTTGCTCCCGGTTCGGAGTTTGTCGACGGAACGGATCGTCAAGGCCGACGAACTGATGGTTCGTCTCCCGGCAAAGTTGGTGGGTGATTGGCCGAAGGAGCGATTTTCCGACGGTGTCGTCTGGCTGGGTCCGATATCGCTTCGCGACTTCGTTTCGACCGGCAGTGCCATTTCGATGTTCCCCGACGCACCCGCCGACTCGCCGGGCGCGCGGACCTGCGTCGCCGTGGTCAAAGGAGAGATCGGCACCGCGGTCTTTGGCCCGCCGCCCGAGGTCCCGCCACCCTGCGTTACCCAGACGCTGAACATCCCCGACGCCTGGCGCCAGCGGGTCCGGGGACAGGCCTATCCGGTGGTCGATGGGTGTCTTGGTGACCAGCCGGGTGTGACCTGCCTGCGCTCGACCGGGACCGGAACCGCGACCGGGGCGGCGGTCACGGTGACGTTCGGGCCGGGATGGGAACCGGCGACTCTGCCGGCGGCGTCGGTCAATCCGGCGGCGTTGGCTCAACGCCTGCGGCCGCAGTGGCCTTATGCGGCGATACTGACGGCAACCGGGGACGGGAACAACCGGGCCGCCCGCCTGATGGTGACGTCCATCGCCTATTGCGCCGACTCTCGTGGCGAGTCGTGCTGCGGCGGTGGCGAACTTCCGGGCTTCGCCCCCAGGGCATTCGACAGCACCGAGCCGCTCCCGACGCTGACGCAGGCAGGATGTTCCACCGCGGCCGCTCTGCCGCGCTTTGGAATTGCCAGCTTCGTCCATACCACCGGAGAGGCGACGGAATACCGGTTTCGTCGTTACTGGACAATTTCGGCGGTCTCGGGGCGGCCCTACCAGATTCCCTGGGCGGAAACCGTCCGTACCTATCCCATTCGACTGTTGGGCTCCGATCGCCTGGCGGTCCCGTCGCCAGCCGAGTTGCGGCTGGCGCTGTTCGGCAGCCTGCTGGCCTGTCAGAGAGCGACCGCCAACGACGACGGCCTTGATGCCTTTCCCCTGCATCCGGCCGGTGACTACGATCATCAGGTCAGCCTCCCGGTCTTTGCACAGCTTAAAGGTGCAGCAGGCGCCGTTTCCCAGTGCGCGGAGGGCGTGCTTGATCCGGCAGATCCGCCAACGGTAGTATTCACGCTGGAGCCATCGGCGGGTCGCTAAGGTTGGCGCACCGAAACCATCACGGGGGCGGAGAAGCAAATCTCGGCCGGTTCCGTCAGCGTTTCTCGACCCATGATTATTGAGAGTGTGACAAACAATCGAGTCTGCCAAAGAACGCCCGACATTCGGTCGAATCACGGTTGTCTGGCCGGCGTCCTGAAGCTTGTGGGTATTGTAAATCCTGTTGACCTTGGAGCGGGCCGTCGGCATCCATGCGGGATGCCGAGCTTGGTCGCCTCCATCAACATCAGTGGAAAGGCGTAAATGTAGGCCTGCCGGGCCTGGTTGGCGACCGTGCCGACCGGCGGGTCGGCGGGATTGTCACGAGTGGCCATGCCTGATCCGCCGTTGTTCGGCAGGGCGACGGCCACTTGCCAACCCATGGGATGAGCCGAATACCCTAAAATAAGTCAATCGGTGTCGTATTTCTTCTGATCGGAGTGTAGTGGATAACGGACAACCCAATCGTCAGGCAGACCATGCCGATTGCCCAGAAGATGACCAGGACATCCAAAACACTGAATGGCATGGTTACGATAACACTTTGAGACCCCAATTTGGTCACGGCAAGATCGTAGGCGGCCGAAAAAGTAAAGAAAAAATTTATAACCAGCGACAGAAATATGATTATTACAACCGGTAGCAGCATGCCGATTGCGGTACTCAGGGTAAGTTGAATCGCGATCATCGACCTGATATCGCGACTGGTCATTCCTTGCGCCAAAAGAAGACCGTATTGCTCGCGGCGCCGCTGAATTAAGGTGTACAGAGTCAGGCTCATCAGGTAGAGCATAAGCCCGCCAAACACCGCCAGCAGCGGCCAGGCCATCCACGCAAGTAATTTCTGTAAAAAATCAAAGCGCAACAGGCTTTCTTCGTAGGACCTCTCAAATTGAAAGGCGCGAATGCCGGGCTGGTCGGGGCTTTCGAAGGTTTTCAAGGCATCGACCACCGCAATAATATCGTTCCGATCGCCCATCGAGACCGTCGCGGCATTCAGGTTGGCCCAGGTCTCGATTCGCCCTTTGGCACGCCGGGCATCATCGTTACCGGCCAGGCAATCGCTGTTGTATCGCTGGCCAAGGTCGCGACGGGGAAGGCTGGGGCAGGGCAGCGTCAGCCAGCCGTCGCCGGCATATCCGTAGGCGACCACCCTTTGCCGGTCACCTGAAAGGACGGTGCCGGCGGCGTTCGCCCCGGTCGAGTTGAGACAGGAGGTCACGAAGCGTTCGGGCAACGGCGGCGACAGAGTCATCACCACATCCTCAAAGCCGTGTCCCGGGATGGGCGGCATGCCGACCCGTTTGCCGAGACACAGGGCCAGGGAATGGACAATTTCCCGGCGTTTTTCCGGTGTGATATCCAACCCGGACGAGCCCACGATCCGAACCTTTCCGATGCGACCGGCCTCGGACCCGGTCGCTCCGGGGAAATAAGGCAGGTCGTTGACCCGGCTGTGGCCGAACGCGCGGACCAGCGCGAGCGGCGCCACGAACGAGACATTGGGTTCGGCGCTCAGGCTTTCTGCCCAACGGACCTCGAAGGGAATGAGTTCCTGGTTTTCCCCGATGCCGATGGAAAGCCAAAAGACCCGCGGGCCGGTATGTCGGGGCGTCGCACCCGAACCTTCGGCCGCAGCCGCTCCGCGACCGGTACAATCGGGAGTTATTTCGCCGACCGGGGGAAAGTTGTGCGCGAAGTCTTCGGCGACCTGGGGGGGCAGCAGCGCCGCAAGTGCCGCAAGATAGGCGTTGCGGTTCAGGTGACCGAAATTGTCACGGTTCAGGATCAACTGTGGTCGGAGTTCCGAGGTCGGGGCCGCCGCGCTGCCGAAGCACCGCCGCCATAACGGATCATCCTCGAGCACCGCCCAGCCTTCGAATTTGAGGGGACGGCCGCCTGCCTGGGTATCCCAGACGTCCGGCGACGGCAGGTCAATGGTGTGGTCCGAGGCGTCGATGAACTGGTAGGGGTGAAGGACCAGTCCGCGAAATCGTGGGTCTCCGGCCCCTGCCGCCCGAGACCGGAAGTCGGTGATGACGGTCCGATCGATACGGTTGATCCTGGCCACATTGCCGACCACCTGAATCCCGATCCCTTCCTGGGGATCCTTGCCGAGCATGACATCGGCCAATTGGACGACGAAGCCGCGCTGAAGCGATAAAAAAAGCAGGCAAACCAGCGCGATAAAAGATATAAATCCCGTAAAGGCGATGAAATCACGTCCGCAATGGGGACCGCTACGGACGAACAAGGCTTTCAGGCCGCCAATATACTCGGATATGCCGAGAAACATCCAAAGAGGATAGTCCGGCCAGCGGCTGATCGTGATCAGATGTCGGTGAAAAAAAGTGATCATCATGGCCAGCTCCGGGCCGGTGGGACATTTTCGATTCCCAGCGTCGCCGGTTGTCCGGGTGATTTGACCAGTCGGATTCGCTTCGGCGCCTCGGTCAAATAGACATCGTCGGCATGGTGGGTTACCCACACCACCGCCGATTGCCCGCTGCCAATGTTCAGGAACCCGAACACCCGCTCCATGACCCGCCGACGGGTGTCGTCATCAAGGTGACCGGTGGGCTCGTCGGCGAACAGGATGGTCGGTCGGGAGATGACCGCCACGCCCAGGGCCACCCGTTGCCGTTGCCCTCCCGATAACTGGTTCGGGTACTGGTCGCCCAGAAAGCGATGGTCGGACTCGGGTACGGTGATCGCGTCGAGGACCTGATCCACGCGATCGGAGATGACCGGGTTCGCCATTTTGCGCAACCGCAGGGGCCAGCCAAGATTCTCGCGGACCGTCAGGAACGGCAGCAATGCACTGTTCTGGAAGGCAAAACCAAAGCGATCGCGGCGCAATTGATGCCAATGCGGTGGCGGCATCGAGCCGGACGCGCCGGTCGTGAACGACACGGTTTCGCGCCCGTCGGGAAACACCCAGTCGATACCGCCCCGGCGCGGCCATTTGAGGCAGGCCAGGGCGTACAGGAATGTACTCTTCCCGGTTGCGGTTCTGCCGACAATCGGCAATCTATACCGGAAGTCGGCGAAATCCAGCACCAAGGTGGGACACACCACCTGATCCCGTATCGGAGTTTTCTCGGTCCAGGATAACGCCAGATCCGTCAGCCTCAATCCGAACGCCATGGCTGCGGTCACGGCAGGAACTCCAGGGGGATCCAGTAAAAGGTCTCCTTCCCGCGCTTTGCCGCGTCATCCACATCACGCTGCGACTTTGGATTGCGATAGCTGTAGCGGTCGTCGGGGCCAAGCCGCTCCGGCTGGATGTAATCGGCCTGCACGGCGGGAACCGCCTGTCCCTTCGGGCTCAGAGCACATTGTAACTGGGGAAGATTTTCCGGTGGCCGGTAAACCGGCTTCCAGACGTTCGTCTCGACGATCTCCAGTCGTTTCGAGGCGGCGCGGGCCCAGCGGGCGAGGTGTTCCACCTCGCAGGGTTGGACGAGGGCGGCGTCCCACAGGTCATGCATGCTGTAGCGCATCAGTGGACTGACCAGGGCGCCGGGCAGGAAGGTGTGTTCCAGCACCTGCTGGAGCGACTGCGCCGGATCCGCGGTGCCGACCAGTTGGTTCACGCTTTCGGTGACGGCCTGACAGAACAGGTAGCGGGCGTCCTCGCCGGTCATCGGGCGGTCCAGGGGGCGGAGCAGGGTCTTCCATTGCCCCAACTGCCTGGGGGAGATCATGACCTCGGGGACCAGCGGCGAGCGTGCCCGCTCCTCAGGCGACTCGCCCAGGGTGTCCTCGACGACGAAGTCGGCTACCACGTCGAGCTGATCCTTGTGGCACTGCTCGCCCAGCTCCGGGCACAGCCGCTCTTGCGCGTTGAGCAACCATACCATCGGAACGTCCTTTTCGGTAAATTTGATCTCCTTGATGATGGTATCGAGTGATTCGCCGGCGCGGACCTTGGTGGCAAGGGTGGCGGCGGTTCCCGGTCGGGTCAGGGCCGCCACCTGGGCGACCACCTTGTCGGCGACATCCTGTTCTTCGCGCCGGGAGGCGCTGGTCAGGGGAAAGAAGTGGCTCCTCGGTTCGACTTCGCTGCCGGCGTAAAGACCGGACAGGATGGCCAGGGCCTGGGAGCTGAACCAGTCGAAGGCCTTCTTGTAATCCCCGGGATTACTCTTGACGTCGTGGTTGAACGGTGGCTCGATGAAATACACCGCGACCGGCCCCTTGAAGCTCTTCTTCATCCGGTTGACCAGATCGCTCATCTCCACCGGCTTGAAGCCACGGTGGCGCTGCATGTCGGGGTCATAGCCGGCGTCGCCGATGATGAACAAGACCTTCAGGTTATCGGTGCAGCCGGTCATATCGGTCAACGCCTGGTCAATACCGCCGAAGGAGTTTTCCGCATAGTCCTCCAACTCGCCGTCAGTGGTTGGTACCGCCTTTGCCTCCACCGTAGATATGTTATCACGAAACTGCTTTTGCAGTTGTTCAGCCTGTTCCTGGGTCAAACGCCCGCACAAGTCCTCGGGTATCGTGTTGAACGGAAAGCTTTCGCGCATTCCAGCGTTGTGAGGACGCTTTACCGTGTCCGAATAGATGCGAAAGCCAAAGCGCAGACTGGCTCCCAATTGAATCTTGGCGTTCAGGCCATCGATGATGTGGCCGATCAGGCCGGTGGATTTGCCGAAACGATCGCCCTTGATGGCGGTCAACTCGGGGCCCATGCTCTCGGTACCGTCGATGGCGAAGAAAACGTCCACGTCCTTCAGCTTGCTGGTGGCGGTTTCCACCGCCTGCTGTCTGGCCGATGACTCCAGCCGCTGGGAATCGATGCCGACCGCCGGTGCCGCGGTCCGGTAAAACGCCCGGCCGCCGATCCACGTCTTGGCCAGGATGGGCAGGCGCAAGGGGGTGCGGTACCACTCCGGCCCGCCCAGGATGTGCTGACAGTCGCGCTGGGTCGCCGCATCTTCGGGGCGGTAGCCGCAGACATAGTCGTTCGGTTTCGGCAGGTCGTCACGCGGACGCAGGCCGATGGACGAATCCCAGCGGATCACCTGATGACTGTCGATCCAGCCAACCAGTGGGTTGGCCCCGTCAAGGATCACGCTGTAGCCCAGCAACAGGCGGCCTCCAACCTCGTCGAACACCACCAGGCGATCGAAACGTTGGAGTTGCACGCAGTTTCCCGGGCCGCAATTGTCGCCTTCGGAGGTGTTGTACGCCGTTACCGGAAGGGTCTGACCCCGTGGCGCCCAGGCGGTGCGGATAATCGCCTGGCGATAAGCGCCAATTTCGCAACTGAAATCACCGGCGGGGGCACGGCCCGATTCGAGGGGGCAGCTTTCGACCCGGAGTGGCCGGATTCCGCACTGGACCGCCCGTGCCTCAACCCAGCCAAGGCTGCCGAAAGTGAGATCGGCGACCTGCAATCTGGTATTGCGATTGGGTTGGGGGGTGGCCGGAAAAAAGTCGGTGATTCGGACACCGGTATTGAAGGCCAGGGGCGGGACCGCTTCTTCGGTGCCGGTGGCCGTCCGGTAGACCTTGGTGGCGTCTTCCCGAATCCACGCCCAATGGTCCCAACCGAACGGTCCGGTCGGGGCCGCCGCCGTGGGCGGGCCGACACGGTGTCTGGTGAAGTCGACCCGGGCACAGGAGCCGGTATCGTCGTCGGACTCCGCCCGTGCCGGCGCCGCCCAGGCCCAGAGGGCGATCAATACCAGCAAAAACGCACCGCATCTCATCGCGATCTCCCGTGGGCAGCCTCAGTTGCCGGTTAACACCTGGTCGAGCACGGCGATGATCGTGCTCTTGATCTCTGAGGCACTCCCAAGGGATGCGAGTGACCGACATTGCCCCGGGGGCATGGACTGAAGCGGGGCTCCCGAGCGCCAACTGTTACAATCGGCAAGGGTGATCAGGCCGAGAGTTTTTCCCTGGGCGGTGAATTGGCCCAGCGCCGCCTTGTGAATCCCAAGATTTCCATCCAGCCCGACCTGTCCGTCGCTGATATAGACCACGCCCTTGAGCCCCGACTGGTCGTAGTCCAGGAAGTGCGCATCGTAGAGTCCGGCAATGGCCTCCGATAACTCGCGAACCGCCTGCCGGCTGTCTCCAGCGAAATTAGCCGACAATTTTCGGCTTATAGTTGTTATTGCGTCCTGAGAACCGCTATTGGCCACATCTTCCGCCTCGAACAGCGAGGTTGCCTTACCGTTGGGCGAAATATCGAGGACTGTTATCGGGCGTCGCCCAGATTTAGTGGCATTGCTCAGCCACTCCGTAACGGTATCGGTAATGGCCTGAGACTTGCCGGCCTTTGAAAACTGATCGGATCTGGCAAGGACCAGTAATTCCCGCGGTCCAGAGATGCGACGCAACTCCAGCGTGAACACCATCCGGCCCATACCGTCGCTGCCCCGGTCCGGGACGCCGTGGGCACACCGCGAAACCGGTCTGCCGCCACTGACCGCCACCGCCGCGCTCTCGGGCCCGACCCGGCCGGTCCAGGTTTCGGCGGCGCTGTACAGGGTGCTCATTGCCGTTGTCTTGGCATCGGCACAGTCGGCGCCGAAGGCATCGTAGAATCGAACCTCGGTTTGCGAATCAAAGGGGTATCCGCTCAGATGAACCGGATACCGGCCCAGCAGTTCATCGGCCGAAGGTTCCAGGTTGCGGTCGGTGACAGAGGCCAACTCGGCGACGGCAACGGGCCTGGAGATCCACGCCGGCCTTATTGCCCAGTGTTCATTGCCCGGTGCCTGGGAAAAGACAAAGCTCACCTCGGTTGGCAGGTTCACGCCGTCGACCGTTCCCGGCGGGCAACCGGCCAGAGTCGGCAGTTGACTGGCTCCCGGCGGCAGGGCCAGGCGGCAACTTGTCCCCGAGAGATTATAGTTGACGGCAGTCAGTTGGAACGACTCGTTTTGAAAGGTGCGGCTCTTGCTCACCCGTCCGGGCCACACCGGCCGAAGTCCCCGTCGCAAAGCCTCTTCAAGACCGGCCTGGTCGCTCAGGTCGTTGAGCGTAATCGGCACTGGCTCCCAGCCGGTACCGGCAACCAGCGTTCCGCGGGCTCCGGCGGCGGCGGGTGACCGGGTCAGGCAATAGGGGCGATCGGGTCCGGGGGTGTTTATACAACCGAGATCCAGCCGAACGCCCGGACGCCCGTACCAATCAGGCGAGAATGCCAATCGGCTTACGGCACACGGCGGCTGGATACTGCCCGCAGTCGCCTTGTGCGTAAGGATATCATCAAGAGAGACCAGGACATCCAGCCCGCAATTCTTGTTCTCAACCGTATCGTCGGAGAGATCTCTGAAGGGATTCCAGTGGTAGCGACCGTTATTTCGCAGTATCTCGCCAAAAGAGATTTTCGGAGCGGTGAACGCCAGCGGAGTTCCGGTCGAATCGTATTGGCGCCATGGGTCGCTTTGCAGAGTTTTTATTAACGGCAGTTCATTGCTCAGATATAACTCACTGGAGTCAACCGTGGTAACGGTATGACTTTTAGTTATCAAGTCGAAACCCGGGATTTGAACCTTATAAGGAAATTTGCCGGAACAGGCAGGATCACCAAAAACCAGCGAGTCCTTTGTGAGTTGAGACAAATATGAGCCAGACGCACAGGAGGAGAAAATGGCCTTCTCCAGTGACCGCTCATGACCAGAAAAAAAGTCGGGAAGCACCAGCCGGAATTCATCGATATGTTCCGGTGGCGGGCCCGGAATCCAAGTTGCAACGGGTGGCGGTGGCGGTGGCGGTGGCGGTGGCGGTGGCGGTGGCGGTGCCAGGTCTGCCGAAAGTATCAACTTGGTGCCGCTGCCTATTGTTTCGAAAGTGGCGGCAAAGTGAGAATCTGAAAAGAATTTTGCCTGCTTTGTGGCAAAGGCGGCGGCGACGAGATCGCGATAGATGATCTTGCCCGCCTTCGGCAGTTTCTTGATGCCGTAACCCTCGATATCGTTCAGACCGTCGTCAGACGCCGCAAGCAACGGAATTGGGTGCGATGACGACCGCAGCGCGCTCAGGTGGTCTGGAATCCCCTGATTTTTCGGCGTGATTCTAACAGTTGGATAATAATCAGGGTAGTCACGTGATGAATTATTTCCAGGGCATGGTGGGTAATAAGAATAAGTTGTTGATCTTCCACTTCTGTACTTCCTTAATATCACCCATGACAGCGCGTCGGCGCGGTCCATGGCCAGTCCGATTTGAAGCTCGCCCATATAAGAAGTGGCGCTCTGGTCGTCGGTGACAGACTGATGGTTTGCCAATGCGGTACTTATCGCGCCCCAAGACTTTGTTCGCAGACTGAATTGATGTCCGCCGTGAAGTGACAAGGTAAAACCGATAACCTTACCGCTATCGATGGGCTTCGTGCGGCCGCCGTTATCGAGACATTCGGTCGTAATAATCTCAGCTTTCAGCATCTCGTCTTCGTCGGTCCCGCCATAGCTGCTCCGCGGGGCCGGCCCATCGGTGGCGGCCAGCGTCGGCAGGGACATGACGGTCACGGCGGCGAGCACGGCGGCGACGCCCATCCGGCGGCGGCGATGCCCGGTGTGATGCACGGCAGTCATGGGGGCCTTCTCCAGAGGCAACATCAAGGTTGGCTTTCCACCACGTAAAACCCGATGGTCGGCTGCGCGAACGCCGCGGCGACGCATTGAACGAGGGAACTGCCGGGAAGCGACGGGTCATGGCGGTCGAAGCCGGCGGCGAAGACCATGCGTTCCATCGAGTACGGATTGCAGTCGCTGGCGGTCCAATGGCGCTGATAGAGAGTAGTCCGCTGCACCGTCCACGCCGGCGGGTCGATATGCTCGATGCGTTCCTTGTCGCTCAGTATGTCCAGGGCCACGACCGTACCCAGCCACTCTTCAAGGGTGGGCAGCCGGGCCTGGCCGGTACCGGAGCGCCGCAGCGATCCGGCATAGGCGGCGGCAAGACCCTGAGCAACGTCAACCACCGGCTGGACATCCACCGCGACCTGGGGATTCTGCCCCAGGCCGGACCTGGCTCCGACGCTGCGTTTCAGGACGGTCGGGTCGAGACCGGACCTGTTATAGAAGCCGGCAAAAGCCCCGGCCGTCACCGGCGCCGCCAACACGCAGAGGGAATTGCGAATGATTACATCCCGGGGCAATTCCCTGTCGAGTCTCCCCGACTTGTTCAACAGGTCCTGGGTTAGCGGACCTGCCTGCGCCACGGAATAATGTCCGGCCGGAATCACGATCCCGTCGGCGGTATCGATCCTGCACCGCTTATCGGGAATCTCGGTGCTGGTCCAGGTCCGCGGCATCGGGTCGGGGCCCGGCGTCGCCACCACCGGCGGGCAGACCGGCGGCGGCACGGCGGCCACCTGCGGCTCATGGTTCGCGCCGGCAATGTCGCTCAGGGTCAGCCGAAGCTTGTCGTTGTCGGCCTTGATCCGGTCGCGCTCGTCCGCCAACCTGGCGATTTCTGCGGTGCCGGCTTCGCACTGGTTATTGGCCTGATCGTCACGGTCCTTGTCACATTGCTTCAGGCTTTCCTGACAGGACTTGAGGTCGTGAAGCTCGCCGCGCGCCGCCTGTAGGCTCTCAAGTTCATGGCGCTGCTGCTCGAGCTGTTGCGCCTTGATCTGACTGTCCTGGCTCATCTGGTCCAGATGTTCCTGGAGTTGCCTGAGTTCCTGTTGCTTGTCGGCGATCTTCCGGCCGAGTTCGGCGTCCTGGCGGGCCTTGGTCGCCAACGCATCGTCCAGGTCCTTCGCAACGCCTGCCTGGTAGCCCTGGACCGGCGCGCCGCCGCCGGCAGTGGTGTTCACCGCTTGCCCCAACGCCTCGTGGCAGGTTGTCACCAACAATGCGGCAAAAGCGGGCAGGAGAAAACCGGCGGGACGGCACTTGGTTGACATGCTGGCATCCACGGCATGCGGCGCAACAACGGCGCGAAAAACCAGAGTAAATTCCGTTTAAAACCTGAAACGGGCTATCACAGATGCGAATAATGATCCAGCAAAAAATACAGGCCGCCGGTTTGTCGCCTGGATATTCGCATACATATGCAATATCGGCGATGTATCGGCACAAAGTTTCCGGTTAGATCATGCCTGTGTATGCCAATACCCCATTTACTGTTTGGCAGGGCGATTGACCGATGGCTAGGATGCGGGCGCCAGAGGCCGAAGTTGAGTCGGGATCATCGATCATGTTTCGCACCATCCGATGGAAAGTGGCGGCGCCGACGGCGCAGTCCTGGAAGCGGCGCGACTTTCGGGTCAGGCTTATCAGTCTTGCGGTCTGGTCGGCGGCCATGGCCGCGGTTGGTGGTGGCGTGCCCGACCGGGCCTTGGCGCAATCGTCGTCCGCTGAAGGACGAATGGTCGGCGCGAGGGAGGATATGGAGATCGACGAGAGCCGTGACGCCGGATCATTCGTCAATGATCCGCTGGCGCTGGCGCCGCTGCGAACGAAGCCGCCACCGATGGTTCCGGTGATACCCGAAACCGAGGTGGTGATGGCAGCGGTTGGCGACGTCATTCCCCACGAAGCGGTTCAAATCCAGGCCTCCCGTCACGCCCTTGGCTTTCGCAGCCTGTGGCGCGAGGTCGAGGTGTTGTTGCACCGGGCGGATCTCGCCTTTGCCAATCTGGAAACGCCGGTGGCCGCCGATGTCCTGGCGGACGGCAGCGCCGCCGTGGTTCCCGGCGTCTGGTATGACGGCAAGGTCTATTCGGGATATCCGACGTTCAATGCGCCGGACTTGCTGGCCCGGCAACTTAAGGAGGCGGGGGTCACTGTCGTTCTGACCGCCAATAACCATTGCCTCGATCGTGGCCCGTTGGGGATCGACCGTACCATTGATGCGCTGAACGACATCGGACTGCTTCATACCGGTACCCGCCGCCGGAATGCCGCGGCCGATCAGCCGTGGCATGTGGTGACCGCGGTCCGCGGCATGCGCATCGCCTGGCTTGGGTGCACTTACGGCAGCAACGGGTTTGCCGATCAGCACGGCCAGAGTCTTCGCTGCTATCAGAACCAGGCGGCGATCATGGACATGATCCGCGATCTCCGACGGCAGGGCGAGGTCGATGCGGTCATCGTCACCCCCCACTTCGGCATCGAATACGATGAACAGCCGACGCCGGCCCAGCGTCAGTTCGCCCGCAGGGCCATCGAGGCCGGTGCGCTGGCGGTGATCGGCAGCCACCCGCATGTGGTGCAACCGTGGGAATGGTGGCCGGCCGGGGACGGGCGGCAGGGATTCATCCTCTATAGTCTGGGTAACTTCATCAGCAATCAGGACACGGTACCGACCCGAAGCTCTCTGGTCCTGTATCTGGGGCTGGCGCGGGCGGTTGCCGATGGTTCGGTGGTGGTGTCGGGTGTCCGCTATGTGCCGATCCAGTCGATCCGGGCGTCGGCCGACCAGACCGGGGAAATCAAGGTTGAAATGGCGTCGGCGGACGGGGCCGACCCGGCGGGGTGGAATTATGTGGTCGGTCGCTTTGGCCCGGCATTCGTCCATGCGCCGACGCTGCCGTTGACGACTTTGGCGGAAGCCGGGGCCAGAGCCACGATCTTGCAACGGGTCGGACGCCTGATGCGGGGGGTGGGCGGCCAGGAGGATGACCCGGACTCGGGCACTCCGGCGGAAGCCGCGCCGGCGGCCGACGAAGGGCCGGTGCTGATGGTCGCGGGCAACGACCGGCGGCTGGGCGAAGGGTTGGCGGGGCCGGTGGAGGGCGGGGCGACGGCGCTCGAAGGGGCCGTCGGACCCAATCGCCGGCGCGACACCGTCGTCGTCCCACCCGAGGGGCCGGTCGCCGAGGCCATGGCTCCCGCCCCGCCCGCCGATGAGGGGGCCTGCGGTCCGGCAGAGCGTGCCGGCAACCGGCCCGCAGAGGGCGGCGTCAGCAACCGGCCTTTGCCGGTTCCGGGGGCAAAGGCCGGCTGATACCGGCAGGGCGTAGAGGATGACCTTGGGGGGCTTTGCCCCGTATGCGCCAGGATATCACTATTGTCTTGGTTTTGCAGGGCTCTGCCCTGCACCCGCGAAGGAGGCCCGCATCCTTGACCTCATGGCGCGATGGGTTCAACGGTGCCTGCCAGTTCGGCGAAGCCGGCGACGGCGCGGCTGGTGTGACGGGCGGGGTGGTGGAGCAGACGGAAGCGACGTGGCGGGCAGGGGGTGGGGATGGCGTGAAGGATGCCAAGCGCGGTCTCGCCTTGGACCATCATTTCCGACATCACCGCGGCGCCGGCGCCGGCGCCGACCGCACTTTTGACCGCCTCGCCGCTGGGCAGTTCCAGCGCCACCGGCAGGCTGGCGGGGTCGACGCCGTGGCGGCGCAGGCAGTCCTCGAAAATCTGCCGGGTGCCCGAGCCGCGCTCGCGCCACACCCAGGGGGTGGTGGCAAAGGATTCGGGGCCGACCCGGGGCTCACCGAACCAGGGATGGTCCCGGCCGACCACCAGCACCAGCCGGTCGCCGGGCAACTCGCCGATCACCAGGGCGGGATCGGCCACCGTGCCCTCGACACAGGCGAGGTCGGCGGTGCCGGCCAGAATTGCGGCGACCGCCTGTTCGGTGTTGCCGATGGCCAGGGACAGGGTGACGCCGGGATGGCACCGGCGGAAGCGGTGCATCCGCGGCGGCAACCAATAGTTGGCGACGGTGTAGCTGCCGAACAGGCTCAGCGTGCCGGAAACCATGTCGGACAGTTCGCCGAGCAGCCGGACCGCGTCCTCGGCCCGTTGCAGGATGGCCCGGGCCTCGCTCAGCAGCAGGGTGCCGGCCCGGGTCAGCTCGATGCGCCGGCCGATGCGGTCGAACAGCGGCTGGGCCAGATTCTGCTCCAGCGTTGCCACCGCGGCGCTGACCGCCGACTGGGTCAGGCGCAGGTCATGGGCTGCCCGGGTAAAGTGGCGGCGCTCGGCCACCGCCACGAAGATGCGAAGCTGTTCCAGGGTCATGGACTGTCCCGGGTTCCAAGGGGGCCCCCTTTGGTGGGGAGCAGGGGCAGCGCCCCATAGGCGCTGGGATATCACTATTATCTTGATTTTGCGGGGCTCTGCCCTGCACCCGCGAAGGAGGCTCGCCTCCTTGACCTCATTCACGTCATGGGTTCAAAGGGCCGACTGGCCCTTTGCGGGTGTGGGCAGAGCCCACAAAACCCTTCCATTTCAACGATTCATCGTAACCTGGCGCATAGGGGGCAGCGCCCCTGGTCCCCGAAGGGTATCGCCCCGGGTCACGGCTCCGACAAGGCAATCAGCGCCAGGCTGAAACCCGAGATGAACAGCCACGCCCCGGCGCCCACCAGCAGCGGCCGGAGACCCTGGGACCGCAAGCGGTCGAGCCGGGCCTCCAGCCCCAGCGCACCCAGCGCCGCCGCCAGCAGCCATGGCGTTGAGGCAACCAAAGGCTGTGTCGCCGCCGCCGGAATCAGGCCGGTGCTGTTGACTGTCACCACCAGAACGAAGCCGGCAACGAACCAGGGCACCAACGGCGGCCTCCGGACCGCAGGCTCTCCATTGCCGGCCGGCCGGCGGGCGGCCCAGGCCATGGCCACGATCACCGGCGCCAGCATCAGCACCCGCGCCAGCTTGCTGACGGTGGCCACGTCGCCGCTGGCCGGGCCGGCGGCGTAGCCGGCCCCGACGACCTGGGCGACCTCGTGAATCGAGGCGCCTGTCCACAACCCGTAGGCGTGGGGCGCGAGTCCCAGCGCCGCGCCCAGGGTCGGATAGAGCAGCATCGAGAGCGAGCCGAAAATCGTCACCGAGGCCAGGGCATAGGCCACATGCTCGTCCCGGGCGCGAACCACGCCGTTGGCGGCGGCCACCGCCGCGGCGCCGCAGATGGCGGTGCCGGTGGCGATCAGCCGGGTCAGGCCGGGGTCAACCCCCAGCCAGCGACCCAGCAGCAGGGTGGTCCCAAAGGAAGCGCCGAGCACCGTGAGGATCAGGGCCATGCCCCCCGGGCCGACCGCCACCAGTTGGGCAAAGGTCAGTTGCAGGCCGAGCAGCACCACGCCGATCCGCAGCAGGTGGCGCAGGGCAAAGGTCATGCCGGGGCGTAATCGCGGGGACAGGGGCAACAGGTTCCCGATCAGCATGCCCAGTCCGAGCGCGAGGATCAGGGGGCTTAGCAGGTTGAAACCGGGGAGCTGCCGCAGCGCCGCGGCCAGCAGGGCGATAAGAGCGGCGAGGGCGATGCCGGGCAGCAGGATGCCCGCGGCCGCGGCGATTCGGGACGGCGGGAATGCCGGGACCGGTTGAAGGGCGAGGGTGGCAGGTTCCTGGGTCATGGCGTTCCTCCGGCGTGGGGCGCAAGGGTGGGAAGCCAGACCGTAACTGCCGGAAATCAATAAGAAAAATTCATAATAATTGTGGATTCGATCGAAAAAAGTGATTGATCAGCCCCGAACCTCTTCGACCATGCGGTGCAGCTTCCGCATGTCCAGAATGCTCAGCACGCTTTCTCCACGTTCGAGTATGCCGTCGCGCGCCAGATCATTGAGCACACGGGCGACGGTTTCGCGGGTGGTGCTGACCCGGCTGGCGATATCGGCGTGGAGCGGAATCGGGCTGATGGTGGCGGTGTTGGCTTTGGCGCGGTCGCGGGGATCAGCGGGCCGGGCCAGACGCAGCAGTTCGGCATGGACCCGGTTGTTGGCGCCGAGCGTGCTGAGATCCATGATTCGCTCGGTGGAGCGCCGGACCATGCCGGCCAGCCGGCGCATCACCGCGAGGCCGATCTTGGGGTTGGCCTGGATCAGCTCTTCGAAGCGGCGCGGCGCGAGGAAGGCGACCTGGGTGCTGGCCTCGGCAACCACCGTTGCCGAGCGCGGGCCGCCGTCGATGGCCGACAGTTCGCCAAAGAAACCGCCGACTTCGACATCGTCGAAACTGATTTCCCGGCCGTTCAGGGAGTGGTTGACGATTCGTACCCGGCCTTCGACCACGAAACAGAGGTCCTGGGTGTCGCTCGCCCGGTCGACGATCTGTTCGCCCTGCTCGAAACGCCGCCATTTGCAGTGTCGGGCCAGCGTGGCCCGTTCGGCCGGGCTGAGGGACGACAGCAACTCGATACGGTCGAGGCAGGGGTGGGATTCCGACACGGGCGGGCTCCTCTGATCGATCTCTACCAGGCGGACGGCAACGCCTCCCGGACCGCACAAGACTGGCGCCGCGTCGCCGGAGGGGGATCGGGCGGACGATAATGCTTCGGGCGGACAGCAATACCATAGCATGGGACGGCGCCGGCGTGCCCCACAGATCCTCGGGGCCGTCCACGTCGCCGACGCCGGAAACCGCCCGAACCCGGGGGGGCGCCGCGAGTGCATTGTCGTGAGGCCGGGAACAGTGCTATATGCTTCGCGCCAATCCGGTAACGCCGGGCGCCCAGCTGCGAGTTTCCACGCCATGGAGAAAGAATCGCCGTCTCCCGTGCCGACCGGCCCGGAAAAGCCCGCCCCGTCTCATAAACTCAGCCTGACAGCGCGCTTCCGTGCCTATTTTCTCGCCGGGGTGCTGGTGACAGCGCCGGCCGGGATTACGATCTATCTGGCCTGGTTGTTCATCAACTTCATCGATGGCACCATCGCGACGTTGATCCCGGGTCAGTACAATCCCGAGCAATTCATGCCGTTCAGTATTCCCGGTCTGGGTCTGCTGGCGGTCCTGGCGCTGCTGACTCTGGTGGGGGCCTTCGCCGCCGGCTATGTCGGGCGGCTGGTGGTGCGGTTGGGCGAAGGTCTGGTCGACAAGATGCCGGTGGTGCGCCACATCTACAGCGCCCTCAAGCAGATTTTCGAAAGCGTGCTGGCCCAGCAATCCACCGCCTTTCGGGAGGTGGTGCTGCTGGAATATCCGCGGCTGGGCATCTGGTCGATGGGCTTCATCACCGGACCGCCCCATGGCGAGATCCAACGGGCGACGGAGGACGAACTGATTACGGTGGTGGTGCCGACCAGTCCGATTCCCACTGCCGGCTACCTGCTTTTTGTTCCGCGCAAGGATCTGGTGGTGCTGGACATGACCGTCGACGATGGGCTCAAGGTGGTGATGTCGGGCGGTATCGTCAGTCCCCCCGATCGGCGCAGGCGTGCGGCGTCGGCGGGTGCCGCGGCCATCCGTTCGCCCGAGGAAACGGCGCCGCCCTGAACCACCAGCCGCAGCTCCGGCCCCGGCGGGGGCAGCACCGGCCGGGTCAGGCGCGGCAGGTCCGGCGGCGGCCGGTAAATGCGGCCCAGCAGCCGGGCGATGCGCCGGTGCGGGGTGGGGTGGCTGCGCAACAGCCTGACCGGCAGAGCCGCTTCGAGGGCGGCGGGATCTTCCAGGGCCTCGATCCGCTCCAGCGCCGCGATCAGGCCGATCGGGTCGTCGGTCAGGCGGATCGCACCCAGGTCGGCGGCGTATTCCTGGTTGCGCGACAGGGCCAGCCGGAGCAAAGAGATCGCCGGCACCGCGGCGGTGAACACCATCACCTGGAACATCGACAGTGCGGCGGTGCCCGAGGCGATCACCAGGACCAGCCCGGAGAACAGCGCGATCTGAGCGGTGCCCTGTGTGAGGCGGCTGATCAGGCAGGTCACCGCCAGCAGCCGGGTGTCGCCGGCGGCAAGGTGCGCGACCTCGTGGGCCAGGATCGCCCGCAACTCCCGGCCTGACAGCATGGTCAACGAGTCGCAGGAGAGGCCGATGGCGGTATGGCCCGGGCATCCGGCGGCCAGTGCGTTGATGCCGGCGTCGGGCAACCGGTAGAGTGCCGGCGTCCGGTTCAGGCCGGCCCGCGCGGCCAGTCCGGCCACGGTGGCAACCAGTTCGGGACGCGGCGTAGCCAGCGGCACGGCCCGGTGCAGGGCCATGATCGTTGCCGCCGGCAGGTGGCTGACACCGCCGAGTCCGGCCGTCACCATCGCCATCGCCATCGCCACCGCCGGTCCGCCGCCGAGAGCCCAGGCACAGGCCAGCAGCAGGCCGACCATTGCCGAGAACAGGACCACCATCCGTCGCCGCTGCCGGTCACCTGCCTGCTTGAAGGCGCCGGTGTGACTGAAGGCGGGCATCGTCGGCGCTACCGGTCGCCAGGGGCGGGTTCCTGGCCGCCACCGTGCCGCTGTCGCGGGGCCGTGTGGGGCTCCGCCGATCCGGTCCCGATCATCCGCATGCGGTGGACCTCGCTCTTTCGGGTCCACCGCGGTCTGCCGGTCGGCCCTCCGCCCACCGGGACCGACGTTACCGGTCCCGGTGGGTTACAGAGGTTCGGGTGGACGAGATAGATCTGTGTCGGTGCCCTTGCATCCTCAAGTCCGCTCCTGCGGCTTTGGGTGCGGCGACGACCCGAGACGGGGTCGCAAGGGCGTCCGCGCCATGTGGCGCGTCGCCGCGGTCGCGCGGTCGTCCCCGGCGTGGGCGGTGCCGCGCGCCGGTGGCCGACGCTAGAATACCGATTCGGAAACCTTGCGGACCAGGAAGTCGCGGAAGACCGCGATGCGTTTGGAATGGCGCAGTTCTTCGGCGTAGACGAAGAAGGACTCGAGTTTGGGGGTCTCGACCTCGGGCAGCAGCTTGACGATATCGGGTCGCCCCTCGACCATGTAATCGGGCAGGACAGCAATACCGAGTCCGCTCTCGACGGCCCGGAAGATTCCGTACATGTTATTGATCCGGAGCAACGGTTTTCTCACCGCTTGGCCGGTAGCACCCAGGTCCAGCAGCATATTGATATCGGAAATCCCCGGCCGGGCTTCGTCAGGGAAGGTGATGATGTCGTGATTATCGATATCGGCGGGTGTTTTGGGAGTGCCGCGCCGCTTCAGATAGCTGATATGGGCGAAGATGTGGAAACGGAGGGTCATCAGGTGGCGCTGGATCAGGTCGGGCTGACGCGGCGTGTTCATGCGGATCGCGATGTCAGCTTCGCGCATGGCCAGATCCAGCTCGCTGTCATCGACCAGCAGGCTGAGCTGAATGTCGGGATAGATGGCGAGGAACTCGCGGATGCGCGGGGTGAGCCAGGTGGTCCCGAAGGCCACCGTGGTCGTGATCTTGAGCGGTCCCTTGGGGTGCTCCCGGCTTTCCGAGAGCATGGCCTCGGTCATTGACAGTTTCGCGAAGACTTCGCGGGCCGTGCGATACAGCAGCTCACCTTGCTCGGTCAGAATCAAGCCGCGGGCATGCCGATGGAACAGCGGGACATTGAGGCTTTCCTCAAGCGCGCTGATCTGACGACTGACCGCCGACTGACTGAGGTTGAGGGTTTCGCCGGCATGCGTGAAACTTCCCGCTTCGGCTACAGCGTGGAAGACTCGCAGCTTGTCCCAATCCATTGTGCCCCCGTTCAGATCCCGCTGAGCCATATACGCCAATTTGGGCAAGAAACCACCGTCGGGCAACAAGAAACCACCAGAAACCTCGGGCGCCGGGGCGGGGGTGGTCCGGGAGGCATGAGACACCGGGCGCGACACGGCGCTTGTTCCGGTCGGCGCGGTTTGCAACAGTAATCGGCGCGCCGGGGTCAGGGTGCCTGGAGATAGGGGTGCCTGGTGGTGCGGGGCGCGACCGTGGCGCCGCGAAGCGGCGAGAGAGAGTGGGTGCGGTGACAGCGGCTACGGTGGCAGGGATGGAGCGGATCGGCGTCATTGGCGGCGGCGCCTGGGGTACGGCGGCGGCGGCGGCGGCGGTGCGGGCGGGGCGCGAGGCGGTGCTGTGGGCGCGCGAGGCCGACGTGGTGCTGGCGATCAACCGGGAACACCGGAACGCTCGGTTTCTGCCGGACGTGATGCTGGACGCCAGGGTGCGCGCCACCGGGCATCTGGCCGAGGCCGCCGCGGCCGACGTCGTGCTGCTGGTGGCGCCGGCCCAGCACATGCGGGCGGTGTGTCGCGAACTGGCGCGGGTGCTGGTCCGGGGCGTGCCGGTGGTGGTCTGTGCCAAAGGGATCGAAAGCGCCACCACCGCGCTCATGACCGAGGTGGTGGCGGCCGAACTGCCGGAGGCGCCGCAGGCGGTGCTGTCCGGGCCGACCTTCGCCGCCGAGGTGGCGTGCGGCCTGCCGACGGCGGTGACCCTGGCGGCGAAGGATGGGGAGTTGGGCCGGCGGCTGGTGGCGGCATTGGGCAGCCCCCGGTTCCGGCCCTATCTGTCCGACGATCCGGTGGGCGCCCAGATCGGCGGCGCGGTCAAGAACGTGCTGGCCATCGCCTGCGGCGTGGTCGAGGGGCGGCGGTTCGGCGACAATGCCCGTGCCGCCCTGATCACCCGGGGGCTGGCCGAGATCGTGCGCCTTGGCGGCGCCCTCGGCGCCCGCGCCGAAACCCTGATGGGATTGTCGGGACTGGGCGATCTGACCCTGACCTGCACCAGCCGGCAGTCGCGCAACATGTCGCTGGGGTTCGCCCTGGGCGAGGGCCGCGGTCTGGCCGAGGTTCTGGCCGGGCGGCAATCGGTGGCGGAGGGGGTCCACAGCGCCGCCGCGGTGGTGGCGCTGGCGGCGCGGCAGGGCGTCGAGATGCCGATCTGCCGGGCGGTGGACGCCATTCTCAATCGCGGCGCCGCCATCGAGGAAACCATTGACGGGCTGCTGGCCCGCCCGTTCCGGGGGGAGTGATGGCGCGGCGGGGTTCCGCTCTGATTCCTGCCCTCGGGCTGTTGGCGCTGCTGTTGCTGCCGGCCCTGTCGGATTGTGTCGTGGAAAAGGACGAACCTGCCGAGCGGGCGGTGATCGAGCCGTCCTATGCCTTTACCCTCGGTTCCGAGCAGAGCGACATCATGGCCGCGCTCGGCATGCCCGCCGAGGGGCCGCGCTTTGACCGGGTCAGCCAGACCATCGAAGTGGTTTACCGCTATCCGTTTCCGGCGATCCAGACCGAGTCGCACTTTCCCAACGGCGTGACCCGCAGCGAAATGGTCGACACCCTCCATCTGTTCTTCGACCGCAAGGGCCTGCTGGTCAGGATGGGCAGTTGGGTCGATCGGTGGTATTCTTCGGTGGTCGAAATGCCGGTCCAGCGCGTGACCGTCCTGCCGCGGGTGGTCCATTATCCGTCAGGAGAGATTACGGCGCCGAGAGTGCCGCAATAGCGCGGGGCACGGCCGGGCCGCGGGCACGGCCGAATCGCGGCGCGGGCTGTGGGGGACAGGCCCACCCGATGCCGGGATCATGGGAGGCAAGACATGGGGTGCCCGATTTCCGGCTGGTCCGGCCGCTGCGACAGACCATGGGCGCGCGCGCGCCTCGGGATGGCCTTGATCGGCCTGGCCATCGTTGGTTGCGCCGGGCCGCCGATGGCGGTGACGGTGGGCCACAGTCCGGTGGCGTATACCCAGCCCCAGGCGGTGGCGCCGCTGGCTCCGGGGATCACCGCCACCGCGCCGTTGCCGCCCTTTGTCGCGCTGGTGACGGCGCCGGTGGTCGGGGTCCGGCCGGCTCCGGCTTCGGGCGGGGGCTCCGGGACCGGTGGGCCGGGCGGCGTCGGGCCGGCGGCGCGGGCCGGCCGGCCTGACGATCCGGTGGTGACGGTGCCGGGCTATGTCCTGCCGGCATACGGCACTCCCGGTTCCCACCCCGGCGGCTGAGCGAGGCTCCGGTCCGGCGGCGGCCCGTCCGCCCGCCCCGGTTCTCCCGGAGAGACCCGGTTTACCCAGAGGGAGGCGTTTGGTTCATGCGTGACAATCCGGTGAAACGGCGGCTGGCCGGGGGCGGGCGGGCGATCGGGTGCTGGTTGAATCTGGTGTCGCCGCTGGCGGCCGAGATCGTGGCGCTGGCGGGTTATGATTGCGTGATGATCGACCAGGAGCATGGCCCGGGTTCGCCGTTGGACGCCATCGGTCAGCTCCATGCCCTGTCCGCGACTCCGGTGTCGCCGATGATCAGGGTGGCCTGGAACGATGCGGTTGCGATCAAGCGCGCGCTCGACCTCGGCGTCGAGGGGGTGATGATTCCGGCGGTGAGTTCGGCCGCGGAGGCCCGGGCGGCGGTCGCGGCCTGCCGCTATCCGCCGGCCGGCACGCGGGGCGCCGCCTACGGTTCGATCCGGGCGTCCGGTTATGGCCTGGACCGCGAGGATTATTGCAACCGGGTGAATGACCAGCTCCTGGTGATCTGCCAGATCGAGACGCTCCAGGGTGTCGAGGCGATTCCCGATATCGCCCGGGTGCCCGGGGTCGATGTGCTGTTTATCGGTCCCTACGATCTGTCGGGCAGCGCCGGCAGGCTTGGTGGTTTCGAGGATGCCGGGGTGCGGAACCTGATCGATCGGGCCGAGCGCGGGATTGTCGACAGCGGCGTCTGGTACGGCAGCGTTCCCAGCCCCGCCCGGACCACTGCGCAGCTTGTGGAGGCGGGCTGCCGGCTGATCATTTCCGGCAGCGATGTCGCTTTCGTGCGGAACGGTGCGCTTGGCGAGGTGCGGGCGTTCCGGTCGCTGACCGGTGAAGACCGGTGATACCGGTGCGTCGAAGCGGTGACGCGATCGGGACGCCAGCCGCCCGGCGTCGGAAGGGTGACGGGAGATGACCGTGTCTCAGTCCGGGCATTCCGATTCGGGACAGCGGGACACCATGGCCCGGCTGCGGGAGCCTGCGCTGCTGTCGGTGGCCGAAATGGCCCGGGCCGATGCCCTGGCCATTGCCGGCGGCATTTCCGGCGCGGCGCTGATGGAGGCGGCCGGCGCCGGAGTCGCCCGGGCGATCCTGGATCGCTGGTCACCGCGGCCGGTGGTGGTGCTGTGCGGGCCGGGCAACAACGGCGGTGACGGCTTCGTGGCCGCCCGTTATCTGGCCGAGGCCGGCTGGCCGGTCCGGCTGGCGCTGCTGGGGGGGCTCCGGGGGTTGCGCGGCGACGCCGCGTCGGCGGCGGCACGCTGGCCGGGCAGCGTCGGGTCGCTGGCGGCGGTGTTGGCCGAAGGGAGCGACTGGCTGGACGGCGCGACCGCAGGCGGGGCGCCGCTGGTGGTCGACGCCCTGTTCGGCGCCGGGCTCAGCCGGCCGCTGGAGGGCAGCGCGCGGGCCGTGGTCGAGGCGGTGACGGCGCGGCGGCTGCCGGTGGTCGCGGTGGACATGCCCAGCGGCGTCCACGGTGACACCGGGCAGGTGCTGGGCGCCGCGTTTCACGCCGGGCTGACGGTGACGTTCTTTCGCAAGAAGCCGGGCCACCTGCTGCTGCCCGGCCGGAGCCACTGCGGGGTGCTCCGGGTGATCGGGATCGGGATTCCGGGGTCGGTGCTCGACGAGATCGCGCCTGCGGCCGTCGAGAACGATCCCGAAGCGTGGCTGGCCGGCTTTCCCTGGCCCCATGCCGATGGTCACAAGTTCAGCCGCGGCCATGCCCTGGTGGTGGGCGGCGGGCGCATGACCGGGGCGGCGCGGCTGGCGGCGCGGGCGGCGCTGCGGGTTGGCGCCGGGTTGGTGACGGTGGCGTGTCCGGCCGAGGCGTTTCCGATCTATGCCACCGCGCTGGTTTCGATCCTGGTCGAACCGGTGGCCGACGCCGCCGGATTCGCGAACCTGCTGGCCGATGCCCGGCGCAATGCGGTGCTGCTGGGTCCGGGCGCCGGGGTGACCCCGACATTGCGGCGGCAGGTGCTGGCGGTGCTGGGGACCGACCGGGCCACGGTGCTGGACGCCGATGCGCTCACGGTGTTCGCCGGGGCGGCCGGGACGCTGTTCGAGCGGTTGACCCCCCGGTGCCTGTTGACCCCCCATGGCGGCGAATTCGCCCGGTTGTTTCCGGCCGAGGTCACCGATCCCGCGACCTCGGCCGACAAGCTGGCGCGGGCGCGGGCGGCGGCGGCGCGTTCGGGTGCGGTGGTGGTGCTCAAGGGGGCTGACACCGTGATTGCCGCGCCTGACGGCCGGGCCGCGATCAACGCCAATGCGCCCCCGGAACTGGCCACCGCCGGGGCAGGCGACGTGCTGGCCGGGCTGGCGGTGGGGCTGATGGCCCAGGGCCTGCCCACCTTCGAGGCCGCGTCGGCCGCGGTCTGGCTTCATGGCGAGGCCGCCAGCGGGGTCGGTCCGGGCCTGATCGCGGAGGATCTGCCGGAGGCGTTGCCCCGGGTGTTGGCCGGGCTGCGGACGCGGGCCGAAGGGGTGAAGCGCTGAGTGGGTTCGGGTCCGGTCCATTTTTTGGTAATTGGCCTGTTTGCGGCAGAATTGTTATGCTATAGACACCGTCGCGCCGGCCAACCGGCGGGCGGGAAGTCGTGTGTGCATGCCGCAAATGCCGGAGCGGGCGTGGCGGAACTGGTAGACGCGCTGGATTTAGGTTCCAGTGACGCGAGTCGTGGGGGTTCGAGTCCCTTCGCCCGCACCATGGCAAGGCCGCCCGCGGTTCCGGTCGGGAACGGGTCTTCTTTTCGGATGGGCTTTCAGTCAGATGCAGATTACCGAGACCAGCGTCGACGGCTTGAAACATGAATTCAAGGTTGTTGTTGCCGCCCAGGAGATCGACGCCAAGATCCAGGCCAAGCTCCAGGAACTGACCCGGACCGTGAAACTGCCCGGCTTCCGGCCGGGCAAGGTACCGTTGACGGTGGTTCGCCAGCGTTACGGCGGGTCGGTGACGGACGAGGTGGTCAAGGCCGAAGTCGGCGAAGCCACCCAACGGGCGGTCAGTGAGCACGGCCTGCGGGTCGCGATGCAGCCGGTCTTCGATGTGGCTCCCTACAACCCGGGCCAGGACCTGGAGTTCAAGGTGGTGCTTGAGGTGCTGCCGGACTTCGAGCCCGTGGACTTCGCCACCATCGAGGTGGAGCGCCTGGTGTCCGAGGTGGACGAGGCCGCGGTCGACGCCATGATCACCGGCCTTGCCGGGTATTCCCGCAGCAGCGGGCCGATGACCGAGGACCGGGGCGCCGCCGCCGGCGATATCGCGGTGATCGACTTCGCCGGAACCGTGGATGGCGAGGCCAGGGACGGGATGACCGCCACCGGACACGAGCTGTCGCTGGGGCAGGGCAGCTTTTTACCCGACTTCGAACGTGGCCTGGAGGGTGCGCGGGCGGGCGAACACCGTCAGATACGGGTGACCTTTCCCGCCGATTACGGCAGCCCCGATCTGGCCGGTCGCGAGGCGGTGTTCGAGGTGGACGTAAGGGAGCTGCGCAGCCCGGTGCCGGCGGTCATCGACGACGCGCTGGCCCAACGTTTCGGGCTCGAAGATCTGGCGGCGTTGCGGGCGTCGGCGCGTGCCCGCCTGGTCAAGGAATATGAGGGCCTCAGCCGGCGGCGGCTGAAGCGGGCGCTGCTGGACCGATTGGCAGAGTTGCACGACTTCGCCGTGCCGCCGACCATGGTTGACGTGGAGTTCGAGGCGGTCTGGACCCAGTGGGAGAGCGAGAAGGAGGCCGGCCGCCTGCCGCCGGCCGAACTCGGGCGCGACCCGGAGACGCTCAAGGCCGAATATCGGGCCATCGCCGAACGCCGGGTCCGGCTCGGCCTGCTGGTGTCGGAGATCGGCCGGCGCAACGGCATCAAGGTCTCCCAGGACGAGCTGAACCGGGCGCTGGTGGCCGAGGCGCGGCGCTATCCGGGCCACGAGCGCGAAGTGCTGGACCTGTTTCGCAAGAACGAGCATGCGGCGGAGCGGTTGCGGGCGCCGCTTTACGAGGGCAAGACCGTCGACTTCATCCTGGAACTGGTCAGGGTCACCGACCGCAACGTTTCCCTGGAGGAACTGCGCCGGGACCCTGACGAAACCGATGGCGCCGCAGCGTGACGCAGATTGACCGTGGACCGGAGCGGGTTGGCCGCTCCGGCGTCCCAGAAGGACTCTGACCGGGGAACGGGGAGAGCGACCAGCGATGTATCCCTTCGAGACACAGATGAATGCCCTGGTACCGATGGTTGTCGAACAGACCAATCGGGGCGAGCGGGCCTTCGATATTTACTCACGGCTGCTCAAAGAGCGCATTATCTTTCTGATCGGCGGGGTCAATGACCCTGTGGCCAGTCTGATTTGTGCTCAGTTGCTGTTTCTTGAATCCGAGAATCCCAGCAAGGATATCTCGTTCTACATTAACTCGCCGGGTGGCATCGTCACCTCCGGGCTCGCGATCTACGACACGATGCAGTACATCCGTCCCGACGTGTCGACGGTCTGTATCGGTCAGGCGGCCTCCATGGGCTCGCTGCTGCTGGCGGCCGGCGCCCCGGGCAAGCGGTTCTGTCTGCCCAACGCCCGGATCATGCTGCATCAGCCGTCGGGCGGGACTCAGGGACAGGCCGCCGATATCGAAATCCAGGCCCGGGAAATCCTGACCCTGCGCCGGCACCTGGACGAGATTTATGCCCGGCACACCGGACAGACTCTTGAGACCATCGAGGCGACCATGGAACGGGACAAATTCATGTCGCCCGACGAAGCCAAGAGCTTCGGCCTGATCGACGAGGTGGTGTCCAAGCGTCCGAATCCGTCCAACGATCTGTGAGGCCGGGGGGACGCGCCGGCGGCCGGGTGGGGGTCTGTCCCGTCACGGACGCCGGAGCCGGAGCGGGGCGCAATTCCCGGGACCCGGAACAAATTATTGAACGTCGCCGCCAAATTGGTGTTGAATAGCAGATCGGCGCGTTTACGCTTGCTGTTGTCGGGCCAGTCGGTGGTCGTGGGCCGGCGTCGGTGACGGGAATGCCGGGTGCCGCGTCGGCGACAGAGTGGCTGAAACGCCAACGCGGCAGCAGGGTTACGGAGTTGACATGAGCAAGTCCAGCGGCAGCGATTCCAAGAATACGCTCTACTGCTCGTTTTGTGGCAAGAGTCAGCATGAGGTCCGCAAGCTAATTGCCGGGCCGACGGTGTTCATCTGCGATGAATGCGTCGAATTGTGCATGGACATTATTCGCGAAGAGAACAAGACCACGCTGGTCAAATCTCGCGATGGGGTTCCGACGCCACGAGATATCAATGCAGTACTTGATGACTATGTGATCGGTCAGGAGCATGCCAAGCGCGTGCTGGCGGTCGCGGTCCATAACCATTACAAGCGGCTGGCCAACAGCAACAAGCACAGCGATGTTGAGTTGGCCAAGTCCAATATCCTGCTGATCGGGCCGACCGGCAGCGGCAAGACCCTGCTGGCCCAAACGCTGGCGCGGATCATTGACGTGCCGTTCACCATGGCCGACGCCACGACCCTGACCGAGGCCGGCTATGTTGGCGAGGATGTGGAAAACATCATCCTCAAGCTGCTTCAGTCGGCGGACTATAACGTGGAGCGGGCACAGCGGGGTATCGTCTATATCGACGAGGTCGATAAGATCAGCCGCAAGTCCGACAATCCCTCGATCACCCGCGACGTTTCGGGGGAGGGGGTGCAGCAGGCGCTGCTCAAGATCATGGAAGGCACCATCGCCTCGGTGCCGCCCCAGGGCGGGCGCAAACACCCGCAGCAGGAGTTTCTCCAGGTCGACACCACCAACATCCTGTTCATCTGCGGCGGCGCCTTTTCGGGACTCGAGAAGATCATCGCCCAGCGCGGCCGGGGGACCTCGATTGGTTTCGGTGCCGACGTCCGTGGCCCTGACGAGCGGGCGACCGGGGAGATTCTGCGGGACTGCGAGCCCGAAGACCTGCTGAAGTTCGGCCTGATCCCCGAGTTCGTCGGCCGCCTGCCGGTGGTGGCGACGCTCACCGACCTCGACGAAGGCGCGTTGATGGAGATTCTGACCAAGCCGAAGAACGCTCTGGTCAAGCAGTATCAGCGCCTGTTCGAGATGGAGGATGTCAGCCTGGAGTTTGCCGAAGATGCCCTTAAAGGTATTGCCCACAAGGCGATTGCGCGCAAGACCGGTGCCCGCGGACTGCGCTCGATCATGGAAGGGATTCTCCTGGAGCCGATGTTCGAATTGCCCGGTTTGCAGGGCGTGGATCAGATCGTGATCAATAAGGAAGTGGTCGAAGGGCGGACCAAACCGTTGTACATCTATTCGGATCGCCGCGGCGAGTTGTCGCCCAGCGCCTGAACCGGTCCTTGGTGACCGGACCCTCGGGAGCCCCGCCGGGTGGGACCGGCGGGTGCCGTGCGGTTCCGAACGCGGGCGCGAGCCGGCGTCAGGCGCCTTGCCGGTTTGCGGGAGATGGCCCGGTTGCCGTAAAACCGGCAAGGGCGTTGCCTGCCCTTGAAGCGACCCGGGGGCTGTGCCACCTTACTGTTCGAGCCAACAGGCGGTTATCGCGCCCCCAGGGCGGGGCGGACTTAAGGTCTGGCCCCAGGGCCGACGGCGTACACACCCAAGAGGCACGTTCTCATGTTCGAAATTTCCCGTGGTGCCCTTTATCCCGTTCTGCCGCTCCGTGACATCGTCGTTTTTCCGCATATGATCGTTCCGCTGTTCGTCGGTCGCGAAAAGTCGGTCCGGGCGTTGGAAGACGTGATGAAGGACGACAAGCAGATACTGCTGGTCACCCAGAAGAACGCGGCCCAGGATGATCCCAGCCCGGCCGACATCTTCAGCGTCGGGACGGTGGGTACAGTGCTGCAACTGCTGAAGCTGCCGGACGGCACGGTCAAGGTGCTGGTCGAGGGCGGTCAACGTGCGGCCATCACCCGTTATTCGGAAAATGAGGACTTCTTTCAGGCGACCGCAGAGCTGATAGAAGAAAAAATTGGCGAGCCACAGGAGTTGGAAGCGTTATCGCGCGCAGTGGTCTCTCAGTTCGAGCAATATATCAAGCTGAACAAGAAAATTCCGCCGGAGGTGCTGGTCTCGATCAACCAGATCGAAGAGTCGGGTAAACTTGCCGACACCGTCGCCTCCCATCTGGCGTTGAAGATTCCTGAGAAGCAGCAGTTGCTGGAATGTTCGGTGGTCAGCGAGCGGTTGGAGCGGGTCTATGCCTTCATGGAAGGCGAGATCGGGGTGCTTCAGGTGGAAAAGCGCATCCGCAACCGCGTCAAGCGACAGATGGAGAAAACTCAGCGTGAGTACTATCTGAACGAGCAGATGAAGGCCATTCAGAAGGAGCTGGGGGAAAGCGAGGACGGCCGCGACGAGGCCGCCGAGATCGAAGAGCGGATCAACAAGACCCGCTTTTCCAAGGAGGCCCGGGAGAAGGCGCTGGCCGAACTCAAGAAGCTGCGCTCCATGAGTCCGATGTCGGCCGAGGCCACGGTGGTCCGCAACTACCTGGACTGGATGCTCAACATTCCCTGGAAGAAGCGTTCCAAGGTCAAGCGCGATATCAAGGTCGCCGAGGGGGTTTTGAACAACGATCACTACGGGCTGGAGAAGGTCAAGGAGCGCATCCTGGAGTACTTGGCGGTGCAGCAACGCATGGTCAAGGTCAAGGGGCCGATCCTGTGTCTGGTCGGCCCGCCCGGTGTCGGCAAGACCTCGCTCGGCAAATCCATTGCGCGGGCCACCGGTCGTAATTTCGTGCGGATGTCGCTGGGCGGGGTTCGTGACGAGGCCGAGATTCGCGGCCATCGTCGCACCTATATCGGCTCGATGCCCGGCAAGATCATTCAGGGCATGAAGAAGGCGAAGGCTTCGAACCCGCTGTTTCTGCTGGACGAGGTTGACAAACTGGGTGCCGACTGGCGTGGCGATCCCTCTTCGGCGCTGCTGGAGGTCCTTGACCCCGAGCAGAATTCGGCTTTCAACGACCATTACCTTGAGGTCGACTACGACCTTTCGGATGTCATGTTCGTCTGCACCGCCAACACGCTTCGGATGCCCCAGCCCTTGCTCGACCGGATGGAGATTATCCGGGTCGCGGGCTACACCGAGGATGAGAAGGTGGAGATCGCCCGTCGGCACCTGCTGGACAAGCAGACCAAGGTGCATGGTCTCAAGAAGGGTGAATTCTCGATTTCGGACGAGGCGCTCCGCGACATTATCCGATACTACACCAGGGAAGCGGGCGTCCGCAACCTCGAACGGGAACTCGCCAATCTGGCGCGCAAGTCGATCAAGGACATCCTGATGAAGGGTGTTGATAAGGTCGCCATTACCCGGCGCAACCTCGACAAGTTCGCCGGGGTGCGACGTTACCATTTCGGCGAGGCGGAACTCGAAGATCTGGTGGGTGTCACCACGGGTTTGGCATGGACCGAGGTCGGCGGCGAGATTCTTTCCATCGAGGCGGTGACCCTGCGCGGCAAGGGGCGGATCACCACCACTGGCAAGCTCGGCGAGGTCATGAAGGAGTCGGTGCAGGCGGCCGAGAGCTACGTCAAGTCGCGCGCCACCGAGTTCGGCATCCGGCCGCCGGTGTTCGAACGCAAGGACATCCATGTCCATGTGCCCGAAGGCGCGACTCCGAAGGATGGGCCATCAGCCGGGGTGGCCATGGTGACGTCCATCGTGTCGGTGCTGACCGGGATTCCGGTCCGCAAGGATGTCGCCATGACCGGCGAGATCACCCTCCGCGGACGGGTGCTGCCCATCGGCGGTCTGAAGGAAAAGCTGCTCGCGGCGCTGCGTGGGGGTTTGAAGACGGTGTTGATTCCAAAGGACAACGAGAAGGATTTGGCCGAAATTCCCGATAACGTCAAGCGGGGCCTCAACATCGTGCCGGTGAGTACCGCCGATGACGTGTTGCGCAATGCTTTGACGAAGCCGCTGGTGCCGATCGAGTGGTCGGAACCGGTGGAGGTGGACACGGTGGCGTCCAAGGTTGCCGATTCGGATCACGAAGACGTGATTCGTCACTGAGGGTCGCGAAGAGCGAAGTTTTGCGTTGCGCGCCCGCCGGACCCGGGGGAATTGACGGGTGCGGCGGTCTGTGCTTAGGTCCCCAGACGATTCAGGCAGCCGGTCACCGCACCAGACTGCGTGAACGGATATTGGATGGGGGCCATAGTGAATAAAAATGATCTGGTTGCGCACGTTGCGGAGGCGGCCGGTCTGCCGAAAAATGATGCAACCAAAGCGATTGATGCGGTCTTTGCGGGTATTGCGGCGTCCCTGAAACAGGGTGAAGAGGTGAGGCTGGTCGGGTTTGGGACCTTTGCGGTTGCGGACCGGCCGGCATCCCGGGGACGGAATCCCCGGACCGGCGCCGAAATTGATATTCCGGCCTCCAGGCTTCCGAAATTCAAGGCCAGCAAGACCTTGCGCGACGCCCTGAATTAGCGCGAAACTGCCTTGGGCCGGTGCCGGTGGACCGAAGGGGTTGCCGCAACCGGATCGGAGACGGTAAAACAGTTTGGGGGCGATTAGCTCAGGGGTAGAGCGTCTCGTTTACACCGAGAATGTCGGCGGTTCGATCCCGTCATCGCCCACCATGGACCACAGGACTCCCCGGCGACACGAGGCGTGAGACCGCCGTGCCGGGTTTGCTGAGGTGTCAGGGGCACTCCGCTTCGGGTGGTGGCGGAGGGGCGGGGTAAAGGGCGCAAAGGCGGCTGACGGGCGCATCGGCGGGCCGGGCATGGCCCGATTCCGGGACGGGCGCTGCCAGTCGGGCAAAAGGGGGGAGGCGCGGGTGGCGGAAGTCTGGCGGCTGGATGAAACGACGGTGCGGTTGTTGGCAACGGCGGTCGACCACGGGGATGCCGACGTCATCGAACTGATACAACGGGCAGTCGCGCGCGTCGCCACGCGCGAAACCGGTACCGCGCGCGTCGGCAATTCGGGGGACGAGCGGCGGTTGGGCGACCGCATCCTGTGGGCTCTTGACCTGGCACTCGACCAGGAAAATCTTGATGTCGCGGAGCATCTGGAGTTGGCCTTCGAGGCGGCAATGACCCGCTTCGGGGGGGCGGGGGCCGTTGAGCAACGCGAACTCCCCGAAGGGATGCTGCGGGTCTACGAACGGCTTGACGACCTGCGACGGCGTCGCTACCGCCTCTGACCGGCGGCGGTAAAAAGCGGTCGGCGAAATTTTTTTGACCAATCTTGCATTGACAGGACGTGGTGGCTCCGTTAAAAACCGCTTCGTTCTTCGCGGCGGCGGCAATCGGTTGGAGCCGGCAATTTCGAAGGCAAAATGCAGAAAAGCGGGTGTAGCTCAGTTGGTTAGAGCGCCGGCCTGTCACGCCGGAGGCCGCGGGTTCAAGTCCCGTCACTCGCGCCAATTCTCAAAACCAATGGTGCCAAGGTGTCGCGTCCGTCGGGTGTCCGATTTGGCAGGCGTCAGCAATGCGTTTGCTTCGAGCGCCGCGTGGCCGGTGGTCTGGTTGCCGCGAAGTGTCGGCCGGTGCCGCAGCGGCCTGGGCGACCGATTTAGTTACGGTTCGTGCCCGATCCCGCAGCGATCGCCAGCGACGCGGTCGTGCAGGTCGGGAATACGTAAAAGGCTCGAAGTGCCGCCGGGGTCGATCGCCACGCGGCCGGGACGAGGATTGTCATGAGCAACCCGCTGGTCTACGAGTACTTGCCGATTCTGGTCTTTCTCGCCATCGCCATCGTGATATCCGGCGGAGCTATCTTCGGCTCGTATCTGGTGGCAAAACAGAATCCCGACAGCGAGAAGCTTTCGCCCTATGAGTGCGGCTTCGAGCCGTTCTCGGACTCCCGCACCAAGTTCGATGTGCGCTTCTATCTGGTCTCGATTCTGTTCATCATTTTCGATCTGGAGGTCGCGTTTTTGTTTCCCTGGGCGATTTCGCTGGGCGACATCGGTGCCCTCGGCTTCTGGTCGATGATCATCTTCCTCGGCGTCCTGACCGTCGGTTTTGTCTATGAATGGAAGAAGGGAGCGCTGGAATGGGAGTGATACCAGCCAATGTGGTACCCGCAGGCGGTGGGCTGCCGGTGCCGGCCGCCGGCCAGGATGCCCTGTTTCAAGCGGTGACCCAGGAAATCGAGCAGAAAGGGTTTCTCCTGACCCAGCTCGACGCGGTGCTCAACTGGGCGCGGGCGGGCTCCATGTGGCCGATGACCTTCGGTCTGGCCTGCTGCGCCGTGGAAATGATCCACGCCTACATGGCGCGCTACGACCTGGACCGCTTCGGTATCATTCCGCGGCCAAGTCCCCGCCAATCCGACATCATGATCGTTGCGGGCACGCTGACCAACAAAATGGCCCCGGCCCTGCGCAAGGTTTATGACCAGATGCCGGAACCCCGCTGGGTGATCTCGATGGGCAGTTGCGCCAACGGCGGTGGGTACTATCACTATTCCTATTCGGTGGTGCGCGGGTGTGATCGGATCGTGCCGGTGGACATCTACGTGCCGGGCTGTCCGCCCACCGCGGAGGCTCTGATCTACGCCCTGCTTCAGCTTCAGACCAAAATTCGCAACGGCGGCAAGCGCATCTCCCGCTAGCGGCACCGGGCGCAACCGCGGCAGAACTTCACCGGCGGCAGACCAACATGACCGATCAATCGCTTACGGATTTGGGGGGGCACGTCGCGGCCAAGCTTGGCGACGACATCCTTGCCACGGAAATCAGGCTTGGCGAACTGACGCTGACGGTGCGCCGAGACGCCATCGTCGCGGTACTGACCTTTCTGCGCGACGATCCGGAGTGCCTGTTCCAGGAACTGATGGATGTGTGCGGCGTCGACTGGCCGGGCCGCGAGGAGCGGCTCGAGGTTGTTTATAATCTGCTGAGCCTCAGGCACAATCGGCGCATTAGGGTCAAGCTGCGGACCGGTGAGGGGGCGGCGGTTCCGTCGGTGACCGGCCTGCATCCGGGGGCCGACTGGTTCGAACGGGAAACCTGGGATATGTTCGGGGTGCTGTTTTCCGGCCACCCCGATTTACGTCGCATTCTGACCGATTATGGCTTCGAGGGACATCCCCTGCGCAAGGACTTCCCGCTGACCGGCTACGTCGAGATGCGCTATGACGACGGGCTGAAGCGCGTGGTCTACGAGCCGGTGAAGCTCACTCAGGACTTCCGGACCTTTGATTTCCTCAGCCCGTGGGAAGGCATGACCACCGTCATGCTGCCCGGTGACGAGAAGGCCGGAGCCGCCAAGACCGGGAGCAAACCCTGATGGCCACCGTCGTCAATTTCCAGGAAGAAGAAGCGCCGATCAAGACCTATACCGTCAATGTCGGCCCCCAACATCCGGCGGCGCACGGTGTGCTGCGGCTGGTGGCGGAGATGGCCGGCGAGGTGGTGGAGCGGGCAGACCCTCATATCGGTCTGCTGCATCGGGGCACGGAAAAGCTGATCGAGTATAAAAGTTATCTCCAGTCCATGCCCTACATGGACCGGCTCGATTATTGCGCGCCGATGGCGATGGAGCACGTCTTTGTGCTTGGCGTCGAGAAGCTGCTGGGCGTCAAGCCACCGCCGCGGGCGCAGTTCATCCGGGTGCTTTACGCCGAAATCAGCCGGTTGATGAATCATCTGCTGTGCCTGACCACCGGCGCGCTCGACGTTGGCGCCACGACGCCGGCCCTTTGGGGCTTCGAAGAGCGCGAGAAGCTCATGGAGTTTTCGGAGCGTGTCAGTGGCGCCCGCATGCACGCCAACTACTTTCGGGTGGGAGGCGTGGCTTGGGACCTGCCGGCCGGTCTGGCCGACGATATCTACACGTTTACCGAGACCTATCCGAAATACATTGACGACCTTGATGCGCTGCTGACCAATAACCGAATTTTCAAGCAACGCACCGTTGACATCGGCGTCATCAGCAAGGAACAGGCCTTTGCCTGGGGCATGAGCGGTCCGATGCTGCGCGGCTGCGGCGTCCCATGGGATCTGCGCAAGGCGCAACCCTACGATGCCTACGACCAGATGGAATTCGACATCCCGGTCGGCCTGACCAATGACTGCTGGGCGCGCTATCTGGTGCGCGTCGAAGAGATGCGCCAGTCGGTTCGGATCATGCGGCAGTGTCTGGAAAAAATGCCGGACGGGCCGGTCCGGGCCGACGATCACAAGGTGACGCCGCCGAAGCGGGGCGAGATGAAGCGCTCGATGGAGGCGCTGATCCACCACTTCAAACTCTATACCGAAGGCTTTCATGTGCCGGCGGGTGAGACCTACACTGCTGTTGAGGCCCCGAAGGGCGAACTGGGCATCTACTTCATCGCCGATGGCACCAATCGGCCTTACCGCTGCCACATTCGCTCGCCCGGGTTCGCCCATCTGTCGGCGCTGGGCTTCATGTCCAAGGGCCATATGCTCGCCGATATGGTCGCCATGATTGCCTCCCTCGATATCGTTTTCGGAGAAATCGATCGATGAGCACGCCCGCCGCGGTCGCCGCCCATCAACCTGACAGCTTCGCCTTCACGCCAGACAACGTCGCGGTTGCGGAGAAGATTCTCGCGCGCTACCCGGTGGATAAACGTGCCAGTGCGGTGCTGCCCTTGCTCCATCTGGCGCAGCGACAGAACGCCAACTGGCTGCCGAAGGTGGCCATGGACCATGTTGCCGGCCTGCTGGGTATGGCCCCGATCCGGGTGTACGAGGTTGCGACCTTTTATACCATGTTCAACAAGGAACCGGTGGGCAAGCATCTGGTCCAGGTCTGTACCACGACGCCGTGCTGGCTCCGTGGCTCGGACGAGGTTCTGGGCGCGTGCAAGCGTCGTCTGGGCATCGGGCCGGGCGAGACGACGCCTGACGGGCAGTTTACGGTGGTCGAGATCGAGTGCGCCGGCGCCTGCGTCAACGCGCCTGTGGTCGCGATCGGCGAAGACTATTATGAAGACCTGGATGGTCCGGCGATGGTGGCATTGCTTGACCAACTGGCGCGCGGCGAGACGCCGACGCCGGGTTCGCAAACCGGGCGTCGGGGCTCCTGTCCGGCAACCGGGCCGACAACGCTGACCAATCCGCCGTCGCCGTCGGCCCCTGCCGACGCCGCGACCGGTGCCGACGACTGATCGCCCAAGGGGGACGGTGGGATGCTGCGCGACGAAGACCGCATTTTTACCAATCTCTACGGCTTCGAAAGCCCGGGCCTTCGGGCCGCCCAGGTGCGCGGCGACTGGGCCGGGGCCAAGGAGCTTCTGCTCAAGGGCCGGGATTGGGTGATATCGGAAGTCAAGGACTCGGGGCTGCGGGGACGCGGCGGGGCCGGCTTTTCGACCGGCCTGAAATGGTCGTTCATGCCCAAGAAGAGCGATGGCGGCCCGGTCTATCTGGTGGTCAACGCCGACGAGGGCGAGCCCGGCACCTGCAAGGATCGCGACATTCTTCGCCACGACCCGCACAAGTTGGTTGAAGGCATCCTGTACGCATCATTCGCGATCGGCGCCACGGCGGCCTATGTGTACGTTCGCGGGGAATTTATCCGCGAGATCCAGCGGCTCCAGGCGGCAGTCGACGAGGCTTACGAGGCTGGCCTGATCGGCAGGAATGCGTGCGGCAGTGGCTACGACCTGGACGTTTACGTTCATACCGGCGCGGGCGCGTATATCTGCGGCGAAGAAACCGCGCTGATCGAGAGTCTGGAAGGAAAAAAGGGGCAGCCGCGCAGCAAGCCGCCGTTTCCCGCGCAGGCTGGTTTGTACTACCGACCGACCACGGTTAATAACGTCGAGACCATTGCGGCGGTCCCCACCATCCTGCGTCGGGGCGCCGGCTGGTTTGCCGGCATCGGCCGGCCAAAGAACACCGGGACCAAGCTTTTCTGCATCTCGGGGCACGTCAATAACCCGTGCAACGTGGAAGAGGCCATGGGTATCCCGTTGCGCGAGCTCATTGACCGGCACGCCGGCGGCGTTCGCGGTGGGTGGGATAACCTGCTCGCGGTGATTCCGGGCGGGTCGTCAACCCCGGTGATTCCGCGGGCGCTGTGCGACACGGTGCTGATGGACTACGACGGCCTGTCGGAGGTCAAGTCGGCACTGGGGACAGCCGGCGTGATCGTGATGGACAAATCCACGGATATCGTTCGCGCGATTGCCAGGCTGTCCCACTTCTATGCCCACGAGAGTTGTGGTCAGTGCACGCCATGCCGTGAGGGTACGCCCTGGATGGCGCTGATGATGGATCGTCTGGTCGAGGGCAGGGCCGGGGTCGAGGAAATTGACTTGCTGTTCGAAATCAGCAAACAGATCGAGGGCCGCACCATCTGCGCCCTCGGCGACGCAGCCGCTTGGCCGATCCAGGGGCTGATCCGTCACTTCCGGCCCGAACTGGAGCGCCGCATCGCGGTGGCGCGCCAGAGCGCCGCCGCTTGACCGGCTACCGGACTTGAAAGGCAAGAGGCTCGCATGCCGAAACTGACCATAGACGGGACGGAAATCGAAGTCGAGGCGGGGACGTCGGTACTCCAGGCCTGCGAACAACTGGGCATCGAGGTTCCGCGCTTCTGTTACCACGAGCGGTTGTCGGTGGCGGCGAACTGCCGGATGTGTCTGGTGGAGATGGAACGCTCGCCGAAGCCCATTGCCAGTTGCTCCATGCCCTGTGCCGACGGCATGGTGATTCGCACCAATACCGAGCAGGTTCAGAGAGCCCGCAAGGGCGTGATGGAATTGATCCTGATCAACCATCCGTTGGATTGCCCGATTTGCGACCAGGGCGGAGAATGCGATCTTCAGGATCAGGCGGTTGCCTACGGCTTCGACCGTAGCCGTTACACCGAAGAAAAGCGATCGGTCAATGACAAGGACTTCGGGCCGCTGATCAATGCCGAGATGACGCGCTGCATCCATTGCACCCGCTGCATCCGGTTTTGCGAGGAAATCGCCGGAGTTTCGGTTTTGGGGGCGGTTGGCCGCGGCACCCACACCGAGGTCACCACCTATGTCGGGCGGACCATTGACTCCGAGCTTTCGGGCAATCTGGCCGACGTCTGCCCGGTCGGTGCCCTGACCAGCAAGCCGTATCGTTTCACCGCGCGCCCGTGGGAGTTGCGGAAGACCGAAACCATTGACGTGCTTGACGCGGTGGGCTCCAACATCCGCGTCGACACCCGCGGCGGTGAGGTGATGAGGGTACTGCCGCGCCTCAATGAAGACGTCAACGAGGAATGGATATCGGACAAGACCCGCTTCGCGTGCGACGGCCTCAAGCGCCAGCGGCTGGATCGCCCCTATGTCCGTCGGGACGGCCGGCTTCAGCCGGCGAGCTGGGACGAAGCCCTTGCGGCGGTCGCCACCCGGCTCGCGGGCGTGGCTGGGACCAGGATCGCCGGGCTGGCCGGTGATCTTGTCGATGCCGAAGCGATGGTGGCGCTTAAGGACCTGCTTCAGGCACTGGGTTCGCCGAATATGGACTGCCGGCAGGACGGCGCCCGATTTGACGCCTTGGAACGGGTCGGTTACCTGTTCAACACAACGATCGCTGGTATCGAGCAGGCCGACGCCATACTGTTGATCGGTACCAATCCCCGGATTGAGGCGCCGCTTGTCAATGCCCGCATTCGCAAGCGTTACCGGGAGGGTGGCCTCAAGGTTGGGGTGATCGGGCCGCAGCTCGAACTCACCTATTCCTACGACCATTTGGGCAGCGGACCGGAAGTCCTGACCGCTCTGGCCGAGGGGACTCATCCGTTTGCGGCGGTGCTAAAGGCGGCGAACCGCCCGATGCTGATCCTGGGGGCGGGAGTGCTGGCGCGGGACGATGGGCCGGCGCTTCAGGCCGCGGCGCGGCAGGTCGCGGTCACTGCCAATCTGGTGCGTGCGGACTGGAACGGTTTCAACGTCCTGCATCTGGCGGCGGCGCGGGTCGGCGGTCTGGATCTTGGCTTCCTGCCTCAGGCCGGTGGTCGTGATACCCGGGGGATTCTCGAGGGCGCGCAGGCGGGCGAGATTGAGGTTGTCTACCTGCTGGGTGCCGACGAGATCGACGCCAGCCGCCTCGGCTCGGCCTTTGTGATCTATCAAGGTCATCACGGCGACCGCGGCGCCCACCGCGCCGACGTGGTGCTGCCGGGGGCGGCCTATACCGAGAAGAATGGCACCTACGTCAACACCGAAGGCCGCGTGCAGCGCGGTCGGATGGCGGTGTTTCCGGTGGGCGAAGCCCGGGAAGACTGGAAGATTCTGCGGGCGTTGTCGGAGCGTTTGGGACACCGGTTGCCTTACGACAGCCTGGCTCAGGTCCGTGACCGTCTGGCCGCGGTCAATCCGCTGTTCGCCGGGGCGGAAAATCCGGCGTCGGCTCTTTGGCGGCCGTTTGGGCAGTCGGGTGTGCCGGGTTCCGAGCCATTCCAACCGCCTTTTGACACCTTCTACATGACCGACCCAATCAGCCGGGCGTCGCTGACGATGGCGAAGTGCATCGACGCCTTTGTGCCCAGCCGCGAGGGGAAGACCGGGACCCATGGCTAGCTTCTGGACGTTCGTTTGGCCGTTGATCGTGATTGTCGCCGGGATCGTGGTGATCATCATTCCGGTTCTGATCGGCGTAGCCTATCTCACCTACGCCGAACGCAAGGTCATGAGCGCCATGCAGCGTCGGCAGGGACCGGCGTTGGTGGGTCCGCTCGGTCTCCTGCAGCCGGTGGCCGACGGACTCAAGCTGTTTGGCAAGGAGATGGTGATCCCGTCGGGCGCCAACCCCGGTGTGTTTCTGTTCGCACCGTTCCTGACCTTCGTGCTGAGCCTGGTTGCCTGGGCGGTGATGCCGTTCGGTGCGCATCTGGTTCTCTCGAACATCAACGTCGGTATCCTCTATCTTTATGCGATCTCGTCGCTGGGCGTTTACGGCACCATCATGGCCGGCTGGGCGTCCAACTCCCGCTACTCGTTTCTGGGCGGGTTGCGCTCGGCGGCGCAGATGGTGTCGTATGAAGTTTCGATGGGTCTGATCATGGTCACGGTGCTACTCTGCACCGGGTCGTTCAACCTGTCGGAAATCGTGCTTCACCAGCAGACCGTTTGGTTTGCGGTGCCGTTGTTCCCGATGTTCGTGATTTTTTTCATCTCAATTCTTGCCGAGACCAACCGGGCACCGTTTGATTTGCCTGAGGGTGAGGCCGAATTGGTCGGCGGGTTCTTTACCGAGTACTCGTGCATGAACTTTGCGCTGTTCATGCTCGGTGAATACAGCAACATGATCCTGATGAGCGCCATTGCGGTGGTGCTGTTCCTCGGTGGCTGGTTGCCGCCCCTGAATTTTGAGCCGTTCGCGCCGCTGGTGAACTTGGTGCCAGGCCCGATCTGGTTTGCGCTGAAGATCGCCTTCGTTCTGTTCTTCTTTATCTGGATGCGGGCGACATTTCCGCGCTACCGCTACGACCAGTTGATGCGGCTCGGTTGGAAGATATTCCTGCCCTTCACCTTGCTTTGGGTCGTTGTCACCGCATCGGCGCTGGAGATTTTTGGGTGGCTGCCGAAGGTCGTGCCGTGACCCGGGGGGAGCTGCGGGTGGCGAACGGGCGAGAGTCAAAGGAGACGGGACGTCATGGCGTTTATTGATCGCACCGCGCGTGCCTTGCTACTCACCGAGCTGGTGTCGGGCATGGCGCTGACCTTCCGCTATATGTTCAAGCAGAAGGTGACCCTGAATTATCCCCACGAGAAGGGGCCGATCAGCAGTCGCTTTCGTGGCGAACATGCCCTGCGCCGCTATCCGAACGGTGAAGAGCGGTGCATCGCCTGTAAGCTATGCGAAGCGGTCTGCCCGGCCATGGCCATCACCATTGAGGCTGAGCCACGGGCCGACGGCAGCCGTCGGACGACCCGCTATGATATCGACATGACCAAGTGCATTTACTGCGGCCTGTGCCAGGAAGCATGTCCGGTGGACGCCATCGTCGAGGGGCCGAACTTCGAGTATTCGACGGAAACTCGTGAAGAGCTATACTACAACAAGGAAAAGCTGCTGGCCAACGGTGATCGCTGGGAGGCGAGGCTGGCAGCCAATTTGGCGGCGGAGGCTCCTTATCGTTAGCGCGTGGCCGCCGCCGCAAGGCGGCGAAATGGGGCGTTCGCACCATAACCGGAGCCGGGACCACCAACCCACGGATAGACCCACCATTGAGGCGCCGGAACGGGCGGTGCTCAACCCTCCGCAGGGGAGGCGGGGAATGCGATGATTGTCGAAAGCTTGGTGTTCTACACATTTTCTGCCATTCTGCTGGTATCCGGCGTGATGGTGATTTCCGCCCGGAACCCGGTTCATGCCGTGTTGGCGTTGGTGGCGACGTTTTTTCTGGCAGCCGGTCTGTTTGTGCTGCTGGGCGCCGAGTTCCTGGCGATGACCCTGGTCATCGTCTATGTTGGCGCGGTTGCAGTTTTGTTCCTTTTTGTCGTGATGATGCTTGACATCAGCTTTGCCGAGTTGCGGCAGGGGTTCCTGCGGTACCTGCCGGTCGGCGGCTTGGTCGGGCTGGTGCTGGTGGTCGAGCTGCTACTGGTGGAACTGCACTGGACGGTGGAGCCTGGCGCGGTGGCGAAGGCGGCGGCTCCAATTCCGCCACCGGACCAGATATCCAACAGCCACGCCCTCGGGCATATCCTCTATACGCAATATTTCTACCTGTTTCAGGCGTCGGGCTTGATCCTGCTGATCGCCATGATCGGCGCCATCGTGTTGAGTTTGCGCAGCCGGGCCCATGTGCGTCGCCAGTCCATTGCCGATCAGGTGGGGCGTCGCACCGAGGACGCGGTGGCGGTGCGGCAGGTGCCGACCGGAGGAGGTGTTTGATGGATATCGGGCTGGGACACTACCTGACGGTTGCCGCGATCTTGTTCACGATCGGGGTCTTTGGCATCTTTCTCAATCGGAAAAACGTCATTACCATTTTGATGTCGATCGAGTTGATGCTGCTGGCGGTTAATATCAACTTCGTGGCGTTTTCGGTCTACTTGCATGACTTGGTGGGGCAGGTCTTCGCCATGTTCATCCTCACGGTCGCAGCGGCCGAGTCGGCGATTGGTCTTGCCATTCTGGTCGTGTATTTCCGCAACCGCGGCTCCATCGCGGTTGAAGACATCAACATGATGAAGGGCTAGGACGGCCGCCATGGGAATGGAACTCGCCGCTGTCTTTCCGCCGCTCTTGGGCTCGATCATCGCCGGTTTCTTCGGGCGTTGGATCGGTGTCATGGGCGTGCTCGTGGCCTCCTGCATTTGTGTGGTTATTGCGGGGGTTGCCTCGATCTGGCTGTTTTATGATGTGGCCCTGCTGGGTCATGTCCGAACGGTCGTCTTATTTACCTGGATCAACTCGGGGACGTTTTCCGCGCCCTGGGCGTTGCGCTTCGACACGCTGACGGTGGTGATGCTGATCGTCGTGACTTTTGTGTCGTCGGCGGTCCACATCTACACCATTGGCTACATGGAGAAGGACCCGCACCGGCCGCGGTTCCAGTCTTATATCAGCCTGTTCACCTTTGCCATGCTGATGCTGGTAACCTCCGATAACTTCGCCCAGCTCTATTTCGGCTGGGAGGGCGTCGGTCTGTTATCGTATCTGCTGATCAATTTTTGGTACGACAAGGCCAGCGCCAACGACGCGGCGATCAAGGCCTTCATTCAGAACCGGATCGGTGACTTCGGCTTCGCGCTGGGCATCTTCGGGGTGTTCTACCTGTTCCACGCCATCGATTTCGGCACGGTGTTCGCCGCCGCTCCGACGGTGGCGGCGCAGTCCATGCACTTTCTGGGTTACGAGATCAACGGCCTGACGCTGTGCTGCCTGTTGCTGTTCATGGGCGCGGTGGCGAAGTCGGCGCAGGTTGGTCTGCACTCCTGGTTGATCGACGCCATGGAAGGTCCGACCCCGATTTCGGCGCTGATCCACGCCGCGACCATGGTGACGGCCGGGGTGTTCATGGTGGCGCGGCTGTCGCCCCTGTTCGAACTTTCGCCGACCGCCTCGGCGGTGGTGACGGTGTTCGGTGCCACCACCGCCTTCGTCGCCGCCACCATCGGCATGACTCAGTTTGACATCAAGCGCATCATCGCCTATTCGACCATGAGCCAGCTCGGCTATATGATGTTCGCGTGCGGCGTGTCGGCCTATAACGCCGCCATCTTCCATCTCATGACCCACGGCTTCTTTAAGGCCCTGCTGTTCCTTGCGGCGGGTTCCGTGATTCACGCGATGTCCGGGGAACAGGATATCCGCAGGATGGGCGGGCTGTGGAAGCTGATTCCGACCACCTACATCATGCTGTGGATCGGCAGCTTGGCCCTGGCGGGCATACCGTTGTTTGCCGGCTACTTTTCCAAAGATTCGGTGCTGGCGGCGGCCTATGCCGCAGGGACGCCGGTTGGCGCCTACGCCTATTGGCTTGGGATCGTCACCGCGGCTCTGACCGCTTTCTACTCCATGCGCCTGCTGTTCCTGACCTTCCACGGCAAGCCGCGTGCCGATCACCATGTGATGGATCATGTCCACGAGTCGCCACTGGTGATGCTGCTGCCCCTCGCCTTTCTGGCGGTGGGTGCGGCGTGTTCCGGCGCGCTGGCTTACTCGTGGTTCGTGGGCGATGGGCGGGTTGGGTTCTGGCACGACGCCGTGCTGATCCTGCCGAATCACGACAGCATTGCGGCGGTGAACAACGGTGCGCTTCCGGCCTGGGCGGAAAACCTGCCGACGGTGGTGGCGGCAGCGGGGATCTTCATGGCCTTCCTGTGCTACATCGTCTGGACCGGCCTTCCGGCCTTCTTTTGCCGGACGTTCAAGCCGATTCATAACCTGTTCTTTAATCACTGGTACTACGACATTCTCGTCAACCGGTTTATCGTCTTCCCGCTGCTGGGACTGGCCCGGCGCGTTTGGAAGGCCGGCGACGGCACCGCCATCGAGTATCTCGGGCCCAAGACGCTGGTCGCGGCCACCCAGTATTTCGGGCAACGTGCGGTCCGGTTGCAATCGGGTTACGTCTTCCATTACGCCTTTGCCATGGTGATCGGCGTCGTCCTGCTCGTCACCTGGTTCACTCTGTATCGCTGAGTCGAGAGGGGGATTTACCATGGCCGGCTGGCCGATCCTGTCGCTGACGACCTTCCTGCCTCTGGTCGGCGCCGCGTCCATCCTGGTGATCCGCGGTGAGGCGGAGGTGGTGGCGCGCAATGCCCGGAACATCGCCTTGTGGACCTCGCTGGCGACGTTCGTCCTGTCCTTGCTGCTGTGGGCGGGTTTCGATCCGGCCGCGGTCGGCTACCAGTTCGAAGAGCGGGCGCCGTGGCTTCCGGCGTTCAACATCAACTACCACATGGGTATCGACGGCATTTCGTTGTTCTTTGTGTTGCTGTCGACCTTCGTCACGCCGTTGTGCATCCTGGCCAGTTGGGAGCGGGTGCAGCACCGGGTCAGGGAGTACATGGTGGCCTTCCTGGTTTTCGAGGCGGCCATGACCGGAATGTTCTGTGCGCTCGACTTCCTGGTGTTCTACCTCTTCTACGAAGCAGTGTTGCTGCCGATGTTCATTATCATCGGCGTGTGGGGTGGGGCGCGTCGGGTGCCGGCGTCGTTGCAGTTCTTCCTCTACACCATGCTTGGCTCGCTGTTCATGCTGATCGCCCTGATGGTGCTCTATCTCAACCTCGGCACCACGGACATTCCGACCCTGATCGACCAGGGCCATACCCTGTCCAGGACCACCCAGATCTGGCTGTGGTTGGCGCTGTTGGCGTCCTTCGTGATCAAGGTTCCGGTGTGGCCGGTTCACACATGGTTGCCCGAGGCCTACAGTGAGGCGCCCATTGGGGCGGCGGCGCTGTTGGGGGGCGTGCTGCTCAAGGTTGGCGGTTACATTTTCCTGCGCTTCTCGATCCCGATGCTGCCCGCGGCCACGGACATTCTGGCGCCTCTGGTCTATGCCCTGGCGGTGTTCGCCCTGATCTACATCTCCTTCGTGGTGTTTATGATCACACAGGCCCACGGCAGCCTCAGGAAGTGGGTGGCCTACGCCACTCTGGCCCATATGGGCTTCGGCTACATCGGCATGTTCACCCTGACTACCCAAGGGCTCCAGGGGGCCGTAATCGTTCTGGTATCCTACGGACTGATCGCCGTGGCCTTGTTCTGCGCCGTCGGCATGCTTGAAGAGCGCGCGAAAACCAGCGAAATCGCCAAGATCAGCGGGGTGGTCAGGACCATGCCGATCTTCGCCTTCTCGACCATGGTCTTCATTCTGGCCTCGGTGGGCATGCCGGGTACCAGCGGCTTCGTCGGCGAATTCCTGGTTCTGGTCGGGGCTTTCCTGGCCAGCACCTGGCTTGCGGTGTTCGCCGCCACCATCATTGTGCTGGGGTGCATCTACGCTCTTTGGATGTATCGGCTGGTCATCTTTGAAAAGGCGGAGCGGGCGGACTGTTCGGGGTTCAAAGACCTTAATCTTCGTGAGGTGGCAATCGTCGTGCCGCTGATGCTGGTGATTCTCTGGATCGGCATCTATCCCGACAGCTTCATCCACGAGACCACCACCACGGTGGCCAATCTTATCAACCACTATCAGACCGCGCTGGCCGATGCCGGCAGCATCACGGTCACGCTTCATTAAGGCGCGGGGCAGGAGACATGACAATGGGCGAATTTCCTAGCATCTTGCCGGCGGCGCCTGAGATTTTCCTGGCCGGTTCCGCGTTGGTGCTGCTGTTGTTGGGGGTGTTCCGGGGGGATGGTTCGACCCGGCTGGTTTCCCATCTGGCGGCGGCGGCCTTGTTGGTCGCGGCAATTCTGGTGCTGAGCCACACCGGCCCCCGCGAGCTGGCCTTCGGCGGCTTGTTCGTGGTCGACGGCTTTGGGGTGTTCATGAAGACCCTGGTGCTGATCGGCGCGGCGGCCGTGGTGATGGTGGGGCAGGGCTATGCCGAGCGGCAGCGGATGGATCGTTTCGAGTTTCCGGTTCTGATCGTGCTGTCATCGCTTGGCATGATGATGATGATCTCGGCCAACGATCTGATCGCGCTGTACATGGGGCTGGAGACGCAGAGCCTTGCGCTTTATGTGCTGGCGGCCTTCCGGCGCGATAACCAGAGATCGAGCGAGGCCGGCCTCAAATACTTCGTGCTGGGGGCGCTGTCCTCGGGGTTATTGCTGTTTGGTGCCTCCTTGGTTTACGGCTTCACCGGGACCACCAATTTCGACCAGATCGCCGCGGTGCTTGCCGGGGCGCCGCAGTTCAAGGCGGGAATCATCGTCGGCATGGTGTTCATGGCCGCCGGTTTGGCGTTCAAGGTGGCGGCGGTGCCTTTCCATATGTGGGCGCCGGATGTCTACGAGGGGTCGCCGACCTCTGTGACCGCATTCTTCGCGGCGGCGCCCAAGGTGGCTGCGGTGGCGTTGCTGTTGCGGGTGCTGGTCGACCCCTTCGGCGGCCTGACCGACCAGTGGCGTGAGATCGTGACCTTCATGGCCGTGGTCTCCATGATCCTGGGGGCGGTTGGGGCGATCCAGCAGACCAATATCAAGCGGCTGATGGCTTACGGGTCGATCGGGCACATCGGCTACATCCTGCTTGGCCTGGCCGCGGGCAGTGAGATGGGGGTGCGGGGTATCCTGATCTACCTGGCGGTTTATCTGGTGATGACCGTCGGTACCTTTGCGGTGATCCTGTCGATGCGCCAGCAGGGGCGGCCGGCGGAGGAGCTGGCTCATTTTGCCGGGCTGTCGCGGACCCATCCGATGATGGCCCTGGCCATGGCGGTGTTCATGTTTTCCATGGCCGGGGTGCCGCCACTGGCCGGGTTCTTTGGCAAGCTCTATGTGTTCCTGGCGGCGATCAACGCTCACCTGTACGGGCTGGCGGTGATTGGCGTGATCACCAGCGTCGTTGCCGCGTTCTACTACCTGCGGATCGTCAAGCTGATGTATTTCGACGAAAGCCCGGCCGAGGCGATCGATCGTCAGGATGACGGGACGGTTGCAGCGGTGTTGGTCGGGAGTGCGGTGTTCACGGCGTTGTTTTTCATCTTCCCGGTGCCGATTTCGAGCGGCGCCGCGGCCGCCGCGGCAGCGTTGTTTCCGGGATGACGGAACCACCGGAATGGGGGGGGGGCCGGGCGGACGGGGCGGCCCTTCCCTTTTTGTTGTCGGCGTTCGATTGCCTGGACAGTACCAACGACGAGGCGCGGCGGCGCGCCGAGGCCGGCGCCGCTGCGGGAACAGTTGTTTGGGCGGGGCGGCAACTCGCGGGGCGCGGGCGACGGGGGCGGTCGTGGAGTTCCCCGGAAGGCAATCTTTATTGCTCGCTGGTGTTGCGCCCTGCTTGCCCGCCGGCGCTGGCGGCGCAATTGTCTCTGGTGACGGCGGTGGCGGTAGGCGCGGCGGTGGTCGGATGTTTGCCGCCCGAGCGGGTGACCCGGTTAAAGTGGCCAAACGACATCCTGATTGATGGCTGCAAGGTGGCCGGCATCCTGCTGGAGACCGGCGCCGACGCCGAGGGGCGTGTGACGTGGCTGGTGGTCGGAGTCGGCATTAATGTCCGGCACTTTCCTGCCGATGCCGGGTACCCCGCGACGTCGCTGCTGGAAGCGGGGCTGGCCGGAGAGGGTGAGGTTGAGGTCGTGCTGAAGAGTTTTCTCGACCAGTTCGGTCGCTGGTACCGTGTATGGCGGGATGTCGGGCTGGAACCGGTGCGGGCGGCGTGGCTGGCCCGCGCGGCGGGTCTGGGGACGCCGATTTCCGTGCGGTTGCATCAGGAGACGGTCTCCGGCCGGTTTGCTGGCCTGGATCTGGATGGGGCATTGCTGTTGGCTTCCGGCGAGGGGGGGCAGGTCGTCCGGGTAACCGCCGGTGATGTCTTCTTTCCCGGTGGCGTCGGTGGTCCGGCCACACTTTCGCCGCTTCATCCTTGAGCGGTCGCGCCATGCTGCTCACCATTGATGCGGGAAACACCAACGTCGTTTTTGCCGTGTATGACGAGGGGCGGCAGCGTGGGCTGTGGCGTTGTGCCACTGATGCCAAGCGTACCGCCGACGAATATGCGGTGTGGCTCACCCAGTTGTTTACGCTCCGTGGACTCTATCCCCGGCAAATTTCGGATTCGGTGATTGCCAGTGTCGTTCCCGGGGCGACCTTCAATCTCAAGCGGCTGTGCAAGGATCACTTCGGTTGCGAGCCGTTGATTGTTGGCGATGCCCGGGTCGACCTGGGAGTCAAGGCGGCGGTTGGGCGGCCGGAGGAGGTCGGCGCCGACCGGCTGGTCAACGCGCTGGCGGCAGCGCAAGCCTACTGCCCGCCTTTGATCGTTGTCGACTTCGGGACCGCGACCACCTTTGATGTGGTGAATGCCGATGGTGACTATTGCGGTGGGGCGATCGCTCCGGGAATCAATCTGTCGCTGGACGCGCTTAATCTGGCGGCGGCGAAGCTGCCACGGGTGGAAATCGTGCAGCCGGCACGGGTGATCGGGACCAGCACCGTGGCGTGCATGCAGTCGGGAATCTTTTGGGGCTACATCGGCTTGATCGAGGGGCTGGTGGAGCGCATCCGCAACGAGTTTTTGGCCGAGGCGCGGGCGTCGGCGATGCCGGTCATCGCCACCGGCGGGCTGGCGGTGTTGTTTGCGCGCGCCACTGCGGTCATTGATCATGTGGATGCGGAATTAACCTTGCGGGGGCTGGTGCTGATTCACAATCGTAACAGGTCAACATGACCGGAACTGCGGCCTCGCATCGCCCGGGCGCGGACGCCCTGTATTTCCTGCCGCTCGGCGGTTCGGGCGAGATCGGCATGAACCTGAACCTCTACGGTCATGCCGGAAAATGGTTGATGGTGGATCTGGGTATCGGTTTCGGTGACGAAACGATGCCGGGAATTGATATCGTCGTTCCGGACCCGGCCTTTATCCGCGAGCGGCGGGAGGACCTGGTTGGGTTGGTGCTGACGCACGCCCATGAAGACCATCTGGGGGCGGTGGGTCATCTTTGGCGGCAGTTGGAATGTCCGGTCTATGCGGCGCCGTTCACGGCGGCGGTGCTGCGTCGCAAGCTCCATGAATACAGTTTGGGCGGGCGGCTGGCGATTAATGAGGTGCAGACCGGGCGCCGCTTTGATGTCGGGCCGTTTCAGATTGAAATGATTGGCGTCACCCACTCGATTCCGGAATCGCAGATTCTGGTGATTCGGACCGGGGCGGGTACGGTGGTTCATACCGGGGACTGGAAGCTGGATCCGACGCCGCTGGTCGGGCCGGTTACCGACGAGGCGACGCTGGCAGCGCTGGGGAGCGAGGAGGTGCTGGCGCTGGTTGCCGACTCGACCAACGCCTTCGTGGCCGGCTCCTCGGGCTCCGAGGCGTCGGTGCGGGAGGGGCTGACCGAGGTGATCGGGCGCTACAGCGGCCGGGTCGCCGTAACCTGCTTTGCGACCAACGTGGCCCGGCTGGAAAGCGTGGCGGTGGCCGCGGCGGTCCACGACCGGAGGGTGGCGCTGGTCGGACGGTCCTTATGGCGCATCTTCGAGGCGGCACGCAGTTGTGGCTACCTGAGCGGTATACCCGAGTTCCTGAGCGAACACGATGCCGGCTACCTGCCTCGCGATAAGGTGGTGCTGATCTGCACCGGCAGCCAGGGGGAGCCGCGCTCGGCACTGGCCAGGATCGCCGCGGGAGATCACCCGCAGGTGGTGCTGGGGGCCGGAGATACGGTCATCTTTTCCAGCCGCGACATTCCCGGCAACGAGCGCGCAATTGGCCTGGTTCAGAACCGTTTGATACGGCAGGGTATCGAGGTTGTCACCAGCTACCGCGAGCCGGTTCACGTTTCGGGACATCCGGCGCGCGATGAATTGGTGCGCATGCTTAATTGGATCAGGCCGCGCATTGCCGTGCCGGTTCATGGCGAACAGCGCCACCAGGCGGAGCACGCCCAACTGGCGCGGGACTGTCAGGTGCCGGAGGTGGTGATTCCCAGCAATGGGTCGCTGATCCGGCTGGCGCCGGGGCCGGCTGCGGTGGTTGCGGAGGTGGCGCATGGCCGGCTCGCAGTGGATGGCAAGCGGCTGGCGCGGCTGGACGGCGGCGCCATGCGCAGCCGCCACCGGGTGATCTATAACGGCGCGGCGGTGGCGACGGTGGTGCTCAACCAGCGGGGCGAGTTGATGACCGCGCCGCGGCTGGCGGCGTTGGGGCTGGTGGACGAGGAGGAGGATCGCGACCTGCTGCTTGACGCGGTCGATGCCATTCGCGAAGCGGTGGCGGCGGTGCCGAAGCCGGCGCGCCATGACGATCAGGTGGTGATCCAGGCGGTGAGAAGCGCGGTGCGGCGTACCTTTAACGCCAGCCACGGAAAAAAGCCGCAAACCGAAGTCCATTTGGTTCGGCTTTAGCGGATTGTCCGAAGCGGCGGAGGGGAGGGGACGGGTCATGATCGGAAGGCTCAATCATGTGGCCATTGTCGTGCCGGATCTGGTGGCGGCGAGCGCGCTTTATCGCGAGACCCTGGGCGCCGCGGTGTCGGCGCCGGTCGACCAGCCGGCCCACGGCGTGACAGTGGTCTTTGTCGAGCTGCCGAATACCAAGATCGAATTGCTGGCACCGCTTGGGGAAGGGTCGCCGGTGGCGAAATTCCTGACCGGCAGTCCTTCCGGGGGCATCCACCATATTTGTTACGAGGTTGACGACATACTGGCGGCCCGCGACAGGCTGCTGGCGGCCGGCTCCCGGGTGCTCGGTGACGGCGAGCCCAGGATCGGCGCCCACGACAAGCCCGTGCTGTTCCTGCACCCCAAGGACTTTTTGGGAACCCTGGTGGAGTTGGAACAGGCATAGAAAAGGGAGGCGTCCGGCTCCCCGGGCAATGCCAGGGCCTTGAGGCCGGTGTGATCGCCGGTGTGGTGGCATAGATCGGCGCGATCCCGGGCGCGGCAATGCGGGGTGGTCAACTTTGTCCTCTGGAAAGACGGCCGGGTCATGTTCAGATTTCTTGTCCGCGTGTTGGCCCTGTTCGGGTTCCTGGTGCTGGCCGGATTGGCGGGCGGCGGATATCTCCTTTATCAGGCCGTGTTCGCGGCGCCGGAGTTGCCGGGCAAGGTGGTTCTGACCATTGATCTTGACCAGAAGGTGGTGGAGCAAACCCCGGATGATCCGGTGGCCGGGACCTTGTTGGGCGGTGGCACCAGCTTGCGCGACGTGGTCGATGCCCTTGACCGGGGCGGCCACGATCCGCGGGTCAAAGGGGCGATTCTTCGGTTTGGGGGTGACGGCCTGGGCATGGCCCAGGCGCAGGAACTGCGGGTGGCGCTGGGCCGGTTCCGGGCCGCCGGCAAGTTTGCCACGGCCTATGCCGAGACCTTTGGTGAGTTTGGTCCAGGCAACCAGAGCTATTATCTGGCCACGGCATGTGACCAGATCTGGTTGCAGCCGGTGGGCATGGTTGGCCTGACCGGCCTTTCCGCGGAAATGCCGTTCGCGCGGAAAATCCTCGATCAGTATCACATACTGCCCGATGTCGAACATCGCGAGGAATACAAGAGCGCGATGGAGACGTTGACCGAGCGGTCGATGTCGGGACCCCACCGCGAAATGTTGGAAAGCCTGTTGGACGATCTGACCGAGCAACTGGTGGGCGGCCTGTCGGCCTCGCGCAAGCTGGAGCCGGCGGCGGTGCGCCGATTGATTGACGCCGGGCCGCTGCTGGACCACGAGGCCAAGGACAGCGGACTGATCGATCGCATCGGCTATTACGATGAACTGGTGGAGGAGTCTCTGGACAAGGCCGGCAGCGATGCCGGGCTGGTGGTGTCCGGCGACTACCTGGACGCGGCCGGCGAGTTGCACGACAGCGGCCCGACCATTGCCCTGATCTTCGCGGTGGGCGGGATCGAGCGCGGCGACGGGGGCGTCAGTCCGTTGCTGGGGGGCGAAACCATGGGCTCCGGGGCGGTGGTGTCCGCGTTCCAGGAGGCCATTGACGACGAGGATGTGCGCGCGATCCTGCTGCGCATCGACAGCCCGGGCGGTTCGGTGGTGGCCTCTGAAACCATCCGCCGCGCTGTTCTTCAGGCCAAGGCGGCGGGCAAACCGGTGATCGTCTCCATGTCCGATACCGGTGCCTCGGGTGGCTACTGGATCGCCATGGACGCGGACCGGATCATCGCCGAACCGGCGACCCTGACCGGTTCCATCGGTGTGATCGTCGGCAAGGTGGCCACCGCGGGGCTGTGGGACAGCCTGGGGATCACCTGGGATCAGGTCAAGCGGGGGCAGAATGCCGGCATGTGGTCCGATGTCAACGCCTACAGCCCGAGCGAGCGGGCGCGGGTGACCGCGGTTACCGACGACATCTACGCGGCCTTTACCGCAAAAGTGGCCGAGGCCCGTCATCTTTCCCCGGATCGGGTGCGGGAAATCGCGCGCGGCCGGGTCTGGACCGGCCATCAGGCGGTCGCACTCGGCCTGATCGACGAGTTGGGCGACCTGGATCTGGCGCTGCGCCGGACCCGGGAGGCGATTGGCTTGGCGGCCGACGCTCCGGTCAGCCTTGATGTCTATCCGCGACCGCGTACCGGGATCGAGCGGCTGGCCGATCTGGTGTCGACCAGCGGTGCGCGCATCCGCAGCGTGGTCCAGGCGGTGGCCCCGGTGGCACAGGCGGTGGCGCCGTTGGTGCGGGGGGGGCAGGAGCTGAGGATGCCGACGTTGGGACTGACGCCGTGAGGCGCACCGGGTCTCGGGGTCGGGACGGGATCAGGAAGACGGCGGTGGTTCGGGGTCGGGCCGACCGGCGCCGCCGGCGCAGAAGGTCTCGTAAAGAATCGCGATGATTCGGGCCGCGGGCGGGCTGTCCAGGGTATAAAAGATGGTCTGGCCGGCCCGTCGGCTGCTGACCAGCCGGTCCTTGCGCAACAAGGCCAGATGCTGGGACACGGTGGTTTCGCGGATGCCGATCAGTGCGGCGATCTGGCCCACCGACTTCTCGCCTTCGACCAGATGGCACAGGATTTTGAGTCGATTGGGACTGGCAAGCGCCTTCAGCAGGTCGCTCGCGGCGGTGGCGGCGTTGTCCAATTCATTCGTCATCATATCTTCATGACTACGCAACCGAAGCGCCGGAGTCAAGGGGAGCGGTGGGATCGGTGATACCCGCGAGCCTTAAGAATGCCCCGTCGAGGCTTTGCCCGCGAAGCCGAGACCAGGGCTCCCGCCAAGGATGGTCAACATCAGCCGCCCGTGCGGCGTGGTGGTATCAGCCCACACATCAGCCAAGGAGCGGAAGCCCGCCCCCTTGTCGGCAACGGTCTTCAAGGCGTGCAACAGGTCGAGCGTCGAGCGGGCCGGTCCGTCGAGTCGCGTCACCAGCACCACATCGCCCGAGTCGAGCGCGTCGATCATCCGGCGAAGCTGGACGCGACCGCTCTTCGCCCCGCTCGCCACTTCGCGGTACACCTTCGCCGCTCCGGCGGCGGTCAACGCGCCGGTCTGCGACTCGACGCTTTGGCCGTCCGTGGAGACCCTTGCATACCCAAAAATCGTGCCCCCGTTATGAGGCTGACTTATGGAAAAGAAAACCCCTTCCGAATCAACGGCCTAGATTTCTTCCATAAGTCTTGAATTCTGCACACGACGCAATCATTGAATTGCGATAGGGTTTTGCGATAGGGTTTTGCGATACGCAACCTACTGAAATCGTTGAAGCGAAAAAAATATGTCACAAGGAGTCCTTTATGCGATTAACTGCTGAAACGAGTTAAACAGCTTTCGGCTGTTCCGGGCCAAGCACCGGCTTTTTGCTTCACCTTTGGTATCTGTGTTATGAAGGCAAAGGGACCGGTAATGAACGATTCAAGAGTTCGACTGAACATGGTAAAGGCAGCAAGCTCCGCACAGCGATCAATGAGCTTGGTTTTCGAAGACAGTTCGGGCTGTCCAACCTTCACGACCTCGCATCGTTGTGCGTTCGAGAACTACGCCCGCGAAAAGTGCCTTTCGCCGCTTTTCCTTTACGGCAACGCTCTCACGGTTCTAAAAGAAATTCCGGATTGCTCTATCGACTGCGCGATGACCTCCCCGCCTTATTGGGGAAAACGCGAATACGAGAATGGCGGAATTGGTCAGGAAGACGATTATCGGGATTTTGTCAAAGATCTTGCCGCGATTTTTTTTGAACTGAAACGGGTACTTAAACCTGAAGGCTCATTCTGGCTCAACATCGGCGATACATATGAGAATAAGAGACTTGTAGGAATACCGTGGCGCGTTGTCTTTGAACTGACAGACTGTCAAGGATGGATTCTTCGCAATAGCGTAATTTGGAATAAAGTAAAAAGCGGGATGGACAACACGAAGGACCGATTAGGGAATGTTCACGAGCACGTCTTTCATTTTGTTAAACAAGCAAAAGGTTATTACTACAATGCTGACGCGATACGCTCTAAGCCACGCGAAGCAAAGATTGTCAATGGGTCGGTCATTTCGGCTACTGGTGTTTCAGGTGTCCGTTACAAACGTCAGATAGAACTCTCTACCGACCTTACATCCCAACAGAAAACAGACGCCCTCAAGGAACTTAACAACACACTCGCCGAAGTTGCCGCTGGAAAAATTTCTGACTTCAGAATGATTATTCGTGCCCAACAACGAACGACCCATTCAGATAGCGAAAAAGTGTCAGGCCGCGCAAAAGAGCTTCGAGACAAGGGATTTTATTTCCTGCGTTATCACCCGAACGGGAGCAAGCCCACTGATGTGTGGGACATCATTCCTGAGGACACCCAGAAAAGGGAATCTCACTTTGCTCCCTATCCTGTGGACCTCTGCCGAATTCCAATCCTCGCCACATGCCCGGAAGGAGGCATGATGCTTGACCCATTTTGCGGAACGGGGACGACTCTCTTAGCTGCTCGCAACCTTGGCCGCAAATCTGTTGGAATCGACATTTCGTGCCAGTATCTCGAACAGGCTCAAGAACGATGTGCGGGCCTTCTATGAGCAACGTTGTCGAATTGTTTGGGCATTCTTTGGGTGATCTTGGTGGGAACTGGGCCACCATCGTCGAGCAACAGCAATGCCCATTTCTCGGGAAGCGCTGTTACAAGGTCCGCAAGAGCGACCCTAATACCTCGATCGGTACATGCACTGTTCTCTATGGCCGCGCCGCCGAGCCAATCATTATATGTCCGACCCGTCTAATCGAGCGCCGTCAGATATTTACTGATTGCTTACACTTACTCACGACCCATGAACCTGGCAACGAGCTACACATAGTTTCTGAAGTTTCCATCCCCGGTGGCAGCGTCGATTATTTTCTGGTGTCTGCACGGGACGGACGCGTTAGAGATTTCGTCGGTATTGAACTGCAAACCCTCGACACCACAGGAACCGTATGGCCGGAACGCCAACGGCTTCTAAAGGATATTGGTATCCCGCGTGGTGACAACGCCGAGACGTCTGACAAATCATACGGCATGAATTGGAAGATGACGGCCAAGACAATTCTCGTTCAGATGCACCACAAAATTCAGACCTTCGAGCACGTCAATAAAAAGTTAGCTCTTATAACCCAAGATAAATTGCTCGCCTACATGACAAAAGAGTTTAACTTCGGCCACTTGAGCAACCCGCCCGCTCTTGGAGATGCCATGCACTTCCACGCTTACCGCATGGCAGAACAGCCGAACCATTCCTATCGACTCGCGCTACAGTCCAGACTTAGCACTGATGCTGAGGGTATCGCGCTGTGCCTCGGATTGCAGGCGGAGGCCCGCGTTGACCTCGACGCGATTATAAGGGCTCTACAGGCCAAGATTTCAGCCATGACATTGTTCACACCGGTGTGACGTTTCCCTTTTTATCCGCATCCGCCACTGTTCCAAGCCAGTTGCAAAAACGAATCGTTACAGCGATATCTGTTTATCCTCTCATGTCCGATAAGCAGACCATTATCGGACATGAAAGGCCGCGCGTCGGGTGGTCGTTCGGGTGTGTGGCGATAGGTAGCGGGGTGTAGTGACCTTCGGACCCAAAAGACGCCTCGCCGTGATCAAAGTCGCTGGAACCCGTGACCTCAGGCGGGTCCAGGGCCGTCACGGTCCTGGTGGGGGGGCAAGGGGGGCAAAGCCCCCCTTTTTTTCTGTCAGTCCTTCCGCGCCACGGCCGTTTACAGGGCGATGTCGTTACCCAGGAACCGCTCCAGCAGCGCCATGGCCGCCGCGGTCGGCGGTAACGCGCCGCGGCGGACCCGGTCTTCGAGGTCGGAGAGCATCGCCCGGACCGCGGGATGGGTGCGGAAGGTGTCGACCAGGGTTTCGCGGATTTCGCTCCACAGCCAGGCGGTGGCCTGCTCGGCGCGCCGGGCGGCCAACGCGCCGCTGGCGCCAAGCCGGGTGCGGTACTGGCCGATGGTTTCCCACACCTCGTCGATGCCGGCGCCGGTGCGGGCCGAGCACTTGAGCACCGGCGTCCGCCAGTCCCCGGTGGCCGGGCGCAGCAGGGTCAGGGCGTGGCGGTATTCGGCGACCGCCAGACCGGCGGCGTCCAGCAAGGCGCCGTCGGCCTTGTTGACCACCACCAGATCCGCCAGTTCGACGATGCCTTTCTTGATCCCCTGCAATTCGTCGCCGCCGCCGGGCAGCAGCAGCAGCAGGAACAGGTCGACCATGTCGGCCACTGCGGTTTCGGACTGGCCGACGCCCACCGTCTCGACCAGGATCACGTCGAAGCCCGCGGCTTCGCACAACAGCATCGCCTCCCGGGTGCGGCGGGCGACCCCGCCCAGGGTGGCCCCGGCCGGCGAGGGGCGGATGAAAGCCTCCTCCCGCCGCGACAGGCACTCCATCCGGGTTTTGTCGCCCAGAATCGAGCCGCCGGTGCGCTGCGACGACGGGTCGATGGCCAGCACCGCCACCCGGTGGCCCTGGCTGATCACGTACTGGCCAAAAGCTTCAATGAAACTGGACTTGCCGACCCCGGGCACCCCCGAGATGCCGATCCGCACCCCCTGCCCGGTGTCGGGCAGCAGCCGCTCGACCAGGCTCTCGGCCCGCCGCCGATGGTCGCGGCGGGTGGACTCCACCAGGGTAATGCCGCGGGCGAGCGCGCGACGTTCGCCGCGGCGAATGCCGTCGGCCAGGGGAACAAGATCGGCGGTCATCGCGGCGGCGGCTCCGGCGGGTCGTTAAAAAAATGACTTCGTGGGCTTTGCCAACACCCGCAAAGGGCCGGCCGGCCCTTTGAACCCATGAGTTTTGGAGGTCAAGGAGGCGCGCCTCCTTGCGGGTGCAGGGCAGAGCCCTGCAAAATCAAGACAAGTGCATTATCCTGGCGCATCCGGGACTAACCGGTGCGGTTGGGCAGGATGCTGCCCGGTCTCGCCCCGGCACCGCCCGGCATCGCGCGCCAGGGCGGCAGGCTGACCCGGATGGCGGTACCCCGGCCGGGCTGACTGTTGACGGTGACGCGACCACCATGGAGTTCGGCCAGCACCCGCACCAGCGACAGGCCGAGGCCGGTGCCGGCGCTCTTGCGGGCGTGGCGGTCACGCACCTGGATGAACGGGTCCAGCACCCGGTGCAGATGCTCCTCGGGAATGCCGATGCCGGTGTCCTGCACCTCCAGCGCGACGCCGCCCGAGGGCAGCAGCAGGACCCGGCATGTGACCATGCCGCCGGCGGGGGTGAACTTGAAGGAATTGGACAGCAGGTTGAGCAGAATCTGCTTTAACGCCCGTTCGTCGCACTGGACATGGATTTCCGGCGCCGCGACGTCCTGCATCAGCTTGACCCCGGCCCGCTCGGCCTGGTCGCTTTCCAGAACGCAGATGTCTTCGACCAGCGTGATCAGATTGAACACCTGCTCTTCCAGCACATAATGCCCGGCCTCGACTTTGGATATATCGAGCACCTCGCCGATCACCGCCAGCAGATGCTCGCCGGAGGTCTGGATGTTGCGAACATATTCCCGGTACTTGGCGCTGCCCAGGGCGCCGAACAGTTCGGCGCGCATGATCTCGGAAAAGCCGATGATGGCATTGAGCGGCGTCCGCAGTTCGTGACTCATATTGGCCAGGAACTCGGTCTTGGCCCGGGACGCCACCACCGCCTGGTCGCGGGCCGACTGCAACGCCTGCTCGACCCGGCGGCCACGGGTGATGTCCTCGAACATCCAGGCGGCAAAGCTGCGGTCAATGCCGCCGCGGCAGACCCGCAGCAACGGCCGGTGGCTGATCTCGATGATCCGTTCGCCCCGGCCGGCGGTCAGAACCGTGGCTTCCAGGGTGCCGCCGGGCGGCAGTTCGGGAATATGGGGCTGCGGCAGGCCGACCAGCGCCAGCGCCTCGCCCAGGGTCCGGCCGATCAACTCGTCGGGGGCGACCCGGAAAATCTGGCGGAAGTCCCGGTTGGTGACCAGCACCTCGCCACTGCCGCCCGGCCCCTCGCTGGTGACGAGCAGGGTCCCGGAAACGGCGTTGAGCAGGGCGCGCAGGAACGGCTCGTCAAAGCGGTCGGGCGGCATCAGCACCGCCAGATCCTCCGCCAGCCGCAACGCCGCCGCACCGTAGCCGCCGAACGCGGCGCCCAGCCAGCTCGGCAAGGCCTGCCAGGCCGCCACCACCTCGGGCTCCCACGGCCGGCAGTGTCCGACCACGGTCTCGCGCCACCGCTGAAACGACCGGCGCGGGGTCAGCGCCGCCTTTCCGGCATCGGCCAGCGGATTGGGCTCTCCGCCCCAGCTCACCTCGTGGACCACCTCCCGGCGAAAGGCCGCGATCACCACGCAGGGGTCGCGGGTCAGCGCCACCGCCACCATGCCGGCAGCCGCCTCGCGACAGGCCGTCGCCGCCGGTTCGCGGTCGGTCAGGCAGTCCGCGACCAGAATCCTGCCGGGTTGCCCGGCGGTCAGCGCCGCCAGTTGCCGGACCAGCGCGGCATCGGGGGTCAGGCCAAAGGTCGCAAGGTCGTCCCCGGCCAGCACGGCCAGACCGTCGGCGCCGGCAAGGTCAAGCAGGCCGGGATCGGAGGCCAGCAACTGGCGCACCACATTGTCCGAGCGCCGCACGGTGTGCTCCATCACCGCAAGACGGCGCGCGACCTGCCGCTCGGCCTCGATCCGTCCGGTCCGGACCCGCTCCTCGATGGCCGCCGAGGCCGTCGCGGCAAGCCACGCCATCCGACCCCGCAACGCCGGATCGGCGAGGCGCGGCGTTTCGTGGTGGCAGGCGAGCACCCCCCACAGCCGGTCCTCGACGATCAGCGAGACGTCCAGGGCCGCCGCCACGCCCATGCTGCGCAGATACGGAAGATAGCTCGACGGGACCGGTTGCAGGAGGGTCCGGCTGAAGTCCAACGGCCGGCCCAGGCCGGGATTGATGGCCGGCACCATCGGCACCGGATCGGCCTGAACATCGGCGGTGACGCGCAACGGCATGCGTTCGGCGAGGCGACGCAGCGGTTGGGGAAAGTCGGTGGCGGGAAAGCGCAGACCCAGGAATGCCGGAGCCGCCGGACGGCGGGTCTCGGCGATCACCTCGACGGTCTGGTCGGGCAGAAAGGCATAGACCAGCGCCCGGTCGAAGCGTGCGATTTCCGAGACCAGTTCCACCGCGATCCTGGCGATTTCATAAACATTGGTGGCGTTCCCGAGGTCGCGCCCGAACGCCGCGCGGAGGCCGGCAAAGCCATCCCCCGCGGGCAGGGTCTCGTTTCGGGGCGCCGACGCCGTCTCCAACTCCAGCAGCACCCGGCCATCCTGGCGATACAGGGTGGCATCGAGCGGGGTCCGGCCATCGCCGGCCAGCAAACGCAGGGGGTGAGGTTCGGCAAAATCCGGTTCCGATGCCATGTCCGGGGTGGCGTCGGACATCCGGTCCAACGCCGCCCGCAGCACCGCCACCGTCTCGTCGGGCAGCAGGGCCGACAGCGGGCGCCCCAACGCCGCCTCGGCGGTGACGGCCAGGTATGCCCCCAGATTGGCGCTGGCCTGCTCGATCTCCAGCGTCGGATCGGCCAGCACCAGCATGGCGCCGTGGCCTTGGATGGCGTCTGCTCCCGGGAACGCATCGTCGCCGGCGTCGGCGGGCCCGGTCATGGTACGGCACCCACACGACCGGTCAGGGCCGCCGCCATGCGCAACGCCTGCCGGATCTGCGAAACCATTCCGTTGCCCTCAAGTGGAAACAACCCAAACCAACCCGCCCGGGGGCGCCGGAGACACCGGCGCCCCCGGCGTCGCTTCGCCGCAGGTCGCTGATACCCTATTTGCTGGCACGCGGCCGTCAAGGCTTTTCACCAAAACCGGCGAAGGGAGAGCCGCTTCGCCGGCCCCTTGCCAAAGGTCGGCGGCACTGCGGAACCCGGGACCTTTTCCGTCAGGGCCGGGCCAGCGCCGCCATCACCGCGTCGGGGGCTTCCCCGCGCTGAACCATCAAAGCCAGACGCAGGATCGCCGCGACGCTGATGGCGTCGGTGATCTCGCCGGTCCAGACGCTTTCCAGCACCCGGTAAAACGGCACGCGGCGAACCTCCAGCCGCTCCGAATCATCGGGTGCGCTCTCGCCCTGGTGGAGATCCCAGGCCAGATAACAAATGGCGCGTTCGTCGCTGACCGCATTGGACAGATGCAACTGCATCAGTTCGAGCCAGTTGCCGGCACGCAGGCCGGTTTCTTCGGCCAGCTCACGTTGTGCCGATTCCAGCGGCGCCACATGGTGGTGGCCGCCGCCTTCGGGAATCTCCCAGCTCATACACCGCAGCGGATAGCGGTATTGCCCGACCAGACGGGTATGGCCTTCACTGTCGATGGGCAGAATGCCCAGGGCCAGGTGCTTGAAATGAACGGTGCCGTAGATGCCCGGGGTACCGGCCGGGGTCAACACCTGATGCTCGTCCACCCGGATCCACGGGTTGTCGTAACGCTGCCCGGACCGCAGGGTGGTCCAGGGGCTGCCGTCCGGGTCGGGCGCGGTGCTGTTGCCCGGGTCGGGCGCGGTGCTGTTGCCCGGGTCGGGCGTGGTGCTGTTGCCCTGGTCGGGCATGGGCTTTCTCCTTAACTCCGGTCCGGCCGGCAGTCGGTCAAAATTCCTTCCACTCATCATCGGCGACGGCGCCGGCGTGTTTCAAGGGGGCGACCGCGCTCCGCGCTTCCGCACGGCCGGGGGACGGTTTTGCCGCCGGTTTCGCCCGGGAGATGACCCCGGACGGTCGGAGACCGGCCGTTGCCGCGGCGACCTTGGGACGGATGACGGCGGGCTTCGCTGCCGCGGCCACGGCGCGCGGGGCCGGCAGCCGCGCGCTTGCCGTGCCGGCAACGGCCTCGTGACGGGCGTCGTCGGTCTTGAAGAAGGCCATCAGGGTCCGCAGGTCGGTGGTCTGCCCGGCCATGGCCTGGGCCGCCGCCGAGGTCTCCTCCACCAGCGCGGCGTTCTGCTGGGTCATTCCGTCCATGCCGGCCACCGAGGCATTGATCTCCTCCAGGGCGGTGGCCTGCTGCTGGCTGGCACTGGCAATTTCGGTGATCAGCGCCGCCACCTGATGAACGCCACGGGCGATGCCGCCCAGCGATTCCCCGGCCTTTCGAACCAGTTCGACCCCGCTCTGGACCTGCCGGTCGCTGCTGAGGATCAGGGCCTTGATCTCTTTGGAAGCCTGGGCGGAGCGTTGCGCCAGCACCCGAACCTCTTGCGCCACCACCGCGAAGCCCTTGCCGGCGTCGCCGGCGCGCGCCGCCTCGACCGCCGCGTTGAGCGCCAGCAGGTTGGTCTGGAAGGCGATTTCATCGATGACGCTGATGATCTCGGTGATCTTGCGGCTGGCCTCCGCAATCTCCCTCATGGCCTCGATCGCCGAATCCGCAACCACGCTGCCCTGTTCCGCCGACTGGCTGGCCTCCCCGGCCATCCGGTTGGCGCGCTGGCCGCTCTCGGCGCTGGTCCGCACCGTTGCCCCCAACTCCTCCATCGCCGCCGCGGTCTGCTCCAGTGACGAGGCCTGTTCCTCGGTCCGTTCCGAAAGATCGGCGGCGCCGGCCGAGACCTGCGCTGCCGCCGCGGAAATCTGTTCGGTCGCCTCGCCGATCCGGCCGACGACCTCGGCCAGTTTCACCGCCGTTGCGTTAATGCCGTTCTTCAGGCCGTCGAAGGCCCCCTGGTAGTCCTGGGTGATGCGCTGGTTGACATCGCCCTCGGCCAAAGCCCCCACCACCCGGGCAATGTCGGCGATGGCGGCCTGGACCGTGTCGGTCAGGCGGTTGATGCCCTCGCCCATGGTCCGGTGGAAACCGTCCTTGTCGGCCAGGTCCAGCCGGGAGCTCAGATCGCCCCGGGCTACCGCCGCGATGAGCCGGGCGATCTCCTGACCCACCTCCTGTTCCCGCCGCCGCCGGGCCTCCTCGACCGCTCGTTCGTCTTCCAGGCGTTGCCGTTCGGCGGCATCCCGACGCTCCTTCTCAATGGCGACCTCTTTAAACACCTGAAGCGCCAGCGCCATGGCGCCGACCTCATCCCGGCGTTCCCGGCCCTCCACCACGATGCCGGTGTCGCCCCGGGCCAGACGCTCCATCAGCGCCGCCAGCGTTTCGATCGGCCGCGAGACTCCGCGCCGGGCGATCAGCCAGGCCAGCCACAGAACCAGCAACGTGGCGCCGATGGCGATTCCCAGCGTCAGGTCATAGGTGAACCGCGAGTCGCGGGTCAGGGCCTTGCTTCGGGTATCGACCGTCCGACTGTTGTCGTCGACCAGAGCCATGATGATCTTGCGGAACTCCGTCGTTGCGGGGTCGACCTTGGACCGCATCAGCGCCATCGCCTCGGCGTTGCGGTCGTCCAGCGCCGCCTTCTCGGCCACGGCATAATCGATCAGCATCGCCTGGTAAGCGTTCAGAATGGCATCGATTTGCGGTCGCTTTTCGGGAAGCGCGGTGGTCGCGCCGGCGATCTGCTCGTGGAAATACGTCCTGGTCGCCTCGATCCCGGCGGCGATCTCCTGGTCCTGGGTGCTGTCGGGCTGACTGACCATCTTGTACAACAAACCGATCAGGTCACCCGCGCCCCGGTTGGCCCGCGCCAGGAATACCGCGGCCTTGGCCTGATGCTCCAACAGATCCGAATAGGCGCCGTTGGTCCGCCACAGGTTGGTCACGGCATAGAGGCTGACCCCGATCGCCATAACCGCCATCAGCAACAAGGCGATCAGGAACTTGGAAGCAATCGGCAGATTTTTCATTCCCAGGCACTCCCCGTAACCGATACGATGACCGACACGCCCACAGTCGCCCCCCGGCTGGTCCCGGGACTCCTCGCGAGCCGGCTGTCAATGACATTCCATCCCAGGATTTGCAACCTCATACTGGGACTCTGTCGCCGGCTTCTCGCCGCGCAAACGGCCGGAACCTCACCTGACCGCGACAAGCCGGGGAACCAGTCTCGCCCGGCTTGCGAGACCGGTTAAAGGCCATTGCCAAATGGCGTAAAAACCTGAATTTGCGCGGCGATACCCGACCGAAAACCAACGGTCCCAACTTCCGGCGTCTATAACTTCAGGCCCTTGACATAGTCGGTGAGGGCCTGCCGGGCGGCTTCGGTTGCGGCCTGGGCCGTGGTCAGGTCCTGGCCAATCCTGTCCAGGCGGTCTTCCTGCTCGCCGAGCTTGGCCACGTAACGCCGGCCGAGATCGCTGGTCGCACCCACCGCCTGAAGATTGTCCCGCAGCCGCTGCTGGTCCCGGGTCAGGTCCGCCATGTCCTGTTCCAACTGATCGGCCTGATGCTGGCGGTCGGCAACGGTGGCGCGCAACTGGCCCACTTTGGCTACGGCCTGACGCAGATCGGCGGGCAGCGCCCGGGCGTTGACCGCCAGGTTGATCTGCGCTGCCGGCAGGTCCACCAGCTCGAAACGATCCTGGCGTGGCCGTTCGGTGGCCGCCACCACCGACACGGTCTTGCCCGCGGCCACGTCGGCCGCGATGCGCCAGGCATCCGCCGTCATCTCAACGGTGGCGGGTGCGGGCGTCACCAGTTCCCAGCCGGGCTGGCGCGGATGCTCGATCACCACCTTGCGGGGCTCGTGGGCGGCGCCGGTGATGGTGTAGGTGGTGGTGGCGCGATCGGTGGTGACCAGCTCCAGGATGCCGTCGGCGATGCGGCCCCAGGACACGGTCTGGGTCTGGCCGTCGCTGCGGTCGATGGTGATCTTCTGGTCGACCGCGAAACTCAGCAGGCGGACCTCGCCGGACGGCAGCGCCGTCAGTCTGGCGTCGCCGACATAGGTGACGTCGCCGTTGGCGCCGCGCTCGTAGAGAGTCAGAACCCCGGGGGGCAGGCCGCTGGCGCCGTCATTGGTCAGCCGGACCACGGCCAGCGGATGGCGGGGCTCGACGGCCGGCTGATAAAGCGCCAGCGGCTCCGCCGGCACCGGACGGCTGAGGATCGGCAGCAACAGCGAGTGGCCGTTGGCCACACTGACCGGAGCAGGATAGCGAAAGGCAATCTGGGTCGCGGCTTCGTCGGTGGTGGCCGGGACCAGCTCGGCCAACCGGTTGGGCGCCGCCGGGACCGGCGCGGCCGATCCGGCCGGCGGGACCGGCTCTTCGGTCGCCGCACCGATTCCGAGTCCGCGGGTGAGGAAGCGCCGGGTCTGCTCTTCGGCCAGGGCCCGGGGCGGCGGGGACGGGGGCGGGGCGGCGGTGGCGCCCTGGTCGGGGCCGGGCAGAATCCGGCCCATCACGTCCACCGGAACCTCGGGGCGTGTGACGTAATAGGCGTCGTAGAGCGCCTGATGAAAGGTGACGGGCCGGCCCGAGACCACGGTCAGGTCGACGTCGGTCCAGTCCTCGCCGCTGAGATTCTCCAGCACCGCCCAGCCCTGGAGCCCGCCCCGGAGGCTGGTGCCGGTCCCGCCGGTCCCGCCGGTCCCGCTGTCCAGGGTCAGGCGGTAGGCGGCCTTCCACAGCGGCGCCTCGACCACATAGGCGACCCGCAGCGTGCGCTCGCCGGTGCCTGTGGTGTGCAGGACCAGCGTGCGGCGGTCGCGCTCGCCGTGCCGGGCGATGGCCGAGAGCGCCCCGTCCAGTTGCGCCTGGAGCCGGCTGTCGGTGGGGCGCACCGTTTCCAGGTCCTCGAGGATCGCCTGACGCAACCCGTCGGGGGTCATCAAACTCAGGCGGTGACGGATCACGGTGCCGGCGTGGTCGGGCAGTTCCACCCGTTCCTCGGTGACCGCCACCAGCCGGCCGGTCAGCTGGTGAACGCCGGTCAGCAGCAATTCGGCGCCCCGCAGCGCCTTGAGCAAGGCCAGCGGCGACTCCAGGGCTTCCGGTCCGAACGGCAACTCCCGGAACAGTTCGCGCAAGGGTTCGCGGCCGGGCAGGCTGATGGTGCCGAGTCCGCCCTGGTCGTCATAAACCACGATGCTTTTGAGGACATCATCCACCCGGTCGCGCCGGACCGTCAGCGACAGGTCGGCGTCGCCGGTGACCCGGGCCTGGTATTCGAAACTGCCGACGCCGCCGGTGGACAGCGTCACCCGCTTGAGCACCAGCGCCGGTTCGGCGGCGGTCGCCGGTGTCGCCGTCCGGGTCGTCGCGGTCTGTGCCGTCGCGGTCTGTGCCGCCAGCAACAGCACGGCCGGGATCAGCATGGCCGGGATTGGCGTGACGCCGGCGGAAGGCTTGGACGGCATGGCGGCTCTCCCCTCGGGACGTCCCCCGGCTCGGGCTCCCCGACCGGCCCGCCGACAGTATCATGATCCAGGGCCGGGCCATCGGGTGAACCGGGGCGGGTGGTGCGGCGCCTGTCGGGTTCCAGACCCTTACGGTTTGAGCGTCGCGCCGGTTCCACCGCTCTGGTATGATGATCCGTCTCCTTTTTCGATTTTCCAGCCCCCGACGGGATGGCGCATGGAGCATCAGGTCCCCCCACCGCACCCGCACCACATTCCGCCGGCGGTCGCTTCCGCCGATCACCGGCACCACCCGTCCCATAGAGGCTGGGTCGGCGGGGTGGTGTTCACGGCCTTCCTGCTCAGCGTCATTGCGCTGTCGATCAAGGCGGTGGCGGGGACGCTGGCGTTCGTGCTGCTGGGCTCCGTCATCTTCGTGGTGGCGGTGTTTCATCGGGTGTTCCCGGGCAGTCGGTTCTTTACCCTCTCTCTGGTCAACTTCATCGGCATCTATGCCTGTATTTTTACCGTGATCGTCGAGAGCAACTTTTCCATGATCAGCCAGCGGGAGCAGGCGCTGGGCTTTATTTTGCCGTTGCTGGCGTTCCTGGGCGGCGCCTGCCTGCGGGCGCGCACCGTGCGCCACATCGTCGTGTCGCGCCGGTTGCGTCACGATTCCCATTTCGGCGAGATGTTCTTGTGGCTGCTGCCCATGGCCGGGATGGTGGCGCTGACCTTTGCGTTGCCGGGCGGCGGCCTCGGGGGTCCGCTGCCCCATATCCCGTTCGTGGCCTTCATGGCGGTGGTGGCGGCGATCGTGCTGTTCGTCAGCCGCGACATCGCGATCTTTTTGCTGGATGTCGGGCTGTTGTTCGAGGGCTTTTTCCAGCAGGCGGCGCGGCTGGTGATGCCGGCCTTTGCCTTCCTGACCTTCTATTCGCTGCTGGTGATCATCTTTGCCGCGCTCTATTCCATCATTGAACGGCTGTCGCCGACCCCCGACTTCCTGGCCAGCGGCGTGCCCCGGCCCTTGAGCTTCGCCGAATGTCTGTATTTTTCGGTGGTGACGCTGAGCACGGTCGGCTATGGCGACATCCAGCCGGTCAGCGGGCCGGCCCGTTTCGTCACCGCGGTCGAGATCGTCATGGGGGTGCTGCTGTTGCTGTTCGGCTTCAGCGCCATCATCCGCCATACCCCGGCCAACACCCGGCCGCCGCCCGACGAGTTCTGATCGCCCGCCGGGTTCTGATCGCCCGCCGGGTTCTGATCGCCCGCCGGGTTCCGGGCCGGCGGCGCGCCGATCCGGTTACACCGGGTCCCGCGGGCCACGCAGCGGGCCGATGGGGATGGCGTTCCATTTTTCGACGAAGTATTCGAAATCACCCGGTGTCCGGTCGTCCCGCAGGCTTGGCCCCTGGTAGCCGCCGGGGTCATGGTCGAACAGGGCGCCGACCACCGCGAAGACGCCGATCCCCTTGAACCGGCATTGCATGCCGAAGTCGAACATCTCGTAAAAGAACCGGTAGCGGCCGTCGAAACTGACCTGCCGGGTCGCCGCCCGCCGGATCACCAGAGACGCCAGCGGGATGTCGCAACAGACCGCCCGCAATCCCGCGACCAGGGCTTCGTCGGGGCGGATAAAGCGTTTGAAGACGGTGATGCCGCGGTCGCAGAGGGCGAATTCGATGAACTGGCCAAGTTCGGTCATGTGCCCGTTTTCGACCCAGTGGCCGCAGGCCACCTGAACGCCGGGGTGGTCGGTGACGAAACCGAGCAGGGTGTCGATGGCGCCGGGGCGGGCGGTCAGGTCGTCGTCGAGGAACAGGATCAACTCGTGGTCGGTTTCCCGGGTGATCAGAGATCGGGCGGCCGCCGGGCCGATGACCTGCCCGACCCGGATCACCCGGGCCTGAAATTCGGCCAGCCGTTCGGACCCGAGGCTGACGGTGCCGCTGTCCACCACCAGGATATCGACATCGGCGTGACAGGTCCGGCGGACCGATTCGAGGCAGCGGCGCAGCTTGTCCGGCCGGTTGCAGGTCGGAATGCCGATGACGACGCGCGCAGCCATTCCCGTCTCCTTCGTTTCCGCCCCCGCCCCCGTCCGGGGTTCCGTGGCCAAAGATACCATGCCGGTCCGGCCATCGGGTATCCCGGGTCCGGTCCGGCATCCGCCGCCGGCCAGGACCTTGCCCGGGGCATCGCGCCAACGAGGCGATGGCGTGGCCGAGGTTTGCGCCCCGGTCGAAATTCGTATCTCCGGTCGCGCCCTGAGAACCGCTGGCGCATTGAGAACCGCCGGTCATTGACTATACTTGAGTTCCGTCGTGGCAAAGCCGGCGTATGGCGCGGCGGTTGCGGCGGCGCCCAGGGGGGCGGCCCAGGGGAGAGTGCCCGGAGCATGATCAAAATTCCGAGCAAAATTGGTCGCAGCCGCGTGCCGGTGCGCCGGGTGTCGGTCCGCAAGGGGCGTGGCGGCGACGTCGGGTTTCAGGCGTTGGCCGAGGAGTCGCTTCAGGGCGTCCTGGTGCATCGCCGGTACCGACCGCTGTTTGCCAATGACGCCTTCGCCCGCATCTATGGCTGGCACCGTGGCGAAGAGATGCTGGCGCTGGCCAGCGTGGAGGCGCTGCTGGCGTCCCGGGACGGGGGTGCCCCGGCCGTCCATCCGGGGAGCGTCGGCCGGGCCGTTCCGGTCGAGTTCGAAGGGCGGCGCCGGGATGGCACGCCGGTATGGGTGAAGGCCGTTGTCCGGGAGATCGGTTGGGCCGGCGGGCCGGCGGAACTGGTGATGCTGATCGACCTGTCCGAGCAGCGGCGAATCGAGCACTCTCTGACCGTCAGCGAGCGGGAGGTGAACAGCTACTTCAACGCGCCGGTGGTGGGCATCGGCGTGCTGACCGTCGATGGCCGGCTGATGCGCTGCAATGAAATGTTGGGCCGGTTGATGGGGTGCCCGCCGGACCGGCTGCTGGGCCGGTCCTTCCGCGACCTGACCGCGCCCGAATTCCTGCCGGTCAGCGAAGCGGCCTATCGCCGGCTGGTGGCCGGCGAGGCGGAGCGGTTGACCGTCGAAAAGGACTATGTGCGTCCCGACGGGACCCGGTTTGCGGCGGAGGTGATGCTGGCCTGCGTGCGCGACGACCGGGGCCAGCCGGGTTACGTGGTGGCGATGATCCAGGATGTGTCGGGGCGCCGGGCGGCGGAGCGCGAACTGCGCCTGGCCAGGGACGCCGCCGACAGCGCCAACGCCTCCAAGACCCGGTTTCTGGCCGCGGCCAGCCACGATCTGCGCCAGCCGTTGATGGCGCTGGCCATGTTCGTGTCGGCCCTTGATGCCTGCAACCGCGATCCCGGCCTCGCGACGGTGATCGGCAAGATCAGGTCCTCGGCCGACGAGGTGACGGCGCTGCTCAATGCGCTGCTCGATATTTCCCGACTTGACGCCGACCTGGTGACGCCGGCGCCGTCGGCGGTGGAGCTGGGACCGCTGTTCGAGACGCTGGACGCGGAATTTGCACCGCTGGCCCGGGCCGCCGGCCTGTCCTTCCGCGCGGTGCGGTCAAGCCTGGCCGTGGCTACCGACCCGGTCCTGCTGGCGGCAATCCTGCGCAACCTGCTGAACAACGCGATCCGTTTTACCGGACACGGTGGCGTGGTGCTGGGCTGCCGCCGCCACGGCGATCTGGTGCGGATCGAAGTCTGGGACACCGGGATTGGCATCGCCGAGGCCGACCTGGAGTTGATTTTCCAGGAGTTCCATCAAGTCCACAACCGGGAGCGCCATCGTGCCGCCGGGCTGGGTCTGGGTCTGGGTCTGGCCATGGTCTCGCGGATCGCCCGGTTGCTGGGCCTGCGGGTCACGGTGCGTTCGCGGCCGGGACGGGGATCGGTGTTTGCCCTCGAGGCGGCGCGTGCCGCGGGTCTGGTGGCAGGCGAGGAGGTTGCCCCGCCGGCTTCGGCCGAACCCCGGCGGGGGGCGTTGATCGCGGTGGTCGATGACGAGGAACTGGTGCGCGACAGCCTGGGCACGGTGCTGGAATGCTGGGGCTACCGCGTCATTTCCGGTGGCTGCGACCAGGAGTTGCTGGAAGCCTTGGCCGGCGCCGGCGAGATTCCCGATTTGTTGATTGCCGATTTCCGGCTGGGCAAGGGCCGCGACGGCATCGCGCTGATCACCTTCCTGAGGCGCGAACTGGACCAGAGCTTTCCGGCGATGTTGCTGACCGGCGACGCGACGCCCGACCGGTTGCGTCAGGCCAGGGCCAGCGGTCTGCCGGTGCTGCGCAAGCCGGTCAACGGCCGGGAACTGAAAGAGGCGGTGACGGCTCTGCTCGCCGGTCCGGCCGGCGGTCAGGCCCCGGAACTCTGGCCTTGGCGACCGTCGGGGGGCGCCCTATAGTCGGGCATGGATTTCAGCGACGAGCAAGTGGAACGCTACGCCCGCCACATCATGCTGCCCGAGGTCGGCGGGATGGGGCAGGCGCGCCTGTGCCGCGCCCGCGTGCTGGTGGTCGGGGCCGGCGGGCTTGGGGCGCCGCTGCTGCTGTATCTGGCGGCGGCGGGGGTGGGGACGCTGGGCATCGTCGATTCCGATGTGGTGGAACTCTCGAACCTGCAACGTCAGGTCATCCATGACGGCGGCGGACTGGGACGGCCCAAGGTCGGGAGCGCCGCGGCCCGGATCGCCGCTCTCAATCCCGACGTGCGGGTCGAGGCCCATCAGGTCAGGCTGAACGCGGCCAATGCCGCGGCATTGGTGGCCGGTTACGATCTGGTCGCCGACGGCACCGACAATTTTGCCACCCGCTACCTGATCAACGACGCCTGCTTTTTTGCCCGGCGGACGCTGGTTTCGGCGGCAATTCTGCGCTTTGAGGGCCAGCTTGCCACCTTCAAGCCCCATCTGGGCGCCGGCCACCCGTGTTACCGCTGCCTGTTTCCCGAGCCGCCGCCCGCCGGTCTGGTTCCCAGTTGCGCCGCCGGCGGCGTGTTCGGCGCGGTGGCGGGCACGCTGGGCTCGCTACAGGCCCTCGAGGTGTTGAAGGAACTGCTGGGCATTGGCGACAGCCTTTCCGGCCGACTGCTGCTGTTCGATGGTCTTGCCACCAGCCTGCGCACGGTTAGGGTTCCGCGTGACCCCGACTGCGAACTGTGCGGCGACCACCCGACCGTGTCCGCACCGTCGGACCGGCCGGGCTGAGAGGCTCGTCTTACCGCCAGTGGTGCCAGCCACCGCCACCCAGGTTAATCCCGATGCCGCCAATCACCGGCGGGCCGTAATAGACCGGTGGGCCGTAGACATAGGCGGGTGCCGGCGCCGGTGCCGCCGGAGCCGCATAACCGTAGCCTGCCGCCGGCCCGGCGTAATAGCCGCCATAGGGCGCCGGGTAAACCGCACACCCGGAAATTGACCAGGCCAAACCGGCCAGCAGTACCATCGGCAGAAACCTGTTCGCTCTGTTGCGCCGGTTCATGATCAGCCTCCTGTTCAATCGGTTCGGACGGTCCGGTGGATCGGGCGAATTGATCCGGTGGATCGGCGAATTGAACTGCTGAAGCATGCCGGTGCAGGGTTGCCGCTTGATGTCGGAACCGCCCCCGTGAGGTAACGGAATGTTGCCAGGTCGCCCGATGCTCTGCGGTCCGCCCACGGGCGACATGACATGTCGCCTGTTGTCTTCATGCCGGATGTCACCGCCCCCGAAACCCGGAAGCGCCAAAGACGTTTTCCTTTTCACGGCGGCTGTTGATCGAACACCATTCCGCCACGATCATTTGACATCCGTGGTATCGCCGGCCGTCCATTCAAGAGGAAGTTGCGCCACTTTCTCGCGCCCGGTCGGCTTGTGCACCGGCTTTCCGAGCGGGCGAATCCTTAACTCGCCGGAAGCCAGCTTGTTAATTCGATCCAAGGTGGTCAGGCAGTAGCCTTCATCACGATCGATGCTGACTGCCCGTCTCCCGTTTTTCAGGGCGGCGATGGCCGCAGAGCCGACACCACCAAATGGATCAAGAATCCAATCTCGGCCATCGGTGAAAGCAAAAACACAGCGTTCAACCAGTTCAACAGGAAACTGGCAAGGGTGGCCGGTTTTTTCGGGATGGTTTGCTTTTACATTCGGAATTTCCCAGACCGCATCGTTCCATTCGGAGTATAGAAAGTTCCAGAAGTCCGATGGATTTTTTCCCAATGGGTTACCGCTCGGCATCCCGTATTTCTCGCCTTTATAGTGCGTCTTACCAGGATATTTTGCCGGGACGCGAACGGCGTCAAGGTTGAAAGTGTAATCGGCGGTTTTGGTGAACCATAACAGCGTTTCATATCGGCCTGAGAAACGTTTGGTGGCGTGCAAACCATGATCGAAATGCCAAATCACGCGATTGCGAAGTTTGAGGCCAAAATTTTTAAATATCGGATAAAAATAAGCATCAAGAGGAAAGACTTCGCCGTTATCAACGTAATTGCCGGTCTGCCAGCACAGACTGCCGGTCGGCTTCAGGACTCTGACCAATTCTCCAATAACATCGCGTTGCCATTTCAGATAGGACTCAAGGTCGTCCTGCCGCTCGTAAATCTTGCCAAGATTATAGGGCGGCGAGCTGATAATGAGTTGAAAAAAATCAGCAGGAAGTGCCTTGCATGCGCGGATGACGTCGTCATTGATAACCGCAGCATCGGCCTCCTGGTGGAAATTCCGTCGAACGACGAAGGAATGGCTCAAAAAGTTGCTCTCGGCGACCGCGGGCATCAGGGGTGTTCCTCAAGAGTCTTCAAAGTGAAAGCCGTCATAAAATCAAAACCCTCATCAGGGCGGTTCGATCGCCGTGTGTTGAGAGTCGTCGCCGATGAGCCGGCCAGCCTGGGCGGACAACGGGACCAACCGGGCAAGCCTAAAACGATGGCCCTGCTTGCTCAACGTAAATCAGGATCGTAAATCAGGATCGGGTCGCCGCATCGCCGGCGCTTCCCCTGCGGATACCCGCGGTTGGTTTCGACAAACGGTCAGAACTCGATTCCCGGCTGGGCCTTGATCCCGGCCTGGAACGGGTGCCTGACCGCGCGCATTTCCGTGACGAGGTCGGCGGCGGCGAGGAGTTCGGGTGGGGCGTGGCGGCCGGTGACGGCGATGTGAAGGTCGGGACGGCGGGCGCTCAGGGCCGCCACCACCTCCGGGATGGCGAGGAAGCCATGGCGGAGCGCAATGGTCAGTTCGTCGAGGACCACCAGCCGGTAACGGGGCTCGGCGATCATGGCCCGGGCCTCGGCCCAGGCGGCGGCGGCGGCGGCGATGTCCCGGGCGCGGTCCTGGGTTTCCCAGGTGAAGCCTTCGCCCATCACCCGGCAGCGGACCAGATCGGTAAAACGGGCCAGCGCCACCAGCTCGCCCGACGGCCGTCCGCCCTTGATGAACTGGACCATCCCCACCGGCCAGCCATGACCGACCGCGCGCAGGACCAGCCCCAGGGCGGCGGTGGTCTTGCCCTTGCCGTTGCCGGTATGGACCATCAGCAGGCCCTTTTCGACGGTGCGGGCGGCGATCCTGGCGTCCTGAAGCGCCTTGCGCCGGGCCATCCGGCCGGCCCAGGCGGCGGCGTGATCGTCGGTCATGACCGCGGGGGCGCCCGGTCGATCAGGTGGACGAAGGAGCCGCAGACCGGTCCCGAGCGTTCGCCGGCGGGCGGGCACGCCATCCCCTCGGCGTCGCGGCAGTGGAACAGCGGGCGGGGGGCCGGCGGCGCTCCGGTTCGGGACCCGTCCGGCACCGTGGCGAAGTGGAATTCGTGGCCCCGAAAGCCGGCGCCGGCCGGACCCAGCGGCGTCTCCCCGGCCAGTTCCACCTGACGGTACCCCAGATGCAGCCGGCGGGTCGCGAACGAGGTTTCGACGGCCAGCAGACCGGCCATGGCATGACGCCGGCCGTCACGGTCGATCAGGCCCCGGCCCAGCACCATATAGCCGCCGCATTCGCCGTAGACCGGCTTGCCGGCCCCGGCGGCGGCGCGCAGGCCGTCGAGGAAACCCCGGTTGCCGGCCAGCCGGCCGGCATGCAGTTCGGGATAGCCTCCGGGCAGAAAGACCGCGTCGGCGTCCCTGGCCGGTTCCTGGTCCGAGAGCGGCGAGAACGGCAGCACCTCGACGCCGGCGGCGCGCCAGCCCTCCAGCAGCCAGTCATAGGCGAAGGCGAAGGCTTCGTCACGGGCGATGGCCACCCGCTGGCCCAAAGGCGGGATCCCGGCGCCGGCACCGGCCGGCGGCCGGGGCAGAGCCAGCGGCCGGGCCGCGGCGGCAAGCGCCGGCAGGTCGACCTCGTGGCCGATCACCGCCGCCGCGCGTTCCAGAAAGGCTTCGAGGTCGGGATGTTCCATCGCCTGGACCAGTCCCAGGTGTCGGTCGGGCAAGATCAGGTCGCGATGGCGGCGCACCGCCCCCAGCACCGGCACGTCCAGCGGCGCCGTGGCCTGACGCAGCAGCGCCTCGTGCCGGTCGCTGCCGACGTGATTGAAAATGACCCCGGAAAGCCGCAATTCGGGATGGAAGGTGTGGAAGCCGTGAATCACCGCGGCGACTGAGCCGGCCTGGCCCCGGACATCGACGATCAACACCACCGGCCAGCCGGTGGCCAGCGCCAGCCCGGCGGTGGCGCCGCAGCATCCGGCGACGCCGTCGAACAGGCCCATCGCCCCCTCGGCCAGCACCAGCCCGGTCCCGGCTTCGGTCCCGGCCCGCCAGGCCAGCGCGGCCACGGTGCCGGGACGCATCGCCCAGAGATCCAGGTTGCGGCAAGGTCGGCCGCTGGCGGCGGCATGGAAGGCCGGGTCGATGTAGTCCGGGCCGATCTTGACCGGGGCCGCCGGCCGCCCGGCGTTGCGCAGCCGCCGCAGCAAGGCCAGGGTCAACGTGGTCTTGCCCGTGCCCGAAGACGGCGCCGCCAGCACCAGGCCCCGGGGGCCGGTCATGGCGCCGCCGCCGGAGGCCGGGGCTGGCCGTCCCTTGGGTCCAGCCAGTCGAGGGTGGCGCGCAGCCGCACCACTTCGCCGACCACCACCAGGGCCGGCGGCTCGACCCCGGCCGCCACCGCAACGGCACGGTCGAGGGTGGTCTCGATCACCTCCTGTTCGGGGCCGGTGGCGTTGCGGACAAAGGCGACGGCCTCGTCCGGGCGGCGGCCGGCGGCCAGCAGCCGGGGGACGATGGCGTGAAGGTTGCGCAGGGCCATGAACAGCACCAGCACCGGCGAGCCCTGGGCCAGCGCCTCCCAGTTCAGCTCCGGCACCCGGCCGCGGATGTCGTGACCGGTCAGGAACGTCACCGCTTCGTTGACGCCACGGCAGGTCAGCGGGATGCCGGCATAGGCGAGACCGCCGAGCCCGGCCGAAACCCCGGGGATCACGCGGAAACGGATGCCGGCGGCGACCAGCGCGAAGATTTCCTCGGCGCCGCGGCCGAACATCATCGGATCGCCGCCCTTGAGCCGCAGCACCCGCCGGCCGCTCCGGGCCTCCGCCACCATCAGGGCACAGATGTCCTCCTGCCGGCACGAGGCCCGGCCGCCTCTTTTTCCGGTCAGGATCACTCTGGCCCGCGGCCCGGCCAGACTGAGGACTCTGGGATCGATCAACGCATCATGCAGAACAACATCGGCGGTGCGCAGACCGTACAGGGTGTTCAGGGTCAGCAACCCGGGATCTCCCGGACCGGCACCGGCGATCCAGACCCAGCCCGGCTCGAACGGCGGCGGGGCGAATTCCGGCGGCAGCAAACTGGTAACGTCGAACACCCGATAACCCCTTCCCCGGCCCGGCCCTGGCGGCCTTGCGATGACCGTCCTATGGATCAAGGAACCCGCGGTCGGGTCAAGCCCGGAGTGGGGACGGCCGGCAGCAACAGCGCGGAACGTCACCGGCTCGCAAGGGCCGAGCCGTTCCTTGCGGGTATGCGCAGAACCCGAAATCGCCGCTCGGGGTGCTCTCCCGGCTCAGCTTCCGCTGCGGTTGAGCGGAATGAACAGGGTGAAGCGGGCGCCGCGGCCAGGCGCGTTCGACACCGTGATGGTGCCGTGCCAGCCCCGGATGATGCCATAGACCACCGACAGGCCGAGCCCGGTGCCCTTGCCCGAGGGCTTGGTGGTGAAGTACGGCTCGAACAGATGGGCCAGCACGGCGTCCTCGATCCCCGGGCCGGTGTCGCTGACCACCACCAGGCCATAGCTGCCGGGGGCGATGCCCAGCACCGCGGCCTGATGGGCCGTGACCTGGGCGGTGGACGCCACCACCTCGATCTCGCCATGGCCCTGCATGGCCTGCGCGGCGTTGGCCATCAGGTTGGTGATGACCTGGGTCATCTCGGTGGCGTTGATCCGGGCGGTGCCCAGGCCCCGGTCGAGGCCCGAGGTGACCACCGTCACCGATGCGGGCAACAGATCGTGGACGAATGCCACCGCCTCGGCGGTGGTGGCGCCCAGGTCCAGCGTGACCAGCGTCTCGGTGTCGTTGCGGGAAAAGCGCAGGATGTTGTGGACGATCTCCCGCGCCCGCTCGGCCGCGGTCAGGACCTTGCCAAGTCGTTCGGCCTCCACCGGGTGGCTGGCGGCCACGGCGGTTCGGACCAGCTCGCCAAAGGTCAGCACCGGCTGCAACAGATTGTTGATCTCGTGGGCGACGCCGCCGGCCAACTGGCCCAGCGCCTGAAGCTTGTGCCGGTGCTGCAACTCGGCCTGGTGCCGCCGCCGTCCGGTTATGTCGGTCTGGATGCCGATATGGGCGACGACGCGGCTCTGGTGAGTCAGCGGCGCCAGGGTCAGCGCCGCCCAGTACGGAGTCCCGTCCTTGCGGTAGTTGAGGATCTCCACGTCCGCCGGCTGACCGCGGCGCATGGCGTCCCGGAGTTGGCGGACCGTCACCGGGTCGGTCTCGGGTCCGTGAAGAAAGTCGCAGTTGCGCCCGACTGCCTCGTCCGAAGTGTAGCCGGTATTGCGCGTAAAAAGGCGATTGACATAGATCAACGGCCATTCCGATTGCAGCGCATCGGCGACGAACAGACTGGCCGGGCAGGCGTCGATGGCCGCGGTCAGCAACTGGTTTCGGGACAGGCCGGCACGCCACGCCGGCTCGTGCTGGCTGGCTTCGGTGATGTCGGCGGCGGCGACATCGGTCGCCACGCCGCGGAAACCCTGGAAAATGCCATCGCTGCGGAAGCGCGGCCGACCCTTGAGTCGGATGGTGACGGTCCGTTCGGGAGCTTCTGTCAGAATGCGGGTTCTGAGGGCGAGGGGGGTCTGGCCAGCCGGCACCGCGGCATGCCCATCGGCCGTGACCGGGGACAGCGAAACCGCCGGGTCCGGCAACGTGGCCGGCGACCATCCCGGCACCGCCTGCCGCGGCAGGCCGGTCAGGGCTTCATAGTGCCCGAACAGACGAACCAGCCGGCCATCGGCGTCGGTTTCCCAAAACCACTCCTGGGAAATACCGGCGCCATCGGAAACACCGGTTCCGTCGTGGAGGTTTTTCAGGGTCGGATCCGAACCGGACGGATCCCCATCGGGCGTCGGTCGAAAATCGGGGCCTCGTGACGGCACGTCGGGGCCGCCCTATGCTATGGGTTAGGGAATCCGAATGGTCGCTCGCGATGATGGTGGAGGTTGCCGGCAATGTCAAGGGATATGACAGGTATCTGACAGGGATCCCGGAACCGCGCCTCATCCCGGTCTCTGCCGGCGCCGGCCGTAACCGCCCTTGACTTGCCGCGGCAACACGCTATGACTGCCGCCATCGCGGGGCGGGGGCAGCCCTTCGGGCGGGGGCGGGGGCGGGGGCAGCCCTTCGGGCGGCGGGGAGCGGTGTGGCGGCGATGGCGAAGGCGTTGGTGTTTCCGGGACAGGGCAGTCAGGCGGTGGGCATGGGGCGCGAGCTGGCGGCGACCTTCGCCGAGGCCCGCGAGGTGTTTGCCGAGGTCGACGACGCCCTCAGTCAGAAGCTGTCGGCGCTGATGTTCGAAGGCCCCGAGGCCGAGCTGACGCTGACCGAGAATGCCCAGCCGGCGCTGATGGCGGTGAGCGCCGCGGTGGTTGCGGTGTTGCGCCGGCAGGGCGGGCTGGACCTTGCCCGGGCGGTCGGTTATGTCGCCGGTCATTCGCTCGGCGAGTACTCGGCGCTTTATGCCGCCGGCAGCTTTTCCCTGGCCGATACCGCCCGCCTTTTGAAATTGCGGGGCCGTTCCATGCAAAAGGCGGTGCCGGTGGGGCAGGGGGCGATGGCGGCGCTGCTGGGGGCCGACCTTGAGGCGGCCCAGGCCATCGCCGCGGCCGCGGCTGCGGAGTCGGGACGGGTCTGTGCGGTGGCGAATGATAACGCCCCGGGCCAGGTGGTGGTCAGCGGCGATGTGATCGCGGTGGATCTCGCCATCGCGATTGCCGCCGGACGCGGGTTCAAACGCGCCATCAGGCTGCCGGTCAGCGCGCCCTTCCACTGTCCGCTGATGGCGCCGGCGGCCGACGCCATGGCCGAGGCGCTGGCCGGGGTTTCGCTGAAGGCGCCGGTGGTGCCGGTGGTGGCCAACGTGACCGCCACCGCAGTCCGCGACCCCGACGAAATCCGCCGCCTGCTGGTGGAGCAGGTGACGGGTCTGGTGCGCTGGCGCGAGAGCATGCTCTATCTCAAGGCCGAAGGCGTCGATACGGTGGTCGAGCTGGGCAGCGGCAAGGTGCTGGCGGGTCTCGCCAAGCGCATCGACAAGGAACTGATCGGGATTTCGGTGCAGACTCCGGCGGACGTCGAAGCTTTGCTCAAGACCCTGTGACCTTTCCTGAGTTGCGGTTTTTCCTGATTGGTGTGGCGCGGGACGGAAGATGACGGCGATGTTTGACCTTGGTGGCAAGACCGCACTGGTGACCGGAGCCTCCGGGGGGATTGGCGCCGCAATTGCGCGGGCGCTCCATGCCCAGGGCGCGACGGTGGCGCTGTCGGGGACCCGGGTGGAGGCGCTGACGGCGCTGGCGGCCGAATTGGGCGGCGAACGGGTTCAGGTGGTGCCGGGCAATCTGGCCGACGCGGCGGCGACCGAAGCCCTGTTCAAGTCCGCCGAGGCGGCCTTGGCGGGACGGGTCGATATCCTGATCAACAATGCCGGCCTGACCCGGGACGGGCTGGCCATGCGCATGAAGGATGAGGACTGGCTGCTGGTGCTCGACGTGAACCTCACCGCCGGCTTCCGGCTGGCGCGGGCGGCGCTGCGGGGCATGATGAAGCGACGCTGGGGTCGGATCATCGGCATTACCTCGGTGGTCGGGGTGACCGGCAATGCCGGTCAGGCCAATTACGCCGCCTCCAAGGCCGGCATGATCGGCATGTCCAAGGCGCTGGCGGCCGAGGTCGGCTCGCGCGGGGTGACCGTCAATTGCGTTGCCCCGGGCATGATCGTGACCGCCATGACCGACGCCCTGTCCGCCGAACAAAAGGAACGGCTGGTGGGTGCGATTCCGGTCGGGCGCATCGGCGAGCCGAACGAGGTGGCGGCCAGCGTGGTGTTTCTGGCCAGCGCCGAGGCCGGGTACATCACCGGCCAGACCGTACACGTCAATGGCGGCATGGCCATGATCTGACGGTTTTGATCTGACGGTTTTGCGTGGGGGCGCTCTGGTCATTCCGGGCATTCTATGTTATCTGACGTGACTTTTCGGACGATCCGGGGGCGTCGGAAACGAGACCGTGGTGGCGAACGCCGCGCCACCACGCCGCAGCGGAGCCGAAAATCCGGCACCATAATCGATGGAACAGGAACAGGAAAAGGTAAAAGAAGATGAGTGACATTGCCGAGCGCGTGAAGAAGATCGTCGTCGAGCACCTGGGGGTCGACGAGGCCAAGGTGGTCGAGAATGCCAGCTTTATCGACGATCTGGGCGCGGACAGCCTGGACACCGTCGAATTGGTGATGGCGTTTGAGGAAGAGTTCGGCTGCGAGATTCCGGACGATGCCGCCGAGAAGATCCTGACGGTCAAGGATGCCATCGACTTCATCAAGGCGCACGGGCAGGCCTGACCGGCGCTGTCGGGGGAGGCGGCCAGCGGGCCACGGCACAGCCGGGCCCGGTCGCCGCGAGGGTTCACGGAAAGAATGTCGGGATACGCCATGAGACGCGTCGTGGTAACCGGTCTCGGTCTGGTCACACCTCTCGGAGTCGGACACCAGCACAACTGGTCGCGGCTGATCAATGCCGAGTCGGGCATCAGCGCCATCCGGTCGTTTGATGTCGCCGACCTGCCGTCGAGAATCGCCGGCCAGGTGCCGAGAGGCGAGACTGCCCTGGGATTGTTTAATCCCGACGACCATGTACCGCACAAAGACCAGCGCAAGATGGATGATTTCATCGTCTTTGCGCTGGGTGCGGCACACGAAGCGGTCAGGGACGCGGGTTGGGAGCCCAAGGACGAAGAGTCCCAGGAGCGGACCGGCGTCATGATCGGCTCAGGGATCGGCGGCCTGCCCGGCATCGCCGACGGCGCGATCCTGCTCAAGGAGAAGGGGCCACGACGGATGTCGCCCTTCTTCATTCCGGCGGCATTGATCAATCTGGCCTCGGGCCATGTGTCGATCCAATACGGTTTCAAGGGGCCGAATCACGCGGTGGTCACGGCCTGTTCCACCGGCGCCCATGCCATCGGCGACGCCGCCCGGCTGATCCAGTGGGAAGACGCCGACGTGATGATCGCAGGCGGTGCCGAGGCGGCGGTCAGCCGGTTGGGCATCGCCGGTTTTGCCGCGGCCCGGGCGTTGTCCACCGGCTTCAACGACAGCCCCGAGCGGGCGTCGCGGCCCTATGACCGGGATCGTGACGGCTTCGTCATGGGCGAAGGCGCGGGCGTGGTGGTGCTGGAGGAACTGGAGCACGCGAAGAAACGCGGTGCCCGGATCTATGCCGAGGTCATCGGCTACGGCATGTCGGGTGACGCCTACCACATCACCTCTCCGCCGGCCGACGGCAACGGCGGTTTCCGGTCGATGCGCAACGCCCTCAAGCGGGCGGGGATCGACGTGAGCGACATCGATTATATCAATGCCCACGGCACCTCGACGCCGCTTGGTGACGAGATCGAACTGGGGGCGGTCAAGCGTCTGTTCGGTTCGGCCATCGAGACCGTGTCGATGTCCTCCACCAAGTCGGCGATCGGCCATTTGCTGGGGGCTGCCGGTGCGGTCGAGGCGGTGTATTCCATCAAGGCGATCAACGAGGGGGTGGTGCCGCCGACCCTGAACCTCGACAATCCCTCCGAGGCGTGCCTGGGCGTGGATCTGGTGCCGAAGGTCGCCCGGGAGCGCAAGGTCCGGGCCGCCCTGTCGAATTCGTTCGGCTTTGGCGGGACCAACGCTTCGCTGGTGTTCAAGGCGTTTTCGTGACCGCTGGCCTTGGCGACCGGCAGCGTTGACGGCGCGGAGGCCGGATCATGGGGGCGCGTTTCCGGCTGCTGGCGGCAACCGTTGCCGTCGTGGTGGCGGTTGTGACAGGCGGGACCTGGCTGGGGCGGGAGTTGCACCGGCCCGGTCCGGCGGGGGACGGGCGCGGGGTGGTGATCGCCCGCGGCGTCGGCATCGTCCAGATCGCGCACCAGTTGGAACAGGCCGGGGTGGTTCGCTGGTGGCCGTGGTTGGTGGCGGCGGCCGGGCTGGCGCGGATTTCCGGCGATCACGAGGTGCGGGCCGGGGAATACCTCTTTGCCGCAGGGGTCAGCCCGCTGGAGGTGTATGATCAGGTGCGGCGTGGCCGCACCGTGGTTCATCGCCTGACCGTGGTCGAGGGTCTGACCGTGGCCCAGATCGTCGCTTTGGTCCAGGCCGAACCGGCGCTTTCGGGCGAGGTGGCCGAGTGGCCCGGCGAGGGCAGTCTGCTGCCCGATACCTACCACTTTTCCCTGGGCGATAGCCGGGCCGGTCTGCTCCAGCGCATGCGCGGGGCCATGGCCGGCACGTTGGCCGAGCTGTGGTCGGCGCGGACGCCGGGCCTGGGGCTGGAGAGCCCGGCCCAGGCGGTGGTGCTGGCCTCCATCGTCGAGAAGGAGACCGGTCTGGCGGCCGAACGGCCACGCATCGCCGGAGTCTTTTACAACCGCTTATCTGCTGGCATGCGCCTGCAATCGGACCCCACGGTGATCTATGCCCTGACCGGGGGCAGGGCCAGCCTCGGCCGGCCGCTGACCCAGGCCGACCTGCATGTGGACTCGCCGTTCAACACCTACCAGGTCGCGGGCCTGCCGCCGGCTCCCATCGGCAATCCCGGTCGCGCTTCGCTTCAGGCGGTGCTGGCACCCGAGCGTCACGACTACCTCTATTTCGTCGCCGACGGCAGCGGCGGTCATGCCTTCGCCCGAACCCTGGCCGACCACAACCGCAATGTCGCCCGGTGGCGGCAGCACCAGCATTCGGGCGGCGGCGGGTCGTAACCGGCACCGGCGGCATCGTGCTCTTTTTTTTGCGGACCCCGACGCTGACAGACCGCACTCTGACGCGGTGCGATGGCGGCGGCGACAGATGAGGGCGGCCATGCGCTTCCTCAATCCCAGGCCCGATTACGCCTTCAAGAAAATTTTCGGGTCGGAGGCCGGCCGCGACACGAAATTGTCCAGGCCCTGGCGATCGCCAACAAGGCCGGCCTGAGCGTCGACGAACTGGAGGAGCAGGTGCGGCGCGAAATGTGGGTCGGTGTCCAGAAGGTCATGCAACTCAACTCGGAGGCGGCACGGCCGAAGGGGCTGGCCGAGGGGCGGGTGCCGGGACTGACCGAGGGACGCGCCATCGGCCTGTCGGCGGCGTCGCTCCGTTTCCTGACCCGTCGCTTCGCTACGGTGTCTCCCGCCGTCCGGGACCGCATCGACTTCGCCACCGCCCGGCAATTTGGAGGCCTGGTTCGACGCTGCCATGGAGGCCCCGACTTTGGACGACGTCTTCCGGTCCTGAAGCGACGATTCTGCCCTGCGGCCGGCGCTTGCTTTTGTGCCGGTGTTCGGTTATCAAAAGACGGGCGGGCGGGTGTAGCTCAATGGTAGAGCAGAAGCTTCCCAAGCTTACGACGAGGGTTCGATTCCCTTCACCCGCTCCAATCAAATCAAGCTGTTAGCCAGCGACCCTCGAATAATTCTGGATTTTTTGGCACAATTCGGCACGTTGGCCGAGTCACAAGGGCCGGGCCGGATTATCAGCGCGCCTCTGCCTGGGCGCCCCTTGGGTCCGGGGGGCCGGCGGCGCGGGTCAGTCCTTGACCGCGCAAACTGTCACCTGGATCGGCGGGCGGGTTCAGACCAGGGCGGGCGACAGATTCGCGCTGAAGTCGAACTCGCAATCGCCGCCGCCCCCGCCACCCCGTCGATCACCGAGGCATCGACGGAAATCCGGGGCAGCAAGGCCGCCACATGGTCGGAAACCAGACGGGAGCCGGAGTCCGCCCGGAGCCGCCACTCTCCGGTCCGGGCGGTGACCCTGCGACGGGTGGCCGGATCGAGAATTTTCTTTCCTTTCCTCTGGGATGAAGACGGATCGACGCCCAAAGCCGCCGTGACCTCGTCCGGGGTCAGGTCATCGCCCTTTTAGCCGAAACATCCGACAGCAATTTTGAAATATGGTCAGAAACCAAGGGTGATCTCGACTCTGCCTCTAACCGCCATAGACCGGTCTTTATCCCTCCCCGAACCGTCCCTGCGATACTGAACCCCACGCAAACCTGGGAGCCGGATGCCGTAATCGGGCCCCTCAGGTTCTGGACGGGAGCGGCCCGTAAGGGCCGTCCCTGCCTCACCGGCGAAGCTCCCATGGGTCATTTCCCCGGTTCCGGTTACCCGAGGCCGGAGCCCGCGATGATGCCGAGGGCCAGGCGGTCCAGGTCGGCGGCCTCTGCGGCGCCGGGCGCGCGGCCGGCGTGGGTGATGGTTGCGGCCAGGGTGGCCAGTGCCTGGTGGCGGGCATCGTCGGCGGCGAAGGGGGGAATCTTCAGGGTTTCGATGACGCCCGCGCCCAGGCTGAGCGCCGCGCCACAGGCCGACACCGCTTCGGCCACGGCGGGGGCGTTGAGCAAACCGGTGAGGTAGGCCGCCTCGTCTTCTCCGCTCACCGGCACGAAATAGAGCTTGTGGTCGGGCACCACCACCCGCGGCCCCAGCACGTCATCAAGGACGGGTCCGAGATAGGCCGCGCAAAAGCGGCTGGAGATTTCCCGCCACAACACCTTCCAGGGGGCGAAGGTGTAGGGGCCGGTGCTCCAGATCGACCAGAACGGCTGGCCCGACTGATAGCGGCGATAGCTGGCCCGCCGGCCCAACTCGGCCTCGAAGCCTTTGAACCAGCCGAAGGTCCGGGGACAGCGGTCGGGCAGGGCGGGGTCGCCGTGCATGCCGCGCTGGGGCACCATCACCCGCAATTCGGGCTCGACCACCGCCCGGAACGGCGACAGGCCACGGCCGCGCAGCAGGGGGAACAGATGCTCGTCCTCCACCACCGCGGCGACCCGCGGCACGGCGGCGGTGCGGCCCAGTTCCGGTTGGTTGGCGATCTCCACCAGACCCGGCGCCGGGCCGACGGCGACCCGGACGAAATAGATGCCGTTGCGGTCGGTGGTGACACCCTTGCGGGCGCGGTAGCCGGCGGGCGCGGCGGCATCGAACAGGTGCTGCCACAGGGCCTGTTGCCCGACGCTGCCCTTGAGCCACGGGCCGTCGTCGGGGGCGCCGGGCAGCGGCCGGGCCAGCAGCTCCTGCACCCGGGTTGCCGCCTGGAACCCGGCGCCGTCGCGGGCGTCGCCGCCGGCAGCGCCCTTGGGCACCGCCGGCAGGCGGACCCGGTAGGGCACCGGGTAGCGGGTGGCGCCGCCGGCCTCGAGCAGCAGCAGCGCCGGATGGTTGGAGACGCCCTCGAAGGGGGCCAGCGCCTTGAGGTCCTCGACCATCAGCACCCGGCAGGCGCCCACCGGTTCGGGCACGATGAAGCGCCGGAAGCCCCGTCCCGACGGGGTCGAGAACAGGCTGGCGGTGAGGTAGAAGGCCATCCGGCCGCCGGGCCTGAGCCAGCGGGCCGGCGCCGCCAGGGTCACGGCCGCTGCCAGGTCGGCTTCGATGCCGCCGACATAGTGATCGCCGTCCAGCAGGCCAAGCCCGGTCGCCACCGGCTTGATGGCGGCGGCATAGGCCGGCGGCAACTGGCTCCAGCGGACCCAGGGCGGATTGCCGGCCAGGTGGCTGACCCGGGGAATCGCCGCGGCCGCGGCGGCGTCGGCGGCGGCTTCGGGCCAGTCGCCGACCGGCCTGGGCAGGGTCAGCGCGCAGGCCAGATAGACCGGCAGGCGGACCGGCCGCGACGGCTGGAAACGCCCGGCCAGCGCCACCACCAGCGATGCCTTGGCCGCCTGTACCGCCAGCGGATTGAGGTCGATGCCAAAGAGCCCGTCGAGCAGGGCCGCGGCCGGAGCGGCCCCGGACTCCGCGGCCAGCCGCCGCCGCAACGCCTCCAGCAGAAAAACGCCGCTGCCGCAGGTGGGGTCGAGTAACGGGTCCGGGCTCTGCCAGCCCAGCACATCCAGGGCGTGGGCGGCGAGCCCGGGCGGGGTGTAGACCTCGCCCAGGGCGTGGCGCAGTTCGCGCGGCACCAGCGCCTGATAGACGCCGGTAAACAGGTCGCCGGCCCAAGGGGCGTCGGGGTGGCCAAGCCCGGTGGCCGCCACCGCATCGGCGACGGCAATCATCACCCCGGCCACCACCGGGGCCAGCCTGGCCGCCGCCGGTCCCAGGGCGATCCAGTCGAACAGGTCGGGGCTGGTCATGCCGGCGATTCCGGCGGCGGCGAAGGGGGCACCCGAGTCGACCCAGCGCAGGCGGGCCATGGCCTCGCCGGTGGTGCCGGTCAGCGTCGTCCCAATCCCGGGCAGGACCGAGGCCGCCACCAGCTTGGCGGTGAGGGCCAGGGCCGAATGGAGAGCGAACAGGGTTTCCGGGACATGGCCGGCATAGTCGCGGCCATGGGCCGCCCCCTGAAGCTCCAGGCTGCTCCGGAGGCGGTCGCGGCGAATGCCCACCGCCTGACCGAACAGCCGTTGCCACGCGGCGAACCGCGATCCGGCGGCCGGCACCGCGTCGAACAGTCCGGTCAGCAGGGCCTGGCCAAGGGTGGTGGCGGGGGACAGGAAGGCCAGGGGCGTTGCCCCTGGACCCCAGGGCCGGTGGTCCCGGACCCCGTTAACTGTTGCGGACCCGGCGGACGAAGGCATCGACCTCTTGCCGCAGACGGTCGGTCTGGCGTGCCAGTTCCTTGGTGGCGCCAAGGACGCTGCCCGCCATGTGGCCGGTTTCGCCCGCCGCCTGGGTCACACCGCTGATGTTGCTCGACACCTCGCGGGTGCCGGTGGAGGCCTGCTGGACGTTGCGCGCGATCTCCCGGGTTGCGGCCCCCTGTTCCTCAACCGCCGAGGCAATAGTGGTGGTGATCTCGCTCATCCGCTGGATGGTGCCGGTGATGCCCTTGATCGCGTCCACCGCGGTTCCGGTCACCGCCTGCATCTGTCCGACCTGGCCCTGAATGTCGTCGGTGGCCTTGGCGGTCTGGTTGGCCAGGTTCTTCACCTCCGAGGCCACCACCGCGAAGCCCTTGCCGGCTTCTCCGGCGCGCGCCGCCTCGATGGTCGCGTTCAGCGCCAGCAGGTTGGTCTGGCTGGCGATGTTGTTGATCAGCCCCACCACCTCGCCGATCTTTTGCGCCGCTTCGGACAGCCCGGCCACGGTGACGTTGGTCTTGTTGGCCTCGTCCACCGCGACGCCGGCAATCCGCGACGACTCGCTGACCTGCCGGCTGATCTCGTTCACCGAGCTGGACAGTTCCTCGGTCGCCGCCGCCACCGTCTGGACGTTGGAGGTCGCCTGTTCCGCCGCCGCCGCCACCGCCACCGCCTGCCGGTTGGTCTGGTCCGCGGTCGCCGAAAGCCCCTGGGCATCGGCCTGAAGCTGGGTCACCGCCTGGGACAGCGCCTCGACCACCGCCCGGACCGAGCTTTCGAAGCCGTCGGCGAGTTGGTTCATGGTCCGCCGCTTCTCTTCCACCGCCGCCTTTTGCTGGCGCTCGCGGTCGGCCGCCATCTCGCGACGTTCCAGCCCGTTGCGCTTGAAGGTATCCAACGCCGCGGCGAGCCGGCCGATCTCGTCGCCCTGGCCAAGCCCCGGAACCTCGGCGTCGAGGTCGCCGCCGGCCACCGCCGTCATGGCGCGGGTGACGCCGTCGAGAGGCCGCGAGACGCCAACCACGATGACCCACAGCCCCAAAGCCAGGAACACCAGAATGCCGCCGGCCGAAACGCCCCAGAGCAGCGTGGAGGCCTCGTCGTAGGTGCGGTCGGCCCGGTCATTGGCCTTTCCCTGAGTCTCGTCGTTGCGCGTGACGATCTGGGTCAGCAGATCGAGAATCTGGTTGTCGATGGTTGCCCCCGAATGCATGGCCTTGAGCAGGTCGTCGTTCTGATGCTGGTCATAGAGCTGGTCGGCCTTGGTCTCGATGCCGCGATACTGGGCGATCAGATCCTTGATCCTGGCCATCAGGCTGCGGCCTTCGGTGGTGACCAGCGCGTCACTCAACTGGTTCAGGCCGGTGGTCAGCCGCTTGTAGGCGCCATCGGCATCCTTGCGGCCTTGCGCGACGATTTCGGGGGTGGCGTCAGCGCGAATCAGGGTTTCGGTGCTGCGGAACCATGTGACCAGTTCGACCTGGGCGGTGAAGGCCAGCTCGAGCTTGGTGGAGGCTTCGTTGGCTTCGCTGGCGGCCCGATGGATGCTCGACAGGCTGGAAACGCCGACTCCGGCCAGGACCACGGCCAGCGCGGCAAGCATGATCACGGTTCCGATCATTTTGGTTTTCAGGGATATCATGACGGTGATCCTTGGTGATCGAGACGGAGGGCGATCGGGACAGGGGGTAATCGGGGCGGGGGTCGGAGGGCGTTGGGAATCGCGCCGGACGTGCGGTACCAGGTGGGTGTGGGCAGGGGCGGGGGCGACCAGGGGTGGGGGCGGCGGGATGCGCGGCGATTATAGGAACCGGCGCGCGACGTCGCAAAATAAACAATTGCTTCGCCAATAAATACAGTCCGGTGGCGGGGCTTCCGTCACGGGTCATGGCCCCGCGGGCGGAACGGCGCCAGGGGCCGGAGCCAGGGCAAACCGCGGTCGTTTCAGTGCGTTGCGTCGCTCCAGGCCAACCCTCGGTCACGCTGCGGGCGGGCGACGGAACGTTTGCGTGTGCCGCGGGGGCCGGTGGTGCCGCCGTTCCGCCCGCGACCCCGGAGCGACTCACGGCGGGTCCGGGTCACGGCGGGTCCGGGCAAAAGGCAAGGCGAGGCGACGCACCGGCCGGGATTCGAAGTCGGTTCCAGGAACGCCTGACCTCGGACCATTCCGGCTCATCGGTTCCGGGAGCGGCGCCGGCGGTGGAGTCCGCGGTCGGCGGCCGGTAAAAGACGCGCGGCATATCCGCGGTTAATGACCACTTTTGATTGATACCAAGATCAGGATGATCCAGGAGGTAGGCATAGAGATACAGGAAGTCGCAGAGGAACGGCGCGGCTGCCGCGGCCCCGGTCGCCTCGGGGTTGGGAGCGGGCACGGCCCCGGACACCGCCGGAATCAGCCGCTCCAACTCGTCATGATTGAGATAGCGGTCGTGCTTGGGTTCGGCAGTGGTTGGGTCGACCACGCCGAGACGATGTTTCAGGGCGTTGATTTCACTGACCGCGGCTTCCCTTCTTGCCTCTTCCCGTTGCGCCGCGGCATTCATCAGCGGCAGGCCAATGAAAGGAAAATAGACCAGGGCCGAAAAGATCAGGAAGAGTATCAACTGCCGGCGATCGTGTTTTACCCTGAGGATGATTCCGATATTGACCAGGGCGTAGATGAGGGTGCCGGCGATAATCCAGAGCGTCGTAAACATGGCCGAAGTCCTTCAGGTTCCCGGATCAATGCGGTTGGGCGGTCAACTTTCCGATGGTGCCGGCCATCAGCGCGAGATGTTCGCTGTCCATCGGGAACTGGAGCCGGGTGCCCTTGTCGGCGATGCCGGCGATTCTCGCCCGGATCGGTTGTGCGAAGCCTTCCAGGGTTACGGCCACCTGACTGCCCAGCGGACGGTCGATGATCGCCTCGAGCCAGGCGCCACCCACCGAAATCTGTCGGGCCCGGGTCTGCTGGGCGCGGCCGTCGACGGTCACGGTGGCCCCGATATTGATTTCCAGCCGCTCGAATTCGTTCTTGGTGCCGGCCTCCTTGATGGCCAGCAGGAAGTCCTTGACTTCGACGCTGAGCTTTTCGGATTGGGTGGCCATCGAACCTGACGCCTGGTTGACCTGGAGCGAGGCGTCGCTGGTCTGGTTGGCCGAGGCGCGGACGGCGATCATGCTGTCGGAAATCTGCCCGGCGCCGGTGGCCACGAACTGGATGTTCCGCGAGATGCCTTCGGTGGCGCTCTGCTGTTCGGTGATCGCGGCGGCGATCTCGCCGCTTGACCGGTGGATCTGGTCGATGGTCTGGCTGATGGCGTCGACGGCGGTGACGGTGTCGCCGATGGATTTCTGAATCTCCTGAATTTGTGCGGTGATGTCGACCGTCGCGCGCTGGGTCTGTGCCGAGAGCGTCTTGACCTCGCCCGCCACCACCACGAAACCCCGTCCGGCCTCTCCCGCCCGTGCCGCCTCGATGGTCGCGTTCAGCGCCAGTAAATTGGTCTGGGTCGCGATATTCGAGATGATGCCGATGATGTTGCCGATTTTCTCGGAGGCGCTGCGCAGCAGCGAGACCCGCCGGACCACCTCCCGGGCCTGGGCGGCGCCGCTTTCGGCGACCGATGCCGAGTCATCGATCAATCGGCTGATCTCGTTGATCGAGGCGGTCAGTTCCTCGGAGGCGGCGGCCACCGCGTCGGCGTTGAGCCCGGCCTCGGCGATGGCGTTCATCACGATGTCGATCTGCCGGTTGGTTTCACTGACCACGCTGCGCATGGACTGCGCGGTGTTCGCCATGTCGGCGGAGGCCACCGAGAGCGAGGAAAACACCCCGGAAACGCTCGAGCCGAACATGTCGATCAGCTCTTCGGCCTCCTTCTGGCGCCGCTCCTTGGCCCGGTCCTCGCCGGCCTGGATCGCCTTCAGCATCTCGTTTTCCAGGGCGTGGTCCCGGAAGATCTCCACCGCGCGCGCGATATCGCCGACCTCGTCGCGGTTCTCCAGGGCCGGCACCGGCACCGTCAGGTCACCTTCGGCCAGCAACATCATGGTCGAGGTCATTCCGACGATCGGTCGGATGATGCCGCGCGCGATGACCCAGGCGATCAGACCACCGATCACCAGACTGAACAGCAGGACCCCGATCACCACCTCCATCATCGTGGCCACGGTGTGGTCGACATTGTCCTGAATGTCCTTCAGGCGCTGGCGCATCCGGGACGATAACACCGACGAGGTTTTGATGAAGCCTTCCGCCAGTGCGGGGAGGGTGGTGGTGGCCAGTGTTTTGTAATCGGTGATGATCGGAACCAGCGTGGCAAAGCCCTGGTCGTAGTCGAGGCCGAATTTGGCGATCCGGGACAGCTTCGGTTGCAACGGCTGGGCATCGGGCAGCGCCAGCGCCGCGGCCATCGCCTGATGGAAATGCTCCATGTGGGGCTTGATCTGCCCGGCGTCGCTCAGGGCGCCGCTGACTTCGAATTTGGCGTTTGCGGTCCGCGCCGCCCAAATTTCCTGTTGCGCCTGACCCAACCACGCCGCCAGGTCATAGCTGCCCCCGGCCAGCGCCGTCTTGACCATCGGGGCAAGGCCCAGGGCGACGGCGTCGGCGTTGCTGTCGGTTCCGGTTTCCACCAGCCAGTCCCGCCGTTCCCGGTAATCGACCGCTTTTTTGAATCGGTCGACGTAAAGAGAGAGCTGGCCTTGAAGCTCCGTGAGCGTCGCCCGAAAGTCCTGGTCGGTCAGCGTGGCGCCGCAGCGATCAAACTCGCCTTTGATCTGGTCGATTAAATGGTCGGCTGCCTTCAAATCGTTAGCGGTTCCGGTCGTAATATAGGTGAATATCTGGCCCCGCAATGCGACGATATCGCGCTCGATTTCCTGAATGGTCGAGACATTTCGGGCTTCCCTGATCAGTAAACCCTGTTGGCCCTCAAAGTAATTAACCACGACCAGACCCATGGCGCCGATGCTCAGGATGATAAGCAACATAATGGCGAATCCGGAATATATTCTCGTGCCGATTTTTAAATTACTCATCCTTGGAGACCTCCCGGCGGCGCGTGCAGTTGGCAGCCTAGCATAAGGTGCCGTCGGGTGTTAACCAAGAAAGGGCAGTATCCGACCCGGCAATAATGGGCGTCCGGGTGTGCGCCGCAGCATAATCCGATAGGGCGCGTCGATTTTTTTGCCACCGCCGGTGATCGGCCGGCCTCCGCAAGGGTCCGGGAGCGCGGTTTGAGTGTGACCGGCACCGGGGCTTCTTCGGTTCAAGGTGTGCCTGTTGTTCCGAATCTCCCGTTAAGGGGACGGTTTGTCGCGTCGCCGCCGCCACCGCTTTGTCGCAGCGCGCCGATCGGTTATGATATCATTCGATAAGCTATGAGAGGTATTGCAGAAGGCATCGATCATGCTCGACAGTATCCCCTCCAGCGGCACGCCGAAGCCACCTGTCGCAACCAGCACGGCACCGGCCGGCCGGCACTCGAGCGCGGTACCGAAGGTGCCGGCTGCCACCGTGTCCAGGGAAGCCGTCGTCGTCTCGATCACGACCACGCTGGTCAATGCCGCCGTTGCGGCGCCGGCCTCCGCCCCGTCGGCCCCGTCCGCGCCGTCCATTGAAAGCCAGCCGGCCTTTACCCAGCCGGGATCCGATACCTCGAATCCGGCCGACCAGCAGGCCGAGCGCGGCCTTCAGGCGCTGTCTCAAATGGACGGCGCCAAGGTCAAGGCCGACGGCATCATGAAGGACTTCTTCCGGGAAAAGCTGGATGGGTTGCAAAAGCAGTTGTTGGTGTTGCGCCTGATCGGCACGAACCCGTTGGACATCGCCAAGGGCTCGGTCGGGATCGCCCGGGAGGTCGCCAAGACCGTCCGCGACTATGCCGCCGACACCATCGACCAGAACAATGCCGGGGGTGGCGGCACCGGCGGTTCCGGGAGCACCGACAGTTCGGGGACTTCCAGTGCCGCCGCCACCAGCGCCGGCACCGGCACCGACACGACCACGATCACCGCTCAACAGGCCCGGCAGCAGGCCGGGAAGCTACAGCAGGAAGCGGCAAGCGCACCGCTTGGTTCCGACCCGGGGTTCGGTGATCCGCCGGGCGCGCCGACCGATCCTGACGATCGCTTTTTTTACGACGCTTACCGGTTGTTGGGGCAGGTCAAAAAGACGTTGGTCGACGCCCAGCGTGTCGACATCGGTCTGCACGGCAGCAGTCACGCCCAGGCGTTCAAGAAACTGAATCAACGGGAGACCACCCTCGAGCAGACCGTCACCGACGCCTATGTGGCGATGAAGACCGGTGGCGATCTCAAGGCCGTCGATGCCGCGATCTCTGCCGGTTCCCCCGATTCCGGCGCGTCTTCGGACGTCAACATCCTGGCCTGATCGCCTGGGACACAAGCGCCGCGGTCTTCACGCTGCGATCCCCGCACTCCCAGTCAATCAGCTCCCCGGTGGCGTGGTTGTTTGCAGGAAAGCGACATTATACCCCCTAACTCTCTTCATACTCCCTAACCCTCTTCGTCACGGCCGCTCCGCTCGGCGACTCGAGAGTATCGCTCATCCATTCAGTGGCCACAATCCCCTCTTGCGGCCGTTGCGGCAGCCAGAGCGGGTCAAACCTCCATGTATCTCTACCGAAGACTCTCGGGGGCAAAGCCCCCAATAGGTCATCCTCCACACCCGCTGGTATTACGTGACCACGTCCGGCACGGTGCGGCCGGTGTGGCGGGTGATTCCGGCCAGTTCGGCCGCGGTTGCCGCAAGCTCTGCCAGCGCCACGGTGGCCTCGGTGTCGTGATCGGCCGGGTCGGACCGGTGCCGTTCCAAATAGACCCTGAGGGTGGCGCCGGCGGTGCCGGTGCCCGAAAGCCGATAGACGATTCGCGCCCCGTCCTCGAACACGATCCGCACCCCCTGGCGCTCGCTGCGGCTGCCGTCCACCGGATCCACATAGGCGAAGTCGTCGGCGGCAAGCACCCGGCGCCCGCCAAGGGTGCAACCGGGCAGTTGCTGAAGAAGCGCCCGCAACTCCGCGATCAGGGCGTTTGCACCCGCGGTTTCCACCGCCTCGTAATCATGGCGGCCATAAAAGGTGCGGCCGAAGCGGCGCCAGTGCTCGCGGACGATCCCGGCCACCGACAGCCGCCGGCCGGCCAGCACGTTCAGCCACATCAGCACCGCCCACAGGCCATCCTTTTCCCGGACATGGTCGGAACCGGTGCCGAAGCTCTCCTCGCCGCACAGGCTGATCCGGCCGGCATCCAGCAGCGAACCAAAGAATTTCCAGCCGGTAGGGGTCTCGTAACAGGGAATGCCCAAGGCTGCGGCAACCCGGTCGGCGGCCTGGCTGGTCGGCATCGAACGGGCGATTCCCTTGAGCCCGCCGGCGAAGTGGGGCACATGCCCGGCGTTGGCGGCCAGCACGGCCAGGCTGTCGCTGGGCGAAACGTAGAACTCCCGCCCAAGGATCATGTTACGATCGCCGTCGCCGTCCGAGGCCGCCCCGAAGTCGGGGGCGTCGGGGCCGCTGAGACGTGCCACCAGTTCGGCGGCATGGACCAGATTGGGGTCGGGATGATGGCCGCCGAAATCCTCCAACGGCACCCGGTTGATCACGGTTCCGGGGGCGGCGCCCAGCCGGTGCTCGAGAATCGCCACGGCATAAGGACCGGTCACGGCATGCATGGCGTCGAACACCATGCGAAAGCCGTCGGCGAACAGCCGCCGGATCGCCGGCATGTCGAAAATCCCATCCATGAGAGCGGCGTAGTCGGCGACCGGATCCACGATCTCGACGGTCATGCCGCCCAACCGGATTTCCCCGTCGTGCCGCAGGTCAAGGTCGGGCGCGGCCAGCAGGTGGTAACGGTCGATCCCCCGGGAGCGGGCGTAAAAGCCCTCGGTCAGGGCTTCAGGAGCCGGACCGCCGTTGGCGCCGTTGAATTTGATGCCAAAGTCGCCGTCAGGGCCGCCGGGATTGTGACTGGCCGACAGCACGAAACCGCCGGCCGCGCCCCGCCGGCGGATCAGGTGAGACGCCGCCGGCGTGGACAGGATGCCGCCACGTCCGACCACCGCCCGGGCCACGCCGTTGGCCGCCGCGATCTTCAACAGGGTCTGAATCGCCGTCACATTGTAGTAACGCCCGTCGCCACCCACCACCAACAGCCCGCCCGCCAGCTCCGGCACACAATCAAAGACCGACTGGATAAAATTCTCCAGGTAGTTCGGCTGCCGGAACACCGTCACCGCTTTGCGCAACCCCGAAGTGCCGGGGCGCTGGTCATCGAAGGGCGTGGTGGGGTGCGTATGCACGGTCATGGCGGCTCCTTGACAAACGGGATGGACAAGCGGGATGGACAAGCGGGATGAGGAAGCCTGTGATGGGCAGGGCAGCGGGTGGACCATAGCAGAGGCTGACGCCATCGGCGACGCCGGCCCGCGACACCCCCGGCCCGCGGCTTTGGCGATCTCCGGAGCCGTGCGGTCGCTCGACAGAATCGGGGTTTTGAGGCATATTTTATCGGGGCAGGATGCCGGCCTTTGAACGCCGGCGCCGGTGGGTGCGATCAGGCGTCGGGAACGGTGGGGACGGCACGGCCCCCGGGGGATGCAGCAATGGCCGAAATTCTGGTGGTTGAGGACAATTCAGCGGTACGGTTGGCTTACCGGCTGTTGCTGAAGACCGCAGGCCACAGCGTGACCGAGGCGGTAAACGGCGACGACGCCATTGCCAAGCTGGAGCAGGCGCCCTTCGATCTGGTCATCACCGACCTGTGGATGCCCGGGACCGATGGCTTTCAGGTGATCGCAGAGGCCAAACGTCACCGCCCGGAGACCCCGGTGCTGGCCGTCACCGGCGGCGTTCTGGGGACGGCGGCCCAGGATCCGGCGCGCCGGGCAACCCGCGCCGGTGCCGACGCCGTGATCGAAAAGCCGATGCTGGGAGAAGGCATGCTGTCTGCGGTCAACGCGCTGATCGGCGACGCGGAACGCCGGCCCGCGGCCATCCCGGCGGCATGACCGCCCCGGGGCAAGGAACCCGGAACCTGCGGTCAAAATTCTTGACGCCCTCGGCACCGGACCGGTAAAAAGCGGACCGGCGTGGTGATTTGAACGACCGGCTTGCGGGCTACGCCGTGGAATTGAACCGCTAAAGAGGTCCGAGCCGCTCCCCGGCGCCTCGACTCGATCGGTCGAGGGGCAAGGCGGCCGGCAATCCCGCGATTTCGGCGGGAGCCCGGCAGAAAGGATGGCGGCACCAATGCCCAACAGGACTTTTACCAGAATCAATGCGTTGTTTTCGCGGCCTCAGCGGGCGTCCCTGCGTCCGCAATCGCGGCTGATCCATGGCGGCTCGTTGCGTTCCGGCTTCGATGAAACCAGCGAGGCGATCTTCCAGACCTCGGGTTACGTCTATCGCAGCGCCGAACAGGCCGAGTCGGCCTTTGCCAATGACGGCGAGCGTTACGTCTATTCGCGCTTCCGCAATCCCACCGTTGCCATGTTCGAACAGCGGCTGGCGCTGTACGAAGGCGCCGAGACCGCCTTTGCCACGGCCAGCGGCATGGCCGCGGTGTTCGCGGCGCTGATGAGCCGGCTCAAGGCCGGCGACCGGCTGGTGGTGTCGCGGGCGCTGTTCGGTTCCTGCCTTTACATCGCCAATGATCTGGCGCCGCGCTTTGGCATCGAGACCGTCATCGTCGATGGTACCGACCTTGACCAGTGGCGGGACGCCCTTTCGCGACCCACCGCCATGGTGTTCCTGGAGACCCCGTCCAATCCGACGCTGGAAATCATCGATGTCAAGGCGGTGTGCGACCTGGCCCATACCGTCGGCGCCATCGTGGTCGTGGACAATGTCTTCGCGACGCCGGTGCTGCAACGGCCGTTGTTGCTCGGCGCCGATGTGGTGGTCTATTCGGCGACCAAGCACATCGATGGCCAGGGCCGCTGCCTGGGCGGCATCATCCTGTGCGACAAGGCTTTTGGCGAGATCGTCCATCCGTTCCTGCGCCATACCGGCCCCGCCCTCAGCCCGTTCAACGCCTGGGTGCTGTTGAAGGGGCTGGAGACCATGGAATTGCGGGTCCGGGCCCAGGTGGCCAACGCCGAACGTCTCGCCCGTTTTCTCGAGAGTCACGGGAAGGTTGATCGGGTGCTGTATCCCGGCTTGCCCAGCCATCCCCAATACGATCTGGCCCAGCTTCAAATGGCCGGCGGCGGCCCCCTGATCGCCTTCGACGTCAAGGGCGGCAAGGCCGGGGCGTTCCGCGCGATGAATGCCCTGGAACTGGTCCTGATTTCCAACAATCTCGGCGATTCCAAAAGCCTGATCACCCACCCGGGGACCAGCACCCATCAACGCCTGACCGAAGAGGAACGCCTGCGGGTGGGCATCAGCCCGGGCACGGTGCGGCTCTCTGTGGGGCTTGAGGATGTCGAGGATCTGATGGAAGACTTCGACCGGGCGTTGGCGCTGGTGTAAGACCGGTGAGCGTAAGGAAGGACCCAAGGGGGCTTTGCCCCCTTGAACCCCCACCAGGAACCTGTCGTCCCTGGACCCGCGTGACGTCATGGGGTCCTGGGGCCGGCCGGCCCTTGGTGGGTCCAGCAAAGCCCTGACCGGCGATGGTCGGGCGCATCCCGCCGCAACCCTGGATGACCGCCGAGCCGTCCCGGCGGGTGTTTGAGGCACTGGGAACGGCCCGGTTCATCGGCGGCTGCGTGCGTGATGCGCTGGCCGGGCGGCCGGTTGCCGACATCGACATCGCGACGCCGCTCCGGCCCGAGACGGTAATGGCGCGGCTGGCGGCGGCGGGGATCCGGGCGGTACCGACCGGAATCGCCCACGGCACGGTGACGGCGGTGTTCGCCGGAACCTCCCTCGAAATCACCACCCTGCGCCGGGATCTGGCCTGCGACGGCCGCCATGCCGAGGTGACCTTCACCGATGACTGGCAGGCCGATACCGCCCGCCGTGACCTGACCATCAATGCCCTGTCCTGCGCCGCAGACGGAACGCTTTACGATCCGTTCGGCGGCGTCGCGGATCTGGCCGCCGGACGGGTGCGCTTCATCGGCCGGGCCGAGGACCGCATCCGCGAGGATGTCCTGCGGCTGCTGCGCTTTTTCCGCTTTCACGGTCGCTACGGCCGTCCGCCGCCCGACGAAGAGGCCCTGGCCGCCTGTCGGACACTGGCGCCCCGGCTGCCCGGACTGTCGGGAGAGCGGGTTCGGGCCGAACTGTTCAGGCTGCTGGCCCACGACGGTTGCGCCGCGGTCTGGGACTTGATGGTTTCGGCCTCGGTGATGCCCCACCTGATACCGGCGGCGGTGCGGGTGGATCGCCTGACCGCGTTGGTCAGGCTCGAATCCGCGCTGGAACCCGGCCCGGCCGACCATCGCGTGGCCGACGGTCATATGGCCGGCGATCGGGGGGTAAGGCGGCTGGCGGCACTGCTGGACACCGACCGCGCCGGGGCCGGGGCGGCGGCGCAACGGCTGCGGCTGTCACGGCCCGAGCGGGAGCGGTTGATCGGGCTGGTCGCCCCCACGGTGCCGGTGAACCTTGCCGAGTCGCCGGCCCGGCTGCGCCGGGCGCTGGTGGCGGTCGGGTGCGCCGAACGGTTTCGCGATCTGGTTCTGCTGGCGGCGGCGACGACGCCGGACAAGCCCGAGTCGACCCCCCAAGCCGTGGTTCCGGTGCTGGCCGTGATCGCCCGTTGGACCGCAACGCGCTTCCCGGTGTCCGGCACCGACCTGCTGGCGCTGGGGGTTCCGGCCGGCCCGGCGATCGGGCGGTGGCTGGCCGATCTTGAGGGGTGGTGGGCCGGGCAGGATTTCAGCCCCGATCGTGACGCCTGTCTTGCCGAAATCGCGCAACGACTGGGAGTGTGACCAACGCTCGGGTCTGCCAAAGAATACCCTTTGGAAACATTGGGTCTTTTCCGTCAAGACCGAGCAGCGCGGGCGTCCTTCGTCCGCCTCTCGGGGCAGGACCAAAACCTGCACGGAATCTGTGAAAATTCTGGTGACGCCGTGTCACCTCCGCGCTACACTGGCCCGCAGCAGAAGAAGGGGCCACTTCGGATAACGAGGTCCCTTCAGGCGTCATCGACCGGACTGTCACCGTTCGCAGTCTTAGACGTCTGTCCAAGCGTATACCTCGAAAGTCTTAACTCGTTTGATGCCCCGGTGCAAGCAAAAAAAACACACCAAAAATTAGTGGAGATCCGGCGGCATTGATCGTAGGTTGGAGACACCAAGAAAAAGACCGCAGTGCAAAAAATAAAAAGAAGGCGGGCGCAATAAAAATACATAAAATGCAACCGTACAAAGCACGTCGCGCGGCCTGAGTTTAGGGAGGAATACAGGACGCCAAGGGTGAACCCCGGGGAACCGTATCGGTTAAGTCCATGTGGCTCGGGGGTGAGACCGGAGGCGGGAGGCCAAGGTACTGATTTCGGGTGGCGGCAAGCCGAGATGGTCGGCTTGCCGTCTTTTTTTGGGCATTTGCCTATTGGTCGGGATCGGCGCCGGTCGCCGGATCGAGGTAGCCGGTAAAGCCGGCGGCTTCGGCGACCAGCCAGGGCGGCCGATGTTCCGCGGCTCGGGCGAACACCGGGCAGTCCGGGTGATGCGCCCCGGGCAGGTAGCCGATGCTCATCAGAAATTCGCCGACCACTTCGCCGCCCATGAAGGTAAAGCGTTGCCGGAACAGGGCCAGCCACGCCGCCTTGTCCCGCGGGTGATGACCGGCCAGCCAGGCGGCGAAGGAACCGGATTCGGCGCGCAACGCCACCAGGCGCCGGGCGTTTTCGATGATGGCGTCGATCTTGCGGCGGTTGCGAATGATTCCCGGGTCGCCCAACAGCCTCAGTCGCTCCGCTTCGCCATAGCCCGCCACCCGGTCAATGTCGAAACCGTCGAAGGCCCGATTGAAGGCATCGCGCTTCTTGAGCACGGTCAGCCAGGACAGCCCGGCCTGATTGATCTCCAGCGCCAGCCGTTCGAACAGGACCCGGTCGCAGGAGACCGGAAAGCCGTACTCCCGCTCGTGATAGGGGCCGTGCCAGGGATGGCCGGGAGCATCCCGGCAGTAGACGATTGCCATGACCCGAGGTTACATCACCGGACCGTCGGTGACCAGGGGGACGGTTCAGGAGGCGCAGGACAGAGCTATCATACCTGCGAACCATATGAATGACCTGTGGGGGCTTCGCCCCATAGGCGCCAGGATACGATGAATCGTTGAAAGGGAACAATTTTGTGGGCTCTGCCCACACCCGCAAAGGGCCGGTCGGCCCTTTGAACCCTTTACCAGGCTACCCCGGTTGCCGCCGGCCGACGCTTTTTCGCTTTGCCCGCCGCCGCTCCCCGACCGCTGAGTCCGGCGACGAACCGACGGCGGGGGCGTTGCTGCCGGGGGTGGTGGTTCCAGTCAGAGCCTGGAGCAGGCGCTCCCGGATGCGTGTCAGTTTGGCGTCGTGGGTGACCTTGAGGCCGTAAACGTCGCGGACATAGAAGACGTCGATAACTTTTTCGCCATAGGTCGAAATCTTCGCCGAAGAAATTTGAAGACCGAGATCGGTCAGAGTCCGGGTCACGTCATAGAGCAAACCCGGACGGTCCTTACCATTGACTTCGATCACCGTGTGGTTGGTGCCGGCATTGTTGTCGATCAGGACCCGCGGCGGGACTTTGAACATGCGGGTACGCTGGGGAATCGCGGGCCTGCGTTTGGCCAGTTCCTGAAGCGGCCGGACCTGACCGGCCAGCGTGTGCTCGGTCATCACCGCCAGCCGCGCCAGTTTCTCGCTGCTGTCGAAGGCTCCGCCGGAATGGGCATCCTGAACCGAGAACACATCGAGGGCCTGACCGTTGCGCAGCGTGAAGATTTTGGCATCGACGATGTTGGCCCCGCTCAACGCCAGCGCCCCGGCCAACTGGGAAAACAGGCCGGGGTGATCACCGGTATAGATGGTGACTTCGGTCACGGCGCGGGCGCGGTCGATCCGGGTGTCGAGGGTCAGCGGCTGGCCGTTCTGTTCGGCCTCCCGGATCAGCCGGGCATGGCGGGCCTGGGTTTCAGTGTCCAGAGACAGCCAGTAGTCGGGCGAACCCTGGGCAACCAGCCGCTCGAATTGCGCCTCTCCCCAGTCGGACAACTCGGTGCGCAGGGCCTGTTGGGCCTGGCGGATGCGGCGCTCCCGGCCTTCGGCGGTGACGCCGCCGGCCAGCACCTCCTCGCTGCGGTGATAAAGCTCACCCAACAGCGTCGCCTTCCAGGCATTCCAGCGGCCGGTCCCCACCGCGTTGATGTCGGCGGTGGTGAGCAGCAGCAGCAGCCGCAACCGCTCCGGGGACTGCACCAGCGCGACGAAGTCCTTGACCGTTCTTTCGTCTTCGAAGTCGCGCTTGAACGCGGTGAACGACATGTTGAGGTGGTAGCGCACCAGCCACGACACGGTCTCGGTTTCCTCGGCGCTGAGGCCCAGGCGCGGACACAGCTTTTCCGCGATCCTGGCGCCCAGCACCGAGTGGTCGCCGCCCCGCCCCTTGGCCACGTCATGCAGCAGCAACGCCATATAAAGCGCCCGCCGGGACGCCAGCTTGTGGATGACCTGGGAGGCCAGCGGCAGTTCGGCGCGACTTTGGCCGGTGTCGATCTTGTGCAGGATGCCGATGGCCAGCAGCGTATGCTCGTCCACGGTATAGGCGTGGTACATGTCGTACTGCATCTGCGCCACCACCCGCCCGAAATCGGGTATGAACCGGCCCAGCACCCCGGCTTCGTTCATCCGGCGCAACGCCTGCTCGGGGTCCTTGCGACCGCAGAGAATTTCCAGGAACAGCCGGTTGGCCTCGGGATCGTTGCGCAACCGGGCCACGCCGCCAAGGCAGCGGGTCAGGGTGCGCAGGGCATGGGGATGGATGTCGAGGCCCCGGGCCTGGGCCACATGGAACAGCCGGATCATGTCCACCGGCTGATCCTTGAACTGGCGCTCGTGGATCAGGTTGAGGCGTTCGCCGTCGAGCCGGAAGCCTTCGATCTCCTTGGCCCGGCCAAGGCCGAGACCCCACATGTTGAACCGCGGCGGTCGCTTGGCATCGGCCTCCAGCGCCGCACAAAAGATGCGGGTCAGATCGCCCACATCCTTGGCGATCAGAAAGTAATGCTTCATGAACCGCTCGACGCTGACCGCACCAGCATGATCGGTGTAGCCCATACGCCGGCCAATCTCGGTCTGGACGTCGAAGGTCAGGCGGTCTTCGGGCCGCCCGGTCAGGTAATGCAGGTGGCAACGCACGGTCCAGAGGAAGTTCTGGGCCTTGGTGAACCGTGTCGCCTCTTCCCGGATCAGCACGCCGCACGTCACCAGATCGTGCAGCGAATCCGCCTGATAGAGGTGCTTGGTGATCCAGATCAGGGTCTGGAGATCGCGCAGGCCGCCCTTGCCCTCCTTGACGTTGGGCTCAAGCACGTAGCGGCTGTCGCCCATCCGGTGATGGCGGTCGTCGCGCTCGGCCAGCTTGGCCACCACAAAAGCCTGGCCGTTGGGCACGATCACTTCCCGGGCCAGCCGCCGCTTCAGGTCGCGCAGCAATTCGCCGTCGCCCGACAGCAGCCGGGTCTCCAGCAGGTTGGTGCGGATGGTGACGTCGGTCCGGGCCTGACGCAGGCAGTCGTCCACCGAGCGCACCGCGTGACCAACCTTCAGACCCAGATCCCACAGCATGTAAAGCATGTACTCGATGATCTGCTCGACCCGCACCGCACGCTTGTAGGGCAGCAGGAACAGCAGATCTATGTCGGACTGCGGGCATAATTCGCCGCGGCCATAGCCACCGGTGGCGGCGATATCGTAAGCCTCGCCGGTGGTCGGGCCGGCGCTGGAAAAAATGGTGTTCTGGGTGAAGTCGGCCAGCGCATGAATCAGGACGTCCATCAACTCGCTGTTGCGACGGACGCATTCTCCGCCCCCGCCGGTGGCTTCGAACTGACGGCGGATTTCCGCCCGGCCGTCGTTCAGTGCCTGCCGCAGCGCCGCCAGCGCCTGGGGCCGCAGGGCGTCGACCTGGCCTTCCCCGTGCTGCTCGGCCAGTTCCTTGAGAATGAGGCCAAGCGCCCGCCGGGTCGGCACCACGGGCGCCACGGGCACCGCCGGCGCTGCCGGCACCGGCTCGGGCACCACCGCCGGATCCGGATCGGCCACGGTGTCCGTGGCGTGCGGAATGAGCATGTTCAGGGTTTCCTCGGTCTGGGTCGCGCGCCCCGGGGGGCAAGGCTCCCTCGAGCCGTTCCCGCCTTCTTGTGATTGGACACAGTTATGACTCAACAATGTTAATGAAGCCTGACTTAAGGCCGTGACCGGCTCCGAAAAGGGGGGCGGGCGAAAACCGCGGTCACCGTGGCGCTGCGCCCGCGCCCTTGTCCTGTTTCCGGTCATCCTTCGGGTCGTCGGGATGGCCCGCCGCCGCCGCCGGCGCCCGGTCGAGTTGGGCGAGCCGCCTCGCCGCGGCCTTGCCGTTGACCGAGTCGGGCTCGCGCCGGATCACCTCGCGCCAGTCCAGCCGCGCCCCGGTGGCATCGCCCGAAAGCGCGTGCAGCGTGCCGCGCAACACCAGCGCCCCGCCGTCGCCGGGCTTGAGCGTCAGCACATGCTCGGTATCGGCCAGCGCCTGGTCAAGCTGGTCCAGCGCCTGCCAGGCTTCGGCCCGATACAGGTAGATGTCGGGCCGGCGGGGGGTGCGCTTCAACACCGCCGACAGGTCCTCGATGGCCTCGCGGTACCGTTTGCCTTCGGCCCGCGCCAGCGCCCGGTCGATCAGCAGGTCGGTGTCGCCGGGCAACCGCTCCAGCGCCGAGGACATCAGCCGCTCGGCCCGGGCGGCATCTCCGGCCCGCAGCCACGACAGACCGGCCCGGTCATAAAGATTCGCCGCCTGCGCCGCGGTCAGGGCGGTGCCGGCGGCCAGCGCCTCGAACGCCTGCCCGGCCGGCGCGAAGTCGCCGTGAAGGAACAGCGCCTCGGCCCGACACAGCCGCGCCGCGTCGCCGCCGCCCTGGTCGAGCCAGGCCTGGGCCGCGGTCAGTGCCTCCGCCGGCGCCTGTTCGGCAAGGCGGGTACAGGCCGGGAAGTCCTTGACGGTGGCGGCCGGGGCCGGGACCGCGGTCAGCATCAGGATCACGGTCAGGAACCCCGGAGCGGCGGGGTTTGCCGGGAAGCGCAGAGCCCCCCGCCAAAGGCCGGCGGCCCCTGGAACCCGGGATTTCTCAAGACTCTTGTTGCGGCTCATGGCGGTCCCTACATCAGTGCCTGACCACCATTGCCTCACGGCGGTTGCCCTTGTCCACCACGAACCTGCCCGGCCGTCTGTTCTGCTTCGGCCTGGGCTACAGCGGGCGGGTGCTGGCCCGCCGTTTGCTTGCGGACGGCTGGGCCGTGGCCGGGACCTGCCGCAGCCAGGGCGGACAGGCGGAACTGGCCGCCCTGGGCATCGAAGCCTTCCGGTTCGAACGCGGCCGGCCGCTGGCTTCGGCCGCGGCGGCACTGGCCGGCACCACCCATCTGCTGGCCGGCATTCCGCCGGACGAGACCGGGGATCCGGTGCTCGACCTTCATGGTGCCGCCGTGGCGGCGCTGATCCCGGCGCCGGCCTGGGCCGGTTACCTGTCGACCACCGGCGTCTACGGCGACACCGGCGGCGCCTGGGTTGACGAGCGCGCGCCGCTGCGGCCGTCGGGCGCCCGGCAGCGGCGGCGGGTCGAGGCCGAACGGGCATGGCTGCGCCTGTGGTCCGAAGACCGGCTGCCGGTTCATGTGTTCCGACTCGCCGGCATCTACGGCCCGGGACGCAGCGCCCTCGATCAGGTGCGGGCCGGCACCGCCCGCCGCATCGACATGCCAGGCCAGGTGTTCGGCCGCATCCATGTGGACGATGTCGCAGCGGTGCTGGCCGCCTCCATCGCCCGGCCCGACCCTGGCGCGGTCTACAATGTCTGCGACGACCGGCCGGCGCCGGCGGCCGAAGTGGTCGGCCACGCCTGCCGGCGGCTGGGCATGACGCCACCGCCGCTGACGCCCCTGGCCGAAGCGAACCTGTCGCCCATGGCCGCGAGCTTTTACCGGGACAACCGCAGGGTACGGAACGACCGGATCAAACGCGATCTGGGCGTGATCCTCCGTCACCCCGACTTCGTCTCGGGGCTCGATCACCAGTTCCTGGCCGAAGAAGGCTCAGCGCCCTTCGGGAAACAACGCGGCCAGCCCCTCGGCGGTGGCGGCTGAGACGCCACGTTCGGTGATCAGGCCGGTGACGAGACGGGCCGGCGTCACGTCGAAGGCGTAATTGCCGACCGGGCTGCCCGCCGGCGTCACGGTGACGGTGGCAAGGCCGCCGTCCCCGGTGCGGCCGGTGATCTCCGACAGTTCGCGACCACAGCGTTCCTCGATGGGAATCTCGCGCACACCGTCCCGCAACCTCCAGTCGATGGAGGGTGACGGCGCCGCCACATAGAACGGCACGTCGTTATCGAACGCCGCCAGCGCCTTCAGGTAGGTGCCGATCTTGTTGCAGACGTCGCCGGTGGCGGTGGTGCGGTCGGTACCGACCAGACACAGGTCAACCTTGCCATGCTGCATCAGGTGGCCACCGACATTATCGGCAATCACCGTATGGGGCACGCCGTGGCGGCCGAGTTCCCAGGCGGTCAGGCTGGCACCCTGGTTGCGCGGGCGGGTTTCGTCAACCCAGACATGAACCGGCAGGCCACGGTCAAAGGCCAGATAAACCGGCGCCAGCGCGGTGCCCCAATCCACCGTGGCCAGCCAGCCGGCGTTGCAGTGGGTCAGGATGTTGATCGGCCGTGCCGGCGTCCGGCCCGCCGCCATTCCCTCAATCAGGGTGCAACCGTGTTCGCCGATCGCCCGGCAGATGGCCACGTCCTCGTCGGCGATGGCCGCGGCCTCGGCATAGGCCGCCTCCGCCCGCGCCGCCGGCGCCAGCGGCGTCAGCCTGGCGGTCATCCGCTCCAGCGCCCAGCGCAGATTGACCGCGGTCGGCCGGGTCGCGAACAGCACCCGGCCCGCCTCGCGCAGAGCCCCATCGTCCGGGGCGACACGCATGGCCAGGGCCATGCCATAGGCGGCGGTGGCCCCGATCAGCGGCGCCCCCCGCACCACCATGGTCCGGATGGCCGCGGCAGCGCCGGCCAGATCCGTGAGCCGGGCCACCGCAAAGGCGTGGGGCAACCGGGTTTGATCGATGACCTCCACCGACCAGCCATCCCCGGCCAGCCAGACGGTCCGGTACGCGCTGCCATCGACTTTCATCCGCCGTCCTCCCGCGTGGTACGGCGGCTTTCTACCACCGAGGCCGCGACGACGGGATGGGTTTGTCCGGCGGCGGCGTAATCAGTTGTGCAGCAGACGTGGCGTCGCCAGCCGCTCGGCGTAGACCCCGCCACCGCCCCGAACCGGCCGGGCGACCGCCGAGGTGCGAAGCGGCGGGCTGTCGGCCCCCTCTTCAAGGATGATCTGGCGCAGCCGTCTCACCAGCAGGTCCATCTCTTCGAGCAGCGGCCGCCCTTCCGAGCGCAGGAAGCCAAAGCCGCGCTTATGGGCGAGCGCGGTCAGTGCCGCCATCTCGGCCTCGGCCTCATCCAGGCGATTCTGCAAACGGGCGATTTCTTGGAAGCGATCTTCGATGATTGGTTGCGGCGTAACCGAACGGTCCTGCCTGTTGCTCAACGCAGTCATGCTGACCCTCTCCTACCCGGCTTCGGGTTAACGTCCGGTGTTGGACGTTTTCACCACGCCGCCGGTTCCTGGAGACGGTACTAGCCCAGGTCACCGGGGCGTACTGTGCTGGCCATCACAGTGGCCGTCCTTCCGATAAAAAGCGACAAAAAAACCGGGATAGAGTGCCGATTTCCGACGCGGTCCGGGGGCGAGGTCTTTGACCGATGGGGCATCGCCCGTTATGCCCCGGGGTCGTGCCGTTGTCTTGATTTTGCAGGGCTCTGCCCCGCACCCGCAAGGAGGCGCGCCTCCTTGACCTCCAAAAACTCAAGGGTTCAAAGGGCCGGCGGGTCCTTTGCGGGTGTGGGCAGAGCCGCGGCGATCTATCCGCGCAACCGCCCCCATCGACATTAGGTACCGGTGCGACGAACCATCTGGTACTGCGAGGGCTTTGGAGGCTTGGCCTGAAAATCCCACACCGGCCAACGGGTTGGTGCGTAATACCGGGTTTCGGTCTTTTCGCCCACGGCCGGCGCGAAGAAGAACTTGACGGCGTAATAAGCGTCCCAGAAGAATTCGCCGGTGCGGATGCCACGCAGAAAGCGACGACAAATGAAGCCAGGATTGGCGAGGATGGCGCGGCGATAGGCATACGCCATCGTCGCCCTGATAGCGTCGTAGCTCAGGTGTTCGTGAGCAAAAAGCGGTGCATCCGTATAAATGAAATAGTCGTCCCAGTTAAACGATCGCACCAAATCCTTACTAACGTATTCGTTGAACATGGCGGTGCCGGGGAAGGCGATGGCAATACCGAATTTCATCATGTCCAGCGGCAGGCGGCGGGCGAATTCGATCGTGTCGGTCATGGAATCCTGGTTATCCGGCGACAGCCCCAGCAAGAAGAACCCGTTGGTGTCGATGGCCGCCTTACGCGCCATGGCGACCGCCTTGCGGCCCTGTTCGATGCTGGCCCGACCACCCTTGCCGAATTCCCGCAACACGCGATCATTACCGGTTTCGAAGCCAAACGAAACGCGGTAGCAGCCGGCGGAGCGCATCGTCTCGAAAAGCCTGTCGTTCGCGCTTTCAACGCGGATGCCGTTGGTACAGCTCCACGCCATATCGATATCGGTTCGCTTGATAGCCTCGCACACGGAGATTGCCCATTCCTGATCCGACGTAAAAATATCATCAGCCAGCATAAATTCTCGAAATCCGAGTGAATGCATCCGCCGCACTTCCTCAGCGCACCGCTCCGGCGACTTCTTGCGATAGCCCAGCGCCATGGTGATTTTGCTGGCGCAGAAATTACATCGGAAAACGCACCCTCGCGAGAATTCTGCCATGGTGACCGGCGGGCGACGACATATCAGCCGCGAGATCTGCATGTATTCCGCCATGTCGTACAGCTCCCAGGCGGGCATGGGCAAGTCATCAAGCGATTCAATGGGCGTGCGGACACCACTGAACCTCACGTCATCGCCCGAACGATAGTACAGACCCGGCACATTCGCCGGGCTTTTACCGTCGCAGATGTCGGCGAAGCTGTAATCGGCCTCGCTAACAAAAAGCAGATCAATCAGACTTTCGCCCATGGTCTCGACCGGCAGCGCAGATGGATGAGGGCCGCCGCCCACCACCAGGATATCGCGCGAGATATCCTTGATCAGAACGCTCATGTCGCGCAATTGGTTCATTAGCGGGGTCGTCGCGGTAATGCCAACGATGTCCGGCGCGTATTTGCGGACCTCATTGTCGATAAACTTCCAATCGTATTGTCGCCAGGAAATATCCAGTATCTTCACTTGGTGACCACGTTCTTTTGCCGTCGCAGCAATCGTGGCAAGGCCCAGAGTCGGATGAATTGGATTTACGATTGCCGCTTTCGCCCCACCATAGCTTGGTTGGTAAGACGGATTTATCAACAAAACCTTGGACATGAACGATCCTGGTGTATATTGCAGCTTCTTTTTGACTGTGGTAGGTCCACGATACGGCGTCGCTTCCGCGAGCAATGGCCTGATGCCATCTCCGCCAAATTAGTCGCGCCGCAGCTTACCCGATCAACCGCCCGATCGTCAAGACGAGGTGTCCGCTATTTTCGGCAGTCTTCCAAATTGCTGTATCGGCAGTGACGATTTGCCCGACCTTCTGCGTTTGATCAAGGACTTGACCGGAACGCGGGACCGCCCCGACCCGAGGTTGGAGAGCGGGAGAGGAGCCGGCCGCACCCTGGCGCCGGAGAACGGTCGCGCCGGGCATAGTCCTGAAACAGGTCTGTGATATGCTGATTTCACGTACCGCCTTGGTGGTACGCAAACGAACTTGTTGCTCAGCGAGTCACCGATCAACAGGCAGAGGTCCCGGGGGCGTCTCGGGGGCGTCTTGGTCTTGCTCAGCCGCCGCCGCCCCGCGTAAACTCGCAGGACATTGGCCGCCGCCACAGTCCGGCGGCTTTCTTTTGCAGGGCGGTGTTTCCATGAAAGAACTGCGCTGTCTCGCTTTCACCGAACTGGAAGTGGCTGCGGCGGTGATCGAACGGCGGCGGAAGTTGCGCGAGGTCCTGCCGGAAGGCTCGATTCAGAAGGTTTCTTATGAAGTGGGGGAAAATGGCGTCTCCGTGACCATTCGGGCGGTCACCGGCGGCGGGCGGGAAAGCGCCATCGTCGTGCCGGAGAACGAAGCGTCGGCGGCGCTGGTCAACTATTGCATGAGCCGCGGCATTCCCATGCCGGCGGTTTCCGACAAGTATCTCCATGTGGTCAATGACGGTCTGACGCTGATCATTACTGTGCGCTTCAACAAGGCGCACAAGGGCGCCTATGTCGGTAGCGAGGACCCGATGGGTCCCGCGGGGGGGCCCGGCGGAAGGATGCGCGGCCTTTAGCACGGCGAAACCGCGGGCGCGCAATCAGCGAAGGGTTGGTTATGGGCGGCCATTTCCGCCGCCAACCCGGCGGCGGCAAGGTCCTGCGCAGCGACGCCCACCGACTTAAAGAGGGTGATCTGGTCACCGGCCGCCAGCGGTTGAACCAGATCGCCGGCGCCGGCCACCGCACCTTCCAGGTCGTCGGTGGCCGCGCCCCGGAAGGCGCCGCGGCGGAAACCGGCGGCAATCTTTTCGGCTTTGTTGAGGTCGCGCCCCCACACCAGCACTTGGCGCAGCGGCAGGACCACCGCGCAGGCTCCGCCCTGCCCCTGCAAGGAGGCCCGCCTGCTTGACCTCGTGACGTCATGGGCTCAAAGTGCCGGCCGACCCTTTGCGGGTGTAGGCAGAGCCCACAAAATCTGACGCACCGGTCTCACACCCGGTACGGAACCACCCGTTCAGCGGGAAATCGCGCGGCAACCCGGGTGCCACGCCCCATCTCACTCTCTATGGTCAGGGTACCGCCATGGAGTTCGATCAAGATACGGGTAATATACAACCCCAACCCGGTCCCCTGCTCGCGACTGGTGTAGGGGCTGCCGACCCGCCCGAACGGCGCCAGAACCCGCTCCAGGTCTTCGGGGGCAATGCCGATCCCGTTATCCTCGACAAAAATCGAGAGCAAACCGTCGGCGTCGCAGGTACAGTTGGTGGTAACGATCCCGCCGGAAAGCGTATACTTGATGGCATTGGTCAGCAGGTTGATCACGATCTGGCGCACCCGCCGATAATCGGCATAAAGCGGGATCATCACCGGCGGCGTCAAATCGCTCAACTGTATCCGCTTTTCGCGGGCCATCTTGCTGACCATCTGCAAGGACGACGAAATCGCCTGGTGGACATCGATAATCTGGCAGTCCAAAGTCACCTTGCCGGCTTCGACCGCGGCAACATCCAGCACGTCATTCACGATGGACAACAGATGCTTGCCCGAATTGTGAATGATTCGGGCATATTCCTGGCAGGTGGCATGGCCCCCGGGCAGGATGTCGTGATCCATCATCTCCGAAAAACCGATGATGGAATTGAGCGGCGTCCGCAATTCATGGCTCATGCAGGCAAGAAAGCTCGACTTGGCCCGGTTGGCCATTTCCGCGGCAATTTTGGCGTCCCGCAGTTCCTCCTCGAATCGCTTGCGATCGGTGATATCCCGCAGCGAGGTCAGCCAGGCGCAATCGTCCCGCCAGTTGATCTCGACCACCCGCATTTCCGCCACCCGCTGCCCGGCGACGTCGATCTCGACCACGCCCCCGCCGACCACGGGAAAGCCGAACTGCTGGTCGACCAGTTCACCGATAGGCCGCCCGAACAGATCCGACGCCGCCGGATTGGCGAACACCACCGTGCCCTCGACATTGACGACCACGATGCCATCGGGATTGGTCGCAATCAAACGGAGCAGACTGCGTTCGGTCCGCTGACGCTGCAACAGGGTGTGAAGCAGTCTTGGAACGATCCGGCGGTCAAGTTTTAACTTGGACAGGTGCTCGGCCTTGTCGCGATAGATAAAGGAATCTGCCGCGAATTCGTTTTCATCCTCACTGAGCACAATGATCGGAATCTCGTCACCGACCACGGGCCGAAGTTGGAATAAAGTCTCGCTGCCATGGCTGTCCGGCAAATTCAGATCAAGAATGACCATATCGAAAGGCTCAGCCTCGGCCACCTTTTTCGCGGCGTCGAGGGTGCATACCCAGTGAACGGCAAAGTCAACGCCCTTGCCATCACTCAAGACTTTTTCGACAAAGCTGGCATCCTCGGGATCATCTTCGACCAACAGCAGCCGGGCTGACTGCGGGATCGTTCTTACCCCCGACTCCAATGCGACCGCCATTACTTCCCCCCGGAGAACATCTTTTGCAGATATTCCCTTTCTTCCCCAAGAGTATAGGTGATACTTCCGGTCAGGATTCCCCCGACACCGTGAAACGTACCCCCAATTTCCATGCCGCGGTCGGTGACCCGGTATTCCCGAATCTGCTTGTCATGCGATGAGCCACGCATCTTGAGCAAGGTGATCGCGCGGTGCATATTGCCCTGAAGTTCGACGTAGCGCAACAGGACAATCGAATCGGTAATCGTCGAGATGTGGGTTTCGGTAATCGATTCACCACCCATCAGCATGGTCGTGGTGTTGGTAAACATCCCGGCGATTTCCCGGTGTTTGATAAAGCTGGTCAGCGCGATAACGAATTCGCGGAACGACTTGATGGTCGACACCCGCTCCAACGCCGACAGGCTGTCGATGGCGATGGCCATCGGCTTGAACTGGTCGATCTCGCGCTGGATCTGGATCAGATGGTCTTCCAGCCCCATAGTCTCGGGGTAGCGGCAGATGATCTTGAGCAGGCCCTGCTGTTCCGAGCGTTCGAAATCGACCCCCCATGAGGTCGCGTTGCGAACCAGTTGTTCGCGATTCTCTTCAAACGCGAACAGGATCACCCGATTGCCGGTCTCGATACCGGCCTTCATGAAATGTGTGACCATCAGAGTCTTGCCGGTACCGGTGGCACCGCTGACCAGAATGATCGAATCGCGAAACACACCGCCCGCGCACATCTTGTCAAATTCGGCATTTCCCGACGAAATCCGAATATTCGAGGATTTTTGTTTGAGTTCGATCGCCGACAGCGGGATGATGGTGACCCCGCTGGTGGGATCAATGGTGAACGGATACTCCCCCTTTTGGTGGGTCGTGCCGCGGAATTTAAGGATTTCGATGGTCCGGCGCCTTTTCTCCTGCTCCAGCGGATTGCGCAGGATGATGACATTGTCGGCCACGAACTCCTCGACCCCGAAGCGGGCGATTTCGCCGTATTCGTGAACCCGCTCGATGGTTATCAGCGAGGTGACGCCAAGATGGCGCATACCCGACACCACCCGGTGTAATTCCCGCCGAACCAGATTGCTGTCCGAGAACTGCGGAAAGATCGCGCCCACCGAATCGAGAATGACCCGCGAGGCCCCGACCTTGCGCACCGCATGCTCGATGCGGGCCAAGAGCGCGGAAAGGTCGTAGGACCCTGCCTCGCAGACCGTCTCTCCGGGCTCGGGCGAGGCATCGACCATGGCCACCCGCCCCTCCGCCAGATATCGACTGATATCCCAACCCAGACTCTCAACGTTCCGGATCAGATCCGCCGGTGCTTCCTCAAAGGTAACGATCACCCCGTTTTCGTTAAACAGGTTGAGGCCGTTGACCAGAAACTGAAGAGCAAAAATGGTCTTTCCGCTGCCGGCGGTGCCCGCCAGCAGAGCGGTCCGCCCCTTGGGAATGCCGCCGTCGGCAATCTGATCAAAACCAGCAATGCCGACCGGCATTTTTCGGACTGTGTCCCTGCCCCCGAGAGTCGTCGTCATAGAATCCCATCCTCGCTATTGCCGGTCTCGAGCGATGCCCGGTCGCTCCGGCCCAACGTCGTGATATCCAGTCCAAGGCCAAACAGCACTTTTCCGCGCTGACTCAAATCACCGATAATTTTTCGGACCGGTCCCGGCGACATTTTTACTAAAGTCGGCGTTGCGAGAATTTTTTCGCGTTCTGCAATTTCGGGATTCTCCAAAATATCTATAACCTCGTATTCGCAAACTCCACTCAGATCGCCTTCACAAAGCCGATACAAATTGGTCACCGCGTGTTGGGAGGCAAGCGAGCGACCGGTAATGAATAATATCAGTTTGCACTTCATTCACGAGCCCTCCCTGCAAATACCCGCCGGGAGCCCGTCCGGTAATATTCCACCAGCATTCCCATCATTTCAAGAGCGAACAATCGACTGTCCGCAGCGTAACTGTAAATTAGATATGGCTCCTCGCTACGACACGTGGGTAGCGCTCACACGCACTGATTGAGGAGCGGGTCATTTGTCGGGGCTCGCCGTATCCCTGGCGGGGCCATTTGGTG
>Ga0302320_10000099_pt1 | contig 172414 bp, 158 predicted proteins | sample Bog_T0_3_FD_202130 | JGI IMG/M metagenome (GOLD analysis project Ga0302320, IMG submission 202130) | Peat permafrost microbial communities from Stordalen Mire near Abisko, Sweden - Bog_T0_3 | ecosystem: Environmental > Terrestrial > Soil > Wetlands > Peat | place: Sweden: Abisko, Stordalen... | reverse complement strand
AACGATTGAAACGCTATCGCAGAATTGGGACTCGTTATGAGAAACGCGATTTGTATTTCCTGGGGTTCGTTCAGATGGCTGCAATACTGGACTGGCTCAAAAACCCATTTTGAAAACACGCCCTAGTAATCCTCAGAGCGTTCGCACATCGGGAGCTACTGAACAACGCGACGGTTTGCCGACTGCCAGTCGGCGACACAGCAGACAAACTGTCTGCGCTACGTCGGCAAGCTAAGGCCGCCGTTCCTTGATTGCCGCCAGAATATCCGTCACCACTTCCGCCTTCGGCTTCGCGCCGACGTTGCCTTTGCCGTGCAAGCGAACTGAAACGGCTCCAGCGTCCAGGTCGCGGCCGCCGATGACGAGCATGGTGTGGACTTTCGCCTTCTCGGCGTCCTGGATTTTGCCGTTGATCTTGTTCGACGAGAAATCGGCTTCCACACGGACGAAATTGGCGCGGAGTTCCTGCACGATGGCTTTGGCGTAGTTCACCAGCGGTTCTTCCTCGCCAATCGTCAGCACGCGCACCTGCTCGGGCGCGAGCCAGAGCGGGAAGTTGCCGGCGTAATGCTCGATGAGAAAGCCGATGAACCGCTCGTGCGTGCCGAGCGGCGCGCGATGGATGCACAGCGGCGTCTTGTCCGTGTTGTCCTTGTCGCGATAGACCAGGCCGAAGCGTTTGGGCACGGCGAAGTCCACCTGGTTGGTCGCCAGCGTGAATTCGCGGCCGATGACGCTCCAGACCTGCACGTCAATCTTTGGGCCGTAAAACGCCGCCTCGTTCGCCACTTCCACGTAGTTGATCTTGGAATCAATCAACACCTGCCGGACCATGTCCTCGGTCTGTTTCCAGAGTTCCGGTTCGTTGACGTATTTCTTGCCCATGCCTTCCGGCGACGAGGTGCTGAAGCGCATGACGTACTTCTCAATGCCGAAAATCTTGAAATACTTCAGGTACATCTCGTTCACCGCGTTGAACTCGGCGGCGAACTGCTCCGGCGTGCAATAGATGTGCGCGTCGTTCATGTTGAGCGAACGGACGCGCATGAGACCGAACAGCTCGCCTGACTGCTCGTAGCGGTAGCAGGTGCCGTATTCCGCGAGGCGCAACGGCAAATCGCGATAACTGCGCGGCTCCGCCGCAAAAATGCGGTGATGATGCGGGCAGTTCATGGCTTTGAGGTAATAAATCTCCGGCTTAAGTTTTTCCAATTCGGCATCCAAACGACGATATTCCGCAACCGCATTTGTTAGCTCGGAAAATGCCTGACCTTTATCAACCAATTCAAACGCAGCAGCCCGTATTGCATCTCCATATTTCCCCTCGCGGTCTGGTTTTGGCAAAAGCGCTGGGTCTGATTTGTCCTTAACAAATGGTTTGGCGAGAGTTTCAACTTGAACCTCTGCATTCAGCCAAGCAGTAAAAACTTTTGCTCGCTCTTCCTTGAATTCATCGGCGTCGTCAAACTTTAACGGCGGAAACATTGACTCCGCGTAATACGGCAAGTGGCCGGAGGTCTTGTACATTTTTTCCTTGGCGATGTGCGGCGTTTTCACGCGAACATAACCAGCCTGAAATTCCGTTTCTTTCGCCAGCTTTTCCAGTTCTTCCACAATCGCCGTGCCTTTGGGCAGCCAGAGCGGCAAACCCGGACCGACAAATTCCGTGTCAATGGCGTATAGCCCCATCTCCTGCCCGATCTTGCGATGGTCGCGGCGCTTGGCCTCCTCGATCATCTTGAAATACTCTTCGAGCTGGGTCTTGTTCTTGAACGCCGTGCCGTAAATGCGCTGGAGCTGCGGGTTTTTCTCGTCGCCCTTGTAATACGCGCTGGCCACGGTGGTGAGCTTGTACGCGCCGATGTTGCCGGTGCGCATCACGTGCGGCCCGGCGCACAGGTCAATGAAATCGCCGCTCTTGTAATACGTGATCGGCTCGCCTTCGGGAATGTCTTCCAGGTTGCCAATCTTGAATTTGCTCGGATTGCCCGGACGTTCGCCGAGCGCGCCGAGCCGGCCTTTCTGGGAATCTTCCAGCGCCTGCTCGCGCGTGACGGTGATTTTCTCAAAAGTGTGGTTCGCCTTGATTTCCTTTTTCATCTCCTCCTCGATTTTCGGGAAATCTTCCGGCGAGATGCGGTGCGACAGTTCGACGTCGTAGTAAAATCCGTTTTCCACCGCCGGGCCGGAGGCGAACTGGGCGTCGGGCCAGAGCCGGACGATGGCGGTGGCCATGACGTGGGCGGCGGAGTGCCGGAGGCGCTCCAGCTCGGTCATTTTCTGGCGGTCATCGAGAGTCTTGCGTTCGGATTCCATGGCTTTTTTATAACGCAAAGACGCAAAGATGCAAAGGCGCAAAGAAATTTAGAATTTTCCCCGGAGCGCGGCTTGTCTCAAGCCGCAGCAGAATCGTTGGCGAATGGAGGTTGGGATTGTCGAACGGTCTTCCGCACGCGCACCGGCTGCGGGTTGGGACAACCCGCGCTCCGTTTCGATTGCGGCCCCGCGGCTTTGCAGTGCCTTTGGGGCGGCGATTTTCAACCTTTTTGAATCATCCGCACGACGGCATCGCGGACGGCGGAGAATTTTCGGGGCTGCAATTCCCCAACCTGATTTGCGACAAGGCTGCTGTGCGCGGTGAAAAGTTTGCCCGGACGCGCGTAGCTGGTCAAACGCAGCGAGCCGCGTGCGAAGTCGGGGGCGTCGAGAGAAATGGCTTTTTCGTCGCCGTAGGATTTGCTGGTGATCTGGCAGAGAATCCAATCGCCGCGTCCGGCTTCCGCGAGCACCACCGCCGGGCGCAGCTTGGAGGCGGTGAGGTCGGAGAATGGAAAGTGAACTATGACGACTTGGCCGGCTGTAAATGTGCCCATGCGGCGTCCTCCTCGGCGCGGTTCCAGTCCTCGGCGAGCGCCGCCTCGCTCAACAGCGCGGCGTCATGCATGGTCGGAGCTTCTTCGAGAATCGTAACCAGCGCGCGGCGCGGAGAAGGCACGCGTATTGGTTCGACCAAATGCACTTCGCCATTCATCTCAATGACTGCTTCAACCGTTTTCATCTTGGTTCAAACTATAACTTGCCCGGCGGCTTTCTGCAAAGAGCATTCTCGCGCGCTTGGTTCAAGAACCGGATTGGCGGTCGTCGAGAGTCTTGCGTTCTTTCGGTTCCTGTTGTTCAGCGGACATGGGGAAAGCTTAACCACAAAGGCGCAAAAGGACGAGGGGGAAAACGAGCCTGCCAGTTTGGCCTTTTTGCCATTTCGCTGCTCTGGAAGAGCATCGGAAATTAGCCAGCTACGAAGTGGCTGGCTTAATGCCCAAAAATATCAATGTCCTGAAAGGACAATGGACAGGTATGTTTTCCCACGTCCCTGCCGGGACGGAACGTTTATTTGTGTCAATACCAGCCACTTCGTGGCTGGCTAATTTCCTGTGTCGCTTCGCGACTCAGCCGCGTCTCTGCGTCTCTGCGGTTAAAATCACCGCGCGGTCTTCCAAATGCCCACCAGCGCGCCGAGGCCGAGCAGCAGCAGGGCGCTGACAGCGATGGCGCCGCTGTTGGCGTATTGCGGCATCCATTGCAACGACGCCGCGCCCACCGCCGGCCCGATGCAGTTGCCCACGCCAATGGCGGCTTCGTGGATGCCGCCGTGCTCGCCCTTGGCCTCGCTCGCATCCATCGAATAAAACAGCGACGAGTAATAAATCAGGCCAATGGCCGCGCCAAAAAAGATTTGCGCCAGCAACAGCACGGCGAGATTGGGAACGATGAGAATCACCGCGAAGGAAACGATGAGCGTTGCAAACGCTGTCACGAGCCAGCGGAACCGGTAATGCCAGTCCGTCCACGCCCACAGCGCGATGAACGTGCCGAGCCGCACAAAGCCCCACAACGAACACGCAAATCCCGCGAACATGGGCGTGAGGTGGAAGTGCGCCGCCAGGGTGGGCAGCAGTGGAATGAAGGTGTTGATGGCAAGGTAGGCGAACGGGTTCGCCACCCACGCCATGCGCAGAAACGCCCTGGTTTTTGCGGGCGACGGACGGTGCGGGTCAGGCGCGGGTGCTGGTGCTAATGCGTGGCCGTCGGCATGGGCGGCGTGCGCGTGCCGTTGCAGCCAGAAAACCAGTGCCAGCAGGACGATGAAAACTGCACCGGGCACGAAGAAAATGGTTTTGTATCCGAATTTTTCCACCAGCGTGCCGCCGCTGAACAACGCCAGCACATTCGTGGCGGCCCAGACCACGTTGTAAGTGCCCACCATGCGCGGCAGGCCGACGGCGTCTTCGCCTCCGCTCACGAGCGCCTCGATGGTCGGCCAGATGAAACACATCCCGACGTTGAACGCCCCGGTGGCCAGCACCAGGCCGATGGCGGAATCGAACCACCAGCCGCCGGCCAGCGCCAGAATCATCACGCTGAAGCCGAATTTGAGCGCGTTGAAATAGCCGCGTCGTTGTCCAAACCGTCCGCCCTGCAATGAGGCGAACGTATAGACGAGGCCGTTCAGGGCGGCGAAGGCGAGATTGTCCCGACCGCTGAAGCCAAACCGGTCCCGCATCAGAAAATAAACGTAGTAGGAAAAAAGGGACACCGAGAAGGACGTCATGCCCTCGATGGCAAAACAAACGGTCTTAAACTGGCGGCTTTCCTGGGCGCTCATGTACGACTTGAAATTTCCCTGATGGCGGCGCGGCAATACCACTTCACCGCGTCCAGCATCGGAGGTTGTAGCTTGTCCAATTCCGCGGCGGAACACCAGCGGATGTCGTGATGTTCGGCGGCGGCTAATGTGGCACGGGCATCCTGCCCGTGTGTTTCAGAACCGAACGGGCGGGACGCCCGTGCCACTTTTTTTGGCCGCGCCCAATACATCATGCCGATGTGCTGGTGGGTATCGTTGATGCGGTGGATGTCGAGGAAGCGCGGCGCGATGAGCGCGCGGGTACCCGGCCCGGTCGTGGGCGGACGTTCGCCGAGCAACTCAACCTCCAGACCGCTTTCTTCCTTCGCCTCGCGCAAGGCGGCCAGCTCCGGGTCTTCGTCCAATTCGACGTGTCCGCCGAGGGGAAGCCATTTGTCGAGCTGGCGATGATGAATCAGCAGGATCTTTTCGTTGTGAACGACAAAAATGGCAACGGTGAAATCAATTTTTTCGTGGAGGTGGGGCATGGCTTAAAAAGCAAAATGGTGATTGGTTAAATGAGTAAATCAGTGTCGGTTGGAAACCATTTAACCGACTCAATAATCATAAAGCCCGCTGTCTTTGGTGTAACCGCCGCCGCCCGAGCCATCGCCACCACCCATGAAATCGCCCAGCACGTCGCCCATGTCGGCCTCGATTTTCTCCGGGTCTTCGCCGGCTTCGAGGCGTTTGATGGCCGTGTCGAGTTCCTTGGGCATCGAGCCGGGCGGCATGAGGTCTTTCATTTTCTTCATCATGTGCGCCATGTGCCGCGGATTGTTTTCGTCCAGATGTTCCATGTCCCGCTCCATTTCCATCATCGCGCGCCCAACGCGCGGATCGTCGAGATCCGGCATGGGCGGGCCGTCCGGTGCGCCGGCACCGGTTGGGGCGGCCGGGGCTTTCAAGCCTTTGCTCATGGCGAAGCGGCTGATCTGCTTGGACATTTTTTTGTTGCCGCATTGGGGGCAGACGGGCGGGCGGGCGGGATTTACGCGCTGCGAGAGGAAGCTGAAAATCCTCCGGCACTTCGGACAGGCGAATTCATAGATCGGCATTGGAATTTACGATTTATCGGCAACTCTCCGGTGCTGCCGGAGGTCGTTGATTATGACACGCTGTCCCAGTCTGCGCCAGAGGCTTCGCTGATGCGTGAACGGGAACTCCAACCCGGGTCACCATGAATAATGCACCGTGTAAGTCACCGTCCGCTCCTCGTCGGGCTTGACCGGCACGCGGAACTCAATGGTCTGGGAATCGGCTTTCTTGAAGTCGTCCGATTTCGCGGTGATTTCCCAGTTGTTCCAACGATAAAGATGCTCGACCACGCGGAATTCCACCGGCTCCGGCTTGCGGTTGCGCAATTTGATCTCGAATGTTTCGTCCAGCCATTTGTCGCCGGTGTCCACGCGGAAATTCGTCTGCTTGCGCTCGCCGACCAAGTCGAAGGAGTTGCCGGTAGTCACGCGGATGGTCTCATTGCGCGGCGTGTGGTCAATCATGTCCTCGCCCACAAATTCCATCTGGCCGTCGGCGTCGCGGCGGTAAAAGCGCAGCTTGCCCTTGGGCAGTGCGATGCCGAGATGGTTCGTCTCCGCGTTCACGAATTCACGCATCACCCGGACCTTTTTGTTGCCCTCCCGGCCAAAGTCCTGGTTGTAGTTCAATCCGCCGTAAAACCGGTAATCAGACGAGCCGTCGTAAACGTAAATCGTTGGCGCTTTCACGTCCGTGGCGCGGACGAATTCCACCTGCTTGGTCTCGCGGTCGAGCAACGTCGTGGTCCGCGCCAGCGAGTAAAGATGAAATTCGTCGAAGGCTTTTTCGGTGACGGCTGCTTCATCTGCCATCGCCATGTTCATTGTTTTCGTCCTCATTCCACTAAGGAAGGCTCTCCCCGCTGGTTGAATTTTATTCACGTCGCCGGCCATCAATTTGATTTTGGCGTCACGGAATGTCTTGCCGCTCTGGTTGTTCATCGTTACCCAGCCGATCAAATCCACCGTGTCGCCCTTCTCCGGCGAGACGAGATTGTAATCCGCCTCCCAGGTGAACCCGCCGGTGATGTAGCTGACCTCGGCGTCGAATTTGCCCGGCTTGTCGGATTGCAGCAGCCAGTTCAATGTCGGTTTGAGCACCGTGTCGTCGCCCAGATCGGGAAACAGCGGGGTTCCGGGCAGGGTGAATTGCAACTTCCCGTTCACCTCGATGATGGGCTGTTCCGAGCCGCCGCCCGGCACGTAGCCGCTGCGGATGATTTTGCCCGGAGTGATTTCGCGCACCTGCGTGTTGTCCTTCAGGCGCAGGGTTTCAAAATCAACCATCTTGCCCTCGAACAGCGAGAGCAGCAGTTCCTGCGTGACGGGGTCGTTACGGTAATTCTGCTCCCAGATCTGGAGCGAATGGTTGCCCGCCGGGTCGCGCAAAATCACCGAGTCCGGCTCGACGCGCGCGGTGGCGTCGGCGTAACGCACGTTGTTCACGCCGGATTTGAGGTCGAGCGGCACGGTGTCGCGCACGACGGCGAAATCCTGGTTGTAGATGGTGAGCGCCGGTTGGGCGAAGGCGGCGAGCGTCGCTGCCGCGCCGAGGGAAAGAAGCGTTGCAAGTGTTTTCATAACTGGTTTGGTTGATGGAATGGCATAACTGATTCATTGGACGGCGTCGCGCCAAAAATGCTCGCAAATTTTCTCGCTTTTTTGGGTGGGGCGAGCGTCCTCGCAAGCCGGATGCACAATCAGTTCACCAGCCGGTACCAGTTGTCGCGCTGGCGCGGTTCGTAACCGATGTCCTTGATGAGCCGTTGCATGTCCGTGACGGTCATGCGGAAGGTGGTCCCGGCCTGGCTCACGACGTTTTCCTCGATCATGATGCTGCCAAGATCATTCGCGCCAAATTTCAACGCGACCTGGCCGATTTCCTGACCCTGCGTCACCCACGAGCTTTGGACATTGGTAAAATTATCGAGGTAAATCCGGCCCAGCGCCTGCGTCCTCAAATATTCGTGCGCGCCGACGGTTGGCGCCTTGAGCTTCGTGTGCTCGGCTTGGAACGTCCAGCAGATGAACGCGGTGAAGCCCTTTGATTTGTCCTGCTGCGCGCGCAAACGCTCCAGATGTTCGATGCGATCCTCAATCGTCTCGACGTGTCCGAACATCATCGTCGCGCTGGAATTCAAACCAAGCCGATGCGCCACATCCATGACCTCGAGCCAGTCGTTGCTCATCGCCTTGAGCGGCGAAACTTTCTGGCGCACGCGGTCCACCAGAATTTCCCCGCCGCCGCCGGGAATTGAGCCCAGCCCGGCCTTCATGAAATCGCCGATGATTTTCTCCAGCGGCTCGTTGAACACGTCGCGGAAGTGGATGAACTCGCTGGGGCTGAACCCGTGGATGTTGACCTGCGGGAACTTCGCCTTCATGTGCGACAGCAAATCAAGGTACCACTGTTTGGTCAGTTTCGGGTGATGGCCGCCCTGCATTAAAATTTGCGTGCCGCCCAGCGCGACGGTCTCCTCGATCTTTTTGTCCATCTCATCGAACGTGATGACGTAGGCGTCGGCGTCCTTTTCCGTGCGATAAAACGCGCAGAATTTGCAATAGACGTTGCAGACATTGGTGTAATTGACATTGCGGTCAACGATGTAGGTGACGATGTCGTTGCCGCGGCCGTTGAAATCCTTCGCCTTCGCGATCTGGCGGTGGCGGTCGGCGAGCGCGCCAAGTTCTTCCAGCGGCAGATGATAAAGACGCAACGCCTCGGCCGGGTTGATGCGCCGGCCATCCCAGACCTTTTGCAGCAACTCATCCAATGACGCGTCGTTAATCACGGCTTAAAGCTAACTTATCCGCGTTGTTAAGACAACTGCCGAGGGGGTTTCCTTCTGTGTTGTAGTGTCGAGCCTGTGGCTCGAACTCTTCGGCGCACAGCGCCGACGTTACAACCCAAAAATACGATACTGCCACCGAGGCTCGGCAGGGAAGCGGTTAAGCCAGTTTCGATTTTTCTTTTCGCCGGTTTGTGCCCATCATCAAGGCTCATGAGTGTGATTGTGACTCCGGCGGCACGAACGGCGCGTCTGGAGAAGTCATTCGATCTGGCCATCTTTGCCGCGATGATTGCGGGCGCCTGCACGTTTCTTAACGTGTATTGCACGCAGCCGTTGCTGCCGTTCTTTCAGCGTTTTTTCCACGCCTCCGAAATCGAGGTCAGCATGACTGTGGGGGCCATCACGCTGGCGGTGGCGCTCATGGCTCCGGTCACCGGCATGATTGCGGAAACCATCGGTCGCAAAAAGGTCATCGTCCCCGCGCTTTTCGCCCTGGCCGTTCCGACGCTGCTGGCCGCCACTTCGCAAAGCCTGCACGCCCTCATCTTCTGGCGTTTTGCCCAGGGACTCTTTGTGCCCGGCGTCATCGCCGTGATGATGGCCTACATCAACGAGGAGTTTGCCGGGCGCGTCGGCACGGTCATGTCCGCCTACGTGGCCGGCACGGTCTTCGGCGGCTTTCTGGGACGATTCCTCGTCGGCGTCATCGCCGCGCACTGGAACTGGCGCGCCGGTTTCGTGACGCTGGGCATCTTGGATCTGTTCGGGGCTTTGGCCGTGCGCCAATGGCTGCCGCTGGCGGTAAATTTTGTGCCGGCCAAACATGTGTTCAAATCCGCGCGCGACACGTGGGGGCATCTGCGGAACCCGCGGTTGCTGGCGATTTGCGGCCTGGGTTTCACCGTCCTGTTTTCGCTGGTGGGCGTGTTCACCTATGTGAATTTTTATCTCGCCCAACCGCCGTTCAACCTCACTCCCGCCGAACTGGGCAGCCTCTTTTTTGTCTATCTGCTGGGCTGCGTCGTGACGCCGCTGGCCGGCCGTTTCCTCGACCGTCACGGATTCCGCCGGACCATGTTGCTGTCGCTCGGCATGTGCCTCGGCGGTCTTTTGCTGACGCTGGCTCCTTCGCTGAAGCTGGTCATTGCCGGGCTGGCGATTTTTTCCTCCGGCATTTTTGTGTCGCAATCAGCGGCCACGGTGCTGATGGGACAGGTAGCCGGGCGCGCCCGCTCGGCCGCCGCCGGCCTTTACGTGACTTTTTACTATGCTGGCGGGAGCGCGGGCGCGGCGGTGACAGCGTGGTTCTGGTTGCGGGGCGGCTGGCCCGCCTGCGTCGGTTTGTTTGCCGGCGTCAGCCTGATAACCTTGATTCTGGCGCTGGCGGGTGGGAAATCCGTGGCGGGTGGTGAAATTCCCCGGGAACCCATTGTTGAGACGGCCATTTGAAACCAGTGCCGGTTTAACGCGCGCGGCGGAAATTTTCCGGTTCGATGGCTGCCAGGGCATTGCAGACCTCCTTGACGACGTCCATTTTTTTCAAGGCCATTGCCGCGGTGGCCTTGTGCAGGTAAGCCTCCACCAGTTTCGGATCCAGCGCGATGGCCCGGTCGGCATACGCCATCGCCTTGTCATGCTGTCCCAGCCGGCCGACCATCGTCGCCAGATTGGACCAGCAGAGTTTGTTGTGCGGATCCATTTTCAAGCTCTGCTCGAGGCACCGGATCGCCTCGACCGGGCGCTGCAAATTTTCGAAGAGGATCCCCGCCAGGTTGTTCCACACCTTGACATCGGTTGATTCCAGCGTCAGCGCGCTGCGATAAGCCGCTTCCGCCTCGGGGAATTGCCTCATGCCGCTCAATCCCAGGCCGATGTAATAAAGCGCCCGGTAATCGCCGGGTTCTTTTTCGCGCCATTTTTGGGCGAACGCCAGCACATCCGGCCACAGCCCTTGTTCACACAGATCGCGGGCAATCCCGACTTTCTTTTCGGAGTTCGCGGAGTCTAGTTCCATACTTGAAGAGCTACCTAATAACAGCCATCCGCCTTGACGGCAAAATAATTCAGGGCCTGGCAACATCCGCTCCGGCGGGAGAATTGTGCGCCGGTTGGACTGGCCGCAAGCGCCAGAGGCCAGCCAGCAGGCTGCCGATGACGGAATGAAACGTCGCCGAAATCGCGCACGGCAGGGCGGCCAGCGGCATTTGCGCGAAATGCTCCCTCGCCAAGGCGGCGCCCAGCCCGGAATTTTGCATGCCCACCTCCACGGAAATCGTGCGGCTGGTCAGTTCGTCGCAATGCAACAGGCGGCTGAAAAAGTAACCGAGTAAAAACCCGCCGGAATGCAACATAAACACCGCCAGCAATAAAATCGAACCGGACCGTTTGAAATCCTCCGCGCTGCCGCCGATGATGCTCGCGCATATCAGCGTGATGGTCAGTACCGAAACCAGCGGTGACACCGGCAGGATGAATTTCACGAACCGCGGCAGGTAGCGGTTCAACGCCACGCCGATAACCACCGGCGCCAGCACGATTTTGACCGTGCTCAGGAACAGGCCGAGCGCGTCCACCGGAACGTATTTGCCGGCGAGCCATTTGGTCAGCAGCGGCGTCATGACAATCGCGCCGAGCGTCGAGCACATCGTCATCAGCACCGAGAGCGCGACGTTTGACCGGGCGATGTAATTGACCACATTCGATGCCGTGCCGCACGGACAGCACGACACGAGAATCAGGCCGACGGCGAACGGCGTTTCGAGCCGGAGCAGATGCGCAATGCTCCAGCCGAGGAACGGCATGATGGCGTAATGCGCGACGAAGCCAATGCCGACCGCGCGCGGCATTTTCAGCACCCGCTTGAAATCGTCCACGTTCAGCGTGATGCCCATGCCCAGCATGATGACCGCGAGCCCCCATGTGATGAAACCCCCGCTGAACCAAGTGAACCAAGCCGGATGAATCAATGCCAGCGCGCCGCCAGCCAAAACCCAAATCGGGAAAAGATTGGTGGCCAGGGAAAGCGCGCGATTCATGGGCGCGGTTTATAAACGGAAAAGCTTGATGGGGCAATAGCGCCCGGTCCTGAACCTCGCCGCGGCTTTCGGAGAAAACCGGAAAAATCAGCGGAGGTGTTCGTTTGGGGAAGTTGGGGAACAACACCGGAGGCGCTTCATTTGCCAATCCTTGTCCGCAACTCTTTTTCCAAACGGGCGAAGGCGGAAAAATGCGAATTGGGCGAAGGAAATTTGCAGCCTATCCTCATATTGGGTGACGTGGTCACTTGCTCTCAAGCTCCTTCATTTCTTCGTCGTGAACCATCTTGATAAGCGGAGAATAAACCAAAGCATCCAAAACGCCGCTGCCATCTTCATAACGTCTGCCGTCAGCCGAAAACAATGTCGAATCGGTCACAATCTCAGCCAAAACGTTTGTGCCTTGGAAAAACGTGACTCTCGGCGGTGACGTGGCCATAACAAGGTGCCTATTCGCTCTGCCAGAAGAGACGGCTTGAACGATGCGCTGGGCATCCTTACCGGTGAAAGACATGCTCATCACTTTATGCGAGGTATGCGTCTGCCGTGTCGCGACAGCTCGGTCAGTGGCCGCTATCCGCCCGGCAAGCTTTCTAAGGTGAAGGTCATCTATCCTCTCTTGGATGGGAATATAAAATTCACCTGCCATGAAGACGAAAACAATGATTGCGACCAAAAACACTATTTGCACAACCGAAGATTTGCGTTTGTCGTTCATCGTGTGAATGTCACCTGACAGTTAATGGACGGCTTGTTTTGCATCCTGTTCTGTTTCAGGGTTGCGAGTGTGTTTCGCATCTCAGTTTCTGCCAGACACATTTTTACTGCATTCCCTGCCGGTCACGCACCGGCAAAGATCGCAACGTTAGCGCCCGGATTTTTCGGACAGTTCAATCGCCACTCCTTCGCGCGCGGCGTCCACTTTCAATTTCCCTTTTTGTTTCGCCACGAGCTGGCGCGCGTGTTTGACCAGGCCGTCAATTCGTTTGTCGTCGTGGTCGGGGTCGTGGTGAAACAAATAAAGGTGTTTGACCCCGGCTTGCAGCGCGAGCGCAACCGAATCGTCCACACAACCGTGTCCCCACCCGGGGTGCTGCCGGTATTCGGCGGAATCGTATTGTGAATCGAGAATGAGCACGTCCGCGTCACGGACAAATTCGATCATTTCGCGGTTGTCGCCGCTGGGGTGCGGTTCGGCGTCGGGGAAGAAGGCGATCAAGCCACCCGGCAAAAACAGCCGGTAGCCGACGCAAAGGCAGGTATGATTCGCACGCATCGCCTGTCCGCGCACCGGGCCGATGTTGAAGTTGAAGTCCTTGAGTTCCTCAATTTTGATGTTGCTCGGCAGTTTGTGGAACGGCACGGGAAAGTAAGAGCTTTCCATCTGGCCTGTCAGCGCATTGACCAGGCCTTTGCGCGCGCCTTCACAACCTAAAATTCGCAGCCGGCAACGAGAATCATAAATCGGCCCAAAAAACGGCAGCCCTTGAATGTGATCCCAATGCGTGTGCGTCAGCAGCAAGGTCAGATTCAGCGGCTGATCCTTGAATTCCGCCATCAGCGAACGACCCAGCGTCCGCAGCCCCGAGCCGGCGTCAAGGAGGATGATTTCTCCACCGGCGCGCACTTCAACACACGACGTGTTCCCGCCATAGCGCACCGTTGTCGGTCCCGGTGTCGGAATCGAGCCGCGCACGCCCCAGAATTTTACGCGAGTGGCGAGTTTGATGCCAAGAATCTAACCTGCGCCTTAGAAAAGACAAATTGTAAAACAACCAGATTACCGCCCCTAGCACAGCCGCAAGGACACGAAGTCGCCCTGGCTTTGGAACGGAAAGCGAAGGGTGGTGGGTTGGGTGGGACTCGAACCCACGACCAATGCCTTAAAAGGGCACTGCTCTACCAACTGAGCTACCAACCCATCCTATTGTAAAATAAAGCTGTTTTGAAGATTCACAACCGCCAGAAAAGCTGACTTGTAACCCATACTTGTCACCCGTCCGATTTGTGCTATATTTCTGCATGAAAACGATGCAGAAAATGACACCGACACCGGCTGGACAACCAGTGTTTCACAAAGTCGCAGAGAACTTGTATCGGCTCGAATCATCAGGAGGATATTATGCCCTCTTGAAACGCGGAGGCAAGCAGTTTCGCCGTTCGCTCAAGACCAAAGACCGCAAATTGGCCGACCGCCGTTTGAGCGCGCTGCGGGCAAAAGTGGGCTGCCTGAAAATGTCTCCAGAAGCAAAATTGAATTTTGAACAGGCCGCAAATTTATGGTTGGAGACGAACAAACACGCATTGAGTCCCGCTACCGTCAAACGCCGGAAAATGTATATCAAAGGACTCGCCCCCTCTTTCCGAAATGTTCCGATCCGCAATCTCACCGCGCAGGACTGCGACCGTTGGGTGAAGGAGCGCGGTGCAACGCTCGCTTCCGAAACCTTCGTCCATGAATTGGATGTTATGAAAGCGGTTTTTGAATTTGCTCTGGATCGCGGCCTGCTTCTTTCCAATCCTTCCAAACACATCAAACGTCGGAAGGTCGTTTCCAAACAAATTGTCGTTCCCACCCTCGACCAGTTGAAGCAACTCATAAGCGCCATCCGGCTGGCGGACGGCAACAAGGGCAATCAAGAAAGAACCAAGGAAGGCGCGGACCTGGTTGAATTTTTGGCATATTCGGGCGCGCGCATCGGCGAAGTTATCGGCGGCGGAGAGGCCAGCGAAAAAAGACCCTTGCTTTGGAACGACGTTGACTTCGAGCGTGGCACGCTTTTTCTGCCTGGAACAAAAACCGAGGCTGCTCCGCGCACCATACCCATGTCGGAAAAATTGCGCTCTCTCTTGGCGCGATTGAAGGCGGAGAAAAATCCGCAGCCGACCGACCGGATTATTCCGTTTAATAGCGCGCGTAAATGTTTGCAGACGGCCTGCAAGAAATTGGGACTGCCGCAGTTCACCCATCATGATTTTCGACATTTTTTTGCGACAACCTGCATTGAGTCCGGCGTGGACATTCCAACGGTGAGCCGCTGGCTCGGACACAAAGACGGCGGCGCGCTGGCGATGAAACGCTACGGCCATTTACGACAGGAACATAGCTTTGCGATGATAAAAAAAGTGAGTTTCGAGAAACCCACCAACATCGTTGCGCTGCCAAAATCGGGGGACGCGAATACAGGCGAAAAACCTTCCTCATCCGTTGACCGCCGCGCTATCGCCAAGGCGAAGACGAAATACAGCTATCCGTGGTGGGCATCCGAAAATCCGCTGGAAGTTTTTTGGGGGCAACTCAACGAAGAAGTTTTCATTGTGCCAATGGAAAAAATTCTTGGCGTGGCAAAGCAGGCAATGGGACGCCAAGTATTAAAACAGGAATTTTCCGACCGGCAGGCGCTCATGGATGAGCTGTTGGAACGCACGCCCGAAGCAACATTCCGTGAAATTGCCGCCAGAATACCGGCTCAAAAATCCGAAGTTGCTAATGAAAACGCAGCCAACTGATTTTACCGGCTTCATTCGATTGGCTCGGAAGTCTCCCGCAAGAAACGGTCAAGATCATCTTTGGAATAAATCGGATGTCGCAATGCCCGCGAAGGATGCAGCAGGCCACGCTTCGTTAAACGGTCAATGGTAATTTTGGCAACGCCCAAATATGTGGCCGCTTCCGCGCGTTTGTAACCTTTCTTCTCAATGTGATTCTTTGTTTCTGTGTTGGTTGAACCACCAACGTAATCTGATTTTGAAAATTGACTGTTGGCTTTAAGCATGGCTGTCTTCCTTTTGTTCGAGCATTTCAATGGTTTTGACCCAACCATCTTCACCAGCGGCCAACGATGAATATCGCTCTGCCATTGGTTTGATGGATTCCACGCCCCGCGCTTGCAGGGCAACGCCCAGGTTGCGCAGGCTTTTTCCCTTGATCCGCACCGTGCGGTTCAAAAATGAAATGGTGATGATGTCAGCGCCTTGCGTTGATTCAAATTTGACCAATTCGACGTGATGATACGACAGCACATAAAAACAGTCCGTGCCGACTTCCAACCGCAGATTATCCATTGGCACAGGGTCACTGTTGACATGACGACCAAGTTTGTAGCAGGGGGAATTATCATTCATATTCTCATGCCTCGACTCTTTTGCTGGTTTTGGGCTGGTTTAATTTCAATCCGCCGCCGGATAGTTTCAGGCTTTTGAACCGGCGGCTTGATCGTTTCAGTCGGCTTCTCGGTTGGCTTGATGGATTCAGTTGGTTTCACGGCCTGCGATTGCTTGGCCGCTTCCGCCTGCCGGAGAGTGTCGGCTTGACGTTCCAATTTTTCATTCTGCGCAATTTCCGCCGCCCGCTTTGACGAAGCGCGTTGCGACTCCTGAACATTGAGAACGAAAGCCACGTCACGCCCCCAAATCGCTGCCAGCTTTTGAAATGCGCTGGGCTTCATGTCCATCGCCAGCGTCCGGTTGCCCGAATGGGTGATGTTCTGGCGAAGCTGAATTTTATCCGCCGTGAAAATCTTCACGCCCTTGCGCCCCCGCGAAATCGTCACATACCATTGCTGCTCGTTGGTCGCGGCCTTGACCGCTGAATCCGAGAACAGGACGTAATCCACAGTTTTGCCTTGAGCGGCGTAGGACGTGACGGCGTAGCCACGCACGAACTGGCGGTAATGTTTCGGCAATGTCCGGCCATCATTCAGGGCAATGCGCCCGTCAGCATGAATTTCTTTCACCGTCACCAGTTCGCCATTGGCGAACCTGCGTCCGTCCTGGCTTTTGGCATTGGCCTTGAGTTGCAGCCGGTCCCCGGCGGACAGGGAAAGCTTTTTTGGCTGGCAGACCGTGATTTTATCCAGTTCTTTGAATGGCACAGGCCGGATGCGATTGTCAGCTTCAATTAGCAGATGCTTGTCAGTGATGCCGCGCAGTTTTCCCGCGCTGCCAGATTTGAAACCGGCCGTCGGACGGTTGAACACCAGCACCGAGTCAGGCTGGTAAAACCGCTTGTCACGCTTTTGAGCGTCCGTTAAATCCTGTCGCTCCAACGCCGTGACCGTCGTTTCATCGGCACCGATTAGCTTTTGTGCCTTCAGGCCGAGCCGGACCTGCTCGTTGACCCTGTGAATTTCGTTCCAGCTTTGAGAGACGACCACGGTGGATTGCTGATTTTTGAAAAGTTCAAGAAAGTGTTCCGTCAATTTCTGTTGTTGATCGGCCAGCGTGCAAGAGACGATGGCATCGTGATTGACCGAAGCCGTCAAAAATTACACGCCGCCCGCGCCGGAAAAATACCGCGCGTTGAACGAAGTCAAAGAATCCATCATTGCGTTACGGGAACGCAAAGCCTCGTATGAAACGATTCGCGTCATGCTGCACGAGAACGCCAGCATCGAGGTGTCGCACCAGACCGTCGCCCGTTACTGCCGCGAAGTGCTGGATGCAGGCAATGCGAAGAAACCGCGCCGCCCAAAGACGCCAGCAGCGCAATCGCCCACGTCTGTGCCCACCGAACCACCAGCACAATCACATCTTGGCTACCGGCGGCCACGTGGACCGCACATCGCTGATTCAAAAAATCTTTAGCGCGCCAGCGCGGGTGTCGCCAGTCGCAGCGACGGAGAGCGACTCAAAAGCAATCCGCCAATGCTAAAAGCAAAATCCTTTGGGGGTTCAGCATCCGCGACCAACGCGCGTTCACAGCCGTGTAACGCGCGCTCGTCGCGGACGGACAGGAAGAAAGCGCAGTCGCGTTCGCTTCCGTCTGTCATTGGCAGCGCCGCTCCGGCGCACGGCTTCACTCATGCCGTTTCGCCGACCACCTGCCGCTTTCCGCCGCCAACGCCAGACCGAAGCAGGTGCAAATATAATAAATCAATCGTCAGATAATCGTCAGGCCAAACCCGGTAATCGTCAGATTCGCCGTCCGAGAGGTCTGGCATGAATCTTCCGACAATCTTCCGGTTCTTTACCGGAATCTACCGATGACTAATCGTCCGATAATCATCCGACGAATCCAGGAAATCGTCCGATTGCCTTCAGCGGTGGATTCGTTGGCGCTTATTTCGATGTGCGCGGCAAATTCAATCGAAGATTGTGTTGGATTTGTTTTCGCCAATCATTCATCACCTGTGCCTGTTCCGCATAGTCCGGCCATTTTGCCACGGCAGTGCGGACTTCTTCAACGATGGCTTCGGCGCGTCCACGTTTCATCATGGCACTCTTGGCGCAGGCGCGAAAGTCGGCCAGCGTGAACCCGTCGCGCTTGCCGTTCATGGTCATTTGATGGCGGGCAGTCCAATCGCCGGTCGGATTGTAACTGTAGGTCACGTCGAAGGCGGGCGCCAGCGACCAGCGACCGGCCTTGTCCATCAGGAAGGCGATGTTCTTGACGTGGTCGTCCTGATTGCGGGCGATGATGTAAAACGCCATTCGCCGGAACTGTTCCTCCACTGATTCCATCGGCAGATTCAACTGGCGGATGACCAGCAATGCCTGTTCGTAGGCATACGCGCCTGCGTTGTTAAAATCAAAATGCGCCAGCGCGCACAGCGATTGCATGTGCAATTTTTCCCCGCCATCCAGCCGGTCAAAACGCCGGGTCATGAAATGCCGTCGTCCATTTTCTTCGAGCAAACGACACTCGCTCATGGTGATGCCCGCCGCCTTTGCCATCAAATAATATGCGTATTCAATCGCGCCATAACCTTTGGGGTCTTCGAGTTCCTTGTCTTTGTTGCCCGTGACACCGTCGAATTTCAGCAGCCAGTAATCGAATCCTTTTCCGGCCGTGATCTGTCCTGAACGAACTTCGTTGGTCTCGCGGTTCCAGGCGATGACCGCCTTCGCCCGTGCGCCACCGGCGGAAGTGCCGACACGCAGGATGTCATTCAAGGCATTTTTTCTGCTCGCGCTGGCAAAAGTGGTTTTGAGATTCTTGCGATGGGTCAAGACTTCCGACGCCAATTTGACCAACGCATCAATCTCAATCTTCTTCGCCTGCTGCGGTTTTGGCCCGATGGACGGCGCAAACTCCAGCGCACCCATACCACGCGCGCCGATGTAACAAAGCCGTTCCACCGCATTGAAACTGTCGGGCGTCCGACCTTGTGTCGCCAACCACGCATCAATCAAGGCATTGCCAAATCGGTCGGGCAACGAATCGGCCAGCAGACCGGGTAACCCATGAAAAGTTCTTTGCGGCAAATCCGGGAAGACATACACGCGATCATTGAGTGGCATCGTGATGGGCGAAACTTCAATCCCGCTCTGCACAAATGCCGGATCATACTGGAACGCCGCAAACTGGCCTCCGTCTTCCAACGAAACAGCGCCGATGCTTCGGCCCCAAAGTCGAACTTCGGCTGTCATCGCTCATCTCCCCATTGCCATTTTTTGGTCGAAGGTTTGACCGGCTTGACGGTGGAAGCGCGCTGCCGTTTTCTTCCGGCCATTTTTAATTGCGCGACCGGGCTGGGCACTGGTTCCGGAACGAGCAGATCAAAGCGCTCAATCACATCGAGCACACGGCACACGCGGATGAACCCGGACAATTGTGTTGCCACCGCGCCTGCTTCCAACCGCTCCACCGTGCGTTTCGAGACGCCGGCCTGCGTCGCCAGTTGTGCTTGCGTGAGGTTGCGATCCAGCCGGATTTTGGCCAGCCGCCCGCCTAGTTCGCCGAGAATCACTTCGTCCGTGGCTTGTTTGGTTATTTTCATAACACGCCATTTATGGCGAATTAAAGCTTAAATGTCAACTAAATCGTCACAAAAGACGAATTTAATAACAAGCTCAAATCGTCACTTGAGGCGATGGTGTCCGCCCCGACCAACGCGCGCTCCGTTTGACCGTGCTCCTTTCGTCCGCGCGGCACGCACTTCGCGCGCGCTCGTCGTGGACGAAAAAGGAAAACGCAACCGCGTTCGCTTCCGTCTGTCATTGGTGTCGCCGCTCCAGCGCGCGGCTTCACTCATACCGTTCCGCCGACCGCCTGCCGCTTTCCGCCGCCAACGCCAGACCGAAGCGTATCAATCCATCTCTTGTCGGCAGATGCCAGACACTTGCGCAGCCACGCCTGCACATCGTTCATTCATCGTCACATTCAAGTTGAACGAGTCGCACACAAGGCGCACAATTGCGCTCCCTTGAAAGCAGCATTCTATGGCCGAGCCGACCATCATTTGCCCGAAGTGCAAAAATGAAATCAAGCTGACGGAGTCGTTGGCTGCGCCGCTCATTGAGTCCACGCGCCGCGATTATGAAAAACGTCTGGCCCAAAAGGATGTTGATCTTGCCAGCCGGGAAACTTCGTTGAAAGAGCGCGAACAGGCGCTTGAAAAATCCAAAGAAACGGTTGACGCGCAGGTTGCCGAAAAACTTCAAAGCGAACGCGCAAAAATCGCCGCTGATGAAGCCCGAAAAGCAAAACTTGCCCTGTCCAACGACATTGAACAAAAAACAAAAGAGGTTGCCGATCTTCAGGAGATTTTGAAACAGAAGGATGAAAAGCTCACCGAGGCACAAAAAACACAGGCTGATTTGCTCAAGAAGCAGCGCGAGCTTGACGACGCCAAACGCGAGCTTGAATTGACCGTTGAAAAACGGGTGCAGGAGAATCTGACTGTCACGCGCCAGCAGGCGCGGAAAGAGGCGGAAGATGAATTGAAACTCAAGGTTTCCGAGAAGGAACAGACCATTGCCTCGATGCAAAAGCAAATTGAAGAATTGAAGCGCAGGGCAGAGCAAGGTTCGCAGCAGCTTCAAGGCGAGGTTCAGGAATTGGAACTGGAGACCTTGCTGAAAACCAAATTTCCACGAGACACCATTGAGCCGGTGCCAAAAGGTGAACACGGCGGCGACGTTTTGCATCGCGTGCTCGGCCCGTTGGGACAGATATGCGGCACGATTTTGTGGGAATCCAAGCGAACGAAAAACTGGAGTGACGGCTGGCTGGCCAAACTCCGCGACGACCAGCGGACGGCAAAGGCAGAAATTGCAATCATCGTCAGTCATGTGGTTCCAAAAGACATCGAAACGTTTGGCTTGGTTGACGGCGTTTGGGTTGCACTACCACAAGCGGCATTGCCAGTGGCTGTGGCGTTGCGCTATACGCTGATTGAGACTGCAACCGCACGCCTGGCATCCGAGGGGCAGCAGACGAAGATGGAATTGGTTTATCAATATCTCACCGGCCCGCGATTTCGTCAGCGGGTTCAGGCCATCGTCGAGGCGTTCGGCTCAATGAAAGAGGACCTCGACAAGGAGAAAAAGGCCATTTTGAAACAATGGGCGAAGCGCGAGGAACAAATTGAGCGTGTCATGCAATCAACGGTCGGCATGTATGGCGACCTTCAGGGTATTGCTGGCAAAACAATTCAGGAAATCGAAGGGCTGGAAATGAAAATGTTGGAAGACACAACGAGCGATGGAGGCAAAAAATGAAACTCGTTTACATCCGAATTCAGAATTTCCGTTCCTGTCGCGACGTGTCCTTGGAAATTGGCGATATGCACGCACTGGTCGGCGCGAATAATGCTGGAAAATCTTCGGTGCTTCGCGCCTTGGATTTTCTTTTCAATCCTAGCACAAAATCACTCACCGAGGAATCTTTTTGGAACAAGGACACCACGTTGGAAATTCGCGTCGAAGCCATCTTTGCAGACCTCAAAGAGAGCGAGAAAACCGCGTTGTCAGGCTGCTTGAAAGCCAATGGCACATTTCACATGGCTCGCTCCGCAAAAATGGGGGCGAAAGCTGGCGAAGCGGATTCAGATGGCTGCGGACGAATTGATTACCGCGTTTGAATGCACCGTTGTTGCGAGCGAAACACCGGGCACGCTGAAAGACGCGGAACTCATGGCTCAACCACACCTTCAAGGTAATAAGCCCTTCCGCCTGGTATTGGATGTTCGCCGGGCGCGCATGGCCCGAATTCGTCCGCTGCCCATTCCCAATCAAGCGGGTGAACCGGCCAACGCCGGCGGCTTAACTGGCCAGCCCGCGCCTGCACTTGGCATCGGCGAACGCGAGTTTGCCGCCCCATTGGAAATAGCGCCGAAGCCGGCGGCGAAACCCACCACACGAATTGACCAATGGAAAAGTCGCTTGCTTGATTTGAGTCTCCGCAACCGCTTGCTGAATTTTCGAGAGACAAAATCCACAATTCGCATCCTATCCACTTCGCCTGATCGGATCGAAGATGAACTTGCGGCAGAGCGTGAACTTTCGCTGCGGCCCCGGCCCAAAGTGATGAGCGAAGACGATCCACGGAATGAGGCGGTTTATACTCAGCAGCAGCGTGCCGATGCCCTCGCGGAGCATCTGACCGACGAACTCAAGCACGGTCGGCTACACACAAATCTTGAGGAATCCGAACACGCCCGCCGGCTTACTGAGCTATTCCGTTCCGCACGCAATGCAATTGAAGAAAACGGCACCAGCACCTTAGCCGAACCGATTTTTTACTCCTTATGCTATTCAATGTCGAGTCCAAGCCCACAAGGGGAGTTGCTTCTGTGATTCCGCGCCCAAAAATTCTTTCACGGCAGAAAATGGCATGACGAAATCGCCAACAGGAAAAAGCAAAGGCAATGCAGAGTGTGCGCCCATCTCATCGGGTGATTTTGCGGTGAATAAGCGTATTATCCACCGCATTTCATGCGGCGAATAGTTATTGCAATCACCGCAGATTTAGCGGAGAATAAGACCGTGAGCTACATTCATGAAAATTCAGATTGGCCGAATCTGACTTGGGATGACGCCAAACTGTTGCCATTGCTGGCGGATGTCCGGCATCGGCAAGGGCGTCTGCTTGGACGGATGGAAGGTCTTGGTTTTCGGCTGCGAGCAGAAGCCAGTCTGACAACGCTCACTTCCGATGTCATCAAGTCGAGCGCCATCGAAGGTTCGCTGCTGGACGCCGCGCAAGTGCGATCTTCCATCGCGCGCCGGCTGGGTCTTGATTTCGGAGGCAACACAAAGGCCAGCCGTGACGTGGAAGGCGTGGTCGAGATGATGCTGGACGCCACCCAAAAATATGCCGAGCCGTTGACTGCTGAACGATTGTTTGGCTGGCACGCCTCGTTATTCCCGACGGGACGCAGCGGTATGCGGCGAATCACGGTCGGCGCGTGGCGTCCGGCTGACATCGGCCCGATGCAGGTTGTGTCCGGCCCAATGGGTCGCGAACGAATTCATTTTGAAGCACCGGCGACAGACCGGCTTGAGCGTGAAGTGTCGGCATTTCTTAAATGGTTTGAAGCGGCGAACGGAATTGATCCGGTGCTGAAGGCGGGGATTGCTCATTTTTGGTTCGTGACCATCCATCCGTTTGAGGATGGCAACGGGCGCATCAGTCGGGCGATTGCCGATATGGCATTGGCGCGGGCGGAAGGAATGATTGAACGGTTTTACAGCATGTCCGCGCAGATCGAAGCCGAGAAAAAACAGTATTACTTGAACCTGGAGCGAAGCCAAAAGGGTGGAGTGGATATTACTTCGTGGTTGGAATGGTTCCTCGGTTGTCTCGGACGCGCCGTCGCGGGAGCGGAAGACGGCTTGGCGAGCGTTCTGCGAAAAGCAAAAATCTGGGAGCGAATCAATAGTCAGTCGCCGGTAAATGAAAGGCAGCGCAAAGTGATCAACCGGCTGCTGGATGGTTTTGAGGGCAAGCTCTCCACGTCAAAATATGCCAAACTCGCCAAATGTTCCGGGGACACGGCATTGAGGGATATTAAAATTTTGCTCGACCAAGGCATTCTCGTTCAAGACGAAGGTGGAGGCCGGAATACAAGCTACCGATTGGTTGAGCCGGATGGTCAATCCTGAAATGTTCAACATCACATGAGCTTGAGCCGTGCGCGTGAATCGAATGTTTTATTATATGTCGCCGGCCGTCGCGTCAATGTAGTGCGCCCTGCTGCCCCCGCCTCCACATTGACCCGCCGCCCGGCTCCGGGGAGTTGCTGTTTAGGATTTCGCGCACGAAGGATTTTTCACGGCTGAAAACAAATTATTCCCTGCAACTTGCGTTTTGATTCGGATGTGCTATTGATTCCAGTGAGGCAGGATAAAATCCTGGTTCTCTATATCTTGGCTAGGCCGGCGAAAGCCGGTGCGATAATGCCCTTCATCCCATAATGGGTCAGGCAACATTGCCTGTTTTCTCCCTCAATTGAGGCTTATTGGCGAGAACTGACGCCGGTTTTGCTGTCAGTTTGATGACCCCCACTTCCCATCGCATGGCTTTGCCATGCCTTGGGAAGTCGGTTTTTGAATCCAGAATAGTTGTGAAGATTTCATCACAACCGGGAAGCCTGAATTTTGGTAAAAACGGCGGCAAAATTTTGTTTCAAAATGAAACGCGCGCGCCGAGAACGCATGAGAAAATGAGCGCAAAGTCATTTTGTCCCGAATCGGGGACAACAAAAATGAAACGGCACCAGAGAATGAATCGGAACGCCATTTCGTCCAGAAAACTGGACAAAAAAATGGCGGACGAATGAAACATTGAGCCGGTTGAAGAATGAAGCAGCGGAATTTCATCGGGCGGCTGGTCAGCAGATGGCGCAACCAACGCGGTTGGACGCAGGATGTGTTTGCTGACAAGTTGCAGCTTGCGGGTTGGCATGACGCCTCGCGCAGCACCGTTTCCAAAATCGAGGACGGTTCCTTGCGGATTGATCTGACGCAGGTGTGTTACCTGGCTTCCGCGCTTGGCATCCGACCGATTGATTTCCTCTCTGAAATTGATTGGCGCAAACAGATTGAAAAGTTGATTTCTTTCCCAATGAAACACCCGCAACCAGTGGAGACGTATGGAAACCATTCCAAAAACTGAAGAATCACAAGCGACGAAAGCAACCGAACGGCTCGCCTATTCGATTCAAGAGGCCGCCGACATGCTCGGCGTGAATTATTTCAGCGTTTATCGGCTGATTCAGCGCAACAAATTAAAAGTTTGTCGCGCCCTGCGCGGCAAATTGCTCGTGCCACGAACTGAATTATTGAAATTGTTGGGAACCGAATGAGGTGAATTATGAACTACTACGAACGACCCACACCGCTTCAAGAGCAGGCCAACATCGAGGCCATACAACATTTCGTGGAACACCTGAACCAATTCAAAGCGAACTGTGACGCGCTCCGCAGCATCGAATGCAATTTATCAACGACCGTGAACGACGCGCTCAAATCCGTCTTGCTTTCGCCCGGTCGCGTCATCCAAACCGACGACGGCACGCAATGGCAGCATGACCTCGATTTGTCGAGTGTCACGTCCGTTTGCCACCGGCGCACGGCGGCAGGCTTGGAATTTGCCGTTGTCGAATGCCTGCCGTTGAAGTCCGGGGAGATCAAAGAGGTTTTGAACAACGGCCACAGCGTCAGGGATGTTTTGCGAGCGTTCACGCACGACCAACGGCAGGTTTTGAACCTCTGGAAGGAAGACGTGAAAGCGCAGGTGAGGGAACACCTTGAGGAAAAATATCCGCATCAGGACATGGGCATCGTGGTCGAATCATTTGAAATCAAAATGGCGCGCGCCATTTCTGAAACGCGAGCAGTCACCCAAAGCCAGAGTCGCGGCATTCGGATTTAAGGCGATTTTTTGTCAGGAAAACATATTAAATTTCTGACAATGGAATCGGCGGAATCAGCTTCCAATTTGTGAGCATAACCAACCGCGCAGGCAGATAATCAGCAACGCGATTTTATTTCGATTAACCTTTCTGGCCTGTGAAATTTTGTGTTCGTTCGCAATAGAATAGGTGAAGCACAAAGCCGAGCCGATTGCGGATTTGAACGGAATCGTTCAATCATTCCTAAACAGAAAAAATATGGGAAATGAACATAAACTGGAACCCGCAGAAGCCACCACAGAACGTCTGGCTTGTTCGATTGAGGAATCGGCCAAAATTCTCGGTTTGAATTACTATACCGTTTATCGGTTGGTTCAACGGCGCAAATTGAAAGCGTGTCGAGTGCTTCGCGGAAAATTGTTAGTGCCGCGCACCGAGTTAATCAAGCTCTTAAACACGGCTGAATAAAATTGGCACACATGGCAGCATCAAATTTTGATGCTGCCCCTAACTTTGTAATGCAAAAGCTCGCGCCACAGTTGCAGTGTTAAAATTTGAAAATCTTGCACCCGCATTTTTAGCCAGTAATTACAAGGGTTGCGTCGAGTTACGGGTGCAAGTGGGTGCAAATTTTGGGCGCGAAAAATGCCCTAAAGGCACCAAAAAAACTTGCACCCGACTTGTAACCCGATTGAAAAATTTTGGATTTTTTGAGATGACAAGAGATAACATCGCAACATCGAAAATCGTCAATGAAATCAAGGATTCCGTAATGATTGCAAAGGCGAATTAAAAATAGCTAAAAATGGCTAAAATTCGCGGTTTTGAATTAAAAGGGCACTGCTCTACCAACTGAGCTACCAACCCACCAAGGAGCCGAAGATTATCATATTAAAACAACCGCGCTGTCACGCAAGGTTTTTTGCGGTAATCCCGTTGTTGGGCACCACCCGGCACGGCCAACGGAACGCTTTGAGCTGCGCCTGGCGGGTTCCATACTGACGACAAAACTTGCCCCATGTGACTCGCCCCGTTTACTCTGCCCACACCATGCGGTTGTTGGACCGATATTTATTCCGCGAATTGCTTACGCCGCTGGCGTATTGCCTGGGCGGCTTCCTGATTTTCTGGAACGCCTACGACATCTTCCTCGAACTGCAGGAAATGCAGGAACGCAAACTGCATTTGAACGAAGTCCTTGAGTATTCCGCCGCGATGACCCCGGAATTTTTAGTGACGGTGCTGCCGATCGGACTTTTGCTGGCGCTGCTCTACGCGCTCACGAATCACGCGCGCCACAACGAAATCACCGCCATGCGCGCCGCAGGCGTCAGCTTGTGGCGATTGTGCATCCCGTATTTTATCACCGGTTTGGTTATGAGCGTCGTTTTATTCGGATTGAACGAATGGTGTGTGCCGCGCAGCGCAGATTGGGCGCATCGCATCAAGTGCCGTTATGTGCAAAAGCCGGGCGACGCTGAAGGGCAAAACCAATTCCATGGTTTTGCCAATGCGCGGGCGCGCCGCTTCTGGCAATTTGACGAATATCGAATCAAGACGGCCGAAATCATCGGACCCAATGTAAGTTGGACCCTGCCAAACGGTTCCTGGCGGCAACTGCATGCCGACCGCGCCATTCGAACAAATGGCGTCTGGACTTTTTTAGGCGTGAAGGAGTTCGAACAGTCAAACGCCGCCGCGCAATTCCTGCCGCTCCTGCAAACCAACCTGCTGACGATGCCGGAATTTGATGAAACCCCGGCGGAAATTCAGAGCGAAATCAAAATCGGCGCCCACGGAAGCCTGCACAACGTGCGCAAAGCGGATATCCCCCTCAACGACATTTTTGGCTATTTGCGATTACATCCCAATTTGCCGCGCGCCGATTCCCGGTGGCTGTTCACGAAATTATATGGGCGGCTGGCCGCGCCGTGGACATGTCTGGTGGTGGTGCTCATTGCCATTCCGTTTGGCGCTGCTTCAGGGCGCCGGAACCTTTTTGTCGGCGTGGCGGGCAGCATCTTTATTTGCTTCAGCTATTTTGTGATTCAATCCGTCAGCCTGGCGCTCGGCTCGGCTCCCAACGGGCATTTGCCCGCGTGGCTGGCGGCCTGGCTGCCCAATTTATTTTTCGGCGCAACCGGCTTGGTGCTGATGACGCGTGTGCGATGATTGAAGTGATTGTGAATGACGAGCATTCCAAAGTAATATCGCCTTTCGAGCGGCTGCAATTGCTCTATCAGGTGAGCAATGTCATTCACTCTACGCTGGAGCCCCAGGAGGCGCTGCAATTGATCGTGGGCGAAGCGGTGCGGGTCATGCGCGCGTCGGGTGGCTCGGTGGTCTTGATCAATCCCACCACCGGTTTTTTGGAAATCCACGCGGCGCAAAACCTGCCCCCGTCGGCCACCCGCCTCAAATTGCGCGTCGGCGAGGGCCTCACCGGCTGGGTCGCCCGCACCGGCAAATCTGCGCGCGTTGGCAATGTGACGCAAGACCCGCGTTACATCATGGCCCGGCGCGGCGTGCAGTCGGAACTGGCCGTGCCGCTGGAAGTAAACGGCGAAACGCGCGGCGTGCTCAATGTGGATTCGGACCGCGCGGACGCTTTCACGGCGGAAGACCAGGACCTGCTCCAGGAATTGGCCATCCAGGCGGCCAAGGTAATCCAGAACACCTGGCTGTACGAACAGTTGCGGCTGAAGGCTCATTTGTTTGAATCGCTGGCGAGTGTGAGCCGGACGATCAATTCCACGTTGAATCTGGACGAGGCGTTGCAGGTCATCACGCGCGAGGCGTGCCTGCTCATGCGCGCCCGGGTGTGTTCGCTGATGCTGCTGGATGAAAGCCGCAACTGGCTCGATTTGCGTGCCAGTCACGGCGCGGGCGAAGCCTACATCAACAAACCCCGGCTGCCTGTGGACGACAGCCTGCTCGGGGTGGTCATGCGCCGCAAAAAACCGATGCAGGTCGCCAATGTCCAGACCTCCAGCCGTTATCAGCAAGTCGAAGTCGCGCGGCGGGAGGGATTGATTTCATTGTTAAGCGTGCCGCTGATTTTTGCCGGGCAAGCGATCGGGACATTGAGCGTTTACACAAGCCGGCCGTACAATTTCTCCAACGAGGAAATCAGCATTTTGAGTGCGCTGGCTGATTTGTCAGCCATTGCGATTGAAAAGGCCCGGTTGTATGAGCGGGTCGTGGACGTCGAGGAACAATTGCGGCAGAACGAAAAGCTTTCCGTGCTCGGCCTGCTGGCCGCCGAGGTCGCCCACGAAATCCGCAATCCGCTCACGGTGATGAAGCTGTTGTATCACTCGCTGGATTTGAAATTTCCCGACAGCGACCCGCGTGCGAAGGACACCCGGATCATCGCCGCGAAAATCGAGCACCTGAACAAGATCGTTGAGCAAATCCTCGCGTTTGCGCGCACCACCGAGCCCAAACTTGTGCCAGTGAATTTGAATGAACTGGTGGACGAACTGGGATTGCTGGTGCGTCACAAACTGGCGAATCAAAACATCCGGCAGGTTCGCCAGTTGCAGCCGGATTTGCCGGTCGTGCTGGGCGACGCGACGCAGCTGGAACAGGTGTTCCTCAATTTGATTCTCAACGCCGCCGAGGCTATGCCGGAGGGCGGCACGCTCACCATCAAATCCCGCGCCGTTCATCCGCGCGGCAACCCGGACGCAACGCACGTGGCCATGGAATTCAAGGACACCGGCCAGGGCATGAGCAAAGAAGTTCAGCGCCGGGCCTTCACCACGGTTTTGGGCACGACCAAGGCCAAAGGCACTGGGCTGGGCTTGGCCATCGTCGGCCGCATCATTGAGACGCATCACGGACAAATCTGGATTTTATCGCGCCCCGGCCGCGGCACGACCCTGCGCATCACCCTGCCGGTGAAGTAAGCTTTAGCCGCGGATGGACACGGTGTAAAGCAGCGCGGCGACCACGCCGCTATACACGGAGTCAAAGCCCCGGACGGGGCAAAAGATAATAGCTCACTACTTAAGCTGTGGGTTTGATCGCCCCAAAAGTTCCCAGCCGCGGAGGGGCGACAGAACGCATTCGCCCAACTCCCGCTGAGTCCGCCGCACCAATCGTGCTTTACGTTCTCCGCCTCAACCGGGGAGAGGATGGCCGGGGGCCAGATGGGGGTCGAATGCTTCTTCGCCTTACACTTCAGCCTTTGGCCTTGATACCACAGACAGAAATCAATTCGTGTCCGTTCGTGTCCACCTGCTGGCGATTTATCGGAGTTCGTGGTGAAAATTCTTTATTCTCTTCGTTTCCTTCTGTGGAAATGGACGGCCCGGGTTTGCGTTCTGTTGCGGCAAAGTTTGGGTCTCATGGAACTCGGCCCTCCGAAATCCGTGTCCATTCTCAATCCTCCATCCTCGTCCTTGGACGCAGCGCGACAAGTGGCGATTAATTCATCTGCCGAGCATTTTTGCAGCGATGAAGACGACCCCGGCTCCGAAAAGTCCTCCGCCCCCGAGAAGATAAATTAAGGAATAACCAGCGGCGGCAAACATGGGTGTTATTAAAAGTGCAATCATAGGTTTATCCGTTTATCGGTTATTGGTTGGTTTTTGGCCGGATTCACTCAAATCGTCTTCGTTTCTGCCGGCCTGCGCCTGTCCGGCGGGCAGTCCATTTTCGGCCGTGGCCACCTTCAGTGACGCCTTGATGATCCGGCGCGGGGGGCCATGAACGTCTGCCGCCGGGTCCAGAAATAAATCCTTGAATGTTTTCATGTTCGATTCTTGGTTATGGATTGGTTTGAGAATCAATTCCGGCTGCTCACAGTGAACAGCACGTCCAGTTGGTTGTCCACATTCCCGGCGTGCACAATCCGATCCGCGATTTCTCCGATGAGATGTTTTTCCTCGGCGGTGTTGACCGACCCGCACAGGATGACCCGGCCATCAATGGCGGTAATCTTTACGTTTCTGGCAGTCCCGGACATTCTGCGGTCGGCAATGATTTCCCTGCGAATCTGCGCCTCGGTGTTCATGTCAGCTGGGCGGTTGCCCTGATCGAGCGTGGTCAGCGTGCCGCTGTCGCGATCACGAACAGCTTGCCGGGTGTTACCAGCCGCGATCGTCGCGTCGGGGTTGAACCAAGGCTCAACCTGGTAGGCGTGATAAACTCCGCCGGCATAACCGGGCTGGCTGAAATCGGGCCATTGACTGGCCTTGAAGTGCGGTGAACTGGCCAGCGCCTCCTTTGAAGCGTCAAGTTGGAGGGTGTCATGTTGCGGGTTGAATCGCAGGGCGGTGGGCGGCACGGCACTCAACTCGCCTGCCATCCCGATGAATCCGCCGGTCGAAATGATGACCGCAACGATGCGGCCCGCCGACAGGTCCACCATCAAATTCTCCGCCTTGCCGAGGGGCTCACCCTGCAGGTTCTTCACCGAAGTGCCCATGAGCCTGCTCGCCTTTTGCACATAACCCAGCCGCGACCAGGCATTGTTAGCCCGCCGCTCATTGGAATAATATTCCCGCGTCCAGATTCCGTCCGGGTTGCGGGTGAAAATCCAGTTGTTGGTTGCCTCCAAACTGCCAGCCAAGGCCACATTGCCTGCTTGGTCCATAGTGCGCGCTCCAGCCGTATTAATGGAGCCATCCATATGGTGGGGCAAGGTTGAGGCGACCGTTCCTTCCAGGCTGGCATTCCGGCAGCCCTCATTATCGGCAACAAAATAAGGCCGTTCACCGTAATAACCATGGACTTCAGTCGCCCGATTGGACTGGGTGTCGGCGTCCCATTTCGCGGTGTCAAACTTGAGGGCCGCCTTAAGAATCGCTTGGCCGACGTCCAGTTGAAGGATGTTGTCCGCAACATCGTGACGCAAGGCTCCCGGGGGCACCGCGAAGAGCGCATTGCCCTTGCCGGGAGATATCCCGGTCGAAAGAATCACTTGGACGATCCGTCCGGACTCCACATCCACAGCGAGGTCTTCCACGATGCCGAGTTTTTCATTCTGATAATTATTGACTGTCATTCCAATGATGTCGGTGCTCCTGGCCGCGTCGTTCAGCTGTTCCGAGCGTGCCTGGGTCATGGGTTGACGGGTGGAGACGGTTTCAGCCGTTCGGGAATTAAAGGTTTCCCGGGCCAAGGCCGAGAACGCCAGGAAAGACGCGGCGGACGCGCTGGCAATGATTTGTAATTTCCGTTTCATATAATGTTTCCGGGTAAATTTGTTAGGAGGTTTTCCACTGTCTCAGCTTTAACAATAGGCGGGAAGGCGTGGAAGTGATATGGGGTGTTACCCTACTAAACATTTCGCGAACTCAACGGGGAAGCGTTCAGAAATGGAGGGTCGCGGACCCCGCAGCGCAGCGTCCCCATCTTTGCGTTCTCTCGCGGTTTTCGAGGACGAAGACGATTTCAATTTCTGGCGATTGCGTTTCAGCCTTTGCGCCTTTGCATTGAACCCCGACTACATTGTTACGGCCAAGTGCGCCTTCAAATGTCTTTTCCGATTTTGTTTTCTTGCTAGGATTTGCCGTCCGGTTTATTCCAGACGATTTAAGATTTATTTTATGCACTATACAAAATTGCAGTGGTGGGACCGCTTTCAAAAGTATTACACCGAGTTTCCCGAGCTCGGCCTGGCGGTGGACTTGAGCCGGATGAATGTGGACGACGCATTCTTCGCCCGCATGGAGCCGAAGATCCAAAAGGCGTTCGCCGACATGGCCAAGCTTGAGGCGGGAGCCATCGCCAATCCTGATGAAAACCGGATGGTCGGGCATTATTGGCTGCGAAATGCTTCCCTGGCACCCACGCCAGAAATACGCAAGGAAATCGAGGGCGCCATCGCCCAGATCAATGGTTTTGCTGGCAAAGTTCACGCTGGCGAAGTCTGCGGCGCGGGCGGGCCGTTCAAGAATTACCTTTTGATCGGGATTGGCGGTTCGGCTCTGGGCCCGCAATTCGTCGCCCACGCCTTGGGCGATCCCCGCACGGACAAGCTGAAGCCGCACTTTTTCGACAATACCGACCCCGACGGGATGAATCGGGTGTTGGCATCCATTGGCGGTGATTTGAACCGGACGCTTTGCATCATCATTTCCAAGTCTGGAGGCACCAAAGAAACCCGCAACGGCATGCTCATAGCCGAAGACGCTTTCAAGCGCGCAGGCCTTCATTTCGGGCAGCACGCAGTCGCCATAACCACGCTGGACAGCGCTCTCGACAAACATGCCGTGGAAAACAAATGGCTGACACGGTTTCCGATGTGGGATTGGGTCGGTGGCCGGACCAGCGAACTGTCGCCAGTCGGGCTTTTGCCAGCCGCATTGCAGGGAATTGACATCAACGGCTTGATATCAGGCGCTTGCAAGTGCGACGCGGCAACACGGTCGGATAACGTTAAAGAAAATCCTTCGGCCCAGCTTTCTCTGGCTTGGTACGAGTCAGGTAACGGTAAAGGAAGCAAAAATATGGTCATTTTACCATATAAAGACCGTTTGGAGTTGTTTTCAAAGTATCTCCAGCAGCTCGTGATGGAATCGCTCGGGAAAGAACATGATTTGGACCGAAAAGTCGTTAACCAAGGAATTGTCGTGCTGGGAAACAAAGGAGCGACGGATCAGCACTCGTATGTTCAGCAGCTCAGGGATGGACTGAACAACTTTTTCGCCATTTTTATTGAGGTTTTGAAAGATGAACAAAAGCAAAGCCTGGGAGTTGAGCCAAACGTAACGTCCGGGGATTATCTGCACGGATTTTACTTGGGCACCCGCCAGGCTCTTACCGAAAAAGAGCGGGAATCCCTTACCATAACCGTCAAGGAAGTGTCGCCATTCACGGTTGGGATGCTGATCGCTTTGTTTGAACGAGCAGTCGGGCTTTATGCTTCACTTATCAACGTCAATGCCTACCACCAGCCGGGGGTTGAGGCGGGTAAGAAAGCGGCCGGCAAGGTGATTGAGGTGCAAGGCAAGGTGTTCAATTTTCTCTCCAAGCAAACCGGCAAGTCGTTCACCGTTGAGGAAATCGCCAAGGGAATTGGGATGACGGAAGACATCGAGCATATCTTCAAAATTTGCGAACACCTGTCTATAAACGAAGACAAAAAAATACGTAATACGTTTGATAGCAATATATTGCGGAATAAGTACTCGTTGATCTGATTTTCATGTTTGTCTATCCAAAACAGTACGAAGTCATCGTTGTCGGAGCGGGTCACGCTGGAATTGAGGCGGCATTGGCGGCAGCTCGAATGGGGTGTCAAACCTTGCTGTTGACCATGAACGCAGACTCCATCGGACAGATGTCGTGCAACCCGGCCATCGGCGGACTCGCTAAGGGGCATCTCACGCGTGAGATTGATGCTTTGGGTGGAGAGATGGGACGGAACACGGACATGACCGGGTTACAGTTCAGGATGCTGAACACCAAAAAAGGCCCAGCCGTTTGGGCCCCGCGTGCACAGTGTGACAAGAAGGCCTATCAGTTGCGGATGAAATGGGTTTGCGAATCGGAGCCAAATCTGGATGTCAAACAGGGGCAGTCATCCAAGATTCTACACAAGGACGGTGAAACTTTCGGTGTCGAAACCACCCTCGAAGTCCAGTACCTAGGGAAAACAGTCGTCATAACGACAGGAACATTTCTTCGAGGATTGATGCACGTCGGATCCAACCAGCAGCCTGGCGGACGGGCCGGCGATTCGGCGGCAATAGGGCTATCTGCTTCGCTCAAAGAAATCGGCCTTGAGCTTGGCCGGCTGAAGACCGGGACCCCGCCACGACTTTTGAGGCGGTCAATTGATTTCTCCAAGATAGAAGCCCAATCCGGAGACGAGCCGGTTCCTTATTTCACCTACTGGAAGGACGATTTGTTCCACATGGAACAATCGCCCGGCAAAGCACCACAATCCAGTCGTTCCAATGGCAAATATCCTCCTAACTCCATTCTCGACCGAATAAACGGCCAGTTGAGTTGTTTTATCACGTTTACCAGCAAAAAGACGGCGGAAATAATCCGGGCCAATCTGCATAAATCTCCTTTATATTCAGGCACTATTGAAGGAATTGGGCCGAGATATTGCCCGTCAATTGAGGATAAAATAGTTAAGTTCCCTGAAAAGGAACGGCATCAGATTTTTCTCGAACCGGAGGGGTTTGAAACCGATGAATTTTACGTCAATGGCTTCTCAACCAGCCTTCCGTTTGAGGTTCAAGTGGAATTGGTCCGGACAATCACAGGTTGCGAAAACGCAGAAATCATGCGTCCGGCGTATGCGGTTGAATACGACTACGCCGACCCGACACAATTATTACCGTCCTTGGAAACAAAGGTGTGCAGGAATCTATTCCTAGCCGGACAGATCAATGGAACTTCCGGATACGAAGAAGCCGGGGCACAGGGAATAATAGCCGGGATTAATGCCGCAAGAAGAGTCAAGGTTCTCGATCCAATCATCATTCGGCGCGACCAGGCATATATCGGAGTCTTGATTGACGACTTGATTACCAAAGGCACGGCTGAACCTTACCGCATGTTCACCTCGCGCGCTGAATATCGGCTTTTGCTCCGTCAAGACAACGCCGACTTGCGGCTTTCAGAGATCGGCCATGAAGTCGGCCTCTTGCCTGAGCGCAACTATAAACAATTCCGCACCAAACAAGACGCCATAAAAAATGAAATAATACGTTTACAATCAAAGCATTGTGAAAGTTATTCTTTATTAAAAATGCTTTCTAGACCGGAGGTCAGCTACAAAGATCTGCCGAATCGCAACGACACTTTGTCCGGGGAAGTAATCCAGCAAGTTGAGATTGCCATCAAGTATGCCGGGTATATTGAGCGGCAGGAGACGGAAGTTGTGAAATTCAAAAACTTGGAAGACAAACAGATTCCTGACTCATTTGATTTTTCGTCGGTGCCGAGCTTGTGTCTGGAAGCCCGGCAGAAACTTTCAAAAATCCGTCCCACCACCATCGGTCAGGCTGCCAGGATCTCCGGCGTGTCGCCTGCGGATATCAGCCTGCTCATGGTTTGGCTGAAGCGTTGTGGCGGAGCCAATGCAGGGAAGTATCTGTCCACTGATACGACAACTTGCGACACATGTGAAACAGAACTCGAAGGGTGATGTGGTTTGTCGAAAACCGCTGAAATCTGGTCAGCGGCGAAGAAATTTGGCCACAGCTTCTGTTCGGGTGCGGACTTGGAGCTTTTCGTAGATGCGGCGGATATAGGTATGCACGGTTTCGTAGCTGATCCCCAGCTTCTCCGAGATTTCCTTGTAGAGCAGTCCTTGGCTCAGGAAATCAAGCACTTCCTGTTCGCGCGGGGAAAGATTTTCCGTGGGCTGCGCCGTGGCCGCCGTTTGTTGAAACGATTGCACGACTTTGCGCGCAATATGCATCGTCATTGGCGAACCGCCCCGGTGGACTTCCTGAATGGCTTCGAGCAGTTCCTTGCTGGAGGTGCGCTTGAGCATGTAACCGTTGGCGCCTGCCGTCAGCGCGTTGAAAATATTTTCCGTGTCTTCATAAACCGTGAGCATCATGATCTGGATGCCCGGCACCAGCGCCTTTAATTGCCGGACGCATTGCACGCCGTTCATGCCGGGCAGATTGATGTCCATCAGCACGACATTGGGGCAGACCCGGGGCAGGTCCTTTACCGCGTCCTCGGCGTTGGCGTACTGACTCACGCAGCGGAACCCATCCGACCGGTCGAGCAGGCGGGCCAGCGTCCCGCGCAGCTTGTCGTTGTCTTCAACGATGGAAACGGAGATGGGCATGGTTCAATGCAGAATGGCGAATGTAGAAAGAAGAAACAAGAGCAACAACTGCGCCGGATGTTTTTCTTCATTCTTCATTCGGCCTTATTCATTTCATTCCAGCCGGCACAGTGAGGCGAACCACAGTTCCTCGCTCTGATGCGGCGCCGGCTTCAAATTGTCCACCGATGTCTTCCATTCGTTTGCGCATGTTGCGAAGTCCGTTTCTCGTTTGTTTTGCCTTGGCGTCCAGACCGCCCAAGCCACGACCGTTGTCCTCAATGCTCAACACAAAACTACCGGACTGCAATCGTAATCGAATCCAGACTTCAGATGCCTGTGCGTGTTTGACCACATTATGGACGGCTTCCTTGAAGGCGAGAAAAACATTGTGGCGGACTTCCGGCGGAATGGTGATGGCGGGCAATTGGGCCGGCACATCAGCGCGATAACGCAAGCCGGCCAGCGTGAGATATTCCTGCGCGTATTTGCAGGCATAATTGATCAAGCCATCCAGCGTGTCGTTGGAAGGATTGACCGCCCAGACGATTTCGTCGAGGGAACGGGTCGTTTCGCGTGCGGTTTGGGAAATCTGTTGTGCGTGGGATTCAATTTCCGCCGGGGAGTCTTTGTCGGTTTCCGCCATCTCGCCTAACAGCGCCACTTGGGTAAGATTCGCTCCGAGCTGATCGTGCAGGTCGCGGGCGATGCGGGAGCGTTCCTTCTCCAGCGCCTCCTGTTGTTTGAGCCCCTGCAATTGGCGATGTAGCTTTTGTGTGGAAAGATAGCGCACTATGGCAACGACCACGCCCAGAAAAGACACTATAATCGCGGCTAGAAACCAACCCGTTTGCCAGAAGTGCGGTTGCACCGTTATCTCCAGCACACTGCCGGCCTCGTTCGACACACCGTCTTCATTGCTGGCGATGACGTGGAAATAATAATGTCCGGGCGGCAGATTACTGTAATAGGCCACGCGCGTATCCCCGGCTTCAGTCCAGGCGGTCTCGTGGCCTTCCAGCCGGTATTTGAATCGCACGCCAGTGGGCGCGGTAAAATTCAAACCCGTGTAATGAATTTCCAAACGCTCGTAGCCGGGCGGAACCAGGATGGATTGGTTCCACGCCGAATCGAGGCGATTGGTTTTTTGCTCGCGACCCTCCACGATGACGGATTCGATCATGACCAATGGCGGCTGGCGATTGGGCTTTAGCTCCGCAGGGTTTACCGACACCAAACCTTTGGTGGTGGGGAACCATAATCTGCCATCCCGTGTGCGGCACGCGGCGGGTTGTGAGCCGGCCGAACATTCGCGCGTTGGCAGCCCATCCGCTTCGCCGTAAGTCCGGCAGGAAATGGAGCCGACCATTCCACTGGCAAAATCATTCAGCGATTTTTTTTGCAGGCGCATCAAGCCCGCATTGGAACCAATCCATAAATAGCCCTCGTCGTCTTCAATGATGTAATCAATGCTATTGCTGGCGAGTCCGTTGTCCGTCGAAAAACGAGTCCATTTTCCCTGGTAAAAGCGGGCCAACCCGTGTCCGGAGGTTCCCACCCACAAGATGCCGGCCGGATCCAGATAGAGACAGGAAATGTCGTTGCCGGGCAATCCCCCTTCCTCTTTCTGGTAGGAATAGAATTTCCCGGCTTTGAAAAAAAACAGCCCGCGGTCCTCCGTTCCCACCCAAAGATTGCCTCCGGCATCCTCGGCAATGGCGCGAGCCATGAGGCCGTCGGGAGTCCTGTAAATTTTCCAGTCCGTTCCATTCCAGTACGCCAGACCATTCGTGGTGCCCGCCCATAATTGTCCCTGGCGATCATCAAACAAGGCGAATATTTGCGGACCCAGAATTTCCGCACCGGCTGCGGGTTGAAAATGATTGGTTTGAAATTGGAACAGCCCTTCGTCCTGGGTTCCAACCCAGACTTGTTGCCGGCGATCCACCAGAACGGTCCAAGCACTTTGATACCGGCTGACGCCAAAATCCCGCACAGAGTTTGTAATCCAGTAAGACACGCCATGCGCGTTGAAGGCCGTCCATAAACCACCGGACGCATCCCCGGATATCGATTGGACAACCCACGAATGATGCCCGGTCGGGGTATCGAAAACTTTTCTTTTGATTCGATCCAACCCGCCGCCGTCCGTTCCTACCCAAAGATTTCCCTCACGATCCAAGCACAAGGAAAGAACCAGTGCGGACGACAATCCTTGCTCCCTTGAGATTTGTCGATATTTTCCATCTGCGTCATACCAAAAAACACCCTCGCCCAGCGTGCCGACAATCAGGTTGCCATCCCGGTCTTCACAGGCGGCTTTCACGGGTGAACTGCCCCAGGGAAATGCGCTGAAGTCTTTTTCCACCCCGCCGGATTTCCATTTTTGGACCCGACCGTTCATCAAGCGCCAGATTCCACCGCTTCGACTGGCCAAAATATAATCCAATCTTTCGGCGCGGACCGATTCACCAACAATAATCGTCTGCGGATTGAAATTTTCCGGACGGATGGAAAACATTCCGCTGACGTCCGCGACCCAAAGCTCGCCGGGTTTTTCAGCCGCGATCATCCGGCAAATCGGGGGTGTGGGGAAATTAAAACTTAACGTCTCCATTTTCCCATTTTGATAACGGGTCAGCCGCGAATCCGCGGTGAAAAACCACACTGTGCCGGTGGCATCTTCACCAACGGACGTCAGTTTGCCTTCCTGACCGGCGCGCCCGATTTCAAAATACTTGATTTTTCCATCCCTTACCAATCCCACGCCCTTCGTATCGGTCCCGATCCAAAGATTCGTGTGGCTGTCTTCAAACAAGTAAATAATCCGGTCGCTGTCCAGGCCGGGCGTATTGTTTTCGTCGAAGACGGTAAAATGATTTCCGTCAAAACGCACCAAGCCGTTGAGTGTTCCAAGCCAAAGGTAACCATCTCTGGTTTGAATCACCGAGATGACCGAGCTTTGTGGAAGCCCATCTTCCATGCCCCACGCATCCACAATATAGGACCCGTCGGGCAATTCAGCCGCGCTCGCGTTCGCCGGAAGAATAAAAGCGATTACGCAAAGCCACAGCCAGACAAAGGGTAGCTTCCAACAATTCATCGGCATATTGTGATTGTTCAAACTGTCTGAACCGCATGTAAAGATGATAAAAAAATGATACAAACCCAATACCGAAGATGGGAAATTATTTCCCCAAAATCACTTGCCAGATTCTTGCGATGGGTTAGGTTTCCGTCGTCCAATGAGAACTGGGCGCGTCGGCGGGTGTTGGCGATGTATATTCGTGTGTGATCGCCTGGCCCGCCGACATTTTTGATCAGCCTTCGAGTGGATGGTTCAAATTCATCCCCGCCCGCCGACACGAACCCAATTTGCGCCGCGAGTTGCGTTCGAGCTGCCCCTGATGTTGAAAATAAAAAAAGCCCCAAGCCGGGCGGGCTTGGGGCTTGGTTAAGAATCTGAATATCAGTCAAACGCGTGACCGGCACAGCAAAGCACGTTTTTGACCTTGTGCCGGACCAGATCTTTGACGCAGGCACGCGCCGGGCCAAGATATTTGCGCGGATCAAATTCCTTCGGGGATTCGCTGAATACTTTGCGGATACCGGCGGTCATGGCGAGGCGCAGGTCGGTGTCAATGTTGACCTTCGTGCAACCGACGCGGCGCGCGACTTCGATGTCGGGTTCGGGCACGCCCTGGGCATCGGGCATCTTGCCGCCGTATTTATTGATCTCATCCACCAGATACTTCGGCACGCTGGACGCGCCATGGAGCACCAGCGGGTAATCGCCGAGACCGGCATCCATAAGCGCCTTCTTGATGGCTTTGAGACGTTCGAGGTCGAGGTGCTGTTCCCCCTTGAATTTGAAGGCACCGTGGCTGTTGCCGATGGCGACGGCAAGCGAATCGCAGCCGGTTTCCTTGACGAATTTGACGGCTTCATCCGGGTTGGTATAGTGGCCGCTGGTGGAGTGGGAGCCGCCTTCTTCGCCATCGTCGAACTGCGCGCCGACGAGGTGGCCGAGTTCAGATTCCACCGAGGCGTTGAATTTGTGCGCGTATTCCACGACTTTGCGTGTGATTTCAGCATTCTTCTCGAAGGCTTCGTGGCTGGCGTCAATCATCACACTGGTGAAACCTTCATCAATGCACTGTTTGCACAGGTCGAAGGTGTCGCCATGGTCCAGATGGACGGCGATGGGGACGTTGGACAGGCTGACCGCCGCCTCGATGAGTTTTTTGAGGTAGACGGGGTTGGCGTATTGGCGGGCACCCTTGGAAATCTGGAGAATCAACGGCGCCTTTTCCTCTTCACAGGCCTCCACGATGGCCTGGATGAGCTCCATGTTGTTTACGTTGAATGCGCCGAGGGCGTATTTACCCTTCAACGCCTTCGCAAATAGTTCTTTGGTATGTGTCAGTGGCATAGTTTTTCGATTTTTATCGTCGTTATCAACCAGCCGGGTTTATCCCGACGGAAAGGAATAATAGAACGATTTGTCTGAAAAGAAACAAAAAAGACAACCACCGGCCAACCAGCCCTTGCCAAAATTTGGCAATAAATTGCTTTGCGATTTCGTGTCTTTGGGCGAAAAGAAGGCCATGCAAGCGCGTTTTCTCCTCGGGCCGGCCGGCAGCGGCAAGACGTTTCGCTGTCTGGCGGAAATCCGGGCTGCCCTGACGGCATTCCCGGAAGGCCCGCCGCTGGTCCTGCTTGCGCCCAAACAGGCCACGTTTCAGCTCGAACGCCAGTTGCTCGCCGGCAGCACCCTGCCCGGGTACACGCGGCTGAACATTTTTTCATTCGAACGGCTCGCGCGGTTCGTTCTCGAATCGCTCGACGTCCCGATGCCAGCGGGATTGCTCGCCGAGGAGGGCCGCGTGATGGTGCTGCGCGCCCTGTTGATGCGGCACGAAAGTGAATTGAAATTGTTTCGTCAAAGCGCACGCCGCCCCGGGTTTGCCCAACAGCTCAGCCAGTTGCTTGGCGAATTGCAACAGCATCAACTCACGCCCGCCAAACTCCGGGCGTTGTCCGCCCGCCCCGGCTTGCGCCGCGAACTTCAGGACAAACTCCACGACCTCGCGCTCCTGTTCGAGGCCTATTCCAACTGGCTTGCCGAACACGAACTGCAAGACACGAACTGCCTGCTTGATTTTGCCACCGAAGCGCTTCGTTCCCAATCCGCAATCCGCAATCCGCAATCCGCAATTCAAAGCCTGTGGCTCGATGGTTTTGCGGAAATGACGCCGCAGGAACTGGATTTGCTCGCCGCCATTTTGCCGCGATGCGATCGCGCAACACTCGCGTTTTGCCTCGCCAGCGAACCGGCCGCTGAAACTTCATGGCTCTCCATCTGGGCGTCCATCGGCAAAACATTTCAACAGTGCCGCCAGCGCCTCGCCAACACTCCCGATTGCGAAGTCAGTGTCGAATTGCTCGAACGCAAATCCCCAAATCGTTTCTCGAACAGTCCGAATTTGCAGCATTTGGAAGCAACCTGGGCAACACCAGGTCCAACCCCAGCTGCCAGATCCCAGCCGCCAGTCTCCGCCATTTGTATCGCCGCTTGCGCTGATCCCGAGGCTGAGGCCGTTTTTGCCGCGCGCGAAATTTTGAAATTCGTCCATAACGACCGCGCCGGCAACCGCTTCCGCGATACCGCCGTGCTCGTGCGCAGCCTCGACGGCTATCACAAACCGCTGGAACGCGCGTTTCGGCGCTACGGAATTCCATTCTTTCTCGACCGGCGGGAATTCATGGCCCATCACCCCCTGGCGGAATTGACCCGGAGCGCGCTCCGCACGGTCACGTTCGACTGGCCGCACGATGACTGGTTTGCCGCGCTCAAGGCCGGGTTTGCACCAGTGGAAGAAGCCGACATTGACCGGCTGGAAAATGAAGCGCTCGCCCGCGGCTGGCGCGGCGCAAAATGGCGTGAACCCATTCCAATCGCGGACAATGCTGAACTCGAAACATTCCTCGAACGGCTCCGCGAAAAAATTTTACCGCCGTTTGAACATCTCGCCGCACAGTTTGCTCGATTCAAAAATCGGCCGACCGGCACGCAACTGGCCGACGCCCTGCGCGAGTTTTGGTCCGAGATGAAAGTCGAACCAACCTTGGAACACTGGAGCCTGGCGGACCCGGAAAAATCGCCAATCGTCAATCGCCAATCGTCAATCCACCAGACCGTCTGGGAACAAATGAAGGCGTGGCTCGACAACGTCACCCTCGCGTTTGCGGACGAGGCGCAGGCGTTGCGCGACTGGCTGCCGATTTTGGAAGCCGGCCTTACGAACCTGACCGTCGGCGTCATCCCGCCCGCGCTCGATCAGGTGCTCATAGGCGCGATTGACCGCGCCCGCAATCCCGATTTGAAGCTGGCGCTCGTACTCGGCATGAACGAATCGGTTTTTCCCGCCGCGCCCGCTGCGCCGGCGATTTTGACGGACACCGACCGCGACGAAATGAGCCGGCACACCAGCGCGCCCGGCCCCGATGTGCGCGAACGCCTGGCGCGCGAGCGTTTTCTCGGCTACATCGCCTGCACGCGCGCCAGCGAACGCCTGGTCGTAACCTTTTCGCGCCACGATGCGGAGGGGGGGACGCTGAATCCGTCGCCGTTCATCGCGCATCTGCGGCGGATTGTTCCCGGACTCGAAGTTGAAGAATGCTCCACCAACGCGGACTGGCGCGAAGCCGAGCACGCAAATGAGTTGATTGAGCCGTTGGTGGGAGCCGAGGTGACGAGGCTCAAAAATCAGAAGCTCCTTGCGTCGTCTCCTACAACTCGTAATTGGGAAAGCCTGCTCGCATTGCCGGCCTTGGAAAAACTGGTCGCGGCTCTGGTCGCCCTGCGCGAGCCGGGTCCGTTGGAAAATTTATCACCCGCCCTGGCGGAAAAACTTTTCGGCCCGACCCTGCGCTCCTCGGTGAGCCGGCTGGAGGAGTTTGCCCAATGTCCGTTCCGGTTTTTCGTTCATTCCGGGCTGCGCGCCGAGGAGCGGAAGAAGTTTGAGCTGGATACGCGCGAGCAGGGCAGTTTTCAGCATGAGGTGTTGAAAATGTTTCACGAGCAAGTGAGCGCCGAAGGCAAACGCTGGCGCGACCTCACGCCGCCGGACGCCCGCGTACGCGTGGGCAAAATCGCCGCGATGCGCGCGCTGGATTACCGTGACGGCTTGTTGCACACCAACGAGCAAAGCCGGTTTACCGCGCGCGTGCTGGCGGAATCGTTGCAGGATTTTGTCGAAACGCTGGTGACCTGGATGCGCGGACAATATGAATTCGATCCGGCGGCGGCCGAACTCGAATTTGGTATCGGTGCTGGCGGCGCACCCGCAGGGGAAATTGATTTGGGGGCCGGACACCGGATCGCGCTCCGGGGCCGGATTGACCGCATTGATTTGTGCCGCGAACCCGATGGCCGCGCGTTGTGCGTGGTGATGGATTACAAATCCGGCCAGAAAAAACTCGACAAAATTCTGGTCGAACACGGCGTGCAATTGCAATTGCTGGCGTACCTGGCGGCCATCCGAAGCTGGCCGGATCCGCGCGCGCTGTTTGGTGTGCAACAATTGATTCCAACCGGCGTTTTTTACGTGAACCTGCGCGGACAATATGAAAGTGGCGGCACCCGCGACGAAGCACTGGCGGACGCCGCTGGTGTGCGCAAACGCGCGTATCGTCATGCCGGACGCTTTGACGCCAGCGCATTATCCCGGCTCGACCGCACGAAAGCGGCGGATCAATTTAATTACCGGTTGAACCAGGATGGCGGCGTGCGGGCGAATTCGGTGGAGGCATTGTCTCGGGCGGACTTTGAGGCATTGCTCGACCGCGTTGGGGCGCGGCTACAGGAAATGGGGCGGGCGATTTTTTCCGGCGCGGCGCAAGTTGATCCGTATCGGAAAGGCCATGAGACCCCGTGTGAATTTTGTGATTATCGCCCCGTGTGCCGGATTGATCCGTGGACGCACCGGTATCGCGTATTGCGTCCGTCAGCGGAGAAAGCTTTCGATAATTCAAGCGTTTAAAACGGCCCGGGCTGTTGCTGCCGGTCGCCGGGCCCCGACTTCGCGTCCACTCAAATCGCAACCCGAGCACAGCAACTTCATCCCTTGCGCTTTCCACCCGGCCGGGATAAACTGTTAAAATGAATACTATAAAACAAAATAATATCATCACGAGTTTTCTGACCACCGAGCACGCCGTGTTTTGCGGGTTATTTGACGAGATTGAACGCCTCCTGCCTGGCGTGCGGACGGTGGCCGAGGTGCGGTTGTTCAGTCGGCTGGTTGAAGGGGTGCTTACCCGCCATGCCGATGTGGAACAAAACCTGGCCTATGCGGCGCTGGACCAGGCCCTGGCGGAAAAGGGCGAGTTGAAACAACTGTACCAGGACCACGAGGAGATTGATGCGAGTTTTCACCATGCCGCGCTGGCGGCGGATTTTGCCGAGGCGGTGCGGTTCCTGAGGGCGGGACTTAAAACTTCCCGCGAGCATTTCCGCCGGGAGGAGGAATCGGTTTTTCCGCTCTTCGAGAAACTGTTCGATCCCGCGGCCCTGGAAGCTTTGGGGGCTGGGGAATCCGGCAGCGCATCGTCTCTGTGGCCGCACGGCTTTGAGGACGCACTGCGCGGCCGATTGTGGGATCCTGAGTATTTCTATCAGTCGGAGTCGGCCCCATCGGCGGAACCTCCATCGCGCCGCAATACCCGGAGTATTAATCGTCGCCGCCAGTAGTTTCTAACAGTGTGATTATTGCTTTATTTCGCATGACTTCAATCGCCTTGTCTGCCAATTCGGGAGTGGCTAGGTACTTTTTGCGCATGTAACCAGAACTGGCGACTGGCTGGGTTCCCAGCGTCTGGTAATTTAATCCCATTGTTGGTATGCAGAAGCGCAGTGTTCCGTGTGTGAAGTAAGGCGCAGGCTGCGGCGCCGCATCCAACAAAACGTTCGTGGTGGCGCAACTACGAGATATTAATTTAAGCGCTTAGTTCTCATTGGGAGGCCGGAGTAGTGTCCGGCCTCTTTTTCTTTTGCCGGTAGGCTTATTATCAGCGGTTTTTAGCGGTTTTTCAAGGGTTTATTCAAATAACTTCGGGTAACTTGGGGTAACTAAAACCTGCTCTCTGGCTAGATTTACTGGCAGTTTTACTGGCAGTCGAAAAACACTGAACACGCCGGCTGCCGGGACAATACGAAAATCCGAAGGAAATATTTTCGGATGAACAGGCATTGTCCGGGGCGTGTGATAAGCTGGTGTCTTCTGCGCCTCACATCCTGACTTCGCGCGGCGTGAAGAACTGGCCGCCGTCGTTGCCTTTCTCGCCCATTTTGAGCAACAAACCTTCATAGACCTGCGACAGAGTGAAAACATGTGTATCGTCCACGGTAACGCTGCTGATTTCATGGACCTTGTCCAGCACGTCGAGAAAATTCTTTTCCGAATCAATCCGGCTGCGATCCACGCTGGACATGATTTCGCTGATGACTTTCTGGCGGGCGTTTGCGCCGGGCTGGTTTTCCAGATTTTTCAGCTTGGGCAGCAAATCATCATGGACAAATTTCCAGACGCTGGCGGTTTTGTCCTGGCGCATGGGCGAACCCGGGGCTGCCCAATCGCGCCAGCGGTAGGGCTTGGGAATGGATGATTTGAATCGCAGCCCCAACGCCTCGGCTTCCTCGGCCTCACGGTTTTCCTGCTCGTCGAGGATGCGGAGAAACAACATCCAGGTCAGCTCCGGCACATATTGCAACGCCCCGGCGCAATTGCTCCGCCGCATGATATCGCAAATGGATTTGACCGCGCCATTGAGCGATTGCTGCGAGGCGTGGCGTTTGCCATTATTTTTTCCCGGGACGCTTTTTTTGGGCATAGATTTGGACGGTGCTGTCAGCCTTCAGGACAGTGCGATTTTTGTCGCTAAAGCTCCGATAGTCAACGCCCGATAAAGATTGGGAATTTTGTTTTGACGGCGAAGGCCGGCCCATGCAGAATCATCCTGATTTCTGGCTCCATTCGTGCTAAATTGATTCAAATGAGTTTGACCATTGCCCATCGCAAAGCGGCACAGGCTTTGAACTATTTTGCCCGTCAAGGTGGCGGCAGTATCAACAAGCTCAAAGCCCTCAAGCTCCTGTTTTTTGCCGACCGCTACCACCTGCGCAAATACGGCCGGCCCGTCAGCGAATGCGCCTATTTTGCGATGCCGCACGGCCCGGTGGCCTCGGAAGCCAAGCATATCGCCGAAGAATGCGACCAGTTGCCACAAAGCGCACTGGCCTACGCGCGCAAATTCGTCCGCAAAAAAGGTGATTACGATTGTGCGACCGTTGCCAACGTTGACGCGTCGGTGATGTCTGCCAGCGACCGGGAAGCCCTGGCTTTTGCGTGGCAAAACTTCGGGCGGTTCAGCAAATATCAACTGCGCGACATCACACATCATTATCCCGAATGGAAGCGCCATGAGGCCAAGCTGGCGAATACTAAACGGGTGCCGATGGATTACGCCGATTTTTTCAAGGAACCGGATGCGGGCTATATTCCGTGCCACACACTCACCGACGAGGAACGCGAAGCGGCGCTGGAACTTTTCCAGCAGCGCCAGACTTTTGACAAACATTGGAGTTGAACGCGGCCGGAGGGGGCATTGATCTCAAACTCCGGCTCTCCCTGCGCGAAGGGACGGTTTATTATTTCACGCATCACTCGCTCACCTCGCCGGAACCACATTATTTCATCGTCGTCAATTCCGATCCGCTCACCCAAAAAGTGCTGCTGCTGGCGGTCGTGACTTCACAAATCAAAACGGTCAAGCTGCGCCGCAAGGCGTGTCTGGACACCCTCGTGGAGATTACACCTGAAGTCTTTGACGTGCTGACGAAACCCTCCATTGTGGACTGCAACGATCTCAAGGAAGTCCCGCTGGCCGACTTCAACGCACGTTTTGTGGCAAACCGGATTCGATATTTCGACAAGGACCTGCCGGCGGCATTGCGCAAGGCGCTCCGCAAGGCCATTCACGCCAGCATTGTGCTTTCGGACGAACAAAAAGCCCAAGTGGCCAAACCTTAATTGGAATTGCCCCGAAGCGGAATTTTACCACGGATGGACACGGATATGGAAAGTTCCATGTTCTCCATGCAGGTGGAACGTCTGCACCACATTGGCCCAACCCTGTTCAGTGGATTTAGTCGGCCCAATTTAGAGCCTCACGCTCCAGATGGCCATGGTTCACCAAGGTGGTTTTGACCATCAGCGGTGACACTTGGAAGTGATCTGCGGCTTCTGATATGTCATTTTCATCCGGCTCCGCTGTTTGGATTTTTTCCAGCAAGGCTTTGATAGGGCAGAAAAACTCCTGGGCAAAAGCTCTTTGAAACTGCTGCCGTGATGTCTTGGCAGATGTTGCCGGGAAGAGCCGTCCACCGTTGGCAAACCGGAGTTGATCCCCGATCAGCCTGCCGGTGGCAAACCGGCGACTGGTTGAAGGTAATTGATTGATATAGAAATCAACCTTGCCGTTTTCCCGAGTGCGCAAGGCAATCGGCATGGGGGAAGTCGCCTTGGGCAAGTTTGTAAAAACGGCCGGCCTGGTTCCCAAGAGGTTTGCCAAATCTTTGTTGCTGATGAGTTGCCGACCAAAATTCCATTCCTGACGTGCCTGACGGGCAAGTTTGGCTCCCTGCTGCCAGGGAAGGTCGTGTGCATGGCAAGTTGGCGTGCCAGTCAAGACCGGGATGGTGCCACGAAATCCGCCATCTGTTGGTTTGCCGAAGGAATTGGCGAGGGCAAGGATTGGCCGGAGCACTTGCGGGGTATGATGGCGTCCCTGCGCCGCCACTTCCTCCAACGCGTGACCGCCCAAATGAGAGGGATCGTTGAGCAGCATTTCCACCAGTGCCGATGGTGCTTCGTCGGGGTCATAACCGCAGAGTGCTTCCAGCTTGCGCCATTGAGCGGCATCCGGATCGCTGCGCTCCGCCTGAACTTCCGCCCACAATTCGGGAAGGCTGTCATCGGTAATGCTCATTGAATGTTGGCGTGAGATGATGCTGGCCATGAAGGCATCCACCTTGCGCTCAAACTCCGCCGCAGTGACATGGGTTTCGACTTGGTTCAGGTAATGGATGGGTTCATACGGCGCAGGTTTTTTCCGGGGACGCGACATCACGGCCAAAGAATCGCCATCACTGGCGAAAACGACATTGGGCCAGACGTAGCCGCCACCAGCGGACGCCACGCTATGGGCGATGCGCCAATCCGCATCTTTCCAACAATTTTGAGTTTCCGGTTCCCAGCGCAGCCGCCACCAGTTGGCGGCGAACCAAGTGGCCAAACGATGGGCGCACGCGCGCAGATGATTGCCCACCGTGCTGGCTTCCTGATCTTCCAGCCGCGTCAGCCATTCTTCTCCCACCGCCAGGCCAATATCCGCATAAAAGGCACGCTCTACGGGGCTGCCAGTCTGGCGCCCGAGCCATTTAAAATCTATGTTCAATTCGTTACTCACGTTGCCCGCCATTTCGCAATGACTTTTTCCCGAAAGCCATCATCTTCCCGCATCGGATAACCGTGATAGCTGCCCGTTTCACAGTTATCCAACTGCGCTTCCAGCGCGAGGCCGTCCTCGGTCACGGCCCAGACATTCTGGGGAAATCTCCCGCGAACCTGCTCGCTCACCAAGCCCCGCCGGATGCCTTCTTTCAAAAGTTTAATGGCCACCCTCCGTTGGAGGATGTTGGCACCGTCGCAGAGCGTCTTGCCGGGGCGCGGGCCCATCGGGGGCGGCAGGCCAAAATCCCCGGGATGCCGTTTGTGCTCGGCATTTCCGGTGTATTTCACCTCCCCAGCCAAACGTTCCAAGTCGGCTTTGACCAGCACAGTGGCAAAGCGATGCTTGGGGTTGGTGGTTCGGCGTTTCTTGACCATGACAGCGTCCACAATACTACCAGAGAAATTGGCGGGCATCAACCCCCGTTTCTTTGACGTTTTTCATGGGTTTTCAATTGATGGTTTTCTGAATGCCACCGGCGGTCAACAGACCGCCGCTACAGGGGTAGTTTTGTCCGGAGGCTGGATGAATGAGTGGATAAATTTCACATACGCCTCCGGTGGAACCACAACCAGGCCGAAGTTGCCCGAAAAATTGAACTGGCCGGCGGCAATCAACGCATCCGGGTCAGTAATTTTGGTGAAGGCAATCCCCTTGGAGCGAGCACGGGCGCGAACTTCCAGAACATCCGGAATGGCCTTTTTTGAAACCAGTTCAGTTACAGCAGACAGGCAAAGCGCCTCATACCATATCTCGGCCTCCTCTTTGGTCATGGTTGCTCCTTTGACCGTGGTTGCCAACGAGCTTGTTTGCTCACCCATTGCCATTTGCCCCTTAAGCAAAAGCCTTGGACTAATCGGAAGACCGTAAACCACGACTTTTTCTGTATGAACCGGGATCTGGGTCAGGGCGACATCCGCGATGGGCAGTTCAATCGGCGAGCGGCAAATGGTCCACTTGGTAAAATAGCGGAACTTGTTGTAATCATCGCCATATTTAAGCCGGAATTGGATGCGGTAAATCAACTGCAGGAAATTTTGCGAGTTGATGATCACTTTGTACCCCAAGGCATGCTCTCGCCGGTAAGTCTGGCAAATCCATTCTGGATAACCCAAGACCTCCCGGAGCATATCCACCCGGCCGTTTTCCAAATCCTTATCCAATTGGATGACAAAGTCAGCCGGGGCCGCCGCCTTGGCAAAGGGCGACACGCGCCATAGGAAAGCGCAATACCAGCACAGGTTCTCATAAATTTCCAACGGCAATTCGGTGGCTGGGTTGTCGGCGGCTTTCTCCAACGCCTCAAAGGTAATTGGCAATGGGGTTAGCATCGGCTGGCGGGAAGCTTCATTCTTGGAATGAAGCAGTGCCTTGGCAGTGGCTTCGTCACGGGTGCGAAGGCTTTCCTGTTTGCCGTTGTAGGTGTTCTGGGCGTAGTAAATGCCATTGCGGCGATAGAGGCTGAACATTTGTTTCATAACATTACCATTTCTACCGGCAATGTTTTTAGCAGCTCGGACATCTCTTCGTTATTGAGCAGGCTATGAGTTGGCAGTGGGTTACTGAGTGGTAAAGCGAAGTTAAAACGAATTCTTCCGCTCTACTGGCAGTTTCACTGGCACCAACGGCCTACCGCATCGTAAGTTACTAATGCACAAGCACAAATCTACGATACGCGAGTCGTGTCCGGCCTCTTTCTTTTCTCCTCCATCCTTTACCTGGATTTCTGTTGGTACCTGTGGCCACTGGCCGCCAAATCTCAAATTGGCAGTCTTGAAACGAAAATGGAAAGTATTATCTTGCCGTGGCGAAGCGCCAAGCGTTTATGCTCGGAACATGAGCGCCTTAAATGCACTGCGGTCGGCACGCTTCGGCTCCGCAATTTTAAATAGGCACCAACATTTTATCGGAAACATCTCCGCTTAACATCGCTGGAATTGATTCCGGCTTTTTGCTAACATCACCCCCATGAAAATTCCCTCGGCCATGTTTTTAGCTGTCTGTTCCCCGGGGTTCTCCAATTGTGTGATGGCGTGGAGCGGTTCGGGGAATCTCGTATCGCCGTGAAAGGGTAGCAAAGTCACCAGTTCACACGTCCGGGGGGGTTCCTGAGCGCGACGAATCCATGAACTTAAAAACCTATAATGTCGAAGCCGGCTTCCCGTCCTTGGACGAAGCCCGCCGACTGGTCCTTGAGGAAATCAGGAAATCCAGACGCGAGGGCGTGCGTGTTTTGAAAATCATCCACGGCTACGGATCCTCCGGCAAGGGCGGCACGCTGAATCACGGCCTGAGAAAATCATTCGCCCTCCGCAAGAAGGAGGGTGTGATCAGGGATTTTATCCCCGGCGAGAACTTCACCATCTTTAATTCCGTCGTGCTGGAACTTCTTGAAGCGGTGCCTGAACTGCGAGCAGATTCGGATCTGGCGGCAACGAACGAGGGCGTGACCGTGCTCTGGCTAAAATAGAGTTCTCTGAAACGACCCGGCGTACGGCAGAAACTCTTCAATCATACCGTCATTCCCGGCAGGAGAGGCGTACGTTCCATGATAAAAAGACACGGTTTTCTCTTGGGGCGGGGTTTCCAAACAGCTTTAATGTGCTGTCAACATCAACCATCAACAAACAAAAACAGACTGACTAAATTATGGCAAAAGCCCTGACCAAATCCCAAATTGCAGATGAAATCGCCACCAAGAGCAACATCACCAAAAAAGCGGCGGCGGAGATTCTCGAATTAATCGCGGAACTTGCTTACAAGAATGCCAAGAACACCTTCACCCTGCCTGGACTCGGCAAGCTGGTGCTGGTCAATCGCAAGGCTCGCATCGGACGCAACCCGGCCACCGGCGAAACGATCCAGATCAAGGCCAAGAAGGTCGTGAAGTTCCGCGTGGCCAAAGCGGCCAAGGACGCCATCCTCGGCACAAAGTAAAACCGGCTCATATTTTCCAAGGCACTCTGATTCGCCAGAGTGCCTTTTTTTGCGCCGTCAAAAGCCCGCGCGAAGGCCGGGCTCAACGCCGTTCCGCCCCCAGCTCTTTCAGCCAACGATCAAGGCAATAAACGCCTTTTCTAAAAATCTGCAAAGGGAAAAAAAGACGCTGTTGACAGTCTTGAACGGCTTTGAATTGATTATACCAGACAGAGCGGCGGCGGCTGAAAACTTTTCAATCCGCTGACCCCATTACATCAAATTAAAGTGGTGGTAGGTGATGGATTCGAACCATCGAATCGAATGGAGGTCAATAATACGTCAATTTGCCATTAAAAGTGACTTTCTTAAACAGCCTTGACAGGGGTGGACGTTATGACTATGTTATGACTCACCTATGGCAAGTTTACACAAAGACCCTCGCGGAAAGTCACCCTACTGGTATTGCGCCTATCAAACGCTGGACGGGGACCGGCATTTCAGAAGCACCAAGACCACAGACAAGCGGCAGGCGCGGCAGGTTTGCGATACCTGGGCGAAGGCGTCGGCACTCGGCGCGAAGCTCTCGCCGGACAAGGCGCGGCAGGTGATAGCGTCGGGCGTGGCCGATATTCTCATGGCATCCGGCCAGACATTGCCGTCCGCAACGATCCGCGACTGGTGCAAGCGTTGGCTGGAAACGAAGGCATTGGAGGCAGAACCGCGCACACACGAACGCTACGAAACCAGCCTGCGCCGGTTTTTGGAATTTCTCGGCAGCAAAGCGGGCGAAGACTTGGACGCCCTGAAAGTGAACGACGTTTTGCGCTTCCGTGATTACGTCGCCAAGCGGTTGTCCGCTACCAGCACGAACATGGATTTGAAAGTCTTGCGTTCCTGTCTCTACGCCGCGCAGAAGCAGGACTTGGTTGAAAAGAACGTGGCTACGAAGGTGGACACCCTCAAACAACGCGGCGAAAACAAGCGGCGCGGCTTCTCTTTGGCCGAAGTTGGCCGGGTTTTGAAGCGTTGCGATGAAGCTGGCGGCGAATGGCGCGGCTTGGTTCTCACCGGCCTTTACACCGGGCAACGGCTGGGCGACGTGGCGACGCTGACATGGCAGCAAGTGGACTTGGAAAAGCGGCGGGTGTCTTTTGTGACCAGCAAGACCGGCAAACGGCTGTCTTTCTTCATGGCGAAGCCGCTGGTGGCTTATCTGGAAAACATACCGTCCAGTGACCAACCGGACGCCTACGTGTTCCCCAAGGCGGCGGTAATGGCTGAAAAGCACACCGGCACGATCTCCACCAAGTTTTACGATGAAATCCTTGCGCCTGCTGGACTGGTGAAAGCGCGGCCAAAAATCGAAGCCAAACCCGGCGGCAAGGGACGCGACGCCAGACGGCAAACCAGCGAGCTTTCGTTCCATTCCCTGCGGCACACGTTCACGACATGGCTGAAATCTGCCGGAGCAAGCAACGCGATGGCACAGATGATTGTCGGCCATGATTCCGAAGTGGTTTCACGCGGTTACACTCACTTGGACGCGGACGACACCAAAGCCGCCATCAGCAAACTGCCGGACGTGACACGCCGGACTTGACCGTGTTTGACAGTCTTGGCCATCTGTGATACTATTTTGATACTGAAATGCCGCGCAAAGTTCGCCAACTGATAGCCGACTTGGAAAAGGCCGGGTTTGTGAACCGGGGCGGCAAGGGCAGCCATCGGAACTTCACGCATCCGAAAGGATTGCGGGTGACGGTGAGCGGCCATGCCGGTGACGATGCCAAGCACTACCAGGAACGGGAAGTGCGCCGGGCATTGGACACGGTAAAAGAGTAGCAGCCTGCAAGAGCAGGAAACAAAAGAAAAGAATATGAAGACGTGCGTTCTATCTCACAAGCAAATCAAAGAGCAGGCGGCACGATACGCGAAATTTGTCGAATGGAGCGACGAGGATCAATGCTTCATTGGCCGTTGCCCCGAACTCACGCTCGGCGGTGTGCATGGCAACGATGAAGCCAAGGTTTATGCAGAGCTTTGCGAAGTCGTCGAGGAATGGATTGAATTGCTTCACAAAGACGGCGTGCCGTTGCCCGATCCTTTGGCGGCAAAATCATTCAGCGGCAAGTTTGTTCTGCGTGTTGAACCGGCCATTCACCGCCGTCTCGCGGCCAAAGCCCTTGCCGCTGGTGAAAGTCTCAATAGCTACTGCGTCAAGACGCTGGTGAAGGCGTAACGATGAACAGCAAGCGTCCTGTGGCCGCTGGTAAAAAAGCCGTGAGCGACAATTGGAACTGGACGCTTTCAAAACTAAAACGCGAAGATTGGGACTTCCGGCCAGAGGTTTGCCGTGAAGACGAATTGGCAGGTTGCTGGTTCTATGAATTCTCACGCGAAGTCGCAGCGTTTCGGAACGCCGTGGCGGATTCCCGAAAGAGAAACCCTGATTACGTTGCGAAATTCAATTCTCTATCGCAAATACCCGCCACAAAATCATCTTCCCGCCCCGTGCGGATTAGTGATGCACTCATGGCACATTTCTCCAAACCACCAGTGCCACTTGCCTACCGCATCCATCCACAATGGCCGGATACTCCATTTGGCCAACTGGGAAAGACACCCCACAAACAGGCCCATAATTGGACTTTCTTCTATCTTCAAAAAGACATCGGTGAATTTGCACGGCAACTGATTGCCAGACCGGGTTTTCCAAATCTTCCAAAGACACTCTGGGATGAGGAAGGCATGTCAGAGACCGTTATTTTTACGATCCCCTGGCTCTATAGCAACGACCAGCTAAAAAAAGGATTTGATCAGTGGTTGACGGATAATCGCCCACAGGGTAACGAAGGCGATTCGCGCCCGAAAGTACAGGGAAGGAAAAAACCAACTGGCCGAGCGAGCGAGCCGTGCCAGCAACGTGCGGACCTGAAAGCCTTGGGAGCATACCGTTTGCTGTGTTGCTACAAAGGCAAACGTCAGTTCGCTATGGTCCACAGTCAAAACGGATATGATGTCATCAAAGCACTCGGCAAGGACTTCGACAAAAACGAGTCCGCTTGGACGGATGCAAAGAAGCGAGCTTTGAATAAAATCGAGTATATTTCAAAGATTAGGGAGGGAGATTTGAAGTTGGAAGCAATTCGATTGAGATGGGAGACGGATAAAAAATTCCGACAGAATTACCCAATGACGCTTCGCTTTATCGGAAAAGGGGATAAAGCGAAAAAAATCTGACAATCTTGGGTCATCATGGTCGCAATTGAAGCCGGTGAACGGCTTCTCGAAAACAGTGACCATGAAAAAATCAAAAACCACCAAACCAGTTGAACCGGGGAACTGTACCGGCTCGACGCCGGAATTCGGACGCTTGGCCGACGTGCAACGCCTCTACGGGCTAAAGCGTGGAACCTGTTACAACCTGCTCGCCTCTGGGAAAATTCGTGGCTGCCTGCTGCGCGTCAAAGGCAAAAAATCCGGCGTCCGCCTACTGGACCTGGGCAGCGTCCGCAATCTCATCCGCGAGCAAATGGACGCGCAATGAGCACCAATGGAAAGGGCAGGCCGTCGAATTACAAGCCGGCGCATTGCGAGCGCGTGATCAAGCTTGGCCGTCAGGGGAAATCGCTTCACCAAGTGGCCGCCGCCTTGGGTATGTGCTTTGGCACGCTCAATGCATGGCGCGACAAATATCCCGAGTTTTCTTACGCCTTAACATTTGCACGCGAGCTTGCCCAGGCGTGGTGGGAGGACGAGGGGCAGAAGGGAATCTGGTCACGCGATTTCAACGCGCAGGCTTACCGGCTGCAAATGCTGAATCGGTTTCCCGAATCGTGGCGCGACAAGCCGGAGGTTTCCGTGAACGTGGAAAACTCCATCACGGTTGACACCAACCGGCCCGTCGAGCAGTGGGGCAAGGCCGAGTTGCGGGCCGAACTGATCCGCCGCAATGCGCTGCCAAAAATTCCCGTGCTGAACGGAGCGAAAAGGATCTGAGTTGTGAAGTCGCCTCTTCGTTTTTCCAAGGCCAGCGGCAGCACCAAGCGGCGCGTGGAGCGCATCATCCGAACCGGCCAGTATCGCAAGCGCGGCAGACGACTTTACCAGCCGGAAACGAGGGCATATGCGTGAAAAAAACAAACCAAGCCGCGTTGCGTCTGTAAAACCGACGGATGGACAGAGAGACAGAGAATCAGAGGAACAGAGTTTCAGAAGTCCCGGAGTTCCTGATGATACGCATGAGCCTGATGAGTTTCCGCCGCTTTCTGCGTGCGTCAGCACGCTTCAAGTGGCAGCACAAATGGCACTCGCAGACCAAAGCAGCGGCGATCCGATATTCAGATTTGCCAGAGCGTTGAAGGCATTTGAAATTACAGTGGATGCCCGGTTGCCAGAAAAGGAATTGCCAACCGCGTTTGCAATCTGGTGGAGTCTTGCAAAAGACACGCTGCCGCCGGAAACCAACCGCGACGAGTGTTTTTTCCTGTTTATGGACGCTTACGAAAAAGCAAAAACTCCGCTCGGCGCGAATGTCATCCAGACTGCGCTTGCCAGAGTAGAAAAGACACCTCTGCCGCCGGAAGCACGCAAATACGAAAGCCCAAAAATCCAGCGGCTTGTTCACTTGTGCTATGAGCTTCAATCGCTCGTTGGTGACAACCCGTTTTTCTTGAGCGTGCGTGATGCAGCGCGGGCGATAGGTTGCACTGGATACCAAAATGCCGGGGTATTTTTGAACGGCCTCGTTCGAGACGGGATTCTTGATCCCGTAGAGCGTGGAAAGCCGGGCGGTCATCGCGCCTCACGCTTTAGATACGTCTCTGGCAGTCATCCCTGTCGCCGTAAAAATTAATTGTCACCCTATGAAGCCTTTTCAGAAAGTCATTCGCCCCGGCCAGCGCGTGCCGTATCGGAAAGCAACCCGGCGGGAAATTGACAGGCGGCGTGCCTGCGTTGCCAGGCTACTCGCTGGCGGCGCGCGGAAAATGAAAATCCATCGTCTCATCAAGAAAAAATTCCGCCGCCAGTGGCGCACGGCGGATCGGGACATTGCGTTCGTTACGCTGACGCGGACCTGACGGCAGGCGGAGTTTTCCGACGCCTTAAACGCGCGTGAGCCATGTAATCGTCTGTTTGGGGGAGTTTTGTTAGTCCATCACGCGCGCACGCGCAGGCGCGAGTCATGTAGCACTTGCCAGCCGCCAATTGAAGCAGACAAAATCTCAATGACGAGGCGCGCGTGTAACTGGTGCAGGTTTTGGCGCAACGTAGGGGTGATACAAGTCCATATTGACGGTGGTTTCATCCAGCGAGTGCGCGCCGGGAGCACACAGACCAATGCCGGGGAATAAGACAAGCACGAAGCCAACGACATCTAAAAAGCCGGTTCCGTTCAGGTGATTTTCAATGATCCGCTGTTGTGGCTCGAAACCTTCGCTTTCGCACTGAATAAAGACGGGCAAATCGCGGCGGACGAGCACTTGTGCGGGCGGATGATATTTGAGGCCGTTAATCGTCAGCATGGCATTTTGCGGATTGGTGGTTACGGTCATAATTTGTGTGCTGCTGCGAAATGCCGAACAGCCGGTCACGGCGATTAGGCCAATGGTGATGATGGATTGAAGGATTGTATTTTTGATCATAGGTCATAGGGTTAATGAGAATCAGAATTGGCTGAATCGCGTTTCGCAAAATATCCCTCGGAAGTGTCGTAAATTGCAACCGAATACGGAATCGAGTATTGCGAGTATCCACCCGGCACTATGGTTGTGGATTGGCCGGAATAAAAAGCCGAGCCGCCGTAGCCATATACAGTGCCGGAAGATTCAGTGGTGACGGTTTGTGACGGATTTGGTAGGACAAAATTTCTGACCCCGTTCTCGGTTTGGACGTAACTGACACTGTAAAGCACATAACTCGCATTTACCTTTTCTGCCTGCCATTTCAATTCTTGGATTGTGGGCGTGTGCGATCCCCTAAAATCGGAATGGCCTATCAGGAAATAACCCTGTTCAAGAAGTGCTCTTCCATCACCGAGCAAGTCCGTTGAAGCAGCCACTTGAATCTCGCCTTTGAACGGTGTTGTGACGGTTCGCATTGGCGTGTAAAAAGTTTCAGACGGACTCGCGCATCCGGCCAATAATACGCCCAAAACGCAAACCATGATCGTTGCAGCCGTCGGTTGTTTCGTTTTCATATCGAAAGCCTGTGCGCGTGTGAACTTCACACACATTCGACGCCTTAATCCGATAAGAGTCAAGCGTGTGGATTCCACACGCCATGAAAAAGACGAGCAAGGCAAAGCAACGAAACATCATTGGCAGGCGGGCGCGACAAGCCCGTCTGAAATGCAGCCCCACGGTGAGTCAGGACGATTTGGCCGGAAGGCTCGCCGCTCAAGGCATTCTCTTGGATCGGACGGCCATTTCACGGATAGAAAATCAATCCCGCTACACGATGGACTATGAAGCTGCCGCCATTGCCCGCGCTCTGAAAGTTTCTGTGGCTTGGCTTTTTGGTGAGTCAAATTAACATCAGCATTTCTCCGGGCGCGAAATCATAGAGGCAAAACCCCGGAGCCGGGCGGCGGGTGCAATGTGGAGCGCAGCCGGATGAGGCGAGCAAGACATTGACGCGCCGACCGGCGACACATAATTTGACGGGACACTGCCCGGAACCTTCCCGGCAGTTGCCCGGATGCTGCCCGGACATTTCAGCGGATACACCGCCGGACAGACGCCGGCAATGTCACCGGCTGTCCGACGGACAACACGACGGATAGCCACCGGGAATGCGGCGTCATTGCCGCCGGAAATCCGCCGGAGAATCGGCGGACACAGAATCCTTCGTTGTCGAAGGGGTTCGGCTTCCCATGCTTAAAAGCGGTAATCCTGTGCCAATTTGCCATCAAATCCGGCGCGGCATTTTGTGCAATGATTGCACAAAACCCCGCCCTGTTTCGCGTAGAGTCGTCAACTACGATGAACAGGAGATCGGATGTATGAGCAGTGAGCGAAAAGATTCTCCGTGTGCCAGTCCGCTACGCACGACCACCGCGCCGGTGATGCCGGGCGATTTCAGCGACACGGCAAAGGAGTTTGGGCGCACAAAGGATGTTGAGCGCATCTTTTCGGTAAAGCGCGGCACCCTCTACAACGCCGAGAAACTTGGCCTTGTGCGGGGCGTTCTGTTGCGGCTGCGCGGACAAAAAAGCGGGGTGAAGTTGTGGGACATGCGTTCCATCGAGCGATGGATTCGCGGTGAAATGGAGAAACAATGACTGACTTGAACAGTGTTGAACAGGGTTGGAAAACTTTGGCAACGTTATGACTTCACGTTATGACTCCGCTTTCAAGAAAACCAGAAAACTCACAAATCAATTGCAATCATTGGCTAAAATGAAGGATGGTGGTAGGTGATGGATTCGAACCATCGAAGGCATAGCCAGCAGATTTACAGTCTGCCCCCGTTGGCCACTTGGGTAACCTACCACGTAAGGGAACACAGATTAAGCCAAACCGGCGCAGCCTTGTCAATCCGTACGCTTCTGGGATAGCTTAACCAGATGTTCGACTCGTTAAGCGGCAAGCTCCAGAACGCCTTTCGCAACCTGCGCGGTCTCGGAAAAATTTCCGAGACCAACATTGCCGACACGCTGCGCGAAGTCCGCCTGGCGCTGCTGGAAGCCGACGTGAATTTCAAGGTCGCCCGCGATTTTATCGAACGGGTTAAAACCAAGGCCATCGGCGTGGAAGTCGTCCAAAGCGTCCAGCCAGGCCAGCAAATCATCAAGATCATCCACGATGAACTCGTGGACCTGCTCGGCTCGACCAACGCCGGGCTGGATCTCAGCGGCAACCCCACCAGCATCCTGATGGTCGGTTTGCATGGCTCTGGCAAAACCACATCGAGCGGCAAGCTGGCGCGGCTGCTCCAGAAGCAGGGCCGCCAGCCGTTGCTCGTCGCTGTGGACGTTTACCGCCCAGCGGCAATGGATCAGCTCGACACACTCGGCAAACAACTGGAAATTCCCGTCTTCGTAAAGCGTGGCGAAACTGATGTTCTGAAAATCGCCCGTGAAGCGCTGGATTTCGCCAGGACGAACAGCCGCAACGTTTTGATTTTTGACACCGCCGGGCGTTTGCAAATTGACGAACCGCTCGTTCAGGAACTCGTCCGCCTGCGCGACCTCGTGAAGCCGTCGGAAATCCTGCTCGTGCTCGACGCCGCTACCGGCCAGGAAGCCGTGAACGTGGCCGCGCATTTCGACCAGGCGCTGCAAATCACCGGTTCCATCCTCACCAAGCTCGACGGCGACGCCCGCGGCGGCGCGGCGTTGAGCCTGAAAGCCGTCACCGGCAAGCCCATCAAGTTCGGAGGCACGGGTGAAAAACTCGACGAGTTCGAGCCGTTTCATCCCGAGCGCATGGCGTCGCGAATTCTCGGCATGGGCGACGTCGTCAGCCTGGTCGAGCGGGCCACCGAAGCCGTGGACATTGATGAGGCCAAACGGCTGGAAGAAAAGATGCGCAAAGGCCAGTTCACGCTGGGAGACTTTCTGGAGCAGTTGCGCCAGATGAAAAAGCTCGGCTCGCTGGAATCCATCGTTGGCATGTTGCCGGGTGGCGCGGAGATGTTGAAGCAGCAGGGCGATTTATCGAAGCAGGAAAAGGAATTCAAGCACATGGAGGCGATGATTTGCGGCATGACGACTAAGGAGCGCCAGAATCCCGCCATCCTCAACGCCAAGCGCCGCATCCGCATCGCCAAAGGCAGCGGCGTGAGCGTGACCGAAATCAACACAATGCTGAACAAGTTCAGCCAGATGCAGCAGATGATGAAGAAAATGGGCAAGTTCCAGAAAATGATGGCCAAGATGGGCGGCGGCCTGCCGGGGATGTTGCGGAGATAGTGAATACGAACCAAGACTCTTTCAAGTCGGCATAATGTTTCAATAGAAGATGAAGCTGCGCTGCCGTCAGTGGCGCAAACCCCTTTACTGACATCCGCGGCTGTGATTGTGAAAACCACGCCTCAATTTCCGCGAAGGAATTCCCAAAATGCGGTGAGAATTGACTGCGCTCCCGATTATTGTAGTAATGGACGTACAATCATGAGCCAGTCGAGCATTGAGCGGGGCCGGACGGAGCGTTGGGTGGGCTTCATCATTCTGCTTTGCCTTGCCGGCATTGCAGCGGGCGTTTATCACAAGCAATTTTCCTTTAACCCCGCCGTGCTCGTCGCCACCGCCGCCACGCCGGCTGCGCCCGGCACGACCAAACCGGCGCCTTCTTCTCAAAACGAATCTCTGCCAACCCTGCCGCCGGAACTTTCCGCGCTTAGTGCGCCGGAAACGTTCACGGCGGACAATCTCTACGACAAAGTTGACGGCAAGGCGGATCTCTATCTCACCGCCGGGTTCGTCGGGCTGCAATGCCAGCGTCTGGCGCTCAAGGCGACCAGCGACGTCTGGATGGAATGGTTCGTCTACGACATGGGCACGCTGCCGCAGGCGTTCTCGGTGTTCAGTCTCCAGCGCCGCGCGGAGGCGCAGACCCTCGACCTGACTCCGTTCGCCTACCAAACCCAGAACTCGCTCTACTTTGTCAGCGGGCGTTACTACGTTGAGGCCGTCACGGCCATGCCGACGGAACCCATGATGGCGGCAATGCTGGCAATGGCGCGGCAGTTTGTCGCGGCACATCCGCCCGGCGCGGCGGAGATCCCGGAACTGAAACTGTTTCCGCCGGAAAATCTGGAAGCCGGCAGCCAGGGTTTGCAGGTGGCGGATGCCTTCGGCTTCGACCAGTTCACCAACGTCTTTACCGCGAAATATCGCCTGCCGAACAGTGCAACCAACGCCGAAGTGCTGGCCTTTCTGGAACTGACAAAAACTTCCACTGCCGCCGCGGCTTTGTGCGATGCCTATCGTTCCTTCCTGCTGGCGAACGGCGGCAAGGAGATTGAAGCCGGCGCTGCGGCTTCGTTGGGCAAGCCCATCAATTTCATGGACAATATCGAAATCGTCTTTGCGGAGAGCAATATGGTGGCGGGTGTTCATGCTGTCCCGGACGCCGCCTCGGCGGCAAAGGTCGCGCAGCAATTAGCCGACAGCCTGCGGAAAGGAAAACCATGAGCCAGTCCAATCCACTCGATCGGCGCGATTTCCTTCTGCGCACGGCCAAAGCGGGCGCGGCCATCGTGGTGGCGGGCGGCGCGGGCCTGTGGCTGCACGACCGCAAAGGCCCGGCAGCCAACATCGTCAGCGAAACGGTGTCCCTGCCGGATTTTTCCTTGCCGTCCACCGGGCCGAAGATGAGCCTCGTCACCGGCGCGGATCGCGTGAAGACCGTCAACCGCGCGCTTGCGGCGCTCGGCGGCATCGAACGGTTCATCAAATCCGGCGACCGCGTGGTTCTGAAAGTCAACGCCGCCTTTGCCTCGCCGCCCGCGCTGTCGGCCACGTCGCATCCCGATCTGGTCGCCGAAGTGACACGGCTTTGCCTGCGCGCCGGCGCCGCGTCCGTGATCGTGACGGACAACCCGATCAACGACCCGCCAAGTTGCTTCTCGCTCACGGGCATTTCCAAGGCGGCGGAAGCTGCCGGCGCGAAAATCGCCCTGCCGACACCGTCTTCGTTCAAGCCCACGACACTGGCCGATGCCACGCTGATCAAGGATTGGCCGTTGTTGATCGAACCGTTTCACGGTGCGACCAAGCTCATCGGCCTGGCGCCGGTCAAGGACCACCATCGCAGTGGCGCGTCGCTGACGATGAAGAACTGGTATGGATTGCTGGGCGGTCGGCGGAATGTTTTTCACCAGGACATCAATACCATCATTTTCGAACTGGCGCGGCTGGTCCGTCCCACGCTGGTCATCCTCGACGGCACCACGACGATGATGACCAACGGGCCGACCGGCGGTTCGCTGGACGATCTCAAGGCCACGAACACAATGATCGCCAGCACGGATGCCGTGGCGGCGGACGCGTTCGGTGCGACGCTGCTCGGCAAGACCGCCGCCAACCTGCCATTCATCGGCAAAGCCGCCGCCGCCGGCCTTGGCACCGCTGATTTTGAATCCTTGAACCCGCTGCGAGACCATGTGGATTAAACCGACAAGTAAACGAAAACCGGATGTGGTCCTCTCCATGCACCTGGCAGGGCTGACCTGCCGGTCAGCCCGGCGGCGCGGCAGCGCCGCCCTACCGGCTTCGTGGCTTGCACGATATGGTTCTGTGAGGAGGGTCGGACCATGAAAATCGTCACGGTCCGGCGCATCGCGCAGATTTTTTTCTTCGTGCTGTTTGCTTGGTTTTGTGTGGTCACAACGGTTGGCGACCGTTGGTGGCAGTTGCGCGGCTGGCCGGTCAACTGGCTGCTGCAACTCGATCCGCTTGTGGCGCTCGGCACGTTGCTCACCACCCGGACGATTTACGCCGGACTGCTTTGGGCATTGGCCACCGTGGTGCTGACGATTCTGCTGGGACGGTTCTTCTGCGGCTGGGTGTGTCCGTTTGGCGCGCTGCATCAATTTATCGGCTGGCTGGGACGCCGGCGCAGAAAACACGCCGAGCGGGTGGCCATGAACCAATTCCGCAGCGGCCAGGTGATCAAATACTACATCCTGATCGCCATGCTGGCGGCGGCCTGCGGCGGCCTGCTGGCTGAACTTCTGCGGTGGCCGAGCGAAAAACCAGTCGCGGGTCTGGTCGTGCTGGCGGCGAGCCTGATTTTAACGCTGTGGTTTGCCACGCGGAAAATGGTGAGCGGCTGGAAGCAAACCGCCGAATGGTTCGCGGGCTTGCTGTTCATCGGCATGGCGCTAGGATTTCTCGTTCGGCCGGAAGTCATGGTCGCGTCGTCATTGCAGACGGGTTTGCTCGATCCGATTCCGCTCATTCATCGTTCGATGAATCTTGTAATTTTGGCCGCTTTTGACGGGGTCGCGACGGCGTCCCGGTTTTACGTTGCCGCTTGGTCCATCGCCGCCGTCTTTATCGCCGCGCTGCTTTTGAATTTGTGGATACCGCGGTTTTATTGCCGGTTCGTCTGTCCACTCGGCGCGCTGTTTGGCGTGCTGGTGCGCTGGACGCCGTGGCGCATCGGCAAGCGCCAGGGTGAATGCAGCGGCTGCGAACTGTGTGAGAATAATTGCGAAGGCGCGTGCGATCCGTTCGGCAAAATCCATCCGCACGAATGTCTGCTGTGCATGAATTGCCTGCGCGCCTGCCGCCAGGCGCAGATGACTTACGGCCCGAACCGTTCGGCGGCGGGCGAGGTCCCGTCGCCCGGTCTCACGCGGCGCGGTTTTCTCGCGGCGGCGATTTCCGGGTTGGCGGCCGTGCCCGCTGTGCGGCTGGCTGGGTCACTGAATCAAAACTGGAATTCCAGCGTGGTGCGCCCACCCGGCGCATTGGCGGAGGAAGATTTCTTGTCGCGCTGCATCAAGTGCGGCCAGTGCATGCGGGTCTGCCCAACGAATATCATTCAACCCGCCACGCTGGAGGCCGGTCTGGAAGGTTTGTGGACGCCGCTCCTGAATTTCCGCGTGGGCACCAGCGGCTGTCAGCTCAACTGCATTGCCTGCGGCAACGTTTGCCCGACATCCGCCCTCCGGCCGCTGTCGCTGGATGAAAAGATCGGGCGCGGGGAATTCGCGGAACGCGGGCCGATCCGAATGGGCACGGCGTTTGTGGATCGCGGTCGTTGCCTCCCGTGGGCGATGGATGTGCCGTGCATCGTCTGCCAGGAAAATTGCCCGGTCAGTCCCAAGGCGATTTATGTCCGCGAAGAATTTCAGGTGGTCCGCGACGGCGCGCGGACGATCGCCGCCGTTGCCGCAGACAGCCTGACGCTCGATGGCGCGTCGCTGCGGCCCGGCACGCTGGGCACGGGCGATTATTTTGTCCGGCTGGAAAACGCCGCCGGTGAACGCCGGTTGATCGCGGACAATTCCGTCCAGGACGTGAAATTTGCCGGGCCGTGGACTGCGGCGCCGGCAGCCGGCAGCCGGATTTTTATTGAAGTGCGCCTGCAAAAACCCTACATCGATCCCGCACGCTGCACCGGTTGTGGCGTCTGTGAACACGAGTGCCCGGTAAGCGGCTTGCGGGCTGTCCGCGTCAGCGCGGAAAACGAATCTAGAAACAAACGGCACTCGCTCATGGCGAGGGCCTGAACCAAACACATAAAATCCTATGAAAGAAAATAACGTTTCCCGCCGGGACTTTGTTAAAACGCTCGGCGTTGTAGGTGTTGGCTCGGTGGTCGGCGCGGGCCAGGCGCTTGCCCAATCCAATGCTCCCGCCACCGCTGCCGCGCCCGCATCCGTCAAACCGGTGAAAATTCCGACCCGGACGTTTGGCCGGACGGGCGTGCCGGTTTCCATGCTCGCGCTCGGCGGCATTTTTGACATCGAGTCCAACCAGTTCGTCTTGAAACAGGCTTTGGACTGGGGAGTGACCTACTGGGACACGGCCGCCGGTTACAATGGCGGCAAGAGCGAAGGCGGCATTGGATTGTATCTGGAGAAAAACCCGCAGGCGCGCCGGGATATTTTCCTGGTGACCAAGTATGACGGCGGCGGATTGACCCCGGCGTTGAACCAGTCGCTGGAGCGGCTCAAGACCGATTACATTGACCTGTATTTCCTGCATGGACTCGATAACACCGCCAAGTTGAACGACGAAATGAAGGCTTGGGTGGAGAAGGCGAAAGCGGATAAAAAAATCCGGTTCTTCGGCTTCAGCACGCATAAAAACATGGAAAGCTGCCTGCAAGAAGCCGCGAAGCTCGGCTGGATTGACGGCATCATGCTGAAATACGACTTCGCGCTCATGCAGACCGACGCCATGAAAGCGGCGATGGACGCCGCCACGAAGGCTGGCATCGGCCTGACGGCGATGAAGACCCAGAACAAAAGCCCGATCGCAACGGAGACCGAGGCGGACTTGAAGCTGGGCGGCCATTTCATCCAGCGCGGATTCACCCAGCAGCAGGCCAAAATCATGGCCGTCTGGGAAAATCCGCAGATCGCCTCCCTTTGCTCGCAAATGCCCAACCTGACCGTCCTCCAGTCGAACATCGCGGCTGCCTTGGACAAGACCAGTCTCACGGTGGCGGACCACTCGGCGCTGCGCGAATATGCGGAGGCAACGCGGTCGCGGCATTGCGCCGGCTGCGCGCAATTTTGCGAAGCCGCACCCGGCCATCAGGTGCCGGTGGGCGACGTGATGCGCGCGCTCATGTATCACCGCAGCTACGGCGACGCGGAGCTGGCCAGGACGGTTTTCCGCCAAATGCCTGAAGCGGCGCGGCGGGGACTCGCCAGCTTTGATTATGCGGCGGCGGAACGGGCATGTCCGCATGGCCTGCCCATCGCACAATGGATGCGGGAGGCAGGCGAATTATTCGCGTAGAACCAGCTAATTTTAAGAGCGAGGCCGGAAGCAATTTTGGCCTCGTTTTTTATTGCCAGTTCGGATGCCGCACAAACGCAGCTTGATGGCCGGCAATCTCCGTCATGTCATGACTGACGTTGAAAGCCAAATGGTATCAGGCCGTTTTCAGGCCAAAACTTGTCAATGCATAATCCCAAACCGGAAGGCCGCGAATTAAATTCGCGAATATTCAAAAACCATTGGTCAGGCAAACTGCAGTTCAGCCCGCACCCAAAGCGGAGTGCGCCATCAGGTTCAATCGCGATTGTGCCTGCTTGGACATGCCCGTGAAAACAAGCGAAACATGGTAGCCGGCATGTTTGCTGCCGGAACAGGCGATGACTACACCGCTGCATTGAATCCGACCGCTGCCGCCCGGAGATTGCAGGGCGACCGTCATTTCCGTCCATGGATTGAATGGTGTCGGGCTGCGGAATTCTATGCCGCTTTTGTGAATGACTACCGATTCGGCAGAAAGCTCCAAACGGGACTGCCGGCCTTCCACGGTGATGGGTTGTTGGAATGAATCAGCACTCTCAAATTTTTTAGCGCTCATAGATTTTATAAACTAGCACGCCCCGATTAATCGTCAAATTATCAATTAAAATGCAACGAATAAGGCGTCACCATTCTATAACCGCCGCGCCCCAAGTCAGGCCGGCGCCAAAAACGATGAGCAGGATCAAATCGCCCCGTTGAATGCGGCCGGAGGAAACGGCTTCATCCAGGGCAATGGCCACCGAGGCCGCCGACGTGTTGCCATAGCGGTCTAGATTGATGAATAATTGTTCCGGCGTGGCGCCGAGCCGTTCCCCCACCGCGTCAATGATCCGCTGGTTCGCCTGATGCGGAATGACGCACTTGATTTTCGTTATGTCGAGTTCGCAACGGCGCAACGCTTCCCGCGCCGCAGTGAGCATCGCCTGCACCGCGTTTTTGAAAGTTTCCTTGCCTTCCATGCGCAGGAAGTGCAGGCGTGCATCGACCGAAGCCGCCGAAGCTGGACAACGACTGCCGCCGCCAGGCATGTGGATCAAATTGCCTTTCGACCCGTCCGCGCCCATCACCGCCGTCAAAAGTCCATGTGAATTGGGGCGGCTTTGCAGAACCGCCGCCCCCGCGCCGTCGCCGAACAACACGCAGGTGTTGCGGTCGGTCCAATCCACAATCGAGGAAAGTTTTTCCGCGCCAATGACCAGCACGGTGTCATAGGTGCGCGACATGATGAACTGTTGCCCGACCTCCAGACCATAAATGAATCCGGAGCAGGCTGCCTCCAGATCAAACGCCGCCGCCCGACCGGCGCCGATCTTTTGCTGGACGATGCACGCGGTCGCCGGAAATGGCATGTCCGGTGTGATGGTGGCGACAATGATGAGGTCAATCTGGTCGGCAGTGACGCCGGCCTTTTTCATCGCGCGCTGGGCCGCGTGCGCCGCCATGTCCGAGGTGAATTCATCCTTGGCCGCCTGCCGGCGCGCTTTGATGCCGGTGCGTGTAACAATCCATTCATCCGACGTGTCCACCATTTTTTCCAGGTGGGCGTTGGTCAGAATTTTCGCCGGAACATACGAGCCGACGCCGGTGATGGAGCAAGTGCGGCCTTGAAAATTAAACCGGGCGCGCGGATTTTTGAACTTGGGGCTCATACGGAAGTGGGAATGGAAATTCCCGCGGCGGCCAGCTTTTCATTGGCCTGCGCAATTTCGCGGGCGATGATTTCATTGACGTGATGCTGAACAGCCTCCGCCGTCACGCGCAGGGCGCTGGCGATGGCGCGTTCGCGCGCCGAACCATGCGCCTTGAACACCATGCCATTGAAACCGAGCAGCGGCGCGCCGCCATGGACCTCCGGATCCATGCGCCGGCGGATGGCTTGAAAGGCGTTTTTAGCGAGAAAGGCGCCGATCTGCCGTTTGGGATTGCGCACCAATTCGTGTTTGAGCATCGAAAAGACCGCCACAGCCAGGCTTTCACACGTCTTCAAAACAATGTTGCCGACAAAGCCGTCACACACAACCACGTCCACGCGATCCTTGAACAAATCATGCCCTTCGACATTGCCGATGAAATTCACGTCCAGCTGCTTGCAAAGGGTGAAGGCTTCAAGCGTCAATTCGTTGCCCTTGGAATCTTCCGTGCCGATGCTGAGAATGCCCACGCGCGGTTTCCGGCGTCCGAGCACTTCGCGCGAATAAACACTGCCCATCACGGCAAATTGGGCGAGGTGCAGCGGTTTGCATTCGATGTTCGCCCCGGCGTCAAGGAGCACAAATTCATTTTCCTGCCGCGGAATGATCGTGGCGATGCAGCCGCGATCCACGCCGGCGATGCGGCCCAGTTTGAAAGTGGCCGCCGCAAAAATGCCGCCGGTGTTGCCGAGGGAAATGACCGCGTCGGCCAAGCCGTCATGGACCAGTTCGGCGCCGCGGCCAATGGAACTGTCGCGCTTTTTACGAAGCGCGGTGGCGGGCTTGTCGTTCATCGTCACGAATTCGCTGGCGTGAACGATTTGAACGCGCAGATCATGGCAGCCGGTCGCGACCAGCGCAGACTCGATCTCAGCCTGATCGCCGACCAGGAAAAGCGTGGTAATTTTTTGGTCGGCTTCCAGCGCGCGCCGCACGCCTTCGACGACGACCGCACACCCGTGGTCACCGCCCATGACATCTACTGCTATTCGCATAGATGAAATAACGCGGAATTGCCGCGGTGCGGAATCAAGTGCCCGCCGTGATGGTCAACACTTGGCGGCCTTTGTAATAACCGCACGCCGGACAAACCCGGTGGGGCACATACGGCGCGGCGCATTGAGGACACGTGCTGAGTTGCGGCAGCTTCAGCACACTGTTGTAAGCGCGGCGCATGCGCTGCCGGCTGTGGGACGGTTTGCGTTTTGGAACTCCCATAAATTCAAATTTACAATTTTAACTTGTCTAACTCAGCCCACGGGGACGGAATCAATTCGTCCTTGCCGCCGGTGTTTCGGGCCTTGCCGGTCTTTGTTTGGTCTAATCCGCGACAGTCCGGTTTGCACAACGGGTGTCGCGGAAGTTCCAGCAGCATATCTTCACGCACATACGGCGTCAAGTCCGCGCAATCATTGACGACCGGCACTTTTTCCTCGCCTTCGAGCGGCAAAAGGCACGTCCACGGGTTCAATTCCAGCTCGCGCTCGAACGGCTTCAAACAGCGGACGCACTGGCACTCCAGCGTGAGCCGCAACGAGCCGCTAACCAACAGACTGTCATCCAGCAGTTGCACCTCCAATTCATGCCGCAGCGGGTGCGTGACACGAACCATTTCGTCGCCCGTGTCTAGGTCCAGTTCCGCCACCGGCAATTCGCCGCGCAAGATCACGTCGCGCTCCTCCAGATGACGCAGATTGACGACCAGCGGCATGACTCAACTCCTTTTCGTCCCGGCGAATTTTTTCGCCAGGGCATTTTGCACGTGCGCGGGCACAAACGCGCTCACGTCGCCGCCCAGCCGCGCGATTTCCTTCACGAGGCGCGAGCTGAGAAACGTGTAGGTGTCCTTGGGCATCATGAAAATTGTTTCGACGCGCTCGTCCAGCTTGCGGTTCATCAAGGCGAGTTGAAACTCAAATTCAAAATCCGACACCGCGCGCAGTCCGCGCACAATCGCCTGCGCCTTCCGGCTCGCGACATATTTGACGAGCAGGCCGTCAAACGCGTCCGCCTCGACGTTCGGCAGATGCTTCATGGCCTTGTTCACGAGCGCGAACCGTTCTTCGAGCGTGAACAGGGGGTGTTTGTCATCGTTCTTCGCCACGGCCACGATGACGCGGTCGAATAATTTGGCCGCGCGCTGAATCACGTCTAGGTGGCCGTTGGTCAGCGGGTCAAAACTGCCGGGATAAATGGCTGTGCGCATCAGAATCACTTTAGCATGGGCGGCCGATTTGACGAGGAAGAAAACGGCGCCGCCGGATCATTTTGCCGGAGGCGTTCGCCATGGCACTTCATAAATCTGCACGGCATCGCGAATGCCCTTGATCATGACCGGGATCATTTCGATGCAGGTCGAGGCCAGCGCCGGGTCGTCGCGCAGCAAATGGTTGTAGGTCGTGTTGCTGATGATGATGCGGCCGCTGCCGGAAACACTTTCCAGCCGGCTGGCGAGGTTTACTTCGCGCCCGAAAACGGTGTAATTCAAAATGTGCGCGTCCGAGCCCATCAGCCCGACGGTTGCCAGGCCGGTGTTGATGCCGGTGCCCAGTTGCAATGCGCGCAAGGGCGGCCGGGGCGGCAGCCCGCCGGACAGGCGCGCGCGGTTTTCGGCTTCCCGCGTGTTGTTCTGTGCCGATCGTTTTTCATTCAAATCGTGGATGGCGCGCTGCGCGTCAATCGCGGCCCACACGCAATCCGAGGCATGTCGTTTGTTGGGCGTGGGCGCGCCCCAGAACGCCATGACGCAGTCACCGATGTATTTGTCGAGCGTGCCGCCGTGTTTTTTCACCGCGTCCGCGACGGTGGTGAGGTAAATGTTCACCGTTTCGAGTGTTTCCTGCGCGGATTCTTCGATGCACATTTCCGCCACCTCCGCCTTGAGCTGGTGTTCATGGATGAAATCCGCCACGCCCTGCTGCATTTCGTCGGTCAACGCGGTGAACCCGCGCACGTCCGCGAAGAACAGGGTTACTTCGCGACGCGTGCCGCCGAGGGCAAGCTTTTCCGCGCCCAGCAATTCATTCATCACCTCCAGCGAAACGATTTTGGAGAAAACGGATCGGACGCGGCGCTGTTCCCGCTCCTCAAAAACCACGCGATAGGTGACGAGGCTCAAATGCTCGACCAGCATTGCGCCCGCGATGGGAAATACGAGCGGGAGCCAGTAACGAAATGCCACGAAGGCATAAAATCCGGCGGCCACATAGGCCAGCAGCAGCAGCAGCACCGACGCCGAAGCCACGAAGGCCCGCATTTGCCAGGTGAGAAAGGCCGTCAATGCGCCGAGAAAAACAATCAACGCCAGTTCCGCAGGCAGTGAGGCGCGGCGGATGAACTGGCCGGTGATGACGGAGTTGGCAACGTTCCAATGTTTGCCGACGAGCAGCGTATCCTTTTCCAACGGCGTCGCGCCCCGATCAGTCAGATCATTGCCCTGTGCAGCTGAACCGACGAGAACAAGTTTGCCTCGAAAATCATCGCGCAACCCATTCGTCTGGTCGAGCAGGCGCTGATAGTCCTGCAAAAGCAAACTTTCGATCGGGGCGCGGGCGAGGTGCGGATCGTCCTTCGTCAACCGCCAATCAATGTAAAAATAGCCATCGGCATCCACCGGAATCACCCGCTCAACATTATTGCCTCCGCGCAAGGTAATACACCCGTGCGGCAAATCCACATCCGCGTGGTCCAGATCCAGATTCAACGCCTGCGCGGCGAGGACAATGCCCATGTGCCAGACGCGTTCGTCGGTGAACGGTCTGGCTTTGGCGGGGCGTCCCGCCAAAGCCGTTTTGTTCTTGATGTCAATATCACCATTTCCATCCAGCGGGATCTCGAGCGACTTTCCATTTTCCAATGGAAGGATGATTCGATCCTTTTCGATCAGAATGTCATTCAAACTCAGGCCGTTTTTTTGCGCCGCGGCTTCTATCAACGGATGCCAGCGGCGGACAAGGCGGAAGGCCTTCACCCGGCGCAAGACGCCATCGGAGTCTTTTTCAGTCGAAATATCGCCCAGGGCAAAAGCGTTGGTCAAAAATAAATCCGGCGGGACCAGGCCGGGCTCGACGGCGAGAATCACGTTTCCCGCGCGGTGCATTTGCAGCGCAAGGAAATCATCGGATTCGATCAGACTGCCATCGGCCATTTGCACGGGCGGGTGGTCGCGGCGCAATTCGCCGAACAGCACATCGAAAGCGACGGCTTTGGCGCCTTGAGCAGACAATTCTTCGACGAGCCGTCCATAAACCTGCCGTGGCCAGTAGAGGCCGTAGCGATATCCGAGCCTGCCGCTTTTGACGGCTGTGATGCTGGAGTCTTCCATGGAGATGAAAGCGAGGTTGGTGGCGGCGGGCGCGGGAAAATTCAAAGCCGCCCGCGTCCGCAAGTCGCAGGTCATGTGCTCCAGCCGCTCAAAAAAATCCAGCCGCAGGAGCCGGACACCACAAACGAGCGCGAGGACCAGAACGGCCAGAGTGACCGGCGTGCGTTTGAAAGGTTTGAGCTTCACCACGCTCAATTAAACAAAAAGCCAGAGCAACTCAAGGCTGCTCTGGGTGGTATTATGATTAAACTGTAGTGTCGGCGCTGTGCGCCGATATAGTCGAGCCGCAGGCTCGACACTACAGTAAACGGGGACGCCGCCGGGTCTGGTCTGGCCAATTATAAACCAGGAACTGGATTACTTCAAATTAACTGGATTCAGCGGTTTCAGATCCTTCGGCAAAAAGAGTCCGTTTTTACGGATCAACTCGCCATCGAACCACACTTCGCCGCCGCCCCATTCGGGCCGCTGGATCAGCACCATGTCCCAATGCACGGCCGAGCGGTTGCCATTGTCGCATTCCTCGTAGGCCTGGCCCGGCGTGAAGTGCAGCGAGCCGGCGATCTTTTCGTCGAACAAAATGTCGCACATCGGATTCAGGATCCAGGGATTGAACCCGAGCGAAAACTCGCCCACATAGCGCGCCCCGGCGTCGGTGTCCAAAATTTCATTCAGCCGTTTGGTGTTGTTCGCCGTCGCGTTGATGACTTTGCCGTCCTTGAATTCCAGCCGGACATTTTCGAATTTTGTGCCGGCGTAAAGCGTCGGCGTGTTGAATTGGATCACGCCATTCACGGAATTTTTCACCGGGCACGAAAACACTTCGCCGTCGGGAATATTGCGGTCGCCCCGGCACATTTTCGCGCCGATGTCCTTGATGCTGAAGGTGAGGTCGGTGCCGGGGCTTTTGAGCTGGACGCGGCCGGCGCGCTTCATGCGGCGTTCGAGCGGAACCATCGCGCGGGCCATTTTCGCGTAATTCATCGTGCAAACGTCGAAATACAAATCTTCAAACGCCTCGGTGCTCATGCCCGCCGCCTGCGCCATGCTTGGCGTCGGCCAGCGGAGCACGCACCAGCGCGTTTTGTTCACGCGATAATCCAGCACCGGCCGCGTGATGCGCGAATGCAGCGCCTGGCGGTCGGCGGGCACGTCGGAATTTTCGCTCATGTTATCGCTGCCGCGGATGGCGATGTAGGCCTGGACCTTTTTCATGCGGCCAAGCTCCAGGTCGCGGAGCAGTGCGGCATGCTTTCCGTTCGTTTCGCGCAGGATTTCCCGCGTGATGCGCGTGTGGCGGACTTCGATGAGTGGCGTGCCGCCGGCGGCGCGAATGGCGCGCATGAGGGCGATGGAAAATTCGTCGGGCACGTCAATCATGTCCAGCAACACGTGGTCGCCCTTTTTGACGTGTGTGGAATAATTCACGAGCAGTTTCGCCAGTTTCTGGTAACGCGGATCGGTCATAATCCTTCAAGACTAATCATGAAAGCAACTTTGTCCAGCGGAGTCATTGCGACTTGTTCAAACAAGAGATTATGATAAGCTCACGCACATGAAGTTTAGATTATGCGCGTTGGGTGGGTTTTTGTGGTTGGCGCTGGCTGCCGGGGCGCAGACAACGGCGTTCACCTATCAAGGCCAGTTGAACAGCAACGGCGTGCCGGCCACCGGGTCTTATGATTTACGGTTTCAAATTTACAACGCGAATAATTCCGTGGTGGCCGGGCCGCTGACGAACGCGCCGGTGGGCGTCACGAATGGCTTGTTCATCACCACGCTGGATTTTGGCGCAAACGTTTTTGACGGCAGTTCGCGCTCACTGGAAATCGGCGTGCGCACGAACGGCGACACCAATGCCTATGTCGTGCTTTCGCCGCGTCAGGCGTTGACTTCCGTTCCGTACGCCATCCAGGCTCTCAACGCCGCCACCGCAGGGATATTGACCGCGCCGTTGCCGGCGACGAACATGGTGGGGACGATTCCCAATTCGCTGCTTTCGCCCAATGTTGCGATTCTCACCAACAACGTGATTTTTTCCGGCAGCGTGACCGCCAGCAATTTTACCGGCAATGGCACAGGGCTGGCCGGAGTGAATGCGACCACGGCTGGCATGGCGACGAACGCGCAACAATGGGTGGACCCTTCCGGCAATGCCCTGACCACTACGCTGCTTGCCAATGGCGTTGTTTTAGTGGGCACGAATGTCTGGGTCACAGGTTCACCAACAAACACGGATAATGGAGCTTGGTATCCGTGGTCAACCAACCTCAGTTTGAACACCATCTTTTGGACGAACTCTGCAACCGCAACAAATGGCAGGCATTTCTTTAGCGATTTAACTACCATCACGCACGGCATTTGTCCGGGAACAAATGATAATGACCCAATGACTATTGGCTGTCCAAACAGCATTTTTACTGGCTTGCCGAACACCTGTCAATGGGAGTATGACCCGGTGGACGACAATGGTGCGCCGAATGTTGGTGGGAATGCGACTTTGGGAATTCCTACGACGACTACCATTGCCAGTGGTGTGCAGTTTAATGTTCCGGTGACGGCTTCAAATCTGACAGTCAGGGGAACTCTCAATGCGGCAAACTTTTCTTTCGGTGTGCTGGACGAAACGAACCTCGACAATCTGGCATGGATGCACGCTCAAGCATCCTTGCTGGATAATAATTTGAATGTCAAACGCTACGGCTGGACAAATGTAACGGCGAAGATAAAGGCGGGACAACAATTCAGCATCCTGTTTACCGGGACAGGCTTGATTGGAATGCTTACTGGCCAGTTCGTATCAAATGTGGCCAGCCAATTTGTGCTGGCTGGGGACTGGACCGGAGGCACTCTTGGCTGTGGAATTCAATGGACGGGTGCTGGATTTCAATCTCATGGAAAAGACGGATTTTGGTTTAATGCTTACTACGGCACAACGAACACGGGTGCGGCCTTAAATGGTTATTGCGCTGTAACATTTCCATGGAATGTTTTTTGCATATCTTCAATGCTTGGCACTAATGGTTCATCTTTCGTGCTGCAAACGAATAACAATTCCGGCGGGGGATATACAACCGCTTCTCCTACATACACCACCAAGAATGGGCTGAACACGACTAACGGGGTGGTGTGGTTTTGGACAAATTCAGCCGGGCCACAGCAACTAGGCTGGCAACTGCTTTCGACTAGTTCTGGAACAAACAGGTTTTTTGGTGTCGGGTATGTAAATACCACCCTTTCAAATTCATTCGTTAACGGAGGGGTGGGTAATAATGGTTCTCATCTTTTTGACGAACTGGCGATAAATACCAACATCACAGCCCCACTCTGGCAGGCATGGAATTATGACTTAATCATACACGAAAGTATTGAGACTACATCTACCATCACTAACTACATGGGAGCATTGGTGGATGAATGGAAAACTTGGTCAACGAATTCATGGATTATCTTGCTGACCGACTATCCGGCCAGTAATCCATCTGATGGGTATTCGGGAATGCTGGCTTATCGTTCGGTGGCTCTGTCGAGAGGATGCAGCATGTTCGACGGATTCAGCCCGTTTGTTTCCACAAACATGATGGTGGCGCGTGGGATGGATGTGATTAACTCGCCGCATATAGCTGTGGCGATGCCTTATTATGCCTATTGGTTGACAGTGTTCTGCAATTTACACCCATGACCCTCGACGACCTAAAGCGTATGCAGGATGAAGCGAACCGGAAGTATCGCAGCGATGCCCATTCTTAAACGCCTGCCTCTGTTTTAAGCGGAACACATTTATTCAGCATCAGCGCGGGCGAAGCCCTCCAGAAAGCCTTCCCAGAAGAAAGTGCATCTAATGCCGGTTCATTTTGCCAGCGTTGTGATCACCATCCGGATGCGGGCGCCGTGTTCCGACTTGTTGAAAAGCTCCGCTATGTTAAAATCTACACATGAAGTTTAGATTATGCGCGTTGGGTGGGTTTTTGTTGTTGGCGCTGGCTGCCGGGGCGCAGACAACGACGTTCACCTATCAAGGCCAGTTGAACAGCAACGGCGTGCCGGCCACCGGGTCTTATGATTTACGGTTTCAAATTTACAACGCGAATAATTCCGTGGTGGCCGGGCCGCTGACGAACGCGCCGGTGGGCGTCACGAACGGCTTGTTCATCACCACGCTGGATTTTGGCGCAAACATTTTTAACGGCGGCACGCGCTCGCTGGAAATTGGTGTGCGCACGAACGGCGACACCAATGCCTATGTCGTGCTTTCGCCGCGTCAGGCGTTGACTTCCGTTCCGTACGCCATCCAGGCTCTCAACGCCGCCACCGCGGGGGTATTGACCGCGCCGTTGCCGGCGACGAACATGGTGGGGACGATTCCCAATTCGCTGCTTTCGCCCAATGTTGCGATTCTCACCAACAACGTGATTTTCTCCGGCAGCGTGACCGCCACCAATTTTACCGGCAACGGCTTCGGCCTGTCCAATGTGCCGGGGACCAGCCTGATCGGCATCATTACCGGCAACGGCTCCGGCCTGACCAATGTACCGGCCACCAGCTTGACTGGCACGCTCCCCGACGCGCGGCTGTCGGCCAATGTGGCGTTGTATAATGCCAATGCCAGTTTTTCCAATGGTGTGACCGCCGCGATCTTTACCGGAGCCGGCCACGGGCTGACCAATGTGCCGGGGGCGTTCTTCTGGATAACGAATGCGGTAGCCAGCTATCAAATGCTGCCCAATATCGGTTATATCGCCACCAACAACACCGCGCCGGTGGTATTTACGCTGCCTTTGTCGCCCATCGCCGGCGATGTATATAAGGTCGCCGGCGTGGGCGCAGGAGGATGGATTATCGCGCAAAACACCAATCAAATGATCGCCGCCGGAAATCTTTCCAGCTCGGTCGGCCAAAGCTGGAAGGCTGGCGCTTCCGCCCTCAATTGGTCGGCCATCGCCTCCTCCTCCGACGGAACCAAATTGGTGGCGACCGTCAACAACGGCTATATTTACACATCCACCAATTCCGGCGCGACTTGGACATTGCACAATTCTTCACCCATTAATACGGCCATGCGCTGGTCTTCCGTCGCTTCTTCTTCCGACGGAACCAAATTGGTGGCGGCGGTGGGTTATACTGCTTACTACACGTCCGGGTCCGGCCAGATTTACACTTCGACTGACTCAGGTGCGAGTTGGACGGCGCGGGCCAGCAGTTTGCCTTGGTCTTCCGTTGCCTCTTCCGCCGACGGAACCAAGCTGGTCGCGGCGGTCTATGGCGCGGCCGCCGGTGCGGGCGCCTATACTTCGGCCGACTCGGGCGGAACTTGGACGCTGCAAGCCGGAGCCTCGTATTGCTCCGCCGTGGCCTCTTCGGCGAATGGATCGAACCTAATCGCGACATTTTCCAGCGGGGCGAGCCAGGGCATCTACACTTCGACCAACTCGGGCGTGGGTGTGGGTAGCTGGCTGCTGCGCACCAACAGCGGCGGTTGGACTGATGTAGCGTCTTCAGCGGATGGAAGTCGACTGGTCGCGACATCTGGCGGCCAGATTTATGTTTCAACGGATTCTGGCGCCACTTGGGTTGCGCAGACTTCACCCGTTACCGGCCAAATAACATCCGTTGCCTCCTCGTCCGATGGTTCGCGACTGGCGGTTGCTGTGGGCGGATCTGGGGTGACAGGCAGTATTTATGCCTCCTCCGCTTCCGGTGCGACCTGGACGCAATTGGTGGGGGCGCCCACCGCCTCATGGTCGGCCATCGCTTCCTCCGCCGACGGCAGCCAGCTTGCGGCGGCGGTCTATGGCGGCAATATTTACGTTTCTTCCCAGAGCAGCACGACGGCCGGCACGGCGGGTTATTTGATCGGCCCGCAGCACAGCGCCATTGAATTAATCTACGCCGGCAATAATTTGTTTCTGCCGCTGAGTCATGAGGGAACCATTCGCGCGCATTAAAAATCAGATGAACCGGGAAACCTTGGATCGCTGGTGTGAGCGGGGCATTTTGAGTTTGGTGCTCGGCATCTTGGTTTTTGGCCCGCTGGCCATGGGCGCGGTGGACGCGCCGGAATTCGTTGTGATTCAGGGATTATTGGTCGCGGTCATGCTCGTGTGGGGTCTGCGATTGTGGATCAGCCCGAAACCACGATTGCTCTGGCCGCCGCTGGGCTGGGTGGTGCTGGCGTTTGCGGCCCTGGCCATCGGGCGTTATCTTACGGCGGACATCGAATATGTCGCGCGGCTGGAAATGATCCAGGTGTTGATGTATGCGTTCCTGTTTTTTGCCATCGTCAACAATCTATGCCGGCAGGAATCGGTGCAAATCGTCAGTTTCACGCTGATTATTCTGGCGCTGGGGATTTCGTGCTTTGCCATCTATCAATTTTTGACGCACTCGAATCGGGTCTGGGATTCTGTCTCGCCTTACACGGGCCGGGCCTCGGGCACTTACATCTCGCCGAACAATTTTGCGGGCTTTCTGGGCATGCTTTTGCCGCTGGCAATGGCCTACATTTTGGTGGGGCGAATGAAACCCGTTGTCCGGGTTCTGCTCGGTTACGCCACGCTGGTCATGCTGTCGGGGATGGCCGTGACCTTCTCGCGTGGCGGCTGGGTGGCGGCCACGGCGGGGTTGTTGGTACTCTTGGGAACGTTGATTTTGCATCGCAACCACCGGTTGCCCGCGCTTTTTCTCCTGGTTGTTTTGGCCGGCGGGGGAACGGTTTTCGTCACCAATTATTTGTCGAAGACGCTCAGTTACATTCAACGCATCGAGATGGAACTTCAGGACAAGCCGGAGAACATCCTTAATTTTCGCCGCGGCATGTGGACGGCGGCGGAGCAAATGTGGCGGGATCACTTTTGGTGGGGTGTCGGGCCGGCGCATTACAATTATCGCTTCCGGGAATATCGCCCGGAAAGTGTCCAGGCGAATCCAGACCGCGCCCACAATGATTATTTGAACCTGCTGGCCGATTGGGGGGCGGCGGGCGGAATCATCGTGTTTGCCGGCATGGTGACGTTCGGCGCAGGGTTGCGGAAAACGTGGAAATATATCCGCCCGGCTGAAAATGATTTTGGCCGCAGTCTGAGCAATCGCTTCGCCTTCTTCCTCGGTGCGTCCGCCGGATTATTGGCGCTGGCGGTGCATTCGGTGGTGGATTTCAATCTGCACATTCCGGCCAATGCAATTCTCGGCGTGACGTTGCTGGCATTATTGAGCAGCAACCTGCGATTTGCGACGGAGCGTTACTGGCTGGGTGCACGCCTGCCCGTCAAGGTGACCGTAACACTGGTGCTAGTCGCAGGCATTGCCTATTTGAGCTGTCAGGGTTGGCGGCGCGAGCGCGAAGCTGTATGGCTGACGCAGGCGGAGCGATTCCCGAATTTTTCGCCCGAACGTGCGGCGGCATGGACGAAGGCGTTTGACGTTGAGCCAATGAATTTTGAAACGGCCTACAACCTTGGGGAATGTTTCCGCACGCAAAGCTTTGACGGCGGACAAAATTATGAAGCCCTGGCCCAAACGGCGATGCAGTGGTATGCGCGCGGCATGAAGCTTGATCCGTATGATGGTTACGATTATTCGCATTACGGCATGTGTCTTGACTGGCTGGAAAAGCACGATGAGGCCGGGCCGTATTTCAACCGCGCCGCCGCACTCGACCCGAACGGCTATTATGCGGCGGCGAATGTCGGCTGGCATTACGTTCAAGCCGGAAATTTTGCCGCCGCCCGGCCGTGGCTGGAACGGTCACTGCGGCTTGACGGGGGTGGAAACGACATGTCCGTCTTCTATCTGGACACCGTTGAGCGGAAACTCGTTGAAAACGCCTCCGGCAAGGGCGTTTTGCCGGCGGGTTTTTGAGCGCAAATGGCAACGAATTGCGGGTTGACTTTTGGCGGCTTGTCTTTATACTGACTTTAAGCGGAAAAATTGGGAAGAAGAATCGTTATGAAATACATTCAGACTTTCGTCTCGGCGGCGATTTGCGGCTTTATCTTGACGCTGGCCGGTGCCGCATGCGCGCAATCCACCCATCCGGGCGTGGCCACGGTGGTTCGCATTGTGGGCGAGGCAAAATATTCGTTGGGAGATGGCGTCTGGCATCCACTGGTGGTGGGCAAAATGCTCATGGCGGGGGCGGTCATTCAGACTGGGCATGACGCAACCGTGGATATCATATTGGGCAAGAAAATACTCATGCCTCAGGCCGACACGTTGCCGGATCGTATCACTTTGGCGGAGGATGCGGACGTGCGCGGCTATATCTCTTACAAACCCACAGCGGAACAAAACGCTGTTCGTTTGACGGGCGACACTGTGCTGGCCATCGGCAAGCTGACGGTTTCCGATACGGGAGTGGATACCGTTAGCGACACGGAACTGGATTTGCGCCAGGGAGGCATCTACAACAGTGTCAAAAAACTTTCCGGCGCATCCCAATACCTCATTAAAATTCCCAACGGCATAGCCGGGGTTCGCGGCACCCTGTTCTATATCGACGCTGCTGGTCGGTGTATCGTGTATAAAAATTCCGTGGTGCTTTCCCTCATCGGGCCGGATGGCAAGCCAGTTACTGTAGTTGTCGGCGAGGGGTACCAGTTTGATCCCAACAATTCGGGAAACGGCCAGCCTGGTCCATTGTCATCCGGCATCACTCCATTTCCGCCCGGCCTGAGTGGTCAGTTGGAGCAAATTTTCGCCGCCCTTTGCACATTGTATTATGGAGAGGTCAATTTCACACTTGATAGAACCCAATGCCGCATTTCTCCGACCTCGGGGCATAACGGTCACGGTGCTGGCCACCACAGTGGATGGTGGTCATGGTGGTGATCGTTCCCTCTGACACTTTTGTTCCAAAGCAAGTCGTTCTAACCTGAGCGGGGCTTCCTGTTGGTGAAATCCAGTCCAGCCACCTTGCCCGGGGACAACAGCGACCGGGATGAATCAATTATTTTGGCACATAATCTGATGGCTCGTGGGAATGAAAGCCTATGGCATTTATGTGCGTAAATGGGTAGTGAAATGTTTCAACAACGGCGCGGCTAAAGTCGAGACCGCCCGCCGCTCTGGCCTTGGGCGGCATGCCGTCCATCGTTATTTGGCCGCCACCCAGACAGGGACGCTGACGCGAACTTATCCCGCGCCCAAAAGCATTCCGATGCCACACTCAAGGAACTCAAAAAACCTTTGGCGTCAGCCATCACGCGGGTTGGGTGCATTTGCGCAACTGGGCTTCACTCTAAAAAACTCATAAAAAATCGCGAGCGCAACGAAGTGCAGTGATATTTCTTCCGGCGCGAACTGGAAATCTGGTCAGCCAGTCCGTCTTTTATCTGAATCCCGCCGCGCGGAACGGCGTGGACTGCTGCCCGTATCGTGAATATGGCCGCGCTCTCCGGGACCTCCACCCCATCGAACATCTTTGGGCCGCCTTTTCAAGGCCCGCTGGCGCAAAGACCTCACCGCGGCCAGCAACCCCGGCCTTTTTATCGCCGGGATGCCCAAAAGTTATTGTTCATTGATATGAAAATGGCGGTTTGCCGGCCGGCAAACCGCCATCGCGAAAATTGGAACCGCTTACGACGTTTCTTTGAGCAGCATCAGGAATTGTTTCATCGCCGGGGACAGCACTTTGTTCTTCTTGTAAAGCGCGGCAATCGGGCGGTAAAAATCCCCATCCTCGATCGGCAGGGCGGTGAGCGTTTGCTTGGAAACTTCCTGTAGGACCGTGCCGTACGGCACGATGGAAACGCCTGCTTCAATTTCCACCGCGCGTTTCACAGTTTCGATGTTGTCGAATTCCATGGCGAGCTTCAGGTCCACGCCGTGTTCCTTCAAAATTTTGTCCAGTGCCTTGCGCGTGGGAATGTCCGGCTCAAAACCGATGAATTTTTGTCCGGCGAGCGCTTTGAGCCGGATGGATTTCTGTTTGGCAAACGGATGTTGCGGGTGGCAGATCAGGACCAGGGGATCTTTGCGCAAGGGGACAATTTCGAGTTTGGCATCCTTGGTCGGATACGCTACCAACCCCATGTCCACGACGTTGCTGAGCACGTCTTCATAGACTTGATTGGCGCGGCGGTATTCAACATGGACATTCACCGTCGGATAACTTTTCAGAAACCTTTTGAGATACGGCGGCAAATCATGCAGGCCGATGCTGTAAATGGTCGCGACGCGAATCGTGCCGGAAATGATGTCCTTCAATTCCTGCAATTTGCTGTGCAGCGATTCGTAGGTCTGGATGATTTGTTTGCTGAAATCGTACAGCATCTGGCCTTCGCGTGTGAGGCGGAATCGTTTCTTGCTGCGCTCGATGAGCAGTGATTTGAACGTGCGCTCCAATGAACTGATTTGCTGGCTCACTGCGGATTGCGTCACGCCGTTGATTTGAGCGGCCTTGGTGAAGCTTTCGGTTTCAGCCAGGTCGCAGTAAACTTTGAGACTTTCAATTTGCATAAGGTGAGTTAACCATATACTTGCACATTAGTCAACAGCGGGTGTGCCCGCCAAGGCTTGCTTCACTTTCGTCAGCAATTCACGGCTCGTGAACGGCTTCTGCAAATAGGGGGTGCCGGTTTGCTTGTCCGCCGGCAACACGTAACCGCTGGTGCACATGATCCGCGTGGCGGGTGCGAGCCGCCGGACGTGCTCAATGAGCTCGCGCCCGCTCATCGTCGGCATGACCAAATCCGTGATGATCAAATCCACTTGCACGTCGCCGCGCGAAAGGATGGCCAGCGCCTTCTGGCCGCTGTTCGCCGTCAACACGCAAAAGCCGTATTCCGACAAAACCGTTTCGGCCATCGTCAGCAGCACATTTTCGTCATCCACCATCAGAACGGTTTCCACGCCGTGCAAATCTTCGTCCGGGACGGGGCCGGCCTCTTCGCGAATGGATTGCTTCTCCGCCGGCAGATAAATCCGCGCCGATGTGCCCATGCCCGGCTGGCCCGACACCGTCACACCGCCCCCATGATTCGTCACAATGCCATACACCAATGCCAGTCCCAGCCCGCGATGACTTTTGTCTTTCGTCGTGAAAAACGGCTCGAAAATCCGCGGCAACACGTCGGGTTCAATGCCGGCGCCATTGTCCGTGACTTCCACGCAGACGTAGGTGCCCGCCGCCAGGCGCACGTTGCGGTCTTGCGTCGACTCGCTTAAATCCATGTTGCTCGTTTGGATGGTGATTTGCCCGTCGGCGCCGGCAACCATCGCCTCGACCGCGTTCTCGATAATTTTCGTCAGCGCTTGCTGCACTTTCGCCTCATCGAATCGTGCCACGAACAACTCCCGGTCCAACTGCATTTTCCAGACAATTTTGTTGCCCGGTGCGGCGCGAAAACAATCCACGCAGTGGTTCACCATCGCATTCAAATTCCCCTGTGGCGCGCGGTGCGCTTCCTTCTCCTGCCGGCTGAACACGGTGAGTTCGTTGGCGATTTCCGCCGCGTGCGCCGCCGATTTTTCCACCTCCATCAGCGAAAGCCGCCACGGATGTCCCGCCTCGGCCTTGTCCAGAAGAAACGATGTGTGGCCGAGAATGCTTGTCAGCGCGTTGTTGAAATCCAGCGACACCGTCCGCGCCAGTTGCAGCGCGCAATCCAGCTTCTGCTTGAGCTGCGAACCATTTGCGTCCAACGCGGCTTTGGTTTCACCCGACGCAGGCGCCACGGCTGGAACTTCCGGCGCGGGTGCGGGTGCTGCCACCGGCTCAACTGCGGGTAATAATTGCAAGACAAACCATTTGCTGCCCTCCGAACTGAAGGTGCAAACCGCCGCCGTGAATTTCACCTTGGTGCCGTTCGCAACGCGAAATTTCAAATCCGCCGTTGCGGTCGGTGACTTCTCCCACCTTGCGAAAAAGCCTTCCGGCATTCCGCCATTTTCCGTCGCCCAAATTCCCAGTAACTGCGGCATTTCGCCGGCCAACGCCTCGCCAAACACGTCCATTGCCGCCGTGTTCGCGCGCAGCACCACGCAGTTCGCGTTCAGCAGCAACGCCGGCCATGCCGCGCCCTCCAAACCGAATACAACTTCAGGTTTCATTCAAACCAACAAAATATTGCAGCCTACCGTTCTTTTGGGAAATTTCAAGGGACGACAAACGCCAATGGCAGAAGTTCCCGCACCGGGAATTCCCTGATTTTGGTCAACGCGCGGCTGTCCGCAACCAGCACCCTGGCGTCGGGTGCGTATTCCGCCAGCAACTGCCGGCATGCACCACACGGCATCGGACCGCCGGGTGCGCGCGCCACCACCGCCACCGCGATAAATTTTTTCCTGCCGCTTGTCAGTGCGTTGAACAGCGCCACGCGCTCGGCGCAACACGTCAAACCGTAACTCGCGCTTTCCACGTTCGCGCCGGAAATGATTTCGCCATTTTTTGCCAGCAGCGCCGCGCCGACCTTGAATTTGGAATAAGGCGCCACCGCGCGCTCCCTCGCCCTCGCCGCCGCCCGCACCAACCGCTGTTTGTCAATTTTGACCATAATACCCGCAGAAAACCTTGAGCATTTTACCTGCCAAAGCCCCCACCTGCCCGGCGGTTTTCAATACTTCGGCGTGCGACAAATTCTCCCGGCTGATGCCTGCCGCCAAATTGGTGATGCACGAAACCGCCGCCACGTTCAATCCGCATTGCCGCGCAACGATGGCTTCCGGCACGGTGCTCATGCCCACCGCATCCGCCCCCAGCCGGGCAAACGCGCGGATCTCCGCCGGCGTTTCGTAGCTCGGCCCGCTCACTGCCAGATAGACGCCGCGTCGCAGCTTCAAGTGGCAGCTTTTTCCGGCGCGGAACAACAGCGCGCCCAGCCTTGCGTCATAAACCTGCGTGAGGTCAACAAAATGTGGTCCTCCCAGCAACGGATTGGCTCCCATGAAATTGATGTGGTCGGTCAACACCATGAAATCGCCGGGGCGAAATGTTTTGTTGATGCCGCCCGCCGCGTTCGTGAGCAGCAAATCGCGGATGCCAAACGCCGCCAGCGCCCGGACGGCGAACGTGACGCGTTCCATCGAATGGCCTTCGTAAAAATGCGCGCGCCCGCTCAATACCAGCACCGGCGTTTTGCCCAGATGGCCGAAATACAGTTCGCCCGCATGTCCGCTCACGCCGGGTTTGGGAAAGCCGGGAATTTTGGCGCAGGAAACTTTTTTGTCCACGAGCAGTTCGCTGAGGACGTGATGAAATCCGCTGCCCAGCACGATGGCGAGCGTCGGGCGCAGCGGCGAAACTTTTTTGAGCCGCGTAGCGGCGGTTTGCGGATGGGGCTGATTCATTTTGATACAAAGATATTTGAAGTGACTTGGAACCAATTGGCTGGAGGACTAAATGTTATGTTTCCATTGGGATCAAAGATGTAAATACGTTTGAGTGACCAATGATTGCCGAATTTCATTTCAATATGCCGTCCGTCTTCAGGAAAAATAGCCAAACTTGTCCCGCTATATTTTTGGCCAGAATAGATTTCGCATGTTGAATATAGCGAAGAAATGACTGGCGCATTTGTTAAGTCTTGAGGAAATAAAAACGTCCAGTCATTTGTTCCTAACTGATCGAACAGCACCCTGGCTTCTCGATTAACTTCATTTACTCCTCCAACTGTTTCAAAAAGCCTTTGCGCTTTCTCTGGCGTCATATCCGGCACCTGCCGTCGCCCAATGAATTCCATCAGAATCGGGGCAAAAAAAAGAAATAGGAGAATGACAATAAACACGGCGAAAATTCTAAAGACAATCCTCATATTAAACAGACTGTTGTTTTTGTGGTTATTTAACCCATTTTCTCCACGTCTTGCGACATTTAATCCTGACTTGAGCATCGGGTCAAATAGGTTAAATTGACTGGCATGAAGAACTGGATTGTCGCTGACCCGGAGCACTTGGGCGGAAGCCCGCGTGTGCGCGGCACGCGCATTTCCGTGGCACTCATCCTGGAGTCGCTCGCCGCCGGCTTGTCGGTTGCCGAAATCGTGGACGCTTACCCGAGCCTGACCGAGAAATCGGTGCGCGGTGCGCTGGCGGAACTGGCGCATCAGAAAGAATTGCAACCAGCGTGAAAATCCTGCTGGACGAGAATCTTCCACGAAAACTCGTCGCCGCGTTGCGCGCGGAAGGCTACGAAGTCGAATCGGTCATCACACTGCGGATGCAGGGTTTGGACAACGGCAAGCTTTACCAGTTTGCGATCCAAAACTTCGATGTCTGTTTCACCCGCGACTTTGGTTTCACCAACAATGTTCGTCAGGGAAAGCCGCCAGTGAAATTTAAATTGCTCCGCGTGACGTTGGAGCAGAAGCCGCAGGACGAATTCATCAAGGATTTCATTGCTGCGTTTCGCGCGGCAGACTTGAAACGATTTCAGCACGGCGACGATTGGCCGTAATTCCATTCTGCCTGCGCAGCTTGATTTATTCATCGAATGCCATATCCTTATCTCCTCGATTTATGGAACTGAACAATGACGAAATCCGCCGTTATTCGCGGCACCTGATTCTGCCCGAAGTCGGACTGGCAGGCCAAAAGAAAATCAAGGCCGCCAGTGTCCTGTGCATCGGCGCGGGCGGCCTCGGTTCGCCCATTGCCATGTATCTCGCCGCCGCCGGCATCGGCAAACTTGGCATCGTGGATTTCGACACCGTGGATTATTCCAATCTCCAGCGCCAGATTCTGCACACGGACGCCGATGTGGGCCGCCCCAAGGCACAATCGGCCAAGGAAACCATTCACGGCATCAATCCGAATTGCGAAGTCGTCATCCACAATACCCGCATCACCTCCGAAAACGCCCTCGACCTCATCCGGCCTTACGACATCGTGGTGGACGGGACGGACAATTTCCCGACGCGCTATCTGACGAACGATGCGTGCGTGCTCCTCAAGAAGCCCAATGTCTACGGCTCGATTTTCCGTTTCGAGGGCCAGGCCAGCGTGTTCGCGCCGCATCTTGGCGGGCCGTGCTATCGCTGTCTTTATCCCGAACCGCCGCCGCCCGGCGTGGTGCCCAGTTGTGCGGAAGGCGGCGTGCTCGGCGTGCTGCCCGGCATTGTCGGCTGCATCCAGGCGACGGAAATTTTGAAGCTCGCCATCGGCAAGGGCACTTCGCTCGTCGGGCGGCTGCTGCTGTTCAATGCGCTCGACATGAAGTTCCGCGAGCTGAAACTGCGCCGCGACCCGGCGTGTCCCATTTGCGGCGAGCATCCGACCATCAAGGAATTGATTGATTACGAAATGTTTTGCGGCATCACGCCCGAATCAGCAGCGCCGCAGGCCAATCCGGATGAAGTCACCGTGCAGGACATGAAGCGGGCGCTCGATGATCCGAAGCTCGGCATCAAGGTCATTGACGTGCGCGAGCCGGACGAATATGAAATCGCCCACGTGAAAGGCGTGCCGCTGCTGCCGCTGAGCCAGATCCAGCAGCGCTTCACCGAGCTCGATCCGAACCAGCATTATTATCTCCACTGCAAGGCCGGTGTGCGTTCGCTCAAGGCGCTGGGCTTTCTGCGCGAGCAGGGCTTCAAATACCTCAAGAGCGTAAAGGGTGGCATCACCGCCTGGTCGGACGAAATTGACTCGAACGTGCCGCGTTATTGAACGCCGGTTGACTTTTAAGACGTCGCAGACAAAATAAGTCGCGAAAGGAAACCCACCGTGAAAACTGTGAAAATACCCATTCTAGAAGAGTTCAGAGAGTTCGCGCTGCGCGGCAATGTCGCCGACCTCGCCGTGGGCGTCATCATTGGCGCGGCATTCGGGAGAATTGTCACCGCGCTGGTGGCGGACGTCATCATGCCGCCCATCGGCAGACTGGTCGGCAATCTGGATTTCACCAACCTTTACCTTCCGTTGTCCGGGACAGTCCGGCAGGCGCAGGAACTTTACGCCGCGTCTCCGGCGACCGCTGGGGCGCATTTGCCGCTGGATCTGGCACAAAAGGCCGGCCCGGTGCTCGCGTGGGGCGATTTCACCACCATCACCCTGAATTTTCTCATCGTGGCCTTTTGTATTTTTCTGCTGGTGAAAGGCATGAACGCGCTCAAGCGCCATGAAGTGGCCACCGCGCCGCCGCCGGAACCCACCGCCCAGGAAAAACTTCTGACCGAAATCCGCGACCTGCTCAAGAACCGGCCTTGAGCCCCGATTCCTCGCGCAGCTTCTTCAACGCCGCCAGTGCCGCATCGCTCTCGGCGGCCTTTTTGCTTTTGCCGCTGCCGCGCGCGAGTTCCACACCCTCGTGCTGCACCGTGCATTCAAACACCCGGTCATGGTCCGGTCCGGTGGTGGAAACGACGTGATATTCCGGCGCCTCGGGCGAGCGCGCCTGAAGCAGCTCCTGCAACTCGCCCTTGGGATTTTCAATGGTCGGTTGCACGTTTAATTTGCCGAAGTCCGCGCCAAATTCGCGCAAGATGAATTCGCGCGCCACCTCGTATCCGCCGTCCAGAAAAATCGCGCCGAGCAGCGCCTCAAGCGCGTCCGCCAGCGCGGACGCGCGTTCGCGTCCGCCGTGCATTTCCTCGCCGCGACTCAAAATCAAATGCGCGCCGAGGCTGAGCACCCGTGCGTGTTCGCCCAGCGTCCGGCGGTTGACGAGCTTGGCGCGCGCCTTGGTCAGCGGGCCTTCGTCGAACGCGGGGAATTTTTCATACAACTCGCGCGTGAGGACGAGCTGCAACACGGCATCGCCGAGAAATTCCAGGCGCTGGTTGTGCGCGGGCCTTCGCTGCGCTTCGTCCCCGCCAAGGGACGGCCCGCTGGCCTCATGCGCGACCGACGGATGTGTCAGCGCCAGCTGCAGCAGGCTCTCATCGCGGAACTTGCAGCCGAGGCGGGTTTGGAATTCGGAAAGGTCGGACATGGACTATTCGATGTTTTCAACTTTATGCAGTCGGCTGATTTTCCGGCGCGGTCACAGTTTCGGCTGGCGCCGTCGGTGCCGGTGCTGGCGGATTCAGACCGTGTTCGAGCAACGCGGCCACGTCGCGCTGAACGGCCTCGAGCTGGTCCAGGCGCAGGTCCGGATCGGCAATGGTGAACACGTCGCCGGTCCCGGGCTGCTCGTAAATGAACACGCGCTTGCCGTCGCTGACGAGTTGTTCCTTCACCTTCAGCACGCGCTTGCGTTCAAGCATGACGGCGAGGATGTAACCGGCGGGCGCATAACGGGGATCGTTTTGCTCGATCAATTTTCGCAGCAGCGTTTCGGCGGTGTCCTTGTGAATCGGATCGGAGATCGGCGGCGGCGCTTCGTAAATTCCCTGCCAATGTGAGATGAACCCGGTCTGGCCGCGCGCGTTGCCGGCATCTTGCTTCTGCCGGCACGCCTCGCAGATGTCCGAGCGCCGCAATTCCGGCGGCTCATCGAACAACAGCGTGTGATAGACCTGCCGGTCAGTAAACGGCTGACCGCACGCCTCGCAGGCGTGGGCGCGGGATTGAATGTTCCATTCGTTCATGAAATCAGGCCGGCATTATCACGCCTGCCGCGAAACGCGCAATCCGAAAGCTTGCGGGCTGGTGGACCAGGCAACACCTCTTTGGAGCGCCGGGCTTCGGACTGGCATGTTCCGCGAACAATGAACCTCGTGCCGAATCGGAGTCCGGCGCTCCGGCAGCTGTCCTGAAAAATCTGAACGGAGAATTAACTTGCCATTGACATAGCCACACCCAAAATATCTCTTGCTGGGTTTGTAACGGATGAGGGGTGGACACGGTGTTTTGGTTCAAAACAAATTCGTTTTGCGCTCGGTTGGTGAGGATGTTGTTTTCATGGCTGGAAAACACACCCGATACAAATTGAGCATGCAAGCATCCCCAAAGCCGGTGAAGAAAACGGCGAAAATGATTTATTTTCAATGGTTTTAGCCAATGTAGCTCAGCGGTAGAGCAACGGTTTCGTAAACCGTCGGTCGCCGGTTCAATCCCGGCCATTGGCTCCATTTTCGCAACGCCGCTCGACAAAATTCCCTCCGCATATCATCCTGCGGGTGATGGCATTTGAATCGGATTCACCGCTTGACTCGTTGTGGAAGGAATACGGCCGGGCGTTTCAGGGCTGGGACGATCTCACGCTGGGTCGCTGGCTGGCGCAGACGCTCGGCCAGCTCGAAGGCCGGGCGTGGCGGCTCTCGCATCCGCTCATGGGCGCGTACCGGCTGGCGGCGCAAATCGCGCACGACCGGCAAGTCTGGTTCAAGCGGCTGGCCACGCCGCCGGTGGCTTATGCGGAATCGCCGTGCTGCCGGGCGCCGTTTTTGCCATTGTTGACGCGCGATGTGCGCGAGTCCGGTTTGATTTGCCAGCATTGCAGCGAAACCCTCGTGCCCTTCGACGAAATTCCCGCCGACGTCCGCGCCGAACTCGATTTGTGGGCGCAACAATATGAACCGGTTCACGCGGTCGCGCATTGGGACGATCGTCAGTGCCGGCGCGCGAGCGATTACGACCACGCCTATGAAAACGCGGCGGAGGAAGCCGAGCGTTTGCTCGCGCGCGCGGGCCGCGAACTCGCGCCGAAGCTGCTGCATATTTATCCCGCCATCATTTGGGAGGATCAGGACGAATGTCTCGAAGTGCGGCCGGAGGACGTGCAACTTTGATTTCAATAAACATTCAATTATGAAATGGTTGTTCAAGTGGCTGTTCCGGCTGTTCCTGTTGGCAGTCGTATTGATCGTCATCCTGCTGCTATCGCTCAATTCGATTCTCCGGGTTTATGTCGAGCATCGCATACGCGCCCAGACCGGCATGGACGCGGAAATTGGAAATTTTTCAGTTGGCCTTACCGCGCCAAAGGTGACGATTCAAAATTTCAAGCTCTACAACCCGCCGGACTTTGGTGGCACGCCGTTTCTGGACATCCGGGAAATCCACGTTGAATACGACCGCGCCGCGCTTGCCCGACACGAGCTTCACCTCACGCTCGTGCGTTTTAATCTCGGCGAGCTCGACATTGTGAAAAACGAGGCCGGCCGCACGAACATTTTTTCGCTCGGCATCCCCCTGCCTTCGAAAAAATCCGGCGGCACCAAAAGCGCGGCGGATTTCAAGCAACAAACCGGCTTCGAGTTCAAGTCCATTGACGTGCTGAATGTCTCCGTCGGAACGGCAAAGTTCATTGATCTGAAGGACCGGCGCAACAACCGCACGCAAAAAATCGGCCTCGATAACTGCGTGATGAAAAACGTGAAGTCCGAGGCTGACCTGGCCGGGCTGGCGGTGCTCATCGCGTTGCGTGGCGGAGATTTTTTTGGATCGCTGGTCAACCTGCCAGGACGCGGCCTGCTCGGAAAATGAAATGGGCGGCAAAAGCCTCTGCATTTTTGCGTTTTCCGCGCGCGGATTTTTCTCTAACTTCGTCGCGTGCATCGTGAATCCATCAAAACCGCCGCCCGCCTGGTCGTGAAACTCGGCACGGGCGTGCTTACCGACAGCCGCAAGCAGCCCGACCCGGTGCAGTTGGAACAGCTCGTGGCCCAGGTCGCCGCGTTGCGAAAGGCTGGCAAGGAAATCGTGCTCGTCACCTCCGGCGCCGTCGGCGCGGGCATGGGCGCGCTGGGCTATGAAAAACGTCCGGGCGACCTCGCCGAATTGCAGGCGTGCGCCGCCGTCGGCCAGTCGCGGCTCATGGCCACGTATGCGGACCTGTTCGCGCGGCACAATCTGCACGTCGCGCAGGTTTTGCTCACGCATGATGATCTTGAACATCACGAGCGCCATCTTAACGCGCGCAACACGCTCGTCACCCTGCTCGGCCGCGGCGTCGTGCCCATCATCAACGAAAATGACGCCGTGTCGTTCACCGAAATCAAATTCGGCGACAACGACACCTTGTCCGCGCTGGTGGCGTCGCTGCTGCCCGCCGATTTGCTCGTCATTTTAACCACGGTGGACGGCGTGATTGAAAATTTCAGCAAGGCCAATCCGAAAACGATTTCCGTCATCGAACAAATTGATTCGACGATTGAAAAACTCGCCGGCGGCACGGACAGCGAAACCGCCGTCGGCGGCATGGCTTCCAAAATCCAGGCCGCGAAAATCGCCGTGCGTTCCGGCATCCCGCTGGTCATCGCGTCGGGCAAAAAGAAAAACGTGCTGGCGAAAATCCTCGCCGGCGAGGATGAAGGCACGCTATTCGTCGCGTATCCCGCGAAACTACAGGGCCGCAAACGCTGGATTGCGTTCTTCCATCATCCCCAAGGCGCGCTGTTCGTGGATGACGGCGCGAAGCTGGCCTTGCGCGAGAAGGGCAAGAGCCTGCTGCCGCCGGGCGTGGCGCGCTGTGAAGGCGAATTCGCCGCAGGTGATGTTGTGCGAATCTGCGATTTGAACGGAACGGAATTCGCGCGCGGCATCGCAAAATTCGGCGCCGCCGAAGTGCGCGGGCGGAAACTGGCGCGGGTCGAAGTGGTGCATCGCGACGATCTGGTGATTTTGTGAACGCTCATTCAACGCAGAGGCGCAGAAGACGCGAAGATTCGCCGAGAAGACGACGCACAAAAAACATCTCTGCGTTTCACTGCACACTCCGCGTCTCCGCGATAAAGTAGGAATTTTCAATCCATGAGAAAAACATCGTCCGCCATTGAAGACTTGCTCAAGGTGATGGCCCGGCTGCGCTCGCCGACGGGCTGTCCGTGGGACCGCGAGCAGAATCATCGCACGCTACGCCGTCACGCCATTGAAGAAGTCTATGAATTGATTGACGCCATCGAAGCCGGCGATGACCACGAAATGGCCGAGGAACTTGGGGATTTGCTGATGCAGGTCGTTTTCCACTGCCAACTGGCGAAGGAACGGGGCGTGTTTGATTTTGAGAAGGTTTGCCGCGTGCTCGTGGAGAAACTCGTTCGTCGGCACCCGCACGTCTTTGGCACGACGAAAGTCAAAGATGTGGCCGAAGTCTGGGCGAACTGGGAAAAAATCAAAAAGGCGGAGAAGCACGGAACCAAGCACACGCGTCATTCCGCCTTGGATGGCATTCCGAAGCATCTGCCGGCGTTATTGCGCGCCGAGAAGCTGGTGAAAAAGGCGCGCAAAGCAGAAATTCCTGTGGCTGGTCAAAATTCCAAACGCCGGCTCACCAAAACCGCTTTGGCCAGGAAGTTGTTTGAGTTGACGGATTTTGCCCAGGCGCACGGCTGGTCAGCAGAAGAGCTTTTGGTTGACGAAATTAAAAGGCAGGAACGACAGCTTCGCCGCCGCGAGCAGGTTCAAGGCTGAAGTTTGGCTCGGTAAAATCGCGCACCGCTTAAAGCCGCATGTTGGTAAAAAGGAATCGTTCCGGTGACATTCGACACGGTGTTGAGATCATTCCAGTTGAACAAATTCGATGACCACTGGATGGTGTAATTTCCGCCGGCGGCGCCGAGCAGGTTGCAGACAAAATTGGTGCCCCGAAATTGCGGAGATTGAAAGACCCCGCAGCCGTTCGTGATCAGGATGCTCAAAACCGTCTTTGGGCCGACAATCCAATCATTTCTGAGAACAACGAGATCATAAATCCCGGCGTCAGCAGGTTGGACATTGGTTATCGTCAGAACGCCCTGGAAATAGCCGGCTACACCATAATCCTCAATGGCCGGAAAGTTCGTTTCCCCGGTGATGGGGTTGCCATTCTTTCGCCATTGTGCCGTGGGATATTCGCAAAAAGGGTTGAGATTGCTTCACCGGAATTTGACGTCGCTGGCGCCACTTGAATTCACGGCTGAACAACAACGGCAGGAAGCAATCCGTCGAGCCGGGAAAATGTCCGTACAAGGACTGCAGCTGAAACTCAGCGCAGTTTTGCGTATTACTCAGCTTGATGTCGATAAACGATACCAAGCTTCGATTTTCTTTTGCTGCCAGGTAACGGGCGCGACGCACTGCGTAGTCGATTCCAGCCAGATATTTCGCCGAGGCTTCGGCGTAAGCAATCAGGGTTGCAATCGATTTCCGGTCGCCTTCAGGCAAGAGAGCGCGGGCCACCTTGGCCAGATCGTTTTGGGAAAGCCGATCGGGCAACCGCTCGTAGTGGCCAATCCTCCCGATGAATTGCTCGCTGGTCCACGACGATTTTCGCTCCACTTCCTTTTGCGTTCGGATGAATTGTGGCGTCGTCACCAGCGCCACCGGCACCCCGTGATTCACCAGGGCCGTCATGATCCAATTGATCCGGTTGGGCCGGGCCAAGCGATAATGGCTGTTGGGCCAAAGATAATGCGCTTCGTCGAAGACAACGGCCAAATCACCCGGCTGCAAGGCGTCCTCGATCCGCTGCCGTAATTCCTGCGCCTTGGAATTGATATTAATACTGACGCCAATGCCTTTGGCGATGGCCCGGAAAAACCCGATGTCATCGTTCGTGGAAGGCACCTGAACATAACGGGCCCGGCCAGGATGTTGCTGGCACCAGGCTTTGGCGGCAAAGGTTTTGCCCATGCGCGCTAGACCATCAATCAACACCATGCACCGCGAATTGAGGGCGTAATCCAACGTGGCATTAACAATTTGACCCAACTCCGTCACGACCGTTGCAGCTCTCTGTTGGGCGATGTGCCGTGCCTGGTATTGCAACAATGGTGACCAAAGGAAGTGTTTTAACCGGCCGTTCGGATTGAAACCGATGGCTGGATCCAGACAAATGCGCTCCAGCTCGCTTCGCAGTTGTTCTGGATTCCATTGGGCTGGGTTTGGCAGGAAACGGATAAAATCCTCAACAAATTTTTCCAGGCCGCCGTCTTGGTGGGAACGCAACTGAAGAAACCAGATCAATTCACGATCTTCCGGCCGGATTAACCGACTGCAACGTCGGGCCACCAGATTGGCCATCAAGCCGCGTTCGAACTCAATGCTCGAACAGAACCGCTCTTGCCGAAAGCCGGTGCCGGACGTCGATTGGCGCGTATTGCTCATACCGGTTCTTGCAACAGTTTTTCCAGGCGTTCGGCAGCCTCGATCCGGTCGGGAGCGGCATTCGCCGGTGCCGTCAGGTTCAATCGACCATAAACCTTGCGGGCTCGCACTTGTCGTTGTCTGGCCTGACGACGTTCCACCTCCAGCGCGGCCTGCTGGGCCTGAATTTCATTTCCGAGCCGGGCGGTTTGCTCATCCATGATCACCCGTCGGAATGGGGTTGAAAATTTGGCACGCAATGTCCGGTAACGGACCCGTGCATAGGACAAATGGGCTTCAATGCGCATCAGCTCCTGATTGAGCAGATCACCGGGGGCGTCCATGGCCGGGACTTCCTGGCTGCGCGCTACGCAAAAGGCATTGTCCTGGTTCAAATCGGTGACCGTAAGCAACTCGGGCAATTCGGGATTGAACCAGGCCAGCACCGTTTGCCCGCGCAAACGGCCGGTCTGTTCATTGCGATAATTGAAAACCTGCTTGCCGAAGCGCAGGGTGATGCCATTGCTGGTGACTTTAAGGGGGCGCTTGTGGTGCGCCAAAAGATACCGACAATTGGCCGGCAGTTTTAGCGGCGGATCATCCAGTGGCTGATATTTTTGAAACGCCTCATCTGGCGACAAGCCACCGGTCATTTTGCCATCCTGCGGTTGGGAATTGTAATGGGTACAGATTTCTTCCAGCCGCGCCACCCATTCGTCGAAGCTGTAAAAATGTCCCGCCGGATGAATTTTGCCCGACTCGACTTCGCGCTTCCATTCTTGGACCCGCTCGAATTTCTCCTTTTTTTCATCCGGACCGACGTAGCCCAGTTCACCTTCCATCAAATCTTGCAAGGCACCGATGACCCTTTCCACCGGCTTGGAACGCGGCAGTTTTGCGTGGACGAACCGAAGTCCCAACGAACGCAGGCCCAGCTCCGTTTCGGGCCATGAAAACGGATCGGCCTGTGGATCTCCCTTCAGGATGCGAGACCGTTCCCAGATGCCGCGCTCAAAATAAAAGCCCTGGCGTGGCAGACCATGTTCATCACAGATTTTGGTGATGAGCGTCCGAATGACGCGGGCGTTGTAGTTTTTCTCTGGCTGCAACGCAAACCCCAGAATTCGGGTCGTGCGGACGTCGATCATCACCAAAAATTGGCCCCGCATCAGGGGGAATCCCCCCTGCCCGTCCGGCAGGTAAAAATAAAATTCCAGGGTCGCATCATCGGCACAAAGCCAATCCAGGGAGGAAACGCTGCTCCAATCGCGGAGAATGTGGGCGCCGTTGAGTTTGTCCTGACGCGGGCCATGGTGAATATCATCCATCATGGAGATTTCGTATTTGATCGCTTCGCGAATTCGGGTGGGGCAATAGCTTTTTGAGGCAGGATTGTTGAGGTAATAGCCCAGCAGTTCTTCGCTGAGGGCGCCGCGTCGGGCCAGTTCGCGCCAGGCTTGGCTGACGCGGCCCTCACATTTAAGCACTGTGTGTCTTCGCGCATAAGTTGTCGCATTTTAAAACTTCCAACTTCCAAAGTCATGCGAAACCGGTCGTGGGTTCGGCAAAGTCGGATTTCTATTTGACAAATGTATCAATTTTGATACACTGCTTTACAGATGAAAGCTGAACGCCCGCTTAATGTCGTCTTTTTCAAGACGGAGTCGGGCAATGAACCAGTGAGGGAATGGTTGAAAGAATTGTCGAAAGAGGACTGCAAGGTCATCGGCACAGACATTCTGATGGTGCAATATGCATGGCCGGTTGGAAAGCCGCTGGTTGACAATTTGGGTGACGGCCTTTGGGAAGTCCGTTCCCGGTTAAGCAACCGCATCGCGCGGACGCTGTTTGCGGTGGTGGATGAGGAAATTGTTCTCCTGCACGGTTTCATCAAGAAACAGCAGCGAACGCCGCAAGACGAACTGGATTTGGCGAAGAAACGTAAAAAACAATATCTGCTAAATTTATGAGCAAGAGAACACATCGCGGAAGTGATTTCCGGGATTTCCTGAAAGAACAAGGCATCCTGGGGGAAGTCGAAGCACGTGCGCTCAAGCAGGCCATGAGCCTGCAAATCAGCCGCCTGCTGGACGAAAAATCGGTCACCAAGGCGGAAATGGCGGCCCGGATGAAAACCAGCCGCGCGGCGGTGGATCGGCTGCTGGATGCTTCCAACTCCTCGGTCACCCTGAATACGCTGGGCAAAGCCGCCCGCGCATTGGGACAAAAGGTTAAAATCGAATTAGTGCCGGCATAAATTTACGCCACCTAAATTGATCAACAAACAGCCCCGGCCAATAAATGGTCGGGGTTGTTTTTTACCTTTTGAACGCCACGACGCCGGGAAAAATTGCGTTGTGTGAATGGGCCCGGAGGTGTCAAAGACTGTGCGTGCCAAAGCCGGGTAAAACGGATCCGCCCATGTCTGAACGTGGTCTCAAAACGCTGAAAATGGCCCTGCGCAAATTCGCCGCAGAACGCGACTGGGACAAATTTCACTCCCCCAAAAACCTGGCCATGGCGCTCATCGGCGAGACAGCCGAGATCATTGAACATTTCCAGTGGCTGGTTAAACTCAATTCGTTCCCGATCTTATCTTCTCTGAGGCCCTTTGCCGATTGAGAGGCACAAATTATGCGCGAAGGCATAAATGTAAGAAAAAATGGTGCCGACGGAGGGGGTCGAACCCACACACTCTCACGAGTACCAGATTTTGAGTCTGGCGCGTCTGCCAATTCCGCCACATCGGCAACCAATAAAATCAATGCTTTTTGCGGTTTCTCCACTTTCATTTTTCCCATTGCACCCCGCCATTGCACCCCGTAGATTTTAATCGTGCAATCCCTGCGGGATAAACAACCAAGTCCCCGGAAACGCGAGGAACACTTGTCAAACAATGGCAAGTGGCGCTCGTTTCCAAAAGTGCCGCATCTGCTTCAATACGTTATCAGCAGAAACTACTTTGGGAAAGTTAAAATTGACGGAAGGTCAATTCGCAAAAGTTTGCAGACAACGGTTTGGTCAACCGCGCAATTGCGGCTGAACGATTTTCTCAAGGAACATCGGGAAAACAGGAACCATGTTGATCCGCCGAAATTCAAAGAGGCGGTGGAGCTTTTCAAAACCGAGTTGGAGAGCGATTCGACAATAAAACCCCGCAGCAAGGGATATCGTCTCGGCTGTATTCTGAAACTGGAACGGACCTGGCCGGAGCTTTGGGAATTGCGCCTCAATGAAATCACCCCGCAAGCCTGCAAGGATTGGGCGGCGAAACTCCACAAGGAGATCGCCAGCCAATACTACAATAGGCGGTAAGTGTGTGCCGTTCCTGAATTAACATCAGGCATCGGCATTTCCGTAAATGTCCGTGGTCGGCCGCAGTTCAATTTCCACTTATGATGGTGCGTCTGCCTTTTGGAAAAGCCGCCGCGGTTTCAACGGGGAAAAAAGTTTGATGGAAATTCCCAAAATCAAGATTCACAGCCGGTTCCACCAGACGGCAGTTGGCTTGGGCACATCGAACTGAATCCGCCGTTCCGGGCTTTGCAGGGTATAGATGGAATAGTTGGTTGGTTGCAACGAAAAGTGACCGGCGGCCAGGCGGCGCAAACGATGATGGGCAATCCAAACCGGCTTAAGTGTCCGCACCCAGCCCGGGGGCATGGCCGCAGTCTCGTTTTTTTCCCGAATCGCGTTCGGTTTCAAGTTCATGTTCTCGCCCGTGTCGGCAAAGACGGACGTAAACGCATCGAGCACCGCCATCGGCACCCGGTTTTTCAGCAACGCCAGCACCCAATGGAAATCTCCGAGGTCGCGCCAGCGCGTATCAAAGAAAATGCCGCGTTCGTGAATGACCCGCCGCCGGATGAAAAGCGAACTGGTCAGCACCGGAAAGCGGAACCAGACCGCCTGCGGCTGCGGGACCAGCGAATGCCGGTGGCAAATGTATTTTCCCCCGCCGTCCGTGACGATGGTGCCGGCAAGGGCGACTTCAACTTCGGGATGCGATTCAAAAAAATCGTGGACGGTCTTGAGCGCGCCGGGCAGGTATTGTTCGTCGCAATTGAGATATGCCAGGATGTCGCCTTGGGCGCGCCGGTAACCGCGATTGACGGCGTCGTACATGCCCCCGTCCTTTTCGATGAAAGCGCTGACACGGCGGTCGTGCGGCAGCCAATCCTGGGTGCCGTCGTCCGAACAGGCATCCTGCACGATGTGTTCCAGTTGAACGCCCTGCTGGTCGGCAATCGATGCAATGCAAAGCTTGAGCCAGCTTGAGTTGCGGAAGCTCGGCGTGATGATGGAGAACTGCATGCCGGAGTTTTTAACATCCGGCTTGGCAATTGGCAAACGTTGCTTGATAATTGAATATCAAAGCTGCCTCTTTACAGGCAGATGCAGCGCTGTCTGATTAAACAATTTTACATTCGTATCCGTAAAGACTTATGACGAATACAACACTTGGTCGCACGGCTTGGATGCGAGCATTCGTTTGTTTAGTGGTTTGCCTGACGGTTGCCGGGTGGGGCTTGAGTTGCCTGGGCAAACTGGCGTGGCAGGAATGGCTGAGTTTGGCGTGCCTTCCGGTGGCGGTCGCCGTGGCGCGCCGGGGGGCCGGTTCCTGGAACAATTTGTGGGCATCGGCCAGGGAACCGCTGGCTTTCTGGCCGTTCATTTTGGTTGCGGTGCTGGTATTGGTTGCGGCAGTCGCTTATCCGCCCACGATGTTGGATGCGCTGACCTACCGGCTGCCCCGGATTCTTTTATGGCTGCAGGACAACAGCGTGCATCATTTTCAGACGGCGGAATCCCGGCTGAATTACATGCCACAAGGGTGGGGGCTGGTGACGCTTCCCCTTATTCAACTGGCGGGCGACCGGCTGGTTGCGCTTTGGAATTATGCGAGCTGGGTCGTGTTTTATTTCATCGCCTTCGACTGGGCTTTGGAAATCAGCGGCAGCCTCTCCAAAAGCCGTGCCATGGCGTTCATCGCCAGCACCTCGACTTTTGCGGTGCTTCAGGCGTGTGAAGCCACCAGCGATCTGTTCACGACCACGCTGGTGCTGTTGGGTCTGCGTTTCGTGATGCAATTTGAGCGCACCCGCAATTGGTGGGAAATTCCCTCGGCGGGGTTATGCCTGCTTCTGGCCGCCGATTCCAAACCCCATGTGCTCGTGCTGGTGTTGCCACTGACGATCTGGTTCTTTATGTCGTTCTCGACCCCTTGGAAATCGTTTCGCTGGCGGTGGTTGCCGGCGTTGATTCCGTTATGGCTGATCTGTTCTCCGGCAGTGAGCTGGATATTGAACTTTGAAACGTACCGCAACTGGTCGGGAGTTCGGGACTCCTCATTTGCCGGCAGCCTCGTGTGGAACTTATCGCTCGGGACGGTCATGTCGTTCTGGCAATGGATTCAGCCCCCTGTTAATCCGCTGGCTCTGGTCCTGAACAGCCGGTTGGATCTGGTCATTTCGCACCTTGGCATTTGCAATTTGTTGCCGCGATTCACTCTGAAAAGCTATCCCATCAGTTTTGTGGACGGGGCTTCGATGGGACTGGTGTTGTTTGTCCTGCTGGTCGCTGGCGTGGTTCTGGCTATCCGGCGTGACCGGCAGGCGCTGTATTCATGGCGCGGCTGGGCATTCGTCACCGGGCTTGCCGGTTACTTGCTGGCCTTGTCGCAATTTGTTCCGGCGGCGGTTGGCCGGACCTTTTGTGTCTTCATGTTTCTTGCCGTTCCCCTGGCCATGATGGGCTGGAATTCAATGCGTCCGCAGGTTCTGCGAGCCAGCCTGTATCTTTGCCTGGCCAGCAGCCTGTTATCAATTGTGCTCAATCCCGAACGTCCACTTTGGCCGGCCAACCGGGTTCATCAGGCTTTGGTGGGGGTGCCGCGATTCAAGCGACTGGCCAAAGTAATGGAACCTTACTTGTTGATGCCGGAACGGGCGCGAACCGGGGATGTGCTCGTGCAGGCTATTCCCGTTGACGAGCCCGCCGTGGTGGTGTTGACTGGGGAAGACCGTCCGCTGCTGGCTTTTTTCCGCCCTTATTCACTGGGCCGCGACGTCCTGCTGCTCGCGCCGCATGCGAGTCAACGAGAATTAGACCGCTGGCAGGTCAATTATGTGGTTGTGGGCGGCGGCGCGGAAGACAAATACCCGGAACTTTGCAGCTATGTGGAACAATCCGGCGATTACGAACTGGTGATCAGCCAAGATTATACCAGCAAACTGGTTCGCGGGGCGGAAACTTGGAAACTATTTCGCCGAAAAGTGCTGCTGCCCTTCTCGGCATACAAACCATACTGAAATCATTGGCCGCCGCGCCACCCCTGCTTCAACCAAACCGGGAATGGTCTTGATTTGCACCCCCGGTTTTTTCCGCCGGATGTTCATTTTTCAAGGACGCTGGCACGCTGCTTGAGCGCTCCATTGCCTGTCGCCGCAGTTGATAGATTATTTCTTCCGACAGCCGGCGGTTTCCCCGCAACAAGTTCGCAATGATTGCCAGGGTCGCCAATCCAAAGCCAAAAGTCGCCAGAACGGCCAGCAGAATGAGCGACGGAAGGTAAGTCCGGTGGTTCGCTGAACCCGGCGCAAGATAAACGAGGTAAAGAAAGCGCCCGCCAAGGAAAACCGCACCGGCCAAATTGACTGCCGACAACAGGCCGAAGAAAAGGGCTGGCCGGTAATGGATGAACATGGTCACCATGGTGGAACCGGATTTCCAAAGGTACTCCGGCATGGACTTGAAGAGGCGTGATTGCCGGGTGGTTGAGTTCACCCGGATGTCAACGGAATCCACCCGCAAGTGTGAATTCCCGATTTGGATCAAGGTTTCCATGCAGTGGGAAAACCGGGTGTGAATCACCAGCCGTTTGCAGGCTTCCTTCGAAAACGCGCGGAAACCGGACGCCGCATCGCGCACGTTCGTATGGGAAAGCAGCCGCAAAGTCCAGCTCCCGAACAATTGCAGCACCTTCTTCAACGGGCCGAACTCCGGATGATTGACGATCGGGCGGCAACCCACCACCATGTCCGCCTGGTGCTGCAAAATCGGCTCCACCAGCTTCGCAATATCGGCGCCCACGTATTGATTGTCTCCGTCCGTGTTGACGACGATATCCGCGTGGAGCAACACCGCTTTCTCCAAACCCATCGCGAAGGCGCGGCCCAGGCCGCGGTTGGTGCCCAGGCTCAAGATGTGGTGAACCCCGCACGACCGCGCCACTTCCACGGTCCGGTCCGTGCTGCCGTCATCCACCACCAGGATTTCAATCTGGTCAATTCCCGGAATGGATTTCGGCAGGTCGCGAATTGTCTGCGGCAGGGTTTGCTCCTCGTTGAAGCAGGGAATTTGAATGACCAGTTTCATTCTCGTTTAATGACGACGGAAGTAACTTAACGGTTACAAGATTGGTTTTCAAGAATGAAATATTCGCGTTCAGTTATTTCCGGGTTTTGCGGCCTTGGCAGTTTCACTGTTTCCCGGTCGCAAGCTGGGTAGATAGCGGGGCATAAATGGCAGTCCGCCAAGCGCCGGCAGCAGATAGCGCATCGTGCAAAGGATTCCCAGTGCCGCCGCCGTCGGCACATTCAGGTAGGGGTGGTAAAACAGGATCAAAGCCGCGTCCCGCGTGCCGATGCCCGCGAGCGTCAGCGGCAGCAAACCCGCCAGGATCGCCAGCGGCGCCAGCGCCAGGTTGGCCAGAAAGGGGGCGTGCGCGCGCAAGGCCAGGATGAACATCCAGATTTGCAGCAGATGCAGAAACCAGATGAACACCGAGGTCGTGCTCACCAGCGCCAGCCGGACGCGGTCGCGCCAGAAGAAATCGTGCATCTCGCGCCAAGCCAGCCGCAGTTGCTCCAGTTTCACGCGCGCTTTGGCCGGAGCCAGCCGCGCGCCGGTCTGAAAAACCAGTTCGGCCAGCCCCGGCGAACCCAGCAGGGCCAGTCCGGTCACCAGCCCGCCCGTGACGCAGGCTGTCATGATCCAGAACAACGCGTCTTTCTGCGGATACAGCAGCAGCCCGAACGCGCACCAAAGCAGCAGCGAAAGCATGTCGCACGTTTTCTCGAACACCACCAGCGCAAACGCCAGGCTCGCGCTGGCATGGCCGCGCTCCTTGATGAACCACGCCTTGGCCAGGTCGCCCATCTTGGAGGGCAGGACGAGATTCAGCACACTGGCCACGAGAATGAGCCGGTTGGATTCTCCAATTCCCAGCCGCGCACCGCCCGGCATCAATTGATCCAGCCGCCAGGCCGTCATCAGCGTCAGCGGCACGACCATGCCGAGGCTCAATAACAGCCAGAGCGGGTCGCTATCACGAAAGACCGGACCGATCCGGGTGAAATCCATTCGCCAATAAAGGATCGCCAGGATGGCCAGGCTGATCAGCAATGAGATCAATCGCTTCATGGGAAACGCACCACGAATGTTTCGGAACCCCGACCCTTTTCACGCAGCGCGGCCAGCAAGCCCTCCAGTCGGCGAACGGGCAATAGATTCGCAGCCTGGAACGCATTCGAGCTGGCGACGTAAATTGAAGTGCTGTCCGGCGCGGCGATGACGGCGACCGGCCGGCCCGCGCCGTGAAGGTCAATTTCATCCGTGATTTCGATGACGTCGCCGTCGAGCCGGATGGTCCGCGCAAACGTGGCGTCCGTGACGGCCCTGCCCGTGATGAACAATTTTTGAATCAGCAGCCGGAGCCAGTTTGGATTGCACCGGCCAATGGTCAGCGCCAGCAGACGGAACACCATCTGCTTGGCCGGAGTCATGATCGGCGCCCGGCGTCGGCACAAAGTTCCGCGAATGGTCAATGTCCGCGCATCGGCGTCCCATTTCACGTCATTCGCGCGATTGACAAGATGCGTCACCAGCACAACGCCGCTCTCCAGTTGCACCATCGGCCCGGTATCGGAATAAACCGGGCTGGTCTCGCCCGTCACCTTGATCACACCGCCCTTGTGCGCCGCGACCACCGCGCAACGACGCGCATCGCGTTGCACCAGCAAGCCCGCTTCGGCAAACCACGCCGTTCGCGGTTCGCTCAAACACGCCACCTGGCTTCGTCCCGGAACATCCGCGTAATCGCGCCATGCCTGGAACCAGTCATACACGTAGTGAGCGCACATGCGGTTGTCGTCGTTGAAATACCGCGTGCGGCAGGGCAGCGCCTTGCGGAGAAACAGCTCGGCCACCTGCAACGCCCCGGCGCTTTCGCGGGCGAGCAGTTCGAAGCCGTGCGGATAAAAATGGTGCGTGTTGCGGCTGCCGTATTCGCCGCCGTACGAACCGTCCGGATGCATGAAATGCGCGGCAAATTGTACCGCGCGCCGCAACGGCTCCGTCAACCGGGCGTCGCCGATCTTTTGACGCAGCTTGGCCAGGAAGGCAATCGTGCAGGTTTGATAGCCGGGATCGGCTCCCTCATATTCCTGGAACCACCCTTCGCTGTGCTGCCAGGACAGCGCCCGGTCGCGCAAGGCCTCCATGCCGGCGCGGAACCGCGCCTCGCCGGTCAGCGTGTGGACATTCTGAAGCGCCAGCGCGCCCAGCGCCTGGTGATTGGCCAGCTTGCCGGACTCTTCGTGGTTCAACAGCCAGTCGCCCCGGCGCGCGAAGAATGAGAGCAACGCGCCGTCCTTGAATCCGAGCAACTGATAACTCTCGGTGGTGGCATAGAGCGAGAACGCTGCCGCGCCCCGCGCTTTCTCGAAGGGAAAATAATCGTCGCACGAACCGTCCGGGTGCGCGGATTTCGCGGCAAACCGCAACGATGCCTCGACCAGTTCGCGCAGGCGCGGGTTATGGAAAAAGGGATTCTGCGGATGCTCCGTGGCCCACGCCAACGCCAGCACCAGGGCAAATTCCTCGTTCATGCCGCAGGGAAAGTCCGCCGTCCGGTAATGCCAGTACTCGCGGTCAAAACAGCCATGAGTGGGGCTGAGCGGGTTGCGGTCGAGCATCTGCAAAATCCGCGGGACACCGCGCACCGCCTCGAAGAGATACCAGTCGCGGTGGCCGGCCGGCGGCTGCTCAAACACAGGAAAAATGATGGGTTTGGTCATTGGTTTTCAATGCGCCGTCCGGAACCGCTGTGCAATGGGAATGCGCCGGCCCATGCCGAAAGCGCGCGGCGACACTTTCAGTCCCGGCGCGGCCTGGCGGCGTTTGTATTCGCTGAACGTGACCTTGTTGATCACGTCGTTGACCACAGCCGCGTCGAACCCCCGCCGGATGATTTCCTCCTTGCCCAGATTTTTCACGACGTAGGCGTCCAGAATCTGGTCCAGCGTTTCGTAGGGTGGCAGTGAATCCTGATCCGTCTGATTGGGCCGCAACTCTGCGCTCGGCGGTTTGGTGATGGAAGCTTTGGGGATGATGATTTGCTCCCGATTTACCCAGCGCGCCAGTTTGTAAATGTCCGTTTTGAAAACGTCCGCGATCACCGCCAGCGCGCCGCACATGTCGCCGTAAAGCGTGCAATAACCAACGGCCATTTCCGACTTGTTGCCGGTCGTCAGCACCAGCGCGCCAAATTTGTTCGACAGCGCCATCAACGTGACGCCGCGCAGCCGCGACTGGATATTTTCCTCGGCTTCGTTGGGTTTGGTTCCGGCGAAAACTTTTGCCAGTTGCGTTTCAACCGATTGGAAGGCGGGTTCAATCGGCAAAACTTCGTAACGAATGCCCAGGTTTTTCGCAAGCGCCCCGGCGTCGCTCAAACTGCCCTCGCTCGAATAACGCGCGGGCATCGAGACCCCCAAGACTTTGTCCGGGCCCAGCGCCTCCGCCGCGAGCACGGCCACGAGCGCGGAGTCAATGCCGCCGGACAAGCCGACAATCACCGACTTGAAACCGCACTTATGAACGTAATCGCGGATGCCCAGCGACAGCGCGGCAAACAATTGCTGCTCGCGCGGCGGAAAATCGCAGGAGAGGACATGAGGAGCCTCGACCTTTTCCTTAATTCGAGTCTCGTCACCTCGACTCCTACAGGTATGGAGTTCCACCACCAGAATGTCCTCGGCAAATCCGTTTCCCAGCGCGATGACCTCGCCGCGCGCATCCAGAGCGACGCTATGGCCGTCGAAAATCAATTCGTCATTCGCTCCGACAAGATTGACCTGCGCCAGCGGCACGCGCTCGTCGCGTGCCACGCGCTGAAGCATTGCCAGCCGCGCGCGTTCCTTTCCGTCGTGCCACGGCGACGCGGACAGGTTGAGGATGATTTCCGCGCCCTGCGCGATGAGTTCCTTGATGGGGTCGCGGCGATAAAGCCGTTCCGGCCAGAAATCCTCGTCGTTCCAGATGTCCTCGCAAAGGGTGATGCCGAGTTTGCGGCCATTGAACTCGAAGAGCGTGGCGTTTTTGGCCGGTTCAAAATAACGGTCTTCGTCAAAAACGTCGTAAGTTGGCAGCAGGCTCTTGTGCGTGTGCCAGATGATTTTGCCGTTTTGCAAAATGGCGGCGGAATTGCGGAGCGCGCGTCCGGGACGCTCGGAATTTTCGCTAACGCAACCGACGCACAAGGGAATTAGGCCGATGCTTTTGGCGGTTTCGGCAAGCGCGGCGAGACTGGCCTGGACGAAATCGGCGCGCAGCAGCAGATCTCGTGGCGGGTAGCCGCAAAGAAACAATTCCGGCGCGACGACCAATTCCGCTCCCAGCGCGCGAGCTTTTTCATAACCGGCGACGAGCTTTTGGCGGTTGGCGGCGAAGGCACCGATGGTCGAGTTGAGTTGGAGCAGGCCGATTTTCAACGGAGCCAGAATAGCCATCGCGCGGGGTTTCGCAACGCTTTACGGCGTTTCGAGGCTGCGAATGGCGTCGGCCATACCGTCAATGTGACGTTCCCACGTGAAACGGCGCAGGAATATTTCACGCAGCGATTCGGCGAGATCGCTTGCGGCCAGGCGCACCAGCGCGTCGGCGATTTGCTGTGGTGATTTGGGATCAACTAGGCCATCGTAACCGTCCGGAAAAATTTCAGGGATCGAGCGCCAGCGTGTAGTGATGACGGGAAGGCCAAAGGCCATGGCCTCGACAATGACCGCTCCAAAACTTTCCGCATGGAAATAGGTTGGAAAACAAAATAGGTCGGCGTTTTCCAGGGCCTGCGCTTTGCGCTCCTCGGAAACGAAACCGAGACATTCGACAGTGTGCTGAAGTCCGCGCTGGCGGATCAATTCGCGGAGCTCGTTTTCTTCGGTGCGGGAGACAAACGCGCCGATCAGGGTCAGCCGGAAACGCAGCGGGCATTTTTCGGCGGCTAGTTTTTCATTGGCCAATGCCACGCCTTCGACGGCGTCGAACAAACCTTTCTCCCGGATGCAATGCGCCAGAAACAGGACGTTGACCGTTGCGGCTGGATGGTCTGCGGACGCGGAGTCGCCGGCCAGAATTTTTTTCCGGGCGGCGACCCGCGCCTGCCGGCGCGGCAGGATGTCCCCAGCAAACTGCGGACACGGGTCAGGAACGCCGGCCCTGACGACGGCAATGCGCCGGGCGGTGAGTTTTTCGGGATCGCGGCGGTTGAATTCCGCCAGCACGATGCTTAAATCGGCATTTTTCATCAGCCGATAGGTGAGGCTGCGGGTGCGGATTTGCACCGAGGTTTCGAGCCATTTGGCCAGTCCGGCGGCATGCCAGTGCAAAATAATTTTTTTAAAAAACGGACGGCAGATGAGCATGACCAGCCAGTCGCGATAAAGCGCGATTGATTTGCCGGGCGCGGGCACATAATACAAATTCGTCACGCCGTAACGAAACCGGCACCAGATGGCTTGCAGGCAGTAAAATGGAATCAGGAGAATTTTGCTGGCGTGAAATTCGCCGATGTCCTGGATGTCCCTGGAAAACCGTGCATTGACGTGATAGCACTCAATGCCGAAAGGGTTTTCCGATCCAGCGCTTGTCCGCCGGTTCCGTTTGCGATGGTCGCCGCCGAAGGCGTTCAACATGCGTTGCACGGCGTAACTCTGGCCGTGATAGGGCGGGGGCACGTGGGCAAAAACAAGCAGCTTCATGTGATTCAAATCGGCCTTCGGACTCGAATTTGAGCGAAAACCGAGGCCGAAGGAAGATTTTTTGTGCGCGGAAATGGGGTTCGGCTGGCATTTTCATTTTCATGGCGTATCCTGACCGGCGAAATTTGAATTTTCATGGCCATTGAACGAGTCAACGTCCTCGGCACCGGCATCAGCGTCATCAATTTGCAGACGGCGCTGACAGCCATTGGCGACGCGGTGCGCGCACGGCGCAAGGGCTACATCTGCGTGACCGGGGTACACGGGGTGATGGAGGCGCAAGCCGATGCCGTGTTCCGGCGCATTCTGAATCAAGCTTTTCTCTGCACGCCGGACGGGATGCCGATGGTCTGGATGGGTTGGCTGCGCGGCTACCGGGAAATGAGCCGCGTGTACGGTCCCGACCTGATGCTCGACGTCTGTGCTTGGAGCGAAAAGAGCGGTTGCCGGCATTTTTTCTTCGGTGGCGCGCCGGGCGTGGCGGAACAATTGCGCGACAAGTTGACGAAGCGGTTTCCGAATCTGCAAGTGGCCGGCTGTTACACCCCGCCGTTCCGTCCGCTCAACGCGGCCGAGGAAAAACAGTTGCAGGAAATGGTCCATGCCGCTCAACCCGACATCCTGTGGGTGGGCTTGAGCACACCGAAACAGGAAAAATTCATGGCCGAATTTTTGCCGCGGCTGGACGTGACGCTGATGGTTGGCGTTGGCGCGGCATTTGATTTTCACAGCGGGCGCGTCAAACAGGCGCCACGCTGGATGCAGCGGACCGGGCTGGAGTGGTTCTTTCGCCTGTGCCAGGAACCGGGACGGCTGGCAAAGCGGTATTTGCGGAACAATCCGTTGTTCGCCTGGAAAATCGCTGGGCAGCTTTGCGGGATGAGGAAATATCCACTCGAATGAGTGGTGAACCCATTCTATCCAACCGCGAATTAGTTTGAGCAAATCCGGGCAATTTGCTATCTGAAGGCTGGAAACACGCACGCATGAACGAAGACCAAACCAAGACCGTGCCGCCGGACTGGCGCACGGACACAATCGAGTGCTGGCAGCGCCTGCCGAACAAGGCCTTTTTCTTCACGCTGCTCGCGGCATGGGTGCTGCTGTTCCAATTTTTTGGAAACTCGATTTTGGGCTACGTCCATACTTCGTCGTTGTTCGCGTGGCTTTATGATGCCTACACAGTCGGCGGCGAGAAGAACGATAGCAGCTATTGCCAGATCATCCCGTTTCTGGTCGTTGGCATATTCTGGTGGAAGCGGAACGATCTGCTCGTGCTGCCGCTGAAATTGTGGCCGCCCGGACTGTTGATGCTGGCATCGGCGCTGGCGCTGCACATTTTTGGTTATTTCATCCAGCAGCCGATTTTTTCGATCATCGCGCTCTTCGCGGGAATTTACGCGTTGACAGGCCTGGCTTGGGGACGCGAATGGCTGCGGCACAGCGCGTATCCCTTTTTACTTTTCGCCTTTTCAATTCCATTAACGGCGCATCTGAATTTCATCCTGTTTCCGCTCCGGCTGTTCGTGTGCTGGCTGGTGGAAATCGTGTCACACACTGTTGGCATCGGCATCATCCGGCAGGGCACGCAGTTGATTGACCCGTCCGGAACGTTTCAATACGAAGTCGCGGCGGCGTGCGGCGGCATGAGAAGCTTGATCGCGGTTTTTCTGCTCGCGACCGTTTACGGTTTTGCGATGTTCCGCGCGCCGGGCAAGCGGATTTTTCTCATGGCCCTGGCGGTTCCTTTTGCCGTGTTGGGAAACATGTTGCGTTTGCAGGCCATCATTGTCGCGGCGGAAATGGGCGGGCAGCCGTGGGGTAATTACGTCCACGAGGGCGGGCCTTTGGGCCTCATCAGTCTGCTGCCCTACGTTCCCGGAATTGTCGGTTTGCTCTGGATCGGTCACTGGCTGGAAAAACACGAGGCCCAAAATACATCCACCGAAAGCGAACGCGCATGAAGCAACAAAAGTGGATCATTTTTTCAATCGCGCTGGTTATGATTGCGGGAACGGCGGGCGCGTTGATCTGGCTGCGGACACACCAAAAGCTGGGGCGGCCCGGTATTAAGGCTGAGGCGATTCCCGGCAAAGTGATGATGAAAATCAATCTGCCGGACCGCGTGCTGGATTTCATCTCCACGAACGTTCCGGAGTCGCAAGTGGTATTGAATTATCTGCCGCCGGACACGAGTTTTGCCGAACGTATTTACACCGCGCCAGACGGCTTTTCGGTTCAGGCCACGATCGTTCTGATGGGCGCAGATCGCACCAGCATCCACAAGCCGGATTATTGTCTGCCCGGCCAAGGCTGGATTGTCGGCGAAAAGTCGGTGGTGAACATCCCGGTGGCCGGCCCGCCCAGCTATCAACTGCCGGTCGCCAAATGGATCATCGGCAATTCCTTCCAGACGCCCAACGGACAGAAACAGCAGTGGAGCGGGCTTTATGTTTTCTGGCTCGTCGCAGACGGCGAGGAGACGCCGGATAATTACCAGCGGATGTGGTGGCAGGGGCGCGATCTATTGCGCACCGGCGTTTTGCAACGCTGGGCTTACGTTTCGTATTTGTCAATTTGTGCGCCGGGCCAGGAGGACGCGACGTTTAAGCGCATGAATAAACTGATCGCCGTCTCGGTGCCGGAATATCAATGGCCCCCCATCAACCGTTGACGGTCAAAACGCTTGAATTTACCCGCGGTTTGTTTATTCTGAACAACGCTTCAGAAACCAAGTTAAAACGCCATGTTGCAACGTGATCGCCAGATTCGAACGCAAATCCAGCAGTTGGCGGACGCCTGCCTGTTTGGCTTCAGCTTCGGGTTGGCCTTCGTGTTGCGCGGCAATCCGCAAGTCATTGCCTGGCTGGGCCTCGATCCGATTCCAGCCGACATATTTGGCCGGGTTGTCTGGCTGTACTTTTTATTGATTCCCGCCGCGCCACTCATTCTTGAATCTCAAGGCTTTTACAATCACACGGTCCTTTGCCCGCGCCGGGACATTCTCTGGCCGCTCTTCAAAGGATGTTTCATCACGACCATTGGCCTGGTGCTGGCGATGTATATCCTGCACATTGTTTCACCGCGCGTGGTGCTGGCGTTTTTTGGCTGCATCAGTTTCACCCTGGTCTATCTGAAAGAGGAATTGGTAAGGGGAGCTTTGCGCAGCAGATTCGCACAGCTTCAATACAAACGCCGATTCATCCTCATCGCCACCGGCAGTGAAATCGTGCGGTTACGGCGCGATTTTAAAAAAAGGGCGGACCAAAGCGTTGACATTGTGGCGGAGTTGCGGCTCGGAGAAGCCTCACTGGAACAACTCGCGCAGATGTTGCACGAGCATTCGGCGAATGGGGTGATCATCAGCGCGCGGCACACCCACTTCGAGCAGGTCGAAAACGCCATCAAAACCTGCGAACTCGAAGGCATCGAAGCCTGGCTGGTCGCCGATTTTTTTGGAACGCAAATTTCCCGCGCGCGCTTCGACGAATTGTTCGGCTATCCCCTCCTAGTTTTTCGCACGACACCGGAAACCTCCTGGCAAAGTGTCGCCAAGCAACTCATGGATTTCCTGGGAGCGCTGCTTTTATTGATTGTCTTGTCATGGTTGTTCGCCATTGTGGCCATCCTCATCAAATTTACCTCGCCCGGTCCGGTATTTTTCCGCCAGCAACGCTCCGGCCTCAATGGCTCGCCCTTCACGCTTTACAAATTTCGCACGATGGTAAGCAACGCCGAGCAGTTCAAACACGAACTGGAGGCCATGAATGAAATGAGCGGCCCGGTCTTCAAGGTTACCAACGATCCGCGCGTCACGCCGATGGGGAGATTGCTCCGCAAATACAGCCTCGACGAATTGCCACAATTATTCAATGTGCTCCGCACCGAAATGAGCCTGGTGGGACCGCGCCCGTTGCCGGTGGACGAAGTGAAGCGTTTCGAAAATCTCGCCCATCGCCGCCGCCTCAGCGTCAAGCCCGGTCTCACCTGCCTCTGGCAAATCAGCGGACGCAACCAGATTTCCGATTTCAAGGAGTGGGTGCGCCTCGACCTCGAATACATTGACAACTGGTCGCTGTGGCTCGATTTGAAAATCCTGGTTCGCACCATTCCCGCCGTGCTGGTTGGCACGGGCGCAAAATAACAAGATTCGTTTAACGGAACTTAAATGATCGAATTGATATTCATCTATATTTTGTGTTTCGTTTCCGCCGCCGGTGTCGAATCCCGTTTCCCACTGAACAATTTGCTGGAACGCATCCTGGTCGTTTTGACCCTGGTGGCCGCACAATTGATCTTGGCCGTTCAATTGTTGTCACTGTTTCATTTCCTTACGGGGGGAGGATTGCTTTTGGCGTGTCTTGGCTTTGCCCTGGCTGGTTGGGGAACAACCTGCGTCTGGCCGTCGCCGTCTGGCCGTCTTTCTTGGAAAACTGTTCTGACGAAAAATTGGGCTGAAATGGTTGGGATCAAGGAACATTGGCCGGCCTTCCGGCTGCTGACTTTTGGCGCCGGGCTGATCGCTCTTAATTCCCTGTTGGGAGCATTCATGATTCCGCTGGATGACAGCTATCATTTTGAAAAGCCCTTGTTTTGGATTCAAAACCATTCAATCGCACCTTTTGTAGCAAGTAATCCCCGCATCAATGTAACCTCCCTTGCCGATGCGGCGCTGTGCCTGCCAGGTTATCTCTATTGCCGCAGTGGATTGATGTTTGCGGTCATAACTTTTTGCGCCGGCATCATGTCCTTGGGGGTGGTTTTTTCCCTGGCCAGAAAACTTGGTTGCAGTTGGTCGGCAGCAGCCTGTGCGAGCGTGCTCACGTTGGGGTTTTCGGGATTTGCACTGTCGTTTCTATCCGTAAGCGTGGCTTTTTATCTGGCGGCTTTGTGGGGCGGGGCCAGCTTGTTGTTTTTGATGGAGTGTCAAAGTGATTCAGCGACGCTTTCAACCGAGCGACTCACCAGACTGGGGTTTTCCGTCGCATGTTTCTTAATGGCCTGCGGCGCAAAAAACACAACTATTTTTCTGGCTCCCTTTTTTCTGGTTGGATTGGCCATCTGCGTCCGGCGTTTCTTATTCAAAAAAAAGGCGGTCTTGGTTTTGGCGGCATCCGGCACGCTGGGATTGCTCTGTTCCGGCACGGCGTGGAATTACATTGCGAACATAAAATGGTATGGCAATCCCCAAGGGCCTCCGTACATGCAGGAGCACCTTTCCCGGGAATTGAATTTCCGCTCGGTGTGGACACGCCTTGCCCGCGGCACAACATTGCTGGCTTTTGATTTTCTATATGTTCCGGCATCGGCACGTGATGCCTACGGAACGATATGCCAGAAAGCCGTTCGTATCATTGGTGGGAAAAACGAATTGAGCGAAGATGCTGATTATTACAGTTTTCAAAAAGAAAAAATAGCGCCTCGCAGCGCCTGTGGTCTGGTGGGTGTGTTTTGTTTGCTGCCCGCTCTGGTTGTCAGTGTGCGGCGAATGACGGGCAAAGGTGATCGTGCCGGGAAGGTTGTTGAGTCATTTCATCGCATCAACATCGCGCTCCTGCTTCTATTTGGATTCGGATATTTTTTAATATGCCACACGCTTCTGCGCTGGCAGTCCATCGGACTATGGAGATTGATGCCGGTTTTCCCGGTAATTGCAGCTCCCTTGCTTGGCTTGCTCATGGAACGATTCCGGGGTCAATTGGCCGCACTGCTGCTGGTGGTTTTTAGCACCTTGCTGTTTTTGACATTTGACGCCGGCATTATGGCGCGCCGGTTTGCATCGCTTGACGATTGTCGGTTTCTCAAAAAACTGACGAACTCTGGAAGACAGCATGCTTTTAAAGTGGAATGTCAGTGGACCAACGAACCTCCGCAAGATTTGCTCGTCCGTGAAGATTATTCCAGCCGTCAAATCGAACAAAAATTCATGGAGCGGGTTGATCGCGCCACAACGATTGCTTTTGTGGGAGATGTGAATTCAGATGCGTATTATCTTTTTGGCCGCGACTTTTCCAATACGGTCATCCCCTTGAATGACAGCCGCAATCTGGGCCAGCTTTTGGCGCCGCCGGAGAATGCAAAATATCTCGTCTTTGGCGAAAGATACAAAATTGACGCCGACAAAATCGCCTGGGCATCAAGCCGCGGTTACTTGCTGGTCTTTCAGGCCCTCAGGGAAAACGAACCTGTCTTCATGGGTTTCACGAAAATTCCAACGCAGCCAAAAGGAATATGAAAACACAAAACCATCCGCTTGGGACGACTGCCCGAAATGAAATCGTTGGATCTTTTTAAGATTCTTCCGCTTTACGGTTTAAAAAATCAACCATTCCAACAATGAAAAAAACCTCCGTTGTCACCGGCGCCGCCGGATTTCTTGGCTCGCACCTGGCCGATCTGCTCCTGGCGCGCGGCCATCAGGTCATCGGCATTGACAATTTCGTCACCGGCTCGGTGGACAACATCGCGCACCTCGGCGGCAACCCGAATTTCAAATTCATCCAGCAGGACGTCACCGAATTCATTTTCCTCAACGCGCCGGTCCATTACGTCTGGCACTTCGCGTCGCCGGCCAGCCCGATTGATTATCTGGAACTGCCGATTCAAACGCTCAAGGTCGGCTCGCTCGGCACGCACAAGGCGCTCGGGCTGGCCAAGGAAAAGGGCGCGCGTTTTCTCATCGCCTCCACCTCGGAAATTTATGGCGACCCGCTCGTCCATCCGCAAAAAGAGGATTACTGGGGCAACGTCAACACCATCGGGCCGCGCGGTTGTTACGACGAGGCCAAACGCTTCGCCGAGGCGCTGACCATGGCCTATCACCGCGAACACCGGGTTGAAACGCGCATCGTCCGCATCTTCAACACCTACGGCCCGCGCATGCGCCTCAACGATGGCCGCGTCGTGCCCGCGTTCATCAGCCAGGCTCTTAAAAACAAACCCGTCACCGTTTTTGGCAAGGGCCAGCAGACGCGCAGCTTTTGCTACGTGTCCGATCTGATCGAAGGCATTTATCGCTTGATGATGAGCAACCACGATTTGCCGGTCAACATCGGCAACCCGACGGAAATGACCATGCTGCAATTTGCCGAACAAATCATCCGCGCCACCCGCTCGCGCAGCAAAATCGTTTTCAAGCCGCTGCCGCAGGATGATCCGAAACAGCGCAAGCCCGACATCACCAAGGCAAATCGAATTCTCAAGTGGGAGCCAAAGGTCCCGCTGGCCGCCGGGTTGAAGCAGACCATCAAGTATTTCCGCAAGAAAGTTTGACAGTGGCAGCCGACGTGAGTCGGCTCTCACTTTAATTGTTGGAAGCATGAGCGGGCTCATCCCGCAAAGCGGGACCGCAAAAAAATAAATGATTTTCCGCGCCCGACAGTTTGAATTCGTTTTTCCGCGCCCGGCGCTCGTCATGGGCATCGTCAACGTCACGCCCGACTCTTTTTCCGACGGCGGAAAATTTTTTGATCCGGCCCGGGCCGTTGCGCGTGCGCTCGAGTTGGTCGCGCAAGGCGCGGAAATTCTGGATCTCGGCGGCGAATCCACGCGCCCGGCCGCGGCGCCGGTGGCGGAAGCCGAGGAATTGCGCCGCGTCATCCCGGTGGTCGAACAACTGGCGTCGCGCGTCAAAATTCCGCTTTCGATTGACACCGTGAAGCCCGCCGTCGCCCGCGCCGCATTGCAGGCCGGTGCCAGCATCATTAACGACGTGGCGGCCCATCGCACAGACGATGCGATGTGGAGGGTTGTGGCGGAATGTGGCGCGGGCTACATTTGCATGCACGCGCAAGGCACGCCGCAAACCATGCAAACGAATCCGGTCTATGCGGACGTGGTCCGGGAAGTCGGCGAATTTTTTGGCGAACGGCTGGAAAAATTAAACGCGTGCGGGGTGGCGGCCGACCAGGTGGTGCTGGACGTTGGCATCGGGTTCGGCAAGACGCCCGGGCACAATTTACAGTTGCTCGCGGCCTTGCGGAGTTTTACAAAGTGGCGGCGTCCGTTGCTGCTCGGCGTTTCGCGCAAGTCATTTATCGGGACATTGCTCGGGACGGATTTGGCTGCACGTCTGCCGGCGTCGCTCGCGTGCGCGAGCCTGGCGGTGGCAGCCGGCGTGCAAATCATCCGGACGCACGACGTTGCGGAAACGGTTCAAGCCGTGCGGATGACGGAGGCGATTGGCGCGGCGCCCGGTGGGTGCCGGTAAAAATATTCGCGACGGTTACAGACCGCCGCTACCAGAAAAAATGTGGATGCAGCTCCAAAGCAGTTGGCGGGCCGCGCTGGAAGTTTTAATCCTCGCGGTGGCGATTTATTATATCTTCCGCTTTTTGCGCGGGACGCGCGGCTGGCCGGTGGTCATCGGCTTTGTCGTGTTGCTGCTGGCGCTGGCGCTGGTCACCACGGTTCTCGATTTGAAGGTGTTGCGCTGGCTGCTCGGCACGTTCTCGGCATTTTTCGCCGTGGCGGTCCTGATTATTTTTCAACCGGAATTGCGCCGGATGCTGGCCGAACTCGGCAATCTGCCGCTCTTTGTCAGCGTGAGCGAACAGCGTGAAAGCATCGAGGTCATCATCCAGACCGTTGAGCGCCTTGCCGACGTGAAAATTGGCGCGCTCATCGCCATCGAACAATCCATCCAGCTTCAGGAAGCCGTTGAGTCCGGTATTCGCGTGGATTGCGACGCCACGCCGGAAATGCTCGAAACGATTTTCTTCCCGAACAACGCGATTCACGATGGCGGCGTCATCATCAAAGGCGACCGCATTGCCTACGCCGCGTGCATTTTCCCGCTGACGCAGCGGACGGATTTGAACAAATCGCTCGGCACCCGGCATCGCGCGGCGATTGGGTTGAGCGAGGAAACGGACGCGGTCATCGTGGTTGTGTCCGAGGAAACGGGGATGATTTCGCACGCTTACAAGGGCCAGTTGGTACGCGGCGTGTCGCTGGAGGAATTGCGTGCGTTCCTGACTTCCGTGCTCGTGCAGCCGGCTAAATCACGCCACGGCGTCGAATGGCTGCGTGCGCGCCTCGGGGAGCGGCACAAGCCCGGTTCCGTCGTCGTCACCAAAAACGAGCCGCGCCCGGCGCTCAAGCAAACCGCCAATTGAATTTTTTATGGCAATGCGCGATTGGGTTACAAAAGATTTCGGCTGGAAATTATTCTCACTGTTTCTGGCGTTGGCCATCTGGCTGACCGTTCATAAAATTTACGAGGAGCCGGGAGCCGCCCCCGGGCTGGCGGGCGGAAACACGATCACCTTTGGTAATTTGCCGGTGCTCGTGGTATCCGCTGCGTCGGACGTGCGCGATTTCCGGGTGGCGCCTTTGACGGTAAAAGTCACGGTCAGCGGTTCGGCGGAAGATGTCGCCAGGCTCCAGGCCGATCAGGTTCACGCGGTCGTTAATCTGACGGACATCGGGCCGGAACGGGATTTGCATCTGCCGGTGGAGGTTTCCACCCCGCCCGGCGTGACGCTCGTGAGTGTTGACCCGCCCAAAGTGGGCCTGATCGTTCCGCCTCCACCGGATAAAAAACCATGAGTTCCCCCAAAAAAATCTTCGGCACGGACGGTGTCCGTGGCACGGCCAATGTCGAACCCGTCACCGCCGAGACCGCGCTCAAACTGGGCCGCGCCGCCGCGTACGTTTTCAAAAACCTCGAACGCCAGTCGCGCGGCCGCGGCCGCCACAAAATCGTCATCGGCAAGGACACGCGGCTTTCCGGCTACATGCTCGAAAACGCGATTTCGTCCGGCATCCTTTCCATGGGCGTGGACGTGCTGTTCATCGGGCCGCTGCCGACGCCGGGCGTGGCTTACGCGACGCGCAGCCTGCGCGCCGACGCCGGCATCGTCATCACCGCCTCGCACAATCCGTATGCGGACAACGGCATCAAATTTTTCCGCGCCGACGGCTACAAGCTCGACGACAAGATTGAGGGCAAAATCGAGGATTTGGTTTTCAGCGGTGAGATTGAGAACATTCGTCCCACGGCCGACGCCATCGGCAAGGCGGTCCGCATTGACGATGCGCTTGGGCGTTACATTGAATTTGCCAAGACCAGTTTTCCGCGGGGCCTGACGCTCGAAGGGGTGCGCATCGTCGTGGATTGCGCGCACGGCGCGGCCTACAAATCCACGCCCTGCGTGCTGCGCGAACTCGGCGCGGAAGTCATCGTTTACAACCACCAGCCCGACGGCATGAACATCAACTGCGATTGTGGCTCGATGCATCCCGAGGCGATGTGCCGCAAGACCGTCGAACACAAGGCGGACCTCGGCATCGCGCACGACGGCGACGCCGACCGCGTGCTGTTGTGCGATGAAAGGGGCAATTTGATAGACGGCGACGACATCATGGCCATCGCCGCGCTCGACATGCTGGCGCAAAAAACACTCGCCAAAAAAACCCTGGTCACCACCGTGATGAGCAACGCCGGTCTGGTGGTCGCCATCAAATCCGCCGGCGGCAGGGTTATCCGCACCAACGTTGGTGACCGGAATGTGATTGATGAAATGCTGCGTGGCGGCTTCAACTTCGGCGGCGAGCAGAGCGGGCACTTGATATTTCGCGATTTCAGCACCACCGGTGACGGCTTGGTCGCTGCGCTGCAAGTTCTCCGCATCGTCAAGGCCAGACAGACACCGCTCTCCAGACTGGCGAAATGCTGGACGCGCTTTCCGCAACTCGTCACGAACATCCCGGTGCGTGAAAAAACTCCGTTTGAACAGATCGACGGCGTGTTGAAACTTGTCGCCCAGGCCGAAGCGGAACTGAAATCCGCCGGCGGCCGCGTGTTGTTGCGCTACTCCGGCACGGAGCCGAAGGCGCGCCTGCTGCTGGAAGGCCGCGACGCAAGGGTCCTGGAAAAGTGGTCGCAGAAAATCATCAGCGCCATTCAGAAACAGATTGGAAAATAAACCGGCCGGCTGGCAGCCGGACGCGGCCTTCGTGATGTTTATGGAACGAGCGGGCTGGTATCTGGCAACCTCAATGAGCAGGCACCGCCTTAAGGTGTTCCTTTTTCTTTAGTGAAAGCGACGAGGGAAGTGATGTGGGCGGCGGCGGCGGCGTCCCGGATTTTTACAATTTTCCCCCACGGTGCCTTTTCGTCGGCGTTGATGGCGAGAACCAACTTGGGGTTTTTCGCTGATTGCGACTGTAGTTCGCCCTGCAATTGTTCAAACGTCTTCGGCACTTTGTCCAAATAATAAATTCCGCCCGCGTCAATGCTGACGACTAACGGTGGATTTTCATTCGCGCCTTCCTTTTTGGCCTGCGACGATTCGGGCAGTTTGAGTTTCAAGGCCGACTGTTGCTTGAACGTGGTCGTCACCATCAGAAAAATCAGCAGCACGATGAGCACGTCCACCAGCGCAACGATGATGATCGTGGGGGTGTTGCGGCGTTTATGGATGAGGAAGCGCATGGCTGAGTTTCAAGTTTCAAATTTCAAGTTTTCAGTTCGGAAACACGCAATGGGCTTCCTGAAAACTGAAGACTTGAAACCGCATGTTTTTTTCATTTCTTTTCCGTATATTGCCGCCGGATGAAGTCGTCGCAAAGCGCCTCCATTTCCACGGCGAGCACCTCGACTTTTTTGCTGAAATAGCTCCACGAGATGAGCGATGGAATGGCGATGAGCAAGCCAATCAACGTGGCCCGCAAAATCAGCGCGATGCCCTGGGCCAGCTTGGCTGCGTCGTTCAAGCCGGTCTGGCCGAGGTCGCCGAACACGGTCATCATGCCCGCGATGGTGCCCACCAGCCCGAGCAGCGGCGCGATGCCGACGATGATTTCGAGCACCACCAGGCCGCGTTCGAGCCGGACGACTTCATGGCGCGCGGCGGTTTGCAGCGCTTCCACATTGTCAATCTTGGGCCAGTTGAGATGGTCGGTGGCCAGCAGCAGCAGGCGTCCGAGCGGCGACGGTTTTTGTTTGCACACGCGGCACAGGGTTTTCGTGTCGTCGCGCGTTTCGCATACGGCGAGCGACGCGGTGATCTCCGGCGGCACGACTTTGCGCCAGCGCAGCGCCAGTCCGCGCTCCACGATGAACGCAAATCCAATGACCGAAGTCAGTCCCAGCATGATGTAAACCGGTATTTCCATAAAATTTTTGGTCCTTCACCGCCGCCCGCGTCAGTAATCGTTATAATAAAACGTGAACGTTATTTCGCGATAATTCTCGCCGATCATCTGCCGCATTTCCGTTGGCCACCGCGCGAACGGCGATGGATCGCTGATGGCCTTTTGACAAACATAGCCGAGCAGATCCCCGACCGTGTTTTGCAAAACACTCATATCAGTGATGGTGCCGTCATAATTCAAGTGAAATCGCAGCGTCACTTTGCCCGTCCGGTCCATCGCGAACTGCTGGCTGGCCAGCAAGTCATACCAACGCTGGGTCACCGCCTCGACCAGCGCCTGGTCATACGCGCCAAACGGCGTCGCCTTCACGTCGAACGACGGCACGAGCGCCGAACGCCGCGTCCCGCCCTCCTGCTTCATCAGCGGGCCGGGCAAACGGTGCGATTGCTGATCGTGCGCCTGCTTGAGGGTGCGCGGTCGCGGTTGGTCCTGCTGCTTGGAATCCTCCGGTTTGCCCAATGTCAAATCGCCCGGCTGGACCGCTGGTTGCAATTCCTGCGGTGGCGCCGCCGGAGCCGGTTGCAGCTTGTTGAAATCCGGGCGCGGCACGTCCTCGGTTTTGGCAACCTCGGTTTGTTTGCCGTTCAACTGCGGAACGTTCAAGTCGCGATTCGCCTGGTCGGCGGCCAGGGAATTCTGGCTGGAATAATTCTTTGCGTTTTTGGGCGCTTCGGTCGTTGGCTGGGCCACCTCCATGAACATCAGTGGTTCTTCGTTGTTTTGCCGCACCGGCTGCGGCACAACCTTCACGATGGCCAGGTGTTGCAGCCAGGCCGGCCAATGCCATCGCTGCGACAAGCCGAGTTTTTTATCCGCTTCATAACCGCCCCACACGATCAAGTGCAATCCGAGCGACAACGCCAGTGCCAGGCCCAGCCGCCTCATTTCAGGGCTGCTGAGCCGCAAAGATCCAACTTGTGTGCCGACTCCGGTCATCCCGGCAAGTTTGCCGCAGGAAAACGAAGTGAGCAACAGTCTTTACCACGCAGTCTTTACCACGCAACCAAATTGACTGGTGTTGGAACCAAATCCGTTTCAACCCGTCCGGTCCGGCAAACCACGGGCTGTTGGTCGCGCAAACATCGCTGCGGAACTGGCAAATATTCGGAAAGGTCGAAAGGGCCGCGAACCGGCATTGACACCCCCGTCCCGGAAACACAAACTCACCCAAAATGAAGCTGACGCAAAAGCCAGATTGAATTTTTTTGGTTGAGCGTCTCCGTTTCCATGCGCGCCATTTTCCTCGCCTGTCTCGTGCTGCTGGCGGCCTTGTTCGGCCCGGCGGCAGAAACCGCGGCTCCAGCCTTCACCGCCATTGCGCCCAACGATCCGCGCATCGCCTACATGGGCCGCATCGAGCTGTCGGACACCCGCGCGCGGATGGGATTTCCCGGCGTTACGATCCGCTTCGCCTATCGCGGTCCGGCACCAGTGCTGAAAATGTCCGGCGATTCGTCCAATTGCTTTTTTAACCTGTCGTGCAATGGCTGGAATCCCGTTGTCATCCACCTGCAGCCGGGCACAAACGAAATTGCTTTGCCAACCGGTGCCGCGCCGTCCGGCGGCTGGGTGATCGAACTCGTCCGCCGCACGGAATCCTGGATGGGCACCGCGTCGTTTGACGGCCTGCTGCTGCCGAAAGGTTGTGAACTGCTTCCGCCGCCGCCATGGCCGGAACGCAAGCTGATGTTCATTGGCGACTCCGTCACCTGCGGCGAATACGACGAGCGTTTCCCGCCGGAAAATGACAAATCGCCGCGCACGACCAACGCGGGGCGTTCCTACGGCATGCTGCTCGCGCGCTGGCTCAACGCGCAGGTGCATCTCGTCAGCTACGGCGGACGCGGCCTCACCCGCAACTGGAATGGCGACACCAACGTCAACACCGTCGCCGTGTTTTTTCCGCGCGCGCTCCCCGACGACCCCGCCTCGACCTGGGACCCCGCGAAATATTCGCCGGACGTGATTGTGATCAACGACGGAACCGACCTGGACTTCGGCCCGTTGGTTGAGGCGAAATTTATTGATGCCTACGCCGCATTCGTCGCCACCGTGCGCAAGACCCATCCCAACGCCTACATTTTGCTCAGCGAAAGCCCGTTTCAGACGGACGGGTCCGATGGCCGTCTGCGGACCGAGCGCGACCAGTTGCTTCGCACCATCCAAGCCGTGGTGGAAAAACAGCACCGCGCCGGTGACAAGCGCATTCGCGTGGTTCACGCCGGCTTCCAGCCGGGCACGCCCACCGACACGCATCCGGTCGCATTTCAGCAGGAACAGATTGCGCAGGATTTCCTCGGACCCATCCGCGAAGTGACGGGCTGGTAACTGCCGGACATCCCGCGCGTGATGGAGGTTGCGAAAAAGTTCGGGCTGGAATTCCTGCCGCCGCCCGGTGCATGAACCGATGGCGATTTTTCGTTGCGCCTGACCGAGTACGTCGGATGAACCTTTGGTGATTTCGCAAAATAATCTAGTATTTTATATAGTAAATCTATTGTGAGTTATTGCTCGTCTAATCGTGGATTATGCAAGACTAATGCGGAATATTGTAAATCTAAGTCCAGTAGATGAGAGTGACCTTGTTATCCGCGCACTTCTTGGCTTTCAATTTGTCGCGTTGCTTTGTCTGCGCCAAACCTTCTTCTCCACCAAAGACGGCCACAGGCTCAAAATGTTGTTGGCCTTGGAACTCAAATCCGACCCGTATTGAATGCACATAACAATCCAAGTGCTGCGGTCTTAACCAGTCGGGCTGTGCGTGCAACTCCGCATCTGCAAATCGTTGCTGAATCAGCCGGAACATCAACATTTCCGAAATCCAACCCTCTCCAATACGCGGCAATTCGTGCCGCTCCCGTAAAAGATTTTCAGCTTCTCTGAATATTTCTTCGACTAGCTCGACAAATGGATTCTCAACGTCAGAGCCAAAAAGTGGTTGCCGACGAACCAAATCAATTTCGTAAAAAGTTTTGCTCTCGATGACGTGGGTGCGTCCGGTAAAACGGATGCCTCCAGTTCCGTATGAAAAGTTTTCAAGTTCTGACAATGAAACAGTTGTCGTGAAATCAGGCGAATGCCGATTGCTCAACCGGCGTCGCCACGATTTGCGGATATAGCCGTCAATGCTGCTGATATGCAAACCAGCATCTTCAACTTTTTCTTTGCAAAACGCCGGAGAGTAGAGCGTCCAGATGCCGGAATATTCGGAGTCCTCAATCCACCGTTTGCCGCAATGTCGGACTTGGTCGGGATACCGTTCAAAAATTCTGCCCTCTGGGCAAGCATCGCGTGAGAAGCTGTGAATAGTGACCGGAGTAGAATCGCGTTTCACCTCGCCGTCATTGAGATATGCGCCAAGATGCCAATCATTGCGTCGAGCCTCAAGCATCTGCTCCATCGTTGGTGCGTGTTTTAACAATAGATGCAGTGGCTGAGGTTGACCGGCTCGCTCGCACTGGGCAAGAGCTTGGTCAATGCACTGGACGTATTCTGCCAAATGCTGACGCAAGAAATCATCACACGAGGATTCGCTGCGAAAGAATAGCAGGTCTCGCCCGGCAAGTGGGACACCGGCCAACCGCTTCAGGTAAATCAATTCACCCGTGAGTTCACCGTAAAACTTGTCGCCCAAGTGTGTGTAGTAAGCAGCAATTGCATCTTGCCATCGTCCTGCGGCAACGAGTCCTCGCATCTCTTTGATAGCCCCAACTGGTTCATTGGGAATTGGTCGCGTGGCTGGAATCAATTCCAATGAAGCGCGGTCAATGCGATCCAGTCTCCCAACGGCTTTAAGCTTCTCGGAGACGGCGAGTGTGTCACGCGTGACGGGTTCAATGTATTTCTCTTTGATGTATTGCGCCAATTCAGAACCTGATTTGCCAGTGACAAGCTGCGCCTGTTGGAGCGCATCTTGGACGCGTTTTGTTTGGGCAAACATTGGCAGCCGTTGTTCCATGAGCTTCTCGGTTCTTTGGCAGCGAAACAAAGGCACAAAGCATCTGCACCATACACTTTCGGACGGGGTAATTTTCTAGCGACAAGGTAAAGGTGATGCAGTAATTCGATTTCGTCGTCAGTCAACGAGACGATGTGCCAGATGTTTTCACCTTCGCCACGGATTTCATGACGAGGAGCAAGAGCAGCAAGTTCGACAGCTTGCGGATAGAATTTGCTTTGTTTCGAGAAGCCAAAATGGATGCATATTCCTCGCTCACGGATTGAAAAGTTTATCCACCTTCGCCTTCACGCTTTCATCCATCTTGATGAGCGGCGGCCATGCGCGTTTGAAACCTTCGTCGGGGATTTTCTTCGTCACGTCAGTTTTCATTTTTTCTTGGCGCGGCGCTTTACTGATTGTGTCGCGGCCAGCGCGTCGCGCAGCACGGGAATGGTCAGTTTGTCCTTGGCGCGGTTCGCGGCGAGTTTGCTGGCCAGAATCCGTTCGAGCGACAGCACTTTGAGCTTTTGCCGGCCCAATGAAATGTTCACGCAGTGTTTGAATTCATCGGCAAAGGTTCCCAAGCCATCCATGCGAATCACGATGTCGAAAAGTTCCGCGCCTGCGCCGGCAAGCATCGGTGGATTGTTGATGGAAGACGGGACATAAGCCGCGCCAACTTCCTGCAACGCGCGGGATATTTTCGGTGCGCCGAGGTTTTCAAACCAAAGGTCAACGTCCTGCGTGACGACCGGCGCGCCCTGCAACGTGGCGGCGGAAAGCCCGACGACCATGAACCGCACCTTGCGCTTCAGCAAGACTTGCAGCAGGCGCAGTTCACTTTCGGAGAATGGCAGTGGCGCGGCCACGGATTAAGCTCCTTTGAAGCCGTTCGAGCGGCGGTTGCTTCAGCAAAATCAAAGTGTGGCGGACGTTGTCGCGGTCGGCATCGGGATGGACGGCGAGAATTTTTCCGACGCGCATTGACAGACGGCGCGCCCAGCGTCCGGCTTGGGCGGCATCAATTGGTTGAACGCGTCTTTTCATTCAGGCAATGAATTTTAAGCGATTTCTAAAGGCTTGTCACCGGCATTTCCAAACAGCGAATTGATTTTATTCTTCACCGCCGCATCCATCTTGATCAACGGTGGCCAGGCGCGTTTGAAACCTTCGCCGGGAAGTTTTTTGGTGGCGTCAATGCCGAGCTTGCTGCCGCTGGCGATGTCGCTCGTCGCGTGGTCGAGCACGTCGGACGGGCCTTTGGTGAAGATGCTGTCGCGCTGCGGGTCGGTGTTGGCCGTGAGATGGAACAGCACTTCGCTGGTGTTGTGGACGTTCACGTCGGCGTCCACCACCACGATGTATTTCGTGAACATCATCTGCCCCATGCCCCAGAGGCCGTGCATGATTTTGTAGGCCTGCATCGGGTAGGTTTTCTTGATGCTGACGAACACGAGGTTGTGGAACACGCCTTCCGCCGGCAGCGCAATGTCCACGATCTCGGGGAAATTCATCTTGAAGATGGGCAGGAACAATTTCACGCTCGCCCCGCCAATGTAAAAATCCTCCATCGGCGGCATGCCGACAATCGTCGCCGGATACACCGCGTCTTTGCGATGCGTGATGGCCGTGACGTGAAACACGGGATACGGCTCGGGCAACGTGTAATAGCCGGTGTGATCGCCGAACGGCCCTTCGTCGCGCAACGGCTCGGTGGGGTCAATGTAGCCTTCGATGACGAAATCCGCGTTGGCGGGAACTTCCAGATCGTTCGTCTCGCACTTCACGAGTTCGACGGATTTTTTGCGGAGATAACCGGCCAGGAGAAATTCATCAAGGCCGTCGGGCAGCGGCGCGGTGGCGGCGAAGGTGAACACCGGATCGCCGCCGATGAAAATGCTCACGGGCATGCGCGTGCCGGTTTCGTAGTAGCGTCGTCCGTGCCGCGCGCCGACCTTCTGGAGCTGCCAGTGCATGCCGGTGGTGCGGTCGTCGTAAATCTGGATGCGATACATGCCCACGTTGCGTTCGCCGGTGTCGGGGTCGCGCGTCACGACGCACGGAAGTGTGATGAAGCGCCCGCCGTCGAGCGGCCAGCATTTTTGCACCGGCAAATTCAGCAATGTCGGAGGTGTGGGCGAAGTCGGTGGCAGTTTGATGGCTCCGCTGGACAACTGCGGATTCGCCGGTGCGGAGATGGGAGTTGGGAGTTGGGAGTTGGGTTTCCCCCCATCTGCCATCTGCGAACTCCCATCTGCCGCATCGAAACGATGCACGACTTCCTTGCACGGGCCGTCCTTCACCAGCTTCGGTTTGGCATGGCGCAGATCGAGCGCCTGGCCGAGCAGTTTGATGGCTTCGCGAAAACTGGTCGGCGGCTTTGCCTTCATCAGCGAGCCGAGTTCAGCGGCGACTTCATCCACGGAATTTGCGCACAAGCTCATGGCCATGCGCTTGTGCGAACCCATCGTGTTGATGGCAACGGGAAACGGCGATACAATGCCGTTGACGGTCGGCTGCTCGAACAACAGCGCCTTGCCGCCGCCGGGCGATTTCATCTCGCGGTCGGCGATTTCGGTGATTTCGAGTTCGGTGGCGACGGGCTGCGCGATGCGCTTGAGTTCGCCCGCGCGGTCGAGCTGGGCGACAAAATCGCGAAAGGATTCAAAAGCCATACACCCGCGAAGCTAACTGAAATAACCATGGCGGGCAATCGCCGGAAATCGGCGCAATTTGAACAGAAGCCAACGGAGAGAACGAAATTTCAAACACCCGTAAAAAAGCACATGAAATTTTCTCCGCCTTCGCGCCTCTGTTTTCTCCATTTCCTCCTGGAAGAAAGTCAGGCCGGCTTTTCCCGCCCGCGCCGGTTGAAGCCGACAACGGGGGGAAAATAGCTTGTTCAATCTGGCGAGTTGTCGCTGCTACAGCGTGCGACGGCGCGGCAACGCCGCCCTACCTCGAACAAATTTCCTTTGCACTTACTCGCGTCAAATCTTCCACCGCCCAATCGGGTGAGTGCTTTCTTAACTCGTCCAGCTTCGCGCCACCGGTGGCCACGGCCAGCACTTTCGCACCAATGAACTTCCCGCAGCGGATATCAAACGGGGTGTCGCCGACCACGACGATTTCCTCGGGCCGCAAATTTTTTCCCAGCACGCGGCGGCCGCGTTCAAGCGCGGCGGCGGCGATGTGGTTGCGGTCTTCGTGATCGTCGGCAAACCCGCCGAATTCAAAAATCTCCCACAGGCCGAAGTGGCGCAATTTGATTTCCGCGCCGAGTTGGATGTTGCCGGTGAGCAGGCCCAGCGCGGGAGGATGGGGCAGCGACTGCAGGTCGCGGAGGAATTCGCGGACGCCTGGGCACGTTTCGCCGCCATTTTGTTCGAGGATATGGTGCAGCCAGAAAACGTAATGCTCGAAGAACTGGTCGAAATTATCCGGCGTCTCGGCGAGGCCGTGAATGCGGAAAAATTCGCGGACCAGACTGACATCGGTGCGCCCGGCGAATTTCATTTTTTCCGTGCCATGATGGAGATTGAAATGCCTGGCAAAAGTCTTCGTGAACGCCGCCGTGCCGGCCCCGCCCGTGTGAACGAGCGTGCCGTCAACATCAAACAAAACCAGTCGCACCATCGGGAAAAGCTGCCAGAATATGGAATTTTTACGAGATATTTCAGGATGGTAAGCGTCAGGATTTCAAAGGCGGAAAATTATCAACAGGCACGAGCCGGGAGCCGGATGGCCGGTTTTGGACCGGCTCCGGGTTTGTGACCCAGAAGGGTGACGTTACTGTGGGTCGCGCTTCAATTCCCCGTCTTCAATTCCACCACGTCGTGCGGGGCGGCTTCGCGCATGCCGGCGGGGCTGACGCGGGTGTAACGCGCCTTGTCGCGAAGTTGCGCGAGATCCGCCGCGCCAAGATAACCCATGCCGGACTGGATTCCGCCGATGAGCTGTGCCAGCACGCGGTCCACGGAGCCGCACGCTTCCTTGAGCGCCTCGATGCCTTCGGCGGCGACCTTTTGCGTGGGGTTCGCCGGCTGGCCGTAACGCGCCGCCGAGCCGGCCTTCATCGCCGCGAAACTGCCCATGCCGCGATATTGTTTGTAAATTTTTCCGCCAATTTCAAGGACCTCGCCCGGCGCTTCGTTGCAACCGGCAAGAATCCCACCACAAATCACCGCCTGCGAAAGCGTCAGCGCCTTCACAATGTCGCCGGATTTGGTGATGCCGCCGTCGGCGAGGATGGCGACTTTTTTCTTCGCCGCCGCGCGCGAGCAGACGTAAAGCGCCGTCATTTGCGGGATGCCGACGCCCGCGACGATGCGCGTGGTGCAGATGGAACCCGGCCCCTGGCCGACCTTGATGGCATTCGCGCCGCAATCGGCGAGATATTCCACGCCCGCCGCGCTGGTGACGTTGCCGGCGATGAGCGGCAATTTTGGAAATGCGTCGCGCAACACGCGCACAGTGTCGCCCACACCCTTGCTGAAACCGTGGGCGGTGGAAACGGCAATGACATCCACGCCGCGTTCCACGAGCGCGCCGACGTGGTTCAAAATGCGTTCACGGTCAAGTTCGCCAAAGGCGTTGCGCGTGGCCGAGACCGCCGCGCCGCAGATGAGATGAAAGTTCGCGTCCCGCGCGGGCTTGAACTGCGCATTGCGCTCCTGTGCGATGCGCTCGATGTCGCTCATCGTGAACAGGCCGCGCAAATGGTCCTGTTCATCCACAACGAGCAGTTTGTGGATGCCGAGGTGTTCGGTGAAAAATTTGTCGGCCCGGGCGATGGGATCCTTGCCCAGCTCCTTTTGGCGGATGGTATGGACTTGGGCGCGCGACGTGAGGGCGTCGGCGACTTTGCGTTTGGCATAGCGCGGCTTGACCACGTGTCCGGAAAGCAAGCCGACCAGCTTGCCTTTTTCATCCACCACCGGAAAGGTGCCAAAGGCAAATTTGCGTTCCTCGATCATTTTCAACACATCGCCGATGAGCTGGCCGGGCGCGACGGTAATTGGTTCATGGATGAGGCCGTGAACGTGATTTTTGACGTGGCTGACCTCAGAAAGCTGCTGGCGCTCCGGCATGTTGTAATGGATGAGGCCGAGGCCGCCGTTGGCCGCCATCGCGATGGCCATGCGCGATTCGGTCACGGTGTCCATGTCGGACGAAATGACGGGGAGGTTGAGGCGCAGATTTTCCGCGAGCTGCGTGTCGAGTTGCGTGTTGCGCGGAAGAATCTCCGAATACAGCGTCGCCAGCGTGACGTCATCGAAGGTCAGGGCGAGCTTGTTGTTCGCGGGGAAAAATTGATCCGCCAGTTGGTAGAACGGATCGTCGAAACTGGAATTACGCGTGGCTGCCATGTCGGAAAATGAAGCATGCCCGCCGGCCTTGGCAAGACAATTTTTAAATTCAGACCGGCTGGGGGCATCCGCGGGACGGTCCCCTTACAGTCTGTTTTACTTGATCCACCTTATATACCTGAAGCGCATAACGGGTGCGCAGCAGTAATGCCAGGTTGGCCGACGACGGGGCGAGGTTTGCCAGACAACCACGCTTGCGCCGATGCCAGCCAGCCACTAATGTTCTTTTGGCTGCGCCCGTAGCTCAGTTGGATAGAGCATCTGCCTTCTAAGCAGAGGGTCTTGGGTTCGAATCCCAACGGGCGCGCCAATAAAATCAAGGGTTTCAGAATTGCCCAGTTCCATGGGAAAACTGTATTAGTCCGCTTTTCAGTTCATCACTTTTCTGGCGGCAAAAAAGGCCGGTGGTATGGCGCCCAACATAAAAGCGCACCCAACGTGAAACCCTATGCATCAATCATCCATGCCGGTTTCCCCGTTCGGTTTAAACAAGTCTGTGCGGCCGCAACTGTTGGCAGCTGGCGTTGGAAAGATGCGGGCAACTTCACCGGTTTTGACCCAACCTTCGTGGCCCGCGCCATTCTCGATGAAGGCAAAGGCTCCGCGAGCCTGCTTCCATTTCACGACTTCCCCGGCGGGCGCAGCTTGAATATGGGTTGCGCCATGGACACGGGCGAAACGCCGGTCACGGATTCCGACGCGGTGATGATGGCACGGTTCAAGTCGGGCCAACGAATCGCAATGGCCATGACGACGACGGCGAGAACGAACGCAACTGGCACATGCCATTTGCGCAAAACCTAAACTTATCGGATTACGCAGATCTTTCGGAGACATTACAGATTGGAAAGGTTCGCGGATTGAGGGAGCCGGCGCTTTCCTGAAATGGAGATCGAGGTTAAACCCTCCGCACCATCCGCCGCCGGACTTGGCGCGGCAAACCGGCCGGGGAGCAGAAGCGGGAATGATTTCGTGTTTGACGGCGGCGCGTTAAAAGGAGAGAAAGGAGCCAGCCATGAAACTTAAAAAATGGATTCTATGGTTGTGCGTCGTGGCGCTTTTCGCCATGGAAATTTTTCTCTTTTTGGCCAACCAGCAAAAGGACGCGGCGCTGGTGCAGTTGCGTGAGGCCAGACAGGTGGCCGGGCAATTGCAAGCCCAATTGGATCAGCTCAAAAATTCGAGCGTCGTCACGTTGAGCGTGGAAAACGCCCGGCTGCGCGCCGAAAATCAGAATTTGACCCAGAAGTTTTCCCAACTGCAAAAGGAAAACCGCCAACTGCACCAAACCAATCAGCAGATGAAACAGCAATTGCAGACCACGAGCGATGCCACGTCACAGCCGCAGATGCAGGCAGAAGACCAGCCGGCCAGCACCGCGCCGGAAACATCTGCGGGACAATCGGCGGCAGTGGTCGCCCAGTTCAACGCCTGCATCAGCAATCTCCGTCAGATTGACGCAGCCAAACAACAGTGGGCCGTGGAAAACAACAAGTCCGATGACGCCATTCCGACCGCCCTTGAACTTTTGCCATATCTCAGAGACGCCATATTTCCGGCGTGTCCTGCCGGCGGCACATACACGATCAACGCCGTTGGCGTGCCGCCGACCTGCTCGATTCCCGGCCACGTGCTGCCGCAGTGATTCGCGTTTTGGTGATTTTCATTCTTGGCTTTGGCAATTACTTGGATAGACTTCGCGTTCCATGATTGACACGGACCTAGAATTATTGAAGGGCATCGCAAACCAGCTGCGGATTCACTCGATCACCTCGACGACCGCGGCGGGCAGCGGGCACCCGACTTCGTGCTGCTCGGCGGCGGATGTGATGGCTACGCTGTTCTTCGGCCACATGCGTTACGACGCGAAGAATCCCCATTATTACAACAACGATCGCCTCGTTCTTTCCAAAGGACATGCCGCGCCGCTGCTTTATGCCGCCTGGGCGGAAACCGGCTTGTTTCCGACGAGCGAATTGTTAAAGCTCCGCCAGTTCGGCTGCGACCTCGAAGGCCATCCGACGCCGCGGCTGCCCTTCGTGGACGTGGCGACTGGTTCGCTGGGCCAGGGCTTGAGCGTCGGCGCTGGCATGGCGCTCGCCGCGCGGCTCGACCATCTGGATTACAACACTTACGTCCTGCTCGGCGACGGCGAAATTGCCGAGGGCTCGGTGTGGGAAGCGGCGTCGTTTGCGGGCATTTACAAGCTCAACAATTTGATCGCCATCGTGGACGACAACCGGCTGGGCCAAAGCCAGGCGACGGCGTTTGGCCACGACGTCAATATTTATCGAAAACGCTTTGAAGCCTTCGGCTGGCGCGTCGAGGATGTGGACGGCCACGACATCGAAGAAATTTGGGAAGTGCTCAACGGCGTGGGGTTGAATGACCAACCGCTCTGCATCATCGCAAAAACCTACAAGGGCGCGGGCGTTTCATTTTTGCAGGACCAGGATGGCTGGCATGGCAAACCGCTGAACCCGGCGGAAGCCGCCAAAGCCATTGCCGAACTTCAGCCCAGCTCGAAATCCGGCATCGGCGTCCCCATTCCCGCGCCGACTTCATTGCCCGCGCCGAACAATGCCGCACCCGCGAGCTATCCGGCGATCAATTATAAACCCGGCGACCTGGTGGCGACGCGCGAAGCCTACGGCGCCGCGCTCGCGCGCATTGGCGAAGTGGATCAACGTGTCGTCGCGATGGATGGCGACACAAAAAATTCCACATTCGCGGAAAAGTTTTTTAAACAGTTCCCGGATCGTTTCACGGAATGTTTCATTGCCGAGCAAAACATGGTCGGCGTGGCCACCGGTTTTGGTGCGCGGGGCAAGGTCCCGTTCGCGTCCACGTTCGCATGTTTTTTCACCCGCGCGTATGACCAGATTCGCGTCGCGGGCATTTCGCAGGCGAACCTCAAACTCGTCGGCTCGCACGTCGGTGTAAGCATCGGTGAAGACGGCCCGTCGCAAATGGCCCTCGAAGATATTGCCATGATGCGCGCGGTTGCCGGCAGCGTGGTGCTGTACCCCAGCGACGCCGTAAGCACGGAAAAGCTGCTCGAACAGATGGCGCAGAAGCGGGGAATTCATTTCCTGCGCACGTCACGTCCGAAGACCCCGGTGATTTACGGCAACGACGAGCCATTTCCGGTTGGCGGCGCGAAAGTATTGCGCCAGAACGCGGGCGACAAGGTCACAGTCGTTGCCGCCGGCGTGACGCTGCACGAAGCGCTGAAAGCCTCCGAAGTGTTGAAGGCCGAAGGCATTGGCATCACGGTTATTGACGCTTACAGCATCAAACCGCTCGGCAAGGATATCATCAAGGGTGCCGCGCAAAAGACCGGCAACACCGTCATCACCGTTGAAGATCATTACATCGAAGGCGGTTTGGGAGACGCGGTTGCGGGTGAACTCAGCGTGGACGGCATCAAAGTCCACAAGCTCGCCGTGACAGCGCTGCCACGTTCCGGCAAACCGGGGGAATTGCTGGCGCATTTTGGAATTGACGCCGCCGGCATTGTCAAAAAGGTCAAATCCCTGGCCTGATTTGGCGCGGGAGGTGCTTTCCATTGTTGCTGGAAGTTTTTCCGCACAGGAACAAACCATGCAACACTACGGGAAATATCTTTGGATTTTCTTGCTGATGGCCGGTTTTTGTTTTGGCCCGTCGCTGTCGGCGCGGGGGGATCTTTGTGCCATTTGCGGCAAGCCAATTTCCGGCACGATTTACCTTTTGACCGACAAGGTGACCGGTGAACAAAAAGAGGCATGTTTTGACTGCATAAAACTACCCCGTTGTTCCATTTGCGGCCTGCCGGTCAAGGATGATGGCACCCAATTGCCGGACGGGCGCTACCTTTGCGCCCGTGATGCCAAAACGGTGGTGCTGAAGGCTGACGACGCCAGACAAATTTGCGGTCAGGTCAAGGATGACCTGGACCGGTTGTTTTCCCGTTTCACCGTGTTCCCGGCGAATGTGGATATCGCGGTCATCGATCGCGTAGATGTGAATTCCATGTTTATTACGGAAGGCAATAATTTTGAAAGCCCCAACCTGCTGGGTTGCATCCGTGCCGAAACAGCCAACGACCAGACCCGATACAAAATGAGCCTGCTGACCGGGTTGCCGGTGGCCCAGTTGAGGGAAACTTGTGCCCACGAATACTCCCATGCCTGGGTGGGCGAAAATGTACCCAAGGAGCGGAGGGCGAGATTGGGTCGCGACGCCGAGGAGGGTTTCTGTGAGATGGTCGGTTATTTGTTGATGGATTCACAAAACGAAGAGATGGAAAAAAAACGGGTTCTGCAAAACCGTTACACCCGAGGTCAGGTTGACCTGTTCATCGAGGCCGAGAAGCGATACGGGTTCGATCAAGTCCTGGACTGGATGAAATATGGCGTAACGGCGCAACTGGAAGCTGGTCATGTGGACGAACTCAGGGACGTCAAGATGCCTTCGGCGGTGCCCGTTGCCAATAATCCCGCCATTTATCCAAACCAAAAAAACACCAACCAGTTGGCGGCTGTCCCAGCTACCATCAAGCTCCAGGGGGTTTTGTGGGGAAACCAGCCTGTGGCCATCATCAATGGCTGTTCCTTTTTTGCCAAAGACCTGAAACAGGTGAAAATGAGGGGAACCAATGTGACCATTCGTTGTCTGGAGATCCGGAAAAAATCGGTTCGGATTCAGAACCTTGACTCTGGAGAGGAACAGGAACTTCCCCTGCCGCCCAATTAACAATTTAGAATGTCCCCTTCTTTGGTGGTCGTTCGTTGATCCGGACTCTGGCTGGGGTTGCGGGCTTCCGGGCTTCCGCCAGGACTGCCAATTTCCAGCGGCGGGACGGGTTTGATTGCGGATTTTTAAACCTCCTTCACCACGCCCCAATAAACGTCGAGCCGTTTGCCGAGATAAAGTTTCACGGCCTTGACCAGGACTTCGGCTTCGAGTTGCTGGCCGCGCGTGACGAGTTCCTTGAGCTCCATGCCGGGCCGAATTTGAAATGAGCCTTGCGCGATGATCGGCCCTTCGTCCAGCCGCATCGAAACGAAATGTGCCGTCACACCGGCAATTTTCACGCCGTTTTCATACGCCTGCCGATACGCCTGCGGGCCGGGAAAACTCGGCAGCAGCGACGGGTGAATATTGATGATCTTGTTTTTGTAACGCCACACGAAGTTCGGCGAGAGTATTTTCATGAAGCGCGCCAGCACGATGAAATCAATCTGGTGCTCTTCGAGCAGGCGCAACGTCCGGCCCTCGGCCTGCGCGCGGTCATTCCACGGGACGGGCACGAAGGGCAATTTGCTTTTCCGCGCGCAGGGCGCGAGATCGGGCCGGTTGGCAATCACGAGCACGGGATCGGCCTTGAATTGGCGGCGGTGGTGCGCGGCCATGAGCGCGTCGAAACAATGCGTTTCCTTTGTCACCATGATGGCGAAACGCTGGCGCCGGTTGGGTTCGGTGAACCGCACCTTGATTTCCATGCCGAGCTTGCGGGCGAGGGCGTCCAGTCCGGCGCGCAGGCTCGCGGCGTTGCAATCCGCCGGACGCCACGAAGCTTGAAGGTTCATGCTGAACTGGCCGCGGGTGACCTGTTCTTCGAGCGCCTCGATGTTGGCGTGTTGCTCGAACAGAAAGGCGGTGACATGCGCAATAACGCCGGTCTTGTCCCGTCCAATGACGGTGATCGTGGCGAATTGTTTCATAATTGAGCAGATAATAGCGATTTTTCGTCCAAATTGCACGAATTATGGTGGCGTACTGTTTGCTTAACTTTTATGCTTAAAACCGCAACTTTCCCGGTTTTTCGCTGTTAAACTGAAAGTAACTAACCGAAGGTAACAAATGGGTTTTGGCCCGGTAAAAAATCTGATCGCATCGGTCGCCGACGCGACGCCCGTCCAGTTTGACAACTGGCGCAAGTCGTGGCGCGCCACCGTGGCCAGCGGCTCGGCGGAACCGCTGCTGGGATTTATCGCCCGCGAGCGCGGCGTGACCGAGGACGCTTTTCTCCAGAAGCTGGCGCAAACGCTCGGCTGGCCATATCTGGATCTGCCCAAGCATGTGACACCGCCGGAAGCGCGGAATAAAATTTCCACCAAGATCGCGTTTCAGTATTCCGTGCTGCCCACGAATGTGACCGATGGCACGCTTCAGGTCGTCGTCAGCGATCCGTTTGACGCGGCGATGATGAACGCGGTGCGGTTCGATGCGCGGATGCCGGTGCAGTTCGCGCTCGCGCCGAAAGCTGAGATTGAAAAGGCGCTGAAGAAATACTACGGCGTCGGCGCCGAAACGCTCGATGAAATGGGTGATGACGAGCCGATGGAATTGGAAATCGCCAACGACAAGGAAATCACCGAGGACGATCAGGAGGCCAGCGTCATCAAATTCGTCAACCAGGTCATCTGGGAGGCGTTCAAGGATCGCGCGACCGACATTCACTTTGAACCGGCGGAGGACGAGCTGCGCATCCGCTACCGCATTGACGGCATTTTGCATCAGACGCCGATGCCGCCGCAGTTGAAACGCTACCAGGCCGCGCTCATTTCGCGCATCAAGGTGATGAGCGGCATGAACATCTCCGAAAAACGCCTGCCGCAGGACGGTCGCATCAACGTCCGCATCAAGGGCGAGGAAATTGACATCCGCGTTTCAACCGTGCCGACGGTTTATGGCGAAAGCGTCTCATTGCGTTTGCTGACGCGCGGGAAAATTTTCCTGAGCCTCGACAAACTGGGCTTTGCGCCGAGCGACGAGGCGATGATCCGCGACATCATCATCAAACCCCACGGCATTTTCCTCGTCACCGGCCCGACCGGCTCCGGCAAATCCACGTCGCTTTACGCCTTTTTAAGCGCGATCAATTCAGTCCACAAACGCATCATCACCATTGAGGAACCGGTGGAATACGAACTCAAGGGCATCAACCAGATTGCGGTGCGCCCGGACATCGGCCTGACGTTTGCGATGGGCTTGCGCCACATTTTGCGCCAGGACCCGAACGTGGTGATGATCGGCGAAATTCGCGACACGGAAACCGCCGAGATCGCCATCCGCGCTTCGCTGACCGGCCACTTGGTTTTTTCCACGCTGCACACGAATGACGCGGCGAGCGCGTTTACGCGGTTGATTGACATGGGCATCGAGCCGTTTCTCGTGGCATCATCGGTCGAGGCCGTCATGGCGCAACGCCTCATCCGCACGATTTGTGCGCACTGCAAAACGGAGCAGAAGGTCGAGCGTGACTATTTGCAGAAGATCGGCTTTCCGGAAGATGAGATTGACACGGCGAAATTCTGGCGCGGCGCCGGTTGTGAAGCCTGCCGCCAGCTCGGTTATCAAGGGCGCAAGGGCATTTACGAGCTGCTCATCGTCAACGAGGCCATTCGTCCGCTGCTCTTGAACCGCGCGCCCGCCACGACCATCGCCCAGAAAGCGATTGAACAGGGCATGCGCACACTTCGCACGGACGGCTGGACCAAGGTCAAAAACGGCGAGACAACCATTGAGGAAGTCCTGCGCGTCACCCAGATCGAGGAGCACATGGACACGCTCGGCGGCGACACGAAAACCGAAATGTGAGCCAGAACATGAATTAACCCCACGTTTCAACCCTTTATCTGACATGGCCCGCTGGCATTCCTGTAACATCCTGCAAATCGTATCTGACGCGAATTGCCTCTGGCACTTCGAGGCCAAGGGCGGCGGCTTTGCGCTGAACCGCGAGCATCGCGGCGCGCTGGACCAGCCATTGCCGTCCCGATCCATCGCAAAATCGTGGAGTTCATTGTGGCAGCCGCGGCTGAACATTGCGTGGCTGCCGCCGGAAAATGTTTTTCTGCGCGTCATCGAACTGCCCAAAAGCAATTTCGACGAAACGTTCGCAATGGTGGAATTGCAGTTGGAGAAAATTTCTCCGATGCCCGTGGCGCAAATTGTCTGGACGATTCATGTCCTGTCGCGTCGCGGCAACCCGCGGCGGAGCGGGGCCGGGGCGGAGGCTGCGACCGCCAGTGAAACGAAAACAGAGGATTTGCAAACCGTGGTTGTGGTCATCGTCGAGCGCAGTGTCGTTGAAGAATTTCTCGGCAAGCTCGAAAGCCGGGGATTTCACGCCGACCGGCTGGAAGCGCCAATGCTCGACCAGTTGGAAGCCACGCCCGCGACGGAAGACGGTGCCTGGATTTATCCGGTGGCGCTGGCCGGCCAGAGCGCCGCCATCGTGGCGTGGTGGTGCGACGGGGCGCTGCGAAACTTGAGTTTTGTCGTAGTGCCACCCACCGCCGACCGCGCGAAGAATTTGAAGGACCAACTCGCGCAACTGGCCTGGGCTGGCGAACTGGAAGGCTGGCTGACCGCGCCGCGCATCCAATGGCATCTGGTTGCCGACCCCGCCATGGCCACGGAATGGGAAAACATCTTGCGCGAAGGCTTGGGCGAGCCGGTGCAAGTGGCGCCACCGCTGCCGCCGGTGGAACTGGCCGCGCGCACGGCGCAACGCGCGGCGGCGGCGGATTCACGCGCGGCGTTGCTGCCCGCAGAATTTCCCGCGCGTTACCATCAGCAATTTGTTGACCGGCTCTGGCTGCGCGGCCTGTTTACGACCGGGGTGTTATATGCCGTTGGCGTGGTGATCTATTTTTGCGCGACGGGTCTTCTGACCATCCGATTGAGCAAGGTCGAACAGGCGGTTTCGGCCATCAGCGGCAACTATACCAACGTCATGGAACTCAAGGCGCGTTTCGATGTGCTCAGGGAGCGGCAGGACTTGAAATACGCGGCGCTGGATTGCTGGAAAGTCGTCGCGGAACAACTCCCTCAGGATATTACGTTGCAACGATTCAGTTTTGCGAACGGCCAGAGGCTTTCGTTGAGCGGCACGGCGCCGGCGGACCAGTTCAACACGCTTTTGGACTTCAACACCGCCATGCAAAAAGTCACGAACCAGGACCGGCTCATGTTTGATCCTCAGGGCGGCGAACCGGTCACTCCCCACAAAGGCTCCGGGAACACGTTGACCTGGAGTTTCAGCCTGCAACTGCAACACACGGAGGGGCTGCAATGAACAAATACTTCGCCCATTTGCGTCCCTTGGAGCGCCGGCTGGCGGTTGGGGTGGCGGTGGTCTTGATTCTGGTATTGAATTATGTGTTTGTCTGGCCGCATTTTTCCGACTGGGGGAATTTACGCCGGCGCGAGGACAATGCGCGCCGGAAATTGACGCTTTACCAGGAGACCATCAAACACACCCCTGATTATCAGGCACAGGTCAAGGCTTTGGAAGGCCAGGGCGAATTGGTCGCACCGGAAGACCAGGCCATCAATTTCATGCGCACCATTCAGGCCCAATCGGCCGCCAGCGGCGTGACCGTTGTCAGTTACTCGCGCTCGACGATGACCACGAACCAGTTTTTCATGGAACAGTTGCAAAATATCAACGCCATCGCCACGGACGAACAACTCGTGGACTTCCTTTACAAACTCGGCTCCGGCGCTTCAATGGTTCGGGTGCGTGATTTGGAGCTGCAACCCGACAACGCGCGCCAGCGCCTCAACGCCAACATCCGGCTCGTCGCCAGTTACCAAAAAACCGCGCCGGCCAGTTTGAAACCCATAACCGCAAACGCCAAATGAAAACGACCACGCTCGTCCTGATTTTATTTTTAACCGGCCTTGAATTGGGGGCGCAAACACCGCCGTCGCCAAACCTGCAATCGTCGCCATTCCGCCGGCCGATGCGTTTGAACAGCACGACGAATAATGCCGTGGTGGCGCCCTCCGGGCAGACAAACGTTCTGGCGCCCGGCGCATCCGCCGCCCCCGGCGCGCCAACCGCCGTTATGCCGGATGCGCCTTCGCTGGCAGCGCCTGGCGCATCGGTCGCCACGACCGCCAGCAAGCCCCCGGAAAAAGAAATTCCGGCTTACAGCTATAATTTTGAGGGTGTGGATGTGAATCAGGTGCTCGACGTGTATGCCCAGTTGGTCGGACGCACATTGTTGCGCGCGAGTTTGCCGCCGGCGCAGATTGTTTTGAAGACGGAAACGCCGTTGACCAAATCCGAGGCGATTCAGGCCTTGCAGGCGGTGCTTGCGCTCAATGGCATCTCGCTGGTGGACATCGGCGACAAATTTGTGAAAGTATTGCCATCGGAACAGGCGAGCACCGCCGGCGCGGCACTGGATTATTCGTCCGCGACCAATTTGCCGGAGATGGGCTCCTACGTGACGCACATCGTGCAGTTGAAATACATCAAGCCCAGCGAAATGCTGCCCGTCATCACGCCGTTCGCCAAGTTGAACTCCATCATTCCGCTCGACCCCAACGGAATCCTTGTCATTCGTGACTACGCCGAAAACGTAAAGCGGATGCTGGAAATGATTCAGCAGGTGGATGTGTCGGTGCCGGCGGAGTTCATCTCCGAAGTCATCCCCATCAAATACGCCATGGCCGAAGACATTGCCAATGCGTTGAACAGTCTCGGCGGCAGCGGGGGAAGCACGGTCAGCTTCGGCAGTTCGGCGGCCACGCCCTCCATCAACGGCATGGCGCGCCCCGGTGGCGCGGTAGGCGGCGCGACGGGTGGTGCGGGTGGTTATCAAGGTGGTAACCAGCAAAACCAGCCGCGGACGTTGGGCTCGCAGACGACGCCCGGCGGCGGCGCGACGGGCGGCACTTCTTTTCAGCAAAGGTTGAATTCCATCATTCAACGCGCCTCGGCGAGCGGGCAGCAGGATCAAATCCAGGTTTTTGGCCAGACGAAAATCATTGCCGACCAGCGGAGCAATTCGCTGCTCATTTTCGCAACGCGGGCGGACATGGATCGGATCAAGGCCGTTATCGAAAAATTGGACGTGTTGCTGGCGCAGGTGCTCATCGAGTCGGTGATCATGGGTGTGGATCTTAACCATTCCTGGAACCTGGGTGTTTCGGCGGCACAGAATCCCGCATCTCTTCCCGGTCACCCCAATGTCATAGGCGGCGGCGGCGTGAATAACGGCCAAACACTGCCTGATTTCCTCAGCGGCGTTTCGGCTGCCACCAACTTGATCAACACCAGCACCTTCTCCAGCAGTCTGCCCAGCGGCTTCAGCTATTTCGGCAACATCGGCCCTAATTGGGACGTTGCGTTGCAGGCGGCGCAGGCGGACAGCTCAACCACGGTGATTCAGCGTCCGCGCATCCAGACCTCGCAGGCGAAGGCCGCCTCGTTTTTTGTTGGCCAGACCGTGCCCTATGTCACCGGCAGCACTTACGGCAGCGCTTACGGCAACAGTTCCTCGTATTCACAATTGTCAGTGGGTGTCGAACTGGATGTCACCCCCTTCATCAATCCGGACGGGTTGGTGGTAATGGACATCAATCAGGAAATTGACGACATCAGCGGATCTACCACCATTGATGGCAATGCCGTGCCCAACACCGACAAGCGCACGCTGTCCTCGGAAATTGCTGTCCGGGATCGCGACACTGTCATCCTTGGTGGATTCGTCCGCACCGACAAGAGCAAAACCAAAAGCGGAGTTCCTTTGTTGATGGACATTCCCCTGCTCGGCAATCTGTTTTCTTCGCGCAACGACTCAAGGGATCGCCAGGAAACAATAGTGATGATACGCCCGACGGTTTTGAAGACGCCCGAACTCGCCGCCGCCCAGGCCATCAAGGAAGAGCGACGCCTGCCAGGCATTTCCGGCGCCGCTGCGGAAGACGCGTATAGCGAGCGCAAACAGGTTGAAGCCGAACGCCGGGCGGAAATCAGAAACTTGAAAGCCGAGGCCCGCCTGGAGGGTTCTCCGATAATGCCCGTTAATACCAATACCGTCTTGTACCAGAATCCCTGACGGTCGGGAGTCGTTTCAATTCTCCGGCGGCGCGTTCGTTCCCGTTTCGCCGCCGGGGAATATCCCCTCCAGGGTGCGAATCGGATGCAACGGCAGCAGCAGGAGTTTCGGGAGGACATAAACCGGTTCGCTCTTTGGATTTTTCAGCGTCCCGGTGATTTTGTATTCAAACAATTTGCTCACCGGCCAAAGCGCCGTGCTGACCAGCGGACCCACCACCCAGGTGTCGCGCAGCAACTGGGCGATGACGCGCGCACGGACATTTTGCTTCAAATCCACCGTGCCCGTGTATTCCAGCCGCATCATGGCCGAGCGCATTTCCAATGAGTCTGTGTAAATCACCCCGTTGGTGATGGAAAATTTCGTCGCCGCGTCCGTTGCGCGAATGCTGCCCAAACCCGGCGAAACCGCGTTCAATATGGGCGACAAAATGCCAAAGATCGGAATGTCCCAAAGCAACCCGTCACGCAGGTTGGCATGGCCAAAACCGTCCCACGTCCGCCAATCCCTCGAATCCGCGTCCGTCACGACGAGCCGGCCGGCCAGGATGCCTTCGAGATGGTTGGTCGGCGACGATAAGTCCGCCGCCAGCGAATGCAGATTCACATTCGTCACGCTCACGGCAAATTCATAATCCGCGCCTTCATGCGGCGCGCGAAAATCAAAATTTGCAAAACCAGCTCCGTTCCCGCCGTAAAATGCCGCCGCCACATTGGTCAAAATCAGCGACTGGTTCCACCAGTGAATGGTGCCGACAATGTTGGTCGTCTTGAGCTTCAGCCATTCAAATGGCGCCCCCTGGATGATGTCAAACTGCATATCCACGTCCGTCATGTCCCGCCCGCCGTTCATGTCGTGCAACGGCAACCGGCCGTTTACCCGCACCGTCGGCGGTTGCAAAAAATGATACGGGGCCACCACCCGCCCCGTTTTCGGCCCGATGGCGCGGGTCACCGGCCCCGGATCGGCGGTGCTGAAGCCGTTCGTGAAACAGATCAGCCGCCGGTTGAAATCGAAGGTCACCGTGTCCGCCGTCATCACCTGCGCGCCGGTGTGCATCAGCGGATTCACCAATTCCAGCACCCGGTTCGTGTAATTCAATCCCGACGCCACATCGCCAAAGGCCTCTCCGCGCACGGCAAAATTCGTCAACGCCACGCGCCCGCCCGCGGCGATGCTGTCGTAGTCATACAAACGCCCCGACACGTCCACGTCCAGTGCCAGCGGCTCGGTGAACTGCATGATCTCCAAACTGCGCATCGCGTTGCTCGTTGTCAAAAATGGCCGGGCGGCTTCCGGGTCCAATACGCCACGGATGCGCCAGTGATAATCCTTCGTTGCGTCGTCTTCGGTGCCGCTCAATTCAAGCCGGCTCTTTGATTTCACGATCGCGAGGTCGGGCAGCCGCCACACCAAGTTCGAGTAGGAAAAATGTGTGCGAGCCAAATCAACCGTGATGCCGCTGGTCATGCCGTTGGTGATCGCCAGTTCGCCGTTCAACTGAATGGTGGGTTGCACTTCATTGCGCCAATCCGGCTGGCGGTTCATCCACGCGGGCAGAAGGAGCGAGCCGCTGACCTGAAGCGACGGAGGTTGGGTCCACGAAAAATCCGCGAGCCGTTCGCGCGTTTTTTCCGTCAGCAATGCGCCAATCGCGTGAACGTCGAAACACGAGGCGTTGGTGAAAGCGAGCTGGCGGGTGGCCACGTTCAACTGCGCTGTTGCATCGAGTTGTCCGCCGCCCAATTTGGCGGATAAATGGGTAACGGCCAGTTCCGGCGCCAGCCAGCGGCCGCCGCAGTCCACCGTGTCGGCGTTCAATGCCCGGGATTGCAATTGCGCGAGCCGCACGGTCCAGGTCAGCCGATACGGCAGCGCATTGGTCCACCAGGCCAAAGACGAATCGCCATTGGCTGGCGTTCCAGCGGGCACCGTCAGAATGGCGGTCAGTTGAATGTTTCGCGCGCCGCCCCAGGGCGTTTGCACCGCCGGCACGTTGCCGTTCAGCCGAAAGGCGAACGAGTGAACATCGCGCGCGTCGCCATGAACCGTGAGGCTCAATTGCGGCGCGCCGGTGAAATGAATCCGGTCAAGCAGGTCGGAGAATTTTTGCAGGCGGGCCTGCCAGATCGCGCGATTGGCGGACTTTTCACCGCGAAAGATTTCCCAGTTGTGCATCTCCGGCGCATGGGCAATGTCGCCGGACAAGGCGATCCCGGTTCCGGCAAAGTCGGCGTGAAAATTGTCCAGCGACCAGGTGTCGTTGGCTTGGAAGCGCAACTCGGTCTGAATATGGTCGAGGGTGAGCGCCTGGGGCGGTGCGAGCGGCCAGATGAATCTGCCCTGGCGCAAGACGAGTCCGTCGAGCTGCCATTGCCGGCGCAACAGCGCGCGATAGTTCAATTGTAATTGTATTTCGCCCACGGAAAACACCGGATCGCCGGGCATTTTGGCGTGGCCGAGACGAACGTTTTCCACCACGAGTCCGCGGACCAGGTTCAAGCGCATCCGGGTGAATTCCAATTCGATTCCCTGCGCTTGCAGCGTTTCCACCAGGCGCTTTTTAAAAAAATCCGGCAGGCCGAAGCGGTTGAACCAAACCAGGGCGCACACCAGTGCCAGCACCGCAAAAAGCGCAGCGATGCGAAACCAACGAAAGCCGGTGCGGCACTTCCGCCAGAAGCCGGGTGGCGAAGGCATATTTACGGAATCCCGCCCTGCGGGACCGGAATGGTGAGATAACTCAAGACGAACTGATACAGCACCGGCGGAAAGACGAAGGCCCAGCGCTCGCCATCCAGCGTCGCGGCGGCCAGCGCGGTTTGCGAGGCGGGAAGCTCCACCCCGAAATCCACGGTGTATTTCGCGCCATTTTTGAGTTCGATGACGATCTGCAAATTGTTCGTGTTGAAGCCCAATTTTTCCGGCTCAGTCACGTTGCGTCCCACCCAGCCGGCGGCGGTCAACCCGCCAAGCCGGTGTGCAGTTTCCTCAATGGCCGGCGGGTTGATGATGCCTTGCGAGCCGGCGGCGAGCGACCATTGGTTCAAACCGTTGCGGACGATTTGCCGCGTCTTGCCGCCTTGGTGGAGTGTGATTTGCGCCACATCGCCCTCGGTGAAATTCCAAAGGTGGCGCTCGCGGAATTCCCAGGCCGATTCAGGCAGCCGGTTGAAGTCTTCCGTTGTCACCGCATAAACAAAGTCCTCGTCCGCGCGCCGGACAAAAACCTCATTGTTCTGGTTCGTGCCGAAGGACAACTGGACCATGACACTGTTCGTGTCGCCTGCCGCCGAACGCAATGTGATTTGGCGCGTCGGCGTCTCTAGCCCGTAGGTGGGCAGGTCGGGCGCGGTCACAACGTCCTTCACAAATCCCGATTCCGGAACGCGCAAACCGGCGAGAGTCTTGATGAATAGCTGCACGTTTTCGGCGTCCGCTGGAAATTTTTCACCGACGATCTGCCAGTGGTTCGAGCCCTGCTGTTGCAGGGTGAAATTGTCCGGGCCATGCACTTCGATTTCCGCGACCGGTGTAATCAATTCCAGCAAATGCGAATCGCGGAAATAGTTCGCCGAGCCGTGCCACGGCGTCAGGGGTTCCTTGGCCGTCGTCATAACCGCATTCCAGCCCTCGCGTTTAATGAACACTTGCGTTGAATCGTTCGTCGAGGTTTTGCCGGCGAGAATGGCGCCGACAAAATTGCTGCCCCGGCCCAGCCACAAATGCAGATCGGCGGGCTGCAAACCGAACGCGATCAAATCCGCCTCCTTGGCGTCGTCGGTGACGAATTGCGTGACGCGCGCGGCTTGGAGGTGCTGCAACGCGTCGGTGATGCGTTCGGTGTCGGCGCGCGCGGGAAGCGGACGAATCATGCGCCAGAGATGATTTGTCGCGTCGCGTCGAAGTTCGATGACTTTCGTGCCGTTGGTCAACACGATCCAATCCAGGCTGCGGTTGTTCGCATCCATCAGTGCGGTATCGCGCCATTCGTTGGCCGAGTGCGGAATGAATTTGAGCCAGCCGGCGTCGGCGACGAACGCGCCGTCCATGCCAACGACCCGCAGAAAAACCTGGTCCCCGGGCGGAGTTCTGTTGCCGACCTTCAACTGCCGGCGCTGGCCGCCGGTTTCGATGACGAGCGAAATACCGGGTGTTTCAAAGCCGAATTCGGTGTCCGCGTCGTGGTGTCCGCGCAGTTCGGCGGCGCTGATGCGGGTGACGGCGGTGAGTTTTTGCAGCGCGTCGAGCAGTGCTTCGACGGCGGCGGACTGGGCGGGAAAGGCAACCGGTTTGGCCAGCAGCCAGGCGTTGTTCGTGCGGTCGGCGCGAATTTCCAGCGCGCCGGACGGAATCACTTGAACGCTGGTGACGGCGGCGGGACGCAATTCCGGCAGAATGCTGGATGACTCCGCGGCGGCGGGACGCAGAAAGTGTTGAAAAACATAAATCAACGCGAACAGCGCCGCGGCAATCGTGAACCAGATTCCGGTGGTTTTTGAATTCATTATTTTCTCCGGGCCAGCCAGACCAGGCAGCCGAACAATAGCACCGCGCCGGGCAATGCTCCCAGCAACACCCAGCGAACTTCACGCTGTTGCGCCCGCGTCATCAACAGCCGGAATTCCGTGACGGGTCGCGGCCCGATGCCTTTGAGCAACGTGGCGCGGTCCAGCAGCCAGTTCACCGCGTACCCGGCAAAATCGGCATTGGCGCCGCCCAAGATGTAATGATTGTTGAGAAAAATGGAATCGCCAACAACGATGATGCGGGTGTTGCCGCGCGGATTGGCAACGCCGGCCACGGGCTTCTGTTCCACGGCGACCATGAGCGGGTAACTGTGCGGCGGTTCGGCGGAGTCGCCCATGAGCGTGGAATTTTCGCTGGAAAAGGCGAGTTCCTCGACTTGCGGCGCGTGGGCGGGTGGGTTCTGCCATTTCACGCTCTCGACGGGCCGGGGCAGGACCATTTGCAGCGAGAGTTGCGCGAGCGGGTTGACGATGGGGCTCTGGCTGAATCGGCGAACGATGACGTCCTGGCCGGTGATGGTGTTTTTGGGATCCTGCACCACCTCGGCGGGGACATTGACGCCCCAACGTTGCAAAATGGGCTCAAGTCCGGTCGGGTGTTTGATGGAGGCGTAATTGAAAAGCGCTAACAACCGTCCGCCTTGCGCGAGGTATTGGTCTATCTTTTGCAGTTCGAGTTCGGACAACGACCTGTCCGGCGCGGCGATAATGAGCAAATTGCAATCCATCGGCACGGTGCTGTCGCCGAGCAATTGGAGATTGGTCAGCGCGATGTAATTTTGGGCGAGGAGGGAGCCGAATTTCAGGTAGCCATAATCGCCGCTGTCATCGAGCGCGGGTTCGTCGTGGCCCTGCAAAAAATAAGCCATGAGCGGCTTGGGATTTTCCAGCGCCAGCAGCATTGAGGTGAACGCCAGTTCGCCGTCAAACGCGACGGGCTTGCGCTGGAATTCGCGTTCCTTTTCGTTTGGTATCTGCTTCAGCGTGTATTGCGTCAGCCCGTCGCCGGGGGCGATTTTGATGCGTCCGTCGCAGTCAAAGATGACGAGGTTCTTGTCCGCCTCCGAATTCAGCTTGTATTGTTCCTTTACTTTTTCGGCCTCGCCCGCGTCACGCACGTAGTCCACGGTCCGGATGGAAAGGCGCGGGTTGGCCAGGCGATACTCATTCAGCAGGGCGACGATGTCCGGGTAAAAGTCGTCCTTGCGGTCGTAGTAAAGCGTCACGGAAACGTGGTTCGTCAGCGAACGCAGCACGTTTACCGTGCGTTCGGACAACACAATGCGCGTCTGCGAACTCAGATAAAACCGCTTGAAGAAACGCGCGCCGATATAATTCACCATCACCACCACGGCCAGCACCAGCGCCGTGCGCACCACCACGTCGCAGCCGATTTTCCACCGGCGGCCGGGCGAAAAGCTGGGTTGGGATTTGGGGTCGGTCGGCATTTTATTTCCAGCGCCGGCTTTCCACCACGCGCAAGGTCAGGAACAAAAACAAAAACGTCAGGCTTACGTAAAAAATCACCGCGCGCGTGTCCACCACGCCGCGCGCGAAATCGTGCATTTGCTCGAACAGGTTAAAATGGGACAGCACCTGTGACTGCCAGTGCGTGGGCGTGGGAATGGCCTCGGCCAAAAATCCGAGCGCGAACAAACTCACGCCCAGGACAAAGCTGATCATCGCCGCCGCCATCTGGCTGCGCGTCAACGACGATGCAAAACAGCCCAGCGACAAAAACAGGCAGCCAACCAAAAACACCCCCAGATACATTCCGCCAATCGCGCCCGAGTCCAGTGTGACCGGCTGGTTTGTAAAATGCCGCACGATGAAGAGACACGCCAGCATCGGCAGCCAGATCACGGTGTAAAACACCAGTGCCGAGGTGAATTTTGCCGCCACCACCTGCAAATCGCTTACCGGCGTGGTCATCAGTGTCTCAAAAGTGCCGGAGTATTTTTCCAGCGCGAACAAGCGCATCGTGAGCGCCGGCGTCGCCAGCAGCACAATCAACCAGAAAAAATAGGTCCGGTAAAACATCTCCGTCACCGGCATGGGAGACGGGTCGCTGCCGAGATTCGTCATCAGCACCACAAAGCTCAACCCGATCAGGAATGTCACCGCTGCGATGATCACGTAACCGGTGAGGGAGCAGAAAAACGCCGCCAATTCCCGGCGGGCAAGCGTCCAGAAAATTCTCATTCGCCCTCCTCCTCGGTTGGTTTGGTTACCTGCACGTAAATATCCTCGAGTGAGTGGCGGCTTCGCGTCAACTCGCGCAGCGTCCAGCCGTGTTCCAGCGCCAGGGCGAAAATCGCCGGACGCAAATCGTATCCGTCGTGCGGCGTCAGCGCGCAGCGTTGGAATTCGCCTTCGCTGGAGGACACGTCGAATTGTTCGATTCCCGGCATTTGCGACAAGGCTTCACGCAGGACCTCCGCCGGCGCGGCGATTTCAGCGATGATCTGGCTGCTGCCCGCCATGAGCCGTTGCAAATTGTCCGGCGTGTCGGCGGCCAGAATTTTACCGTCGTACATGATGAGCATCCGGTTGCACGTCATTTCCGCCTCGGGCAGAATGTGCGTTGAAATCAGCACCGTGTGCTTCTGGGCGAGGCTTTTGATCAATTGCCGCACCGAGCGAATCTGGTTCGGATCCAGGCCGATGGTCGGTTCGTCCAAAATGATCAATTCCGGCTCATGCACCAGCGCATCCGCCAGGCCGACCCGCTGCTTGTAACCCTTGGAAAGCTGGCCGATGATGCGGCGGCCCACCTCAGTCAACCCGCATTGCTCCATTACCGTGGTCACGCGCTCGCGCGAGCGCCGCCGGTTGAGGCCTTTGAGCCGCGCGCGGAATTTCAGGTATTCCCGCACGCGCATTTCGGGATACAGCGGATTGTTTTCCGGCATGTAACCGATGCGGCGGCGCACTTCCTCCGACTGGTGAAACACGTCGAAGCCCGCGATGCGCACCGTGCCGGACGTCGCCGGCAGGAAACACGAAAGAATCCGCATGGTGGTGCTTTTGCCCGCGCCATTCGGTCCGAGCAAGCCCACAATTTCGCCGCGCGCGACCGTGAACGAAATGCCCGCCACCGCCGTGCGGCCGGCGTAGCGTTTCGTCAAATCCGTCACTGCAATCATGGCATTGTCGCTCATCAAAAGGTTGGGCGGAGTTTAGCAGGAAATTCGGGGCTCCGGCCAACAAAAATTCCGCCACCAAAAAAAACCTTGCTCTTTATACACCCGCCACGCCGTTGGCTGCGGTCAAAATTATGCGTGCTAGCTTGACTTTGCTCAACCGCAGGCGCAAAAGCAATCCGCAGTGTCTCCGCCCGCTGACAATTTTTACGCCGACTGGCGCCCGCGCTTGGGCGCGGCGCAGGTCCTGCATGATGAAAATGGTCCGCCGCCGGAACGCCTGCTCCAGGCCATCTGGCGCCACCAGCGACTGCAGCGCGACCGGCTTCAGACCGCCGACGGCAAATCCGTCCGGATTTTGCATCCCGGTTTTGTCAGCGTTGAGGGCGGACCGGATTTTCGCGGCGCCGTCATTCAAATCGGCGACGCCGCACCGTGTTCCGGCGACGTGGAAATTGACCTGCGCGCCGCCGGCTGGCGCGCCCACGGTCACGATCGTAATCCCGCGTTTCAAAATGTCCTGCTGCACGTCGTTTGGGACGATGTTGGAGTTCACGCTTCAGCGTGTCCCATGCACCGAAGATCAATCCCGCAGCGCGGGATTGATCTCCAACCCCTGCCGCCAACGCTGGTGATCAACGACAAACTGGATGCGCCCATCGCCGAACTCGGATTGTGGCTGGAAAATGATCCGCCGCGCGTCCTGCCTGAAAATTTGCGCGGCCAATGTTGCGTGGCCTTGCGCGAACTGGATGAAACGCGGCAAAGCCGGATTTTGGACGCGGCCGCCCGCATTCGTTTTCAAGCCAAGGCGGAACAATTCCGTGCCCGCGCCCGGCACGCCGGCTGGGAGCAGGCGCTGTGGGAAGGCCTGTTCCGCGCGCTCGGTTACAAACACAACGTTTGGCCGATGCAAAATCTTGCCGAACTGCGCCCGCGCTGGCTGCGCGGCGCGGACCCGGCGTTTGTGCTGCAAGCGCGGCTGCTCGGGGTCAGTGGTTTACTGCCGGCGGAATTGCCGCGCTCGCCGGCGGGTGACGATGGTTATCTGCGCCGGATATGGGATTGCTGGTGGCGGGAACGCGATGAGTTCGGCGATTGCATTTTGCCGCGCGCGGTTTGGAAATTTCACGGACTGCGCCCGGCCAACCATCCGCAACGCCGGCTCGCGCTGGCCGTGCATTGGCTGGCGGACAAAAAATTGATTTCAAAACTCGAACGCTGGTGCGCCTCGGATATTTCAGATGGTAGGGTCGCGCTGCAGCGCGACCAGGCTGACCGGCAAGCCAGCCCTGCCAAATTAGTTGATTCACTTCGGGAAATTCTTGTAGTGGAGCGCGATGAATTCTGGTCCTGGCACTGGACGTTCCGCTCGGCGCAGCTAAAAAAACCGCAACCGCTGCTGGGCGATGCGCGGGTGACGGATTTGGCGGTGAACGTGATTCTGCCGTGGCTTTGGACGCGCGCCGCCGAAGGCAAAAATGGGAAGCTCCAGCGCATCATCGAAAACCGTTATACTATCTGGCCGCAGTCGGAGGACAATTCCATCTTGAAACTGGCGCGTCAGCGTTTGCTGGGGGTTGGGCGAAGCCGCGCGTTGCGAAGCGCTTCTGCGCAGCAGGGATTGATCCAAATCACACGCGATTTTTGCGAGCACTCGAATGCGGTGTGCGAGAATTGCCGCTTCCCGGAACTGGTGCGCGGTTGGAATGATGGCACACGCTTCCAGCCTGTGCCGTAAAATCACTTCACTTCCAGATTGGCGAACGGAGCGTTCAATCCTTCGGACTGCGGTTCTTCCGAAACGGGCACCTTGGTATTTGCGGGGGCGGGATGGCCGGGCTGATGATTGTCCGAAGCCGGCGCCGGACCGCCTTCGGGTTGATGCGGATTTTTGGCGCGCTTGTTGCGCGGCAGCGGGCTGCACATCACATTGATGCCGCGCCCGATGAGTTTAGGCGGAAAATCGGGATTGCCGAAGGGTGCAATCTCGGCCAGAAATTTGTTAATGACCTGGAAGCCGACTTCGGTGTGTGCCATTTCACGGCCGCGGAATTTGAGCGCAACCTTCACCTTCATGTCCTCGCAGAGAAAGTCCACCGCATGTGTGACCTTGATGCCGAGATCGTGCGGGTCAATGCGCGGGCTTAATTGCACTTCCTTCACCGTCGAGGCGTGCTGGTGTTTCTTGGAATCCTTTTCCTTCTTGGCTGTTTCGTAGCGATATTTGCCGAAATCCACCAAGCGGCAGACCGGCGGCGTGGCGGTGGCGGCGATCTCGACGAGGTCCACCCCGTTTTGCCGCGCGAGATTGATCGCGTCGTTCAGCGTGATGACGCCGAGTTGTTTGCCGTCAACTCCAATGACCCGGACTTCGCGGGCGCGGATTTTGCCGTTGACCCGGACAAACGAAGCAGGAGAAAAATTGCGTGGAGCAAAAGGGCGGCTCAAGACACCCTCGTCGGTTGTAGCATAACTATAGTTTTTCGCATCAAGCAAACTGGCATGGCCAGTTCAAAATCTGATATACAAATAAGCCTTTCCGATTGGATGTGCAAGCAAATAATCGGTGACACTCAAAAATCAGGACCGGATTTGATGGCTTTAGCCACGGCTTCGTAAATTCGCTTTAACGGTATCTTTGCCTGAACTGCCAGTTTTTTGCACGAGTCAAACTCCGGCGAGGCCTGAACCACCTTCCCGTTGAGCCGGCCGATTTTCAGGGTGACTTCCCCAAACGGGGTTTTAATTTTTGTGAATTCGCGCCGCAATTTGCGCCGTTCCGCCATCGTCCGCCGCACGCCAAACGCGCTCGTTTCGCGCAAAATCATTTCGCTGAATTTGTCCGCGTCGGTTTCGACACACAAAACCGTGAGCAACACTCCGGGCCGGTTTTTCTTCATCTGGATCGGCGTGTGGAAAACGTCGAGCGCTCCCGCGGCCAGCGCCGTTTCAAAAAAATGCCCGAGAATTTCCCCGCTCATGTCGTCCAGATTCGTTTCGAGTACCGCCACGCGATCCGTTTCCCAATCCAAAGCGATTGAGGTTTGAGGGTTGAGCGCTGAGGGTTTGCCGAGCACGGCACGCAGCACATTTGGCCGCGTCTGGTTGTCACGCGTGCCGAGACCGAAACCGATTTTTTCAGCGACCAGATTTTGCATCGGGCCAAAATGTTCAGCGAACTCCGCCAGCAGCGCGGCGCCCGTCGGCGTGACCAGTTCATGCGGTTCGTTGCATTGCGTCACGCCGATGCCGCGCGCGCCGAGAATTGCCAGCGTCGCCGGGGCGGGAACGGGAAAGCGTCCGTGGGCACAATCCACCCAGCCGGCGCCTTCCACGACCGGCGCGGCCAGCACGCGGGGTTTGTTGAGCAGTTCGAGCGCAATGCAGGCGCCCACGATATCCACGATGGAATCCACTGCGCCGACCTCGTGAAAATGAACCTTCTCCGGCGGCCGACCGTGGATTTTGCCCTCGGCCTCCGCGATGCGTTGAAACACGGCGATGGATTTGTTCTTCACCCACGCCGACAACTTGCTGCGCCCGATGAGTTTTTTTATTTCCTCAAACGTCCGGTTCTCCTCATGATGATGTTCATGGGCATGTTCGTGGTGGTGTCCATGATGATGTTCGTGGGCGTTGGCCAGATGGACATCAAACTTCACGCCGGCAATACCGGATTTTTGCTGGCGCGCGATGTGGAGGTGGTAGCCTTCGAGCTTCAATTTCTTCAACTCGCGATCCAGTTTGGCCGCATCCGCGCCGAGGTCAATCAGCGCACCGATGAACATGTCGCCGCTGATGCCGCTAAAAATGTCGAGGTAAAGCGTTTTCATTTTTCCGCCAACGCATTGATCTGGCTGGCGGCGTAACCCGCGCCAAAGCCGTTGTCAATGTTCACCACCGTCACGCCGCTGCCGCAACTGTTCAACATGCCCAGCAACGCTGCAATGCCGCCGAAACTCGCGCCGTAACCGATGCTGGTCGGCACAGCGATGACCGGTTTGGAAACCAGACCGGCGACAACGCTTGGCAGCGCGCCTTCCATGCCGGCGACGACGATGATCACGTTTGCCCGCTGGAGGTTTTCCGATTTTGCCAGCAAGCGATGCAATCCGGCCACGCCCACATCGTAAATCCGCTCGACCCGGTTGCCCATGATTTCCGCCGTCACCGCCGCCTCCTCCGCCACGGGCAAATCACTGGTGCCGGCACAAATGATGCCGATGGTTCCCGGCCGTCTGGCCAAAGGTTTTTTTTCAATAGTCACACACCGCGCCAATTCGTGGTGGATGGCCAGCTTGAATTTTTTGCGTAACACACGCGCGTGGGCGTCGGTGACCCGCGTGATGAGCACGCGCGATTCGACCGTCAGGATTTTCGCGGCTATTTTGACGACCTGCTCCGGCGTTTTGCCGCCGCCGAAAATGACTTCGGGGAAACCCTTGCGGAGTGCGCGGTGTGTGTCCACCTGCGCAAACCCGAGGTCGGCCACCGGCGCGGCCTGGAACGCCCGCAGGACCTGGTCACGGCCCACGCCGCCGGCGCGGAACTTTTCGAGAAGCTGGATGGCTTCAGTGATTGTCACAGCAGAAAGATGGCATGAGAAGCGTGCGCGGTCACGCCGGAAAGTTTCGGAGGATGTCTAGGAGCGCCGGCGCGCCCAGGGTTTACGCTTTGCGGAACGCCTGCACGCTGCGGACGAAATCGTCGGGCACGCCGAAGTCAAAACGCTCCGCCGCGGTCATCTCCAGCGCCAGGTAGCCTTCGCGCTGGCGTTGAATCTCCTGCGCGCGGGTGAGCTGGAATTCGCCATGGTCGCGGACGTTGTCGCGGATCATCTCCTCCAGAACTTCGTAAATCGAAGGTGACAGGAGGTGCAGGCCAAACCAACCGAGCCAGGTTTCGGCGGGTAGATCGTTAACCTGAAGTTTTTCGCGCGCGACCGCGACGGCGGGTTTTTCAATAATGAGTGAAACGTCAATCAGCCGCGGATTATCGGCGCGGCGCAGGCCGGCTATTGTGCCATAGCCTTTCAATTCGCCGGCGGAAATCCGATTTACCGCTGAAACACTGCGATCGTCGGAAACCGCCGCCATCTGCGCCAGTTCCTGATAAGGCGAAACCGGCTGGCCGCGGAAGAGATGGTCGCCGAGGCCGAGCAGCACGAATTCGCCGCCGGCAAATTTTTTGGTCTGATAAACCGCATGACCATAGCCTTCCTGTTGCTGCTGCACGGCAAACGTCACGCGCCCGGCAAACTTTTTCATTTGCTCCGCCTCGCGCAGCAACGTGGGATGTTTTTCCAGGCGCTTGAGGTAATCGCTGTCCGGCCCGCGCAGATAGGCGCGCACCATTTCGTCTTCGCCGGGTTGGACGATGATGCAGATTTCCTCGATGCCCGCCGCGTCGAGTTCGAGCAGGTGATAATGGAAGAGCGCGCGGGCGATTCCGTCGGGGCCGACCACCGGAAACATCTCCTTCTTCACCGCGTGCGACGCGGGAAAATGCCGTGTGCCGAGGCCGGCGATGGGAATGACGGCTTTGCGGACGGACGATTTCATGTCTTGGACAACCGCCAGCCGTTGGCGCCAAAAATGTACCGCCGCGCGCCAAATTCAATCGCGCCGGGCGAGGAGCCTTCAAAAATGTCCGGCATCGCGCCGATGCGGCGGGAATATTCCACGGCGATTTGCGGGATGTGTTCCTTCAAAGCCGTGCTTTTTCCGAAGACGGCCACCGTCCCACCGGTGCCGCCGCCGGTGATTTTCGCGCCATAGAGTCCGCTCTCCGGACCACGCTTGCGGACCGCTTCGACCAGAAAATTGACTTCCGGAACCGAAAGCTGGCAATTGTCGCGGTAACTTTCGTGCGCGCCATACATCGCTTCGCCGGCATCAGCACAGGCGCGTTCATTGCCGCCGGCGGCGGACTGGAGCGACGCGATGAACTTCAGCACGCGCTCGTTTTCACCGATGGGATGCCGCGTCGGCCCGACGACGCGATAGGTGGCGTCCGGCTGAACCGTCGTCACCGGGTCATCATGCGTTTTGTATTTGGCCAGAAATTCGGAGCCGAGAATGGTTTCGGGAATTTCCGCCTGATATTCCGATTGGAATTCCGCGGAGGAAACTTCGGTCAGGTAATTGAGCGCCGCGCGGCCGGTGCGGGCGCGGATTTCGTTGATGATTTTTTTGCCCATGAATGCGCCGATGCGGACGTTGCCGTAGGCCTGGCCGGCGACCGAGTGGCGGACCATCGAGTTGATGCCCACGAAACCGGTGCCGGGAGGGATTTCCACTTCGCCGATGATTTTTCCGGGCCGGCAGAGAATATGCGTGAGCTTGCCGCGCCGTCCGCTGGCAACGGCAATTTGATCCATGATGCCGCAAGGCGCGCCGACGACGTGATTTTCCGCCATCTGCCCCAGCCGGGCGATGCGCGCGCCGTCCAATTGCAGGCCGAGGTAGGCATTGAGGCACGAGAGCGTGCCGATTTCCACCGCGGCGGAACTGCCAATCCCGACGTTCATCGGCACTGCGCTGAACAATAGAAAACTGAAACCGTAGGGCAGGCTGGCGGATTCCTCTTTCAACATGGTGAAAATGCTGCCGCCGATGTAGGCCGCCCATGCCGCCAGCGGATTGGCGTGGCATAACTCGCGCACCTGGGTGTAGTCGCCCGCAGTGCCGCCCGTAGTCAAATAATCCAGCGGGATGCGTGTTTCCACCGGCAGCGTGCGATGGCCGGCTTGCATCGTGCGGATACGCATCGTGCGATCCGTTCGGGCTTGCAGCGCCATCAACATGCCCCCGCCCAGCACCGCCTCACAAACGTTGGCGCCGGAATAATCCGCGATGCCGCCCATCACATCCAGCCGCGCCGGCACGCGTGCCACCCAGACTTCGCCGGCATTGAAAAATCCGGCAAACCCGGTGGGATCGCTGTTGGGCTTGTTCAGGAGCCGCTCAAATTCCGACACTTCAAACGGGAGTTCGTGGTTCATTGATTATGGCTGCCGACGATGCCACAAGCCCTTCGTGTGGTCACGCGGGAAAACTCAATGGTGATGATGCCGGAACAACCGCTTCCGGTTGGTGTAGAGATACCAGACGATGAATACATTGATCGCCAGCACGATTGACAAGCCGAGATTGGGGTGGTTCAGGAGTCCGGATCTTGAGGGGTTCGGCATTTCAGACCGGTGGTGGCGCACCAGTTCAAAAAGTTCAACCGGAATGAAAAATGCCGATTCGCCAATCGCCAGCCAGCCGGCCCACGGCGCGCGAAAAATCAGCCCCACGCCTTCGACGAGCGAAAACAGGCTGTAGAGAAACGTCCCGGTGGCCATCCAACGCACGTTGGCCGGCGTGATGAGTTCCAGCCGGTCGCCGATGTCCGAGAGAAACCGGTTTTCGGGATCCAGATGCACCCAATGCACGAAGCGGTCGAACAAATCCGAGAGGCCGGGGCCGGTCATTTTATAGACGCCCAGGGCCAGCAGCAACGAAAGCACGCCCTTGATCAATTTGCCGGCGATGATGAGATAAAGTGTCGGCGCGCGTTTCCCGGGACCAGTCGTTTTTTTTGCGCTTTCGGCCATCAGCGGATTTTCGGTAATAACCAGTTTAACAATTCACTTATGGGCAAACGATCCTGTTTGCCGTCGTCGCGGTGACGAATGGTCACCGTGTTCAGCAGCTCCGGCTTTTCGCCGAGCGTGTCGAAATCAATCGTCAGGCAGAACGGCGTGCCGGCCTCATCCTGGCGCGCGTAACGGCGGCCGATCGAACCGCCATCGTCGTAAAACACATTCATCCACGGGCGCAACAAGTCGCGCACTTCGAGCGCCTTCTTTACCAGCTCCGGCTTGTTCTTGAGCAATGGCATCACGCCAACCTTGACAGGCGCGACGCGCGGATGAAATTTCATCACCACCGTCGTCTCGCTCTTGCCCTTGTCGTCAGTCTTGGTGACTTCGCTGTAGGCGTTGGCAATCAAGGCAAGAATTAGACGGTCCACCCCCGCCGACGGTTCAATCACATGCGGGATGTACTGGCCTTTGGCGAGGCCGTTCGCATCATTGGTGGCGTCTTTGGAAGCCTGTTCTTCCGCAACACCCATTTTGACCAGATACTTTTTCCGGTTCTCGTAATAGCGCCGCCAGAGGCCGTCCTGCTTTTCCTTGGGCAGCTTGCCCCAGGCGGCGCGGAGTTCTTCGTCAAACACGCCCATCGGTTTGCCGGAGAAGCGCGCATGCTGGCTCAAATCGAAATCGCTGCGCGCGGCGATACCTTCGAGTTCATCGCCAGTCACGTTGCCCTGCTCGTCCTTTTTGCTGAACGGAAACTTGAACAAAATGTCCGTGCAGGCGCGGGCGTAATGCGCGAGTTCCTCCGCCGTCTGGATGTGAAAGCCGAGCGTGTCGCGCGACAGGCCGATGCCTTCGTAAAAGCGCACCCGTTCCTCGACCCAGTATTTGTGCCACGCGGACCAGCCCCAGTTGGGCTGAGGATCTGGCGTCTTGGATTTGGTGTCTGGAATTTCGAGCGTTGCCACCGAACCGTGAATGGCTTCGATGACTTCGTCAGGCTTGATGAAAAATTCCAGTTCCATCTGCTCGAACTCGCGCGAGCGGAAGGTGTAATTGCGCGGGGTGACCTCGTTGCGAAACGCCTTGCCCACCTGCGCGATGCCGAACGGCACTTTCTGGCGCGACGTTTCCAGCACATTCTTGAACTGCGCGAAAATGGCCTGCGCGGTTTCGGGGCGGAGGTAGGCAATCGCCGATTCATCCTGCACCGGGCCGACGAAGGTCTGGAACATCAGGTTGAACGCCCGTGGCGCGGTCTTCTCGCCATGGCATTCGGAAACCATTTTGCTCGGCTTCTGAGGACAGGGAATTTCACCGGTCTGATCGGCGCGGAAACGCCCTTTGCATGTCTTGCAATCAACCATCGGATCGCTGAATGTGTCCACATGGCCGCTGGCCTGCCAGATCTTCGGCGACATGATAATGGTGGCTTCGAGGCCGGCGACGTCGTCGCGCTGGCGGGTCATGGTGTTCCACCAGAGTTCCTTGACGTTGCGCTTGAGTTCGGCGCCGAGCGGACCGTAGTCCCAAAATCCATTGATCCCGCCGTAAATTTCGGAGGATTGAAAAATGAAGCCGCGCCGCTTGCACAGCGACACGATTTTTTCCATCAGAACGTTTTCTTTTGGCTCGGCCATAGGGTCGGGCAGTTTTCGTCAATTGTGCGGCGGTGTCAATGCTGTGACGCGCGGGATAATGGCCTGGTTTGGCTGTGACGGCAGTCTGTGATGGTCAAAAACGGCACTCAAAGAGCACCGCCGCGCGGAAAGTTTTGAGACCACACCATCGCGCGAGTTTGGGAAACTTATTAGACGGCGGCCAAGGACTGCGGTTGGAATTTTCTACCGCGCTTATTTCCAATTGGGGAAACGCCAATTATCATGGATGTAATTATAATCCGAATTTTGGATGGTGGCAGGCGCAGACGCATACACGCCATTGGCCGCACGTTTGCCAGTATCGATCACCCCGCTATCATACCATCTGTGGTATTCCGCATGCCCATCGCCAAAGGCAAAGGTGCTCACATTTCCATGATACATGGCCCAGGGATCCACCCAGGTAAAAGTCCCGGCCGTACGATTCCACTGCAACACATGAGTTCCGACATTAAATCCGCGCCAATCCGTATCTTCGTCAAAAATGAAAGTCTCGGAGGCATTGCGCATTTGAGAAATCTTGTTGTAACACGCTGCCGGGTCGGTGGTGGTTATGCCTTGACCCCAGAAATTGCCATAGGGATCCCCGGCAACGTTTTCGGTCTTTGAATAACTGTCATAGGCCCAACCAACAGCGGCAGCGGGACCGGGAGCGAGGGCTGCCCGAACATCGCCCGGACAATGAAAAATACCGACATTCGGGGCAAATTGAAAAAGCGGATTGTTCGTATTCGATTGCAACAGGTTTTGCATCCGCTGCAAATCGGCAGTTTGAGTGCGAGGAGAGCCAAGCAGGGCGGAAAAGGTGGCTTGGGGCCAGTTATTGAGCAGGATCCAAAAACCGCCGCCACCTTGGTATGGCACGATGTTATCATCGGCGTCCGTTGCATACATGGTAAAGGCCAGGCCCAGTTGCTTTTGATTGTTAAGACATGACGCCTGAGTGGCCTTCAATTTCGCGCGGGCCAGCGCCGGCAGCAACAGAGCCGCGAGAATGGCAATAATGGCAATCACGACCAAGAGTTCAATCAGAGTGAAAGCCCCCCGGCAATGAGGCTTGGATAAAAAGCGGGTTTTCATAATTTTGTTTGGATGGCGAAACTGCCGCTGCCAATAAAAATGCAGCTTCAGTTTCGGCTTGTATTGACGAACGGGGAATGTCCATTCTTGACGCAAGCATATCCATCCTTGACCTTTTATGAAGAAATCTTGCCCGCCTTCCAAACCTGATTTCTTTTCCACCCAGGTTTCACAGGCGCGTCGTTTTTATCTCAACCTTAAACCATCCGCAAAGACGAAACTGGCTGTCGTTTGTGGTGGCGTTGAACACTGCGCGTCCGATTATGCCATCAGCCGCAAGTCCTTCCCTTTTTATTCGGTTGAATTTGTGGCGCGGGGAAGCGGTTGGCTGAAGTTGAACCGTTCTGAAAATGTCCTGCAACCCGGAAGCGTTTTCTCTTACGGGCCGAACATCTCGCAAGATATTTCCACCAGCTCGCATCAACCGTTGATCAAATATTTTGTCAACTTTGCCGGCTCCGATGCCGTCCGGCTCCTGAAACTCTCCCAACTTCAACCCGGAACGGTGTCACAGGTCTTTCCACCGGCGGAAATCCAGCCGCTCTTCGACGAACTTGTCCGCAATGGCCTGCGGGGCACATCGCGTTCGCCGGAAATCTGCGCCCGGCTTTTGGCGGGATTGATCCTCAAAATCGATGATGCGCGAGCCCCTTTGTCAGGCCAGGACACGCTGGCTTTTTCCACTTACCAGCAATGTCGCGGTCATATCGACCAAAATTATTTGCGACTGCGCTCACTGGAACAAGCGGCTGCGGAGTGTCGTGTGGATATGGCTTATCTTTGCCGCCTGTTTCAACGTTATGATCATCAATCGCCATACCGGGCTTTGATCCGCCTCAAAATGAATTTTGCCGCTCAACGACTTCAATCGCCAGACACCATGGTCAAACACATCGCTGAAGAAACGGGGTTTACCAACCAGTTCCACTTCTCGCGGGTGTTCAAATCTGTGTTTGGGCTTTCGCCCAGATCGCTTGTTAAAATTCGCTGACGCAAATTGCCGCAGCGAAAAATCCACAAGGGTTTTCACAGGCAGAGCAAATTTAACAAATCCCGGACGCCGAGACGCCGGAAAATTATTTCATTCAGCGCGTGAGTTTCACGCGTCATGCGTGAAATTTTCACGCATGACGCCGCCGCAAATTTTTTCAAAGCGGCTTTACTTGGCATTTTTGCAGAAAACCGGTTGGCATCAGCTTTGCTAAGTAAATTTCAGAACAGGTGCTGACAGCGCGCATGATCTGAGTAGTTCAACAAACTGTCACCCAACAAACGAAAAACCAAAACCTTATTAAACGTATGAAAAGAATCCTGAAACAGAAAAGGGCTTTCACGCTGATCGAGTTGCTCGTCGTGATCGCCATTATTGCCATTCTCGCGGCTCTGTTGCTGCCGGCGCTCGCCGCGGCCAAGCGCAAGGCCCAACGTATCAGTTGTGTTAACGACCTTAAACAAGTCGGCATTTCTTTCCGCCTCTGGGAAGGTGACAATGGCGATAAATACCCCATGGCCGTCCCAGTGCAAAAAAACGGCGCGATGGATTATGTTTATAGTTCGATGAACTCCACGATGGGAGCAACGTTCTCCTATGATGTGGGAGCGGTTTTTACTATCATGTCCAATGAGTTGTCCACGCCCAAGATTTTGTATTGTCCGTCTGACAACGGCATTTGGGGAACATTACCCCGCACGCAAGCAACGAACTGGGTCACCTTCGACCCCTACGCCGTCCTCGGCGGTGCTTCCAGCACCCGCACATATGCGTATTTAAGTTACTTCATTTGTGGCGATGCGATGGAAGCATATCCGAATATGATCCTGGATGGCGACCGAAACATTGGAACTGCTACCACCACCGCTACTCCTTCGGCCATGACCAACTCGACCTATGGCGGAGACATGACTCAAACTAAATGGACTTGGGCAAGCGCTGCTCAATGGGCATGGGATAATTCCAGTTTGCATTTGAAGAACGGCAATCTCGGGATGGCCGATGGCAGCGTCCAGCAGGTGACCATTTCCGGATTGCAAACGGCCCTGTCCACTGCCACCAATAACGAACCCAACATGAATCCGTATTATAATTTCCCGCAATAATACGCGTCTGAATTTTACTGATTCGTACAAGAACAAGGCATCCGCAAGGATGCCTTGTTTGTTTTAATCAGGGGACGCATAACGCTTGTTTGCAAAAACCTCATCGTCATTCTTCTTATTCCTGCTTGGGCGAAAGTCGTTGTTGGGCGAAAAATCTTTGTAGCAATTCCCGGCAATCTGCTTCCCGAATGCCGCCTGTGATTTCGCAATGGTGATTCAGCGTGGGGAATTGCAGCAGGTTCATTGCTCCGCCCGCCGCGCCGCCTTTCGGGTCGCTCGCGCCGAACACCACGCGCGCCAGCCGGGTATGCACCATCGCGCCCGCGCACATCGGGCACGGCTCCTTGGTCGCGTAAAGCGTGCAATCCGTCAGTCGCCAGTCGCCGGCGGTTTCCTCGGCCTGCGTCAGAGCGAGCATTTCGGCATGCGCCGTGGCGTCCTTGAGCTGTTCCACCTGGTTGAATGCCCGCGCGATAATGCGGCCTTCGCGTACGATGACCGCGCCGACGGGTACTTCGTCCGCTTCATAAGCGCGCTCCGCCTGCCGCAAGGCCTCGCGCATGAAATAATCGTCGCTGTGCAAATCAATGATGGGTTCGTCCATGAAATTTCAGATTTCAGATTTCAGATTTCAGATTGAAATGGATTCCTCGAGCGTCCATTCATTGCGCCCGTCGGGATGGCAATGGTAATGCGCAGCGAAGAATCCTCCGCGATATTGCCAGAACCATGGCCAGATTCGTTCCCGGTCGGTCCGCGGCAGGTTCAAACCCTCGAGCGCGGCGCGGGTGAAGAATTGAAAACGGCCCTCGGCATGATGCGACGGCAGTGATTTCAGGCGCAGTTTCACCTCGAACAAAAACATCAGCCAGTGCGCCTGGCCCTGAAAACCGTGTTCGCTGACCAGACCAGCCAGATGCAAATCTTCGGGGCGCAACGACTGCCCGGTTTCCTCATGCGCCTCGCGGCAGGCGCAGGCGTAGGGCGATTCGCCGATGTCCATCTTCAATTTCCCGCCGCAGGGACTCCACAAGCCGCGGTTCGGCTCCTGGGCTCGCTCGAGCAAAAGCACTTCATCGCGCTCGCTGAAGCAATACAGCAGCGTGGCGACCTTGTAGGGCAATACCATTGAGCGAATTTCAAATTTTGAGGACCGAATGTCGAGGCAGAAACAAGAACAAGATTACAATTTTCCATTGCGACTGGGCTTAAATACGTTAGGATTATAATTTCCGCCCCGAAAGCTTTCGGGTGTGAAGACAAAATTTATGAAAACCTACGACATTGCAGTCATTGGCGGCGACGGCACGGGGCCGGAAGTCACCGCGGAAGCCCTCAAGGTTGCGGAAGCCGCGGCCAAAAAATTCGGGTTCAAACTCAACTGGCATCACTACGATTTTGGCGGCGAACGCTATCTCAAAACCGGCGAAGTCCTGCCGGACAGCGCCGTGGATGAGTTGCGCAAGTTCAAGGCGATGTATCTCGGCGCCATCGGCCATCCGCAGGTCAAGCCGGGCATTTTGGAAAAAGGCATTTTGCTCCGCCTCCGTTTCGAGCTGGAACAATACATCAATCTCCGCCCGGTAAAACTTTACCGCGCGCAGGATTGTCCGCTGAAGGACAAGGGGCCGGAGGACATTGATTTTGTGGTCGTGCGCGAAAACAACGAGGGTCTTTACATCGGCACGGGCGGTTTTGTGTTCAAGAACACGCCGCACGAGATCGCCGTGCAGGAATCGGTCAACACGCGCCGGGGCGTGGACCGCTGTTTGAAATACGCCTTTGAACTGGCCCAAAAACGGCGCGGGGGCAAGCCGTGGAAAGGCCTCAAGTCCGAGGATGTCAAAGATGGCAAAACCTCGCAGTTGACGCTGGTCGGCAAAACCAATGTGCTGACGTTTGAGTTCGACCTGTGGGAGCGCGCCTTCCACGAAATGGGCGCGAAGAAGTATCCGACCGTGAAGCGCGATTACGCTCACGTGGACGCCACGTGCATGTGGTTCGTGAAAAATCCGGAGTGGTTCGATGTCCTCGTCACCGACAACCTGTTCGGCGACATCATCACCGACCTCGCCGCGATGATCCAGGGCGGGCTGGGGGTCGCCGCCGGCGGCAACATCAATCCCGAGGGCACCAGCATGTTCGAGTGCATGGGTGGCAGCGCGCCAAAGTACACCGGCAAGAACGTCATCAATCCCATCGCCGCCATCAGCGCGGGGGGCATGATGTTGGATTTCCTCGGCGAATCGAAAGCGGGCGCGGCCATCGGAGACGCCGTCGTGAAAGTCATCAACACGAAGATCAAATCGCTCGCCGCCGGCAAGATGGGTTACGGCACGCGCGAAGTCGGCGATTTGGTGGCGGCCGCGATTTGAAGCCGGGAGACGGCGGATGAAAAGTCTGACCGAACATCTTTGGTTTGAAACGCCGCACCGGCGCGATTACCTCAACATCACCGGCACGGTCGAACAACTCGTTCGCAAGAGCGGCGTGCAGGAAGGACTTTGCCTCGTCAATGCCATGCACATCACCGCCAGCGTCTATATCAACGACGCCGAAGATGGCTTGCTGCACGACTATGATGTGTGGCTGGAGAAACTCGCGCCGCACGAGCCGGTTTCGCAATACCAGCACAACCGCACTGGTGAGGATAATGCCGACGCGCACATGAAAAGGCAGGTCATGGGCCGCGAAGTCGTCGTGGCCATCACCCAGGGCAAGCTGGACCTCGGCCCCTGGGAACAGATTTTCTACGGCGAATTCGACGGCCGCCGCCGCAAGCGCGTGCTGGTGAAAATCATCGGGGAATAATTTATCGCCCGGTTGACCAGTTTGCCCCCGGCAAAGAAAGGACTCCCGGCCAATTCGCGCTTGCCAAGATACAATGGGACTGCCAGTTTAAGCTTGTCAATGCGCGGTTAGCTCAGTTGGCAGAGCACTACCTCGACACGGTAGGGGTCAAAGGTTCAAGTCCTTTACCGCGCACCATTCCACCACTCGACGAGTTGTCGAGGAGGTGTGACCACGGATTGACGCAAGAACCACGGGCTTTTTTGCAGTCGAGGACAAGGTTCGAGCCAAACACTTTTTGAGCGAGAGCCTTCCTCTCCTGTGGAGAACCCGAAACAGCGATTTCACCCGCGTTTCTAGCGGTTAAAATCCAACTTTGGAACGGTTCGAGCCAATTGGCTCGGCCCTTCAAAAGCGCGGTGCTTTGCTCCTCCAAAGACTTCTTCTGGCTCATCCATTTGGCCTTCTCCGCGACGTAAGTTTCGCGGTCAATAATCTCGTCCAAAAATGAGTCCAGAAGCTTTTGGAGACGGAGATTGATCTTTTCAATCTCCGCGCGCTTCTGTCCGGCCATGAGCGCGTCAGATTGGGCGGACTGTTTCTTTTCCTCTTTAACCCGTTTCAACATTTCATCCGCCCAATCCGCGCGGAGTGAAAAAGGTTTTAGCAAGGCCGTAATTTCCGCGTCGAGGGCTTCTTCCCGGACATAGGGTTGCAAACACCACATCGCCGCCCGGCTTTTCTTGGTGCAACGGTAGTACGTGTGGCCTTTCTGGATTTCGGCGGTGATAGCCCCGCCACATGTGGAACAGTGAAGAAGGCCGAGATACGGCTTGGGTTTGACCGGCTGCACGAAAGGTGACCATTTGTAACGGCGTTTGAGGACGGCCAGCGCGTCGTCAAAAAGCTTTTTGGAAACGATCGCCTCGTGCTTGCCCTCATGCACTTCGCCGGAGTAGCGGAAATGGCCGTAATAAAACGGGTTTGAAAGGATGTTGGAAACGAAAGCGCGGCCAACCAGCTTGCCGTTCCTTGTCCACACCTTGTTATCGGCGAAAAAGTGCCGCAATACGTCAAGCGTCACCGTGCCGGTCGCGTACCGTTCGAACGCCTCCTTGACGAGCGGCGCGCGTTCTTTGTCAACAATGATGCGCTTGGTGCGGTAATCATTGAGGTAGCCGATGGGGGCGGGGCCGGGATATTCACCGCGTCGGACTTTTTCGCGCAGGCCGCGCTTGGTGTTTTCGGACAACGAATCAACGTAGTATTTGCTCTGCCCGAACATGATGTTCAGCATGAATTTCCCCTGCGGGTCGGATTCAAAGCGGACGGTCGGGAATTTGAGCGTTTTGATCTTCCCGGTGTCGAGCAGATAGATGATGCGCCCGCCGTCAATGCTGTTCCTGGCCAGGCGGTCGGGATGCCACGCGAGAATTCCGTCCGCTTCCCCGGCCTCTATACGCTCCAGCATTGCATTGAATATCGGTCTGCCGGGGATTTTAGCGGACTGCTTTTCAATCAGCTCTTCAACGACGTTTAAGCCCTCACGGGCTGCGAATTCGCGCAATTCGTTCGTTTGCGCGTCAATGGACAGGATTTGCTTGTCCTCAACGTCGGTGGATTTGCGGGCGTAAAGAAAGAAATGCGACATGAATATATTCTACCAAACATACGTGAGCGGTCAAGTGTAAAGACCGGTAAAGAATTGGACGGCGTGTTCTGCGAGCGAACTATTTCATCTTGTTCCAGCGTGCCATAACTGCTTTGCGTGCAAGTTCCGATCTGCGTTTGGCGGAAAGTTTTTTGGCACGCGCTGGACCGCCTTTGAGCCCGCCAAGTCTGCCGAGCGCAACTGCTGCCGGGTTCTTTTTCTTCTGTTTTGACGTTTGAGACATGAGTATCAAGTAGTAAATATTCAGACGTGAGTAAATGGTAGTGTAGCAAATAATCGTCGTACATTCATGTACAACTTAATCGCAACTCGTTTGTCCTCGACTGCAAAAAAGCCCGTGGTTCTTGCGTCAATCCGTGGTCACACCTCCTCGACAACTCGTCGAGTGGTGGAATGGTGTGTCTTTTTAACTCCGCTCGAACCTTTTTTCAAGGACAGTAGCCCTTTGCAGCCTCGGTTTAGGGTATCCCCACACCCTTCCCCATATGGGGAGGGGTGCTGATTTGAATCCGTCCTTTGCTTGCAATGGTTTTATCGCTGTTTGCGATTTTGTTCCACCCCCGACTTCGGTCGGTTTTGCCGCTCACGCGGCTGTCGGGCTGCGCGCGGCCAAGAGGCCGTGCTCGCCCAAAACCTCCCTCATCGCTCACGCGAACAACGGGTACACACGCAGACGGGTTCGGATTTTTCTGTGAAGAATTTTATTTTTCATCCGCCGTGAGGCGGGAAAACTGGTTAAAGACAATGACGCTCGTGTCTTCTGATTTTTCAATCGGCTTCGATTTTACACACCAGATTGTTTAAGCCCACACTCGGCGAGCCGCCGCCAAAATTATGTCCCAGAAGAAATTCAACCTGTACATTGCAAATCCCCGGTGCCGCTCGCCGGGTGCCGTCAAATGGCGTGAATGCAACCGTGGCTGAGATTGAGTCGCCCGGCTTGATCTCCATTGCCGGAGAAAAGCCCCCCTGTTGGTATCCATACGGTCCATAGGAGGCGTATGGAATTCCGGAAAGTCCGGCGCGATCCGCCAGGAATTGAAATCCGCCGGAATCCGTGATGCTCCCTTTGGGGGTTATGCCCCCGTTGCTGTTCAAGGCAACCCAGATGCTTTTCTTCTGGTTCTGATTGATCAACGTCATCGTCAATTGGAATCGTCCGTTTACGACATGCAGCGACTGCAATTCGACGCGCAAATCGTCAAACTTTTTCACCACCTTGGCCTTGTCATCATTCAAATCTTTAGCGTTGTCCACGGCGTTACTTTCTGTGGCGGGCTTGGCCGCGAGCTGTTGGACGGTGTTGTCCGTCGTGAATTCAGCTCTCCCCGCCCCGACGATTTCAGCGGTGTCGGTGGTGATGATTTTGGCGTTAATGCTGGTGTTCTGGCCTTTAGGAATGATGGTTCCCAGAATCAGCGCGTCCACCCCGGCGAACATGCCAAGCTTTTTGGCATTCTCCGGGTCAATGAGACCGGTTGCGGTCAGTTTGTGCTCGGCCAGAATGCTTTTCAGGTTCGCGCGATCCAAAACCGAAAAATCACGCTTGCCCATCACCAGATTCACCGTCAATTGCTCGGCAATGTATTTGCCAAGCTCGCTGGAGCCGCCCTGCAAATCGGTGAAATCCAGCACCGCCACCTTTTTCTTGCCCTGGTCTTTGATTTGGGTCGCGAGTTTATCCGACAGCTTGGCGAGTTCTGTGTCCATGTCCTGGGCTTGGGCGAGCGCGTGGCCACCCAAGAGAAGGCACAGGATAACGGTGATGGCGCGTAATGGATTCATATCAGTGATTTGAGGGGATTGCATCCAACGACATGTTGGTATCGGTGGTTATTTGTTTGATGAGGCGTTCTTCGGCGGTTTGCCGCGCGACTTCCTTGGTAAAGCCCGGCCCATACGCCGTGAACGTCCAAGTCTTCCCGTCGCTCTGGCCGGAAACCGGCACAACCGCCACCTTCAACTGCATGGTGGCGCTGATGACGTTTTGGAGCGATGGGTTTTGCGCATAGTGAACGTCCTGTCGCGCAAGCACGGCTCCGTCCAGGGAATTCATGAGATCAAGTTTGGCAAATGGACCGCCAGAGCCATTGAGGATTTCTTGGAACAGGCCGTCGGCCACGAATGCCGGTTTGAAAAGAGAAGAAATAATTTGGACGGGTTCTTTTTTGAACCGGACAGCGATGGCGTCGGCCACGGCACTGTTTAATGTTCCGGTTTCGGACGCGACCGCGATGGCGACCGTTTTGTTTCCGGTCTTTTGTGGAAGACTGCTATTAAGGTATTGCGCCAGAAATTGGGCGTGCCTCTCGGCCTCTTCTTGAATGGCGTTTGCGCGCGCTATTTCGGCGTCCTGAGCGGCCTTCGCTACTTTTGCTGCCTCCTCCTGCGCTACTCTCGCCCGTTCCGCCGCCGCCCTTACCTGTTCCGCCGCGGCGTCTTGTGCTGCTTTTCGAGCCACCGTTTCATTCTCCATTGCCTGCCGCTGCTGCGCAACCACTGCCGCCTTTTGTTGCTCCCTGACGTCTTCCGCTGTGGATATAAAAATGGCAATCACTGCCATCACACAGATGAACACCGCCACACGTTTAGGATTTATTCCACTCATGCCCGATCCCGAAATTGTTGCACCAAGTTTGCAAGAATCGGCTGCCAGCTCAAGCAAAAGTCGTCCGGCAGCAAGACGGCGGAAAATCGGCATGATATAATCTTGCGCACATGGTTTTCACGCCGTGTTTCCAATCGAGCCTCTATTACCTTGGTGGCTCGTAAAGAAACGCATGTCGCCAAAAGATACTCCCGCCGAACTCAAGGCCCGGCGAGAGTATTCTTATTGTGGAGTAGAGGCTCGATTGGAAATATGGATCACTGGCATATTGTTTTAGGGGTTCGTGAGGAATGGGGGCGGGAAAACGCCTTTGTTTTGTCCCCGCGCGACCGCCGGCATCACCTCTACGCAATCGGGAAAAGCGGCACGGGCAAGACAACCCTGCTCCGCAATCTGATTCTTCAAGACATAGCCGCCGGGCACGGCGTGGGGGTCATAGACCCGCACGGCGACCTGGCGAATGACATTCTCGATCACATTCCCAGCCATCGCATCGAGGATGTGGCGTATTTCAATCCCGCCGACATGGAATTTCCGGTCGGCTTCAACCTGCTCGGCTCCACCCCGCCCGAAGAACGACACTTGGTCGCTTCCGGCATCGTGAGCGCGTTCAAAGCCATTTGGCCGGACTTTTGGGGGCCGCGCTTGGAATACATCCTGTACGCCGCAGTCGCCGCCCTCCTGGACTGCGACAACGTGAGCCTGCTCGGCGTCCAGCGGATGCTTTCCGATGGCCGGTATCGGGCGTGGGTGGTGCGGCAGATCAAAGACCCGATGGTGCGGTCGTTTTGGGTGAATGAATTTGAAAACTACGACAAAAAGTTCCTGCACGACGCGGTTGCCCCGATCCAAAACAAGGTCGGCCAACTGCTCATGTCGCCGCATGTCCGAAACATCCTGGGACAGGTGCGGAGCCGGATTGACGCCCGCTTCATGATGGACAACGGCCGCATTTTTATCGCGGACGTGTCCAAAGGCAAATTGGGTGCGGACAAATCGAATCTCATGGGAGCGTTCCTGGTGACGCAATTCCAGCTTGCCGCCATGTCGCGGGCGGACGTGCCGGAAGCGGAGCGCCGGGACTTTTTCCTGTATGTGGACGAATTCCAGTCTTTCGCTTCCGATACTTTCGTGTCCATCCTGTCGGAAGCGCGGAAATACCGGCTCTGTCTCACGCTGTCGCATCAATACATTGACCAATTGCGGCCTGAAATACGTGATGCGGTGTTTGGAAACGTCGGTTCCATCATTTCGTTTCGCGTGGGACAACGGGACGCGGAAATTCTTGAACGGGAATTTGGCGGGGCATATCCTGCCCGCCGGTTTGTGGATTTGCACAACCACGAAATCTGCATCAAGATTTTGAAAGACGGTGAACATGGCGATCCGTTCGTCGCCCGGACGCTGGCGCCGTGGGGCAACCGGCACAACCATCGCGAAAAGATTGTTCGCCGGTCGCGGGAAAAATACGGAGCGCCGAGAAAAATCGTGGAAGACAGAATCAGGCGTTGGCTTCGGAAATGATATGCAAACGGTTGACTCTTTGAATGCGAGACAGTGGTTCAAGTGGAGAGAACCTCTGGCTTGGGCGATTTCCATTGTCGTGTTCACCTTCTCGTTCCTCGTGCTGACGCTGGCTCTTGACGGATTCTTTGCCTTCATAATCGCCTTGATAGCGACTGGCTGTCTGTTCTTCTTTTACCTGGACAGGCGGGCGATTGGCATTGAGTGCCCGCACTGTCACCAATATATCGAGACCAACACGCCGTGGATATGCGGGAACAAAGACACGCCTCACCGGAACGACCGGGTTGACGATTTTCCGTTCATATACCGGTGCCAACATTGCGGCTTCATTCCGAAAGCGTATCAATGCCATCACTGCTTCAAGCTGATTTTTTTAAGCGAAGACAAACAGCAAACTGCTTTCGCGAAATGCGCTGACATACCCGGTAAATCTGAACCGGTTAAAAGCGATCCGCATGATGCCGAAATTGCTAAAAAGAAAATGGAAGTAGAGCTTACAGAATTAAGCGTGAAAAAAGCCAAGTTTGATGTGGAATTGAAGGGGTATAAGGAAACCCTTGAACCAACCAAGATCAAAACTGTTGGGGAACGCCTCCGAAGCAGAGTCCATAGCAAATCAGAACTTGATGCTGAGGTTCGCCGGTTGAAAGAAGAAGCAGACAAGGAATTTGTCGGTGATGAGGCGGGGTGTGCGAGGCGATACTTGGAGATTGATGCAGAGGCCAGAGAGTTGTTGCAATAAAGCCCCGTCCTTGTGAACGGGGCCTTTGTGCGGATTTGCTCTTATACCGCACGTGTAGCGACGAAACGCGGGTCGCACGTTTCCGGTTGGATACGCCTTTCGGCGATTTCCAGATACATTTTCATCCGCTCATTGAGGTCACGGTATGCGATGTAACGGAACGCATCACCGTAGGCCTTGGGCATTTTGCCGGCCATTTCTCCAATGAGGCGCAAGTTCAAACCGACTTGCAGGTTGTTGCGGATGTGCAACTTCACCAATTCATCGTCTGAACTGAACGGATAGCCGTGGTCGGCGCGCCGGTTGAGATGCGGGAAAATCTTGTGGAAAATTTCCCGATTTACACGTTGTTTGAACAGTTTCTGACGAATGCTTGCAAAGAACTTTCCAATGATTTTTTTCATATACTCCCTTGTTGGTTGGCAGTTTGAGAAACCAATCACATCGTGTGACGGGCTTCGGCCAACTGCCAACGGGAGTGGAATCTTTGGAAGAAATCTGCCGGTATTATAGCACCAAAACCTTCAAAAAGTCAATAGCGACGGCCTGATTATGAGGCGGTCACATTGACGGCTTCGTTGAGCCTTGCTTTAATGGTAGGCGGAACTTTCGTTCCTTACACCCTCAAACATTCCGTCCATGCATCGGCTCCGGCCGTGCCGGAACGAAAGCCAGGACGGGCAACCAAAGGAAACCCATGAAAACATACCGCCGCCGGCCAGCCATGACTGGAGGTGCCTCGTGATTGACTGCGCGATTCATCCCCCGAAGTTTTCGCTCGGGCAGGTCGTGGCGACGCCGCACGTTCTCACCGCCGTTCATGGTGAAGAAATCCGGAACGCCCTGTCCCGGCACGTCCGGGGCGATTGGGGAACGCTGGACGCGGAAGATTTAAACGCCAACGAACGCGCATTGTGTTCCGGTGGCCGTTTATTTTCCTCGTATCACTCAAGCCAAAACGTAAAGTTTTGGATCATCACCGAATGCGACCGCTCGTTTACAACCGTGCTGTTGCCGGAGGACTACTGAATGAAGACGTGGATTGACTTCAAAGGGCTTCGCAAGAAGCTCGATTTTGAACAGGTACTTCGACACTACGGCGTCGAGGTCAAACGCAAAGGCAACCAGCATCAGGGCTACTGCCCCCTGCCGAATCACCAGGGCAAGAAAAATTCGCCGTCGTTCTCGGCCAATCTCGAACGCGGCATATTCCAATGCTTCGGCTGCGGGGCCAAAGGCAACGTCCTGGAATTCGCGGCCATGATGGAAAAGGCCGATCCGAAAGACGGGGCGGCCTTGCACAAAGTGGCCGGCGAACTGCAAAAGCGGTTCTGCCCGGAACTCGCCGCTTCAACGGAACCAAAAACCCCGTCAAAGAAGCCGGATAAAATTGAGCAGAAAGACACGCTGCCATCGATCGTCAACGCCCCGCTTGACTTTGAACTCAAGGGGCTGGACCGGAAACACCCGTATCTGCTCAATCGTGGATTCACACAGGACACGATTGACCATTTCGGCCTGGGCTTCTGCTCACGCGGACTTCTCAAGGATCGGGTGGCGATTCCGCTTCACGACCATGAGGGCAAACTCGTGGGCTACGCCGGCCGGGTGGTGGATGACGCCACAATCAGCGAAGACAACCCGCGATACCGCTTACCCGGCAAACGCGTGCGTGACGGAAAACTCTTTGAATTCCGAAAGACGCTATTCCTGTATAACGGCTTCCGGGTCAAAGTGCCGGTTGACGATCTGATTGTCGTCGAGGGGTTCACCTCGGTTTTCTGGAATGTCGGCAGGTAGCTGATGTCCCAGCACCACCGCTGGTTGGGCCCGGTCAGATCTTTGCGGACCGGGGCCTTGGAGTTGCCGTTGTGGGGTCGGCTGGGACCGCGCGCGGTCATCAGG